>VFQR01002209.1_pt1 | contig 12821 bp, 9 predicted proteins | sample 3512321 | NCBI WGS metagenome assembly VFQR01 (sample SAMN10412374, study PRJNA504923) | tailings metagenome | isolation source: Relicate 3 Philex TSF1 revegetated site | place: Philippines: Tuba, Benguet | collected 2017-08-29
ACAACCCCATCTGGTCAACGACTAAAGGAAACCGCCGCCCGTTGGGGTACTTCATCACTTGCGAGGTAATGGCCCGGCTGGCCATCGAATTGGCACCGTTCGGCAGAAGTTTTCTCTGCCAGAGGATGCGTGGCCCGGCCGGATCAGACAGCGGATCGACAACGGTAAAATGCCCACCCAAAGGAAAGACCAGCAGACTGCCCGATGAGAAGACCTGATGCCATCGCATGTTCCCACCGAACTGCAGATGATTCATCGCCGTCCCATCCCGTTCCAGATAAGACGTCGGGATCTGCCAGCGGAAATTCCCCAGTGGATCCACCGCCACAATGTGCAGCACACTGGCATCCATTTCAAAGTTCCAGTCGTCGGTCAGCAGCGAGCGACCACCCATCTGTTCAATCGGCATGCGACGAATCAATCCCGGCGGTGCAGGCTTTCTCCGCGTGTCTGTAATCACTCCATTCCAGTAGGGAATCTCACTTTCAGCTCGCAAAAAACGACCGTCTGCCTGCAAAGCCACCAGCGACTCTGCGCCCGAAAATTCCTCACGGGAGCCTTCAATCTGTCCCAGAAGAGGAAACAGCTTGACGGCCCAGTCGGCTTTCCCTTGCCGGGTGAGCAGTTCCATCCAACGGGCTACCGCCAATCCGCGCAGTGGATGTCCCTCGGTCATGACAATCGAACTCAGCCATTGCTCGGAAACGACGGGATCGTCCAGAAATATGGGCGACTTGATGAGTTCACTCATTGCCTCGACCATCTCGGGCGAAGTCATGCCAAACACTCGCGCCAGAGCCAGCAAACGCTCGGCGCGATCTTCCAGTGGCAGGTTTTCCGCCAGCTTGACATCTTCCGCCACCTGACGATTCACCTGCTCAAGTGCCCGCTGGCGTGCGTCTCCCCGCAATCGAGAAAAGGTCATGGCGAGCCTGTCAGACAAAAAGTGATCCAGCCGACACGACCAGTCACCATTCACAAGCATCGCCTCAGGCTCTTCTCGTCCCTGGGCTTGCCATAATCTCAAAATGGCAGCGAGTGCCGCTTCATGTTCCTGCCGGGCTGTAAAACCATTCGCCAGTCGATGGAGGTAGATCCCTTTCTGCCTGGCCGAAAGTTGATACTGATCCAGTCGATCACCCGCAGCCCGATACTTTTCAAAATCGGATTGCAGGCCATCAAGAATCACATCGATCAGCAGTTGCCGATTGCGTGGGTCATCACTCTTCGCAGCGGCCGCCTGCAGATCTTCAAAACCGGCATCTGTCGCCCCTCGGAAGAGCAGCATCGCTCCCCGCAGTCCCAGACCCGCTGGCCGGGTCTCTTCCTGGGCGAGGAGATCTTTGACTTGCTGCTCGACACGATGCAACGACTGAAAGACCGTGACGCCATCCATCCCCTGCATCACAAGCCGATCACCAGCGGCCACCAGATTTCCCATCGCGGATTGAGGTTCGACAGTCGCCCGTGCCAGATGCTTCCCCGTGACAGCATCAATCGCCACAATCTCCTGATCATCCTGCGGCACATACAACACTTCACCTGCCAGCACGGGTACGCCCACAGGAGTCGAAATCACGGTGGCAGAACCCCACAAGGCTTCACCATTCTCCAGTGAAACCGCCTGAACTCCCGAACGACTGACCACCACCAGGTGATCACGCACGACGCCGGCAGCATACAAACCATCTTCTCGCGGTTTTTTCCACAGGAGCTGACCGCTGGCCAGGTTCACACAGTGCAATTCGTTCGATTCGCGAGGTGTCAGAATCACTCGCTGGCCATGGACCAGAGGCAGGCTGTCCAGCCAGCGGCTCGATTCTTCATCAGCATTCCCTCCCGGCGGCTGGCCCATCACCTGAGCCACGAACAGACCTCGCTGATCAGCCTGCAAACTGGGTGTGGTGACCGCAAAACTGTAAGTCCAGACGAGTTGCCGCCGCAAAGGATCGACAGCCACTACCCGGCCCGCACCTGTCGGGCAGATCAGCAATCCCTGCAGAGCCGAAGGCGTCAAACCGGCGATACTTCGAATCGCTCCACCAGAAAGGTCGGTTTCAGCCGATACCAGAGGCTGGATCCAGCGGATCACGAACTCACCAGCACTCACTCCAGAATCATGAGCAACTGCTGCATCAGTCGCTTCCGCCTCGACTTCTCGAACTTGTTCTAAAACAACCAGCCGAATCTCACCCGCTGCCTCATGCAGTGCATACAACAGTCTGCCGAGTGGAAGCGGTGGCCCGAGAAAATAACCATCCGCCAAAGGATCCTGATCTCCCTCAGGCTCTCGAAATTGGGCATCTTCACCCTGCGGAGTGCGGCGACGCCCTCCCAACTCGGCAATCAGCCGACCCGTCGCCAGTTCATGCACACGCAACAGATTTGTCTTAGGCTCTGAGAACAGATTTCTGACGATCTGCCCATTCGCAAACGGGTTCGGCGGGATGGGCAAACCGACGGTCGAATAAACATTTCGACCATCCGTCGACATCGAACCCCACGTCGCATCGCGGTACATCCGTTGCTGCAAAAATTTCGTGACCTGACCCATCAGCCCCAACTGCACTGCAGCGGCATCCTCACTCCGCGGAGATTCCCCCAGACTGCGCAAGGCTGTCAGCAGCCCGGCATCCATATCGGCCGAGATCCATTTCAGACGACCGGTGGAAACATCAAAAGCAGCCAGTGCGTCAGGCAAACGCACCACCAGATGATTCCCGGAAACGAGCGGCTGAGCGGCGGGTATTCTCAGTTTCTGCTCTTCTCGCAAACCATTATCAATCTGGTCAATCAACGATTGCCATTGAATCTCAGTCGACTTCATCATCGATGCCTGAGACCGCAAAGACGTCGAAAGCTGATACGAGGTGGTCCACGCCGGTGCACCGGCCAAAGTCGCGGGCAAGGAAAGCCCCGTTCGCGAGGCGATCCCCCGCACCATGGGCCAGTCGGCTGACAGAGTTCCCGCTTCACTCAGAAGACGAGCAACCTTTGACAGCTCTTCCGCACCCGCAGGGCTCATCGCCGAGATCACTTCGCGATAGCGTGAAAGTCTGGGCTCCAGCCGCTTGCCACGCTCTCCTTTGGGCAAGAGTGCCAGCCAGCGGGAAGCTTCCCAGGGCCTTCCCAGATCAATCGCGCGCCCACTCAGCCATAAAGCCGCATCCTCACCAGCCGCAGTCCCTGCATATTCACGCGCCAGCTTCATCAAAGAAAGCACATCACCGGCCCGCAAGGCCTCATTCACCAAAGGGCGACCAGCGGAACCCAGTTGCAACTCCAGTTGCTTGCGGCCTGCTTCAGGCAACAACAACAGGCGCTGAATCGCCTCTTCCTGCATCGATCGCAAACCCTCGCGATCCAGAAAATAGTCTTCATCCTGCCGCAAGATGTATCCCAGCCGACCGAGTGCCGGTACATAGTCTTCGGTCATCAGATTGATGTCGGCTTCTTCGAGAGCGTTCGCCAATTCGCGTCGCGCTGGAATTGTTTGTGATCCTTGAGAAGGATCAATCCCATTCATGGGCGTCGGATTGAATTGCGGTGCCAGGATCACCCGACCATTCACCGGAAGAGGGCCATTCATTGGGCCCGGATTCGGCACGACTCGATTCGGCGGCACAACCTGGGCGACTTCCTGCTGAGCCATCACAGGTTGAACGAACACTGTTTGACCAAACAGAGTGCGGTCGACCCCATTTCCCGCAAAACCACTCACCCACGACAGACCAACCGCCAGCATCACGGCAGATTTCCAGGTGCGTGCCCACCTCGGCAATGTTCGCCTGAACCGCCCCCACAGGCCATCGTGAGGCCATTCGGTCAGCTCGTGCTGCTCTCGCTTCATTTTTCGAACCATCCTTAGCCCTCGCGAAACATTCAGCCTGCCAACCTGTTCCTACCCCGGACATCCCTGCCGCACAGTCGCTTGACCAACACGCACATCACTTGCTTCGGCAAGGAAGCACCAACAGCAGCCCCACAAAATTGCAGCAACTAGCATACCAGACAGGCTGAACAACGTTAGACTTCATGAACGACTTCATGAATTGACTCCCCACATCATAACCGACTCAGCTTCCCGCGACAGACTTTGTTTTTTCTGTCGGCTGCGCTGCCAAAATCCCGCACAGCAAAAAACCTTGTTATACTCGCAGCAAGGACTTGCCGTTCCGGAGACTCACGCGTTCCCTGCTCGGCTCTTTTATCTCAGTTCGCCCTCCTCGCCTCTTTTGTCTCAGATCGACTGTGCCATGCTGCCTCGCATCTACGAAAAATCGCCCGCCGAACTCGTCCAGTGGTGCCAGGAACAAGGCTTGCCCCCCTACCGGGCCAGCCAGATTCAGCAGCAGATCTTCCCCAATCGAGCCACACAATTTGGCGAGATGACCAACCTCCCCGCCAAACTGCGCGAACTCCTGGCAGCCAGTTTTACGCTCCTCCCCAGCGAAGTCGTCGCTCATCAGATCGCCAAAGACCGCACGGAAAAACTGCTCCTGCAGCTCCACGACGGCTCTCTCGTCGAATGCGTCCTCATGCGTGAAGACGATCGCCGCACCATCTGCATCAGCACTCAGGTCGGCTGCGGCATGGGCTGCGTCTTCTGTGCCAGCGGCCTTCTGGGCCTCAAGCGTAACCTCACCACGGGCGAAATTCTCGAACAGGTTCTGCGCCTCGACCGCCTTCTCCCGGCTGATGAAAAACTGACCAACGTCGTCGTGATGGGAATGGGTGAACCGCTCGCCAACCTCAAAAACCTTCTCCCGGCTCTCGATCGACTCACCGCCGAAGATGGTCTGGGCCTGGGTGCGCGGCGCATCACTGTCTCGACTGTCGGCCTGCCCGAAAAAATCCGCGAACTGGCCCAGACGGGCCACCAGTTCAACCTCGCTGTCTCTCTCCACGCTCCAGAAGCCGAACTCCGCACCAAACTCGTCCCGGTCAATAAAAATATTGGCATTGAAGCTGTACTCGAAGCGGCGGACGACTACTTCGCGATCACTGGCCGCCGGGTGAGTTATGAATATGTTCTTTTAGGTGGTATTAACGACCTCCCCGAGCACGCGAGACAACTGGGCCATTTACTTAAATCGCGCATTGCCCACGTCAACCTGATTCCCATGAACGGCGTGAAAGAACTCCCCTTCGCCGAACCCTCCGCTCCCAGAACCGGCGAGTTCGTCGCCATCCTGGAATCCTTCGGCGTCCCGGTCACCGTCAGGAAACGAAAAGGCGCCGACATCGACGCCGCCTGCGGCCAACTCCGCATGAAACGCGAGCAGCAAAACCTCGTGGTGCTGTAGGGCACCTGATTCACTCCGACAATTGGGCTCGGCAGGCTTCATAGTGAATGGTCGCATTAGGTAAGTGGAGTGTTATTCAAATGGGAGAAGCAGTACTGACCGCGAAACAGGTGCTCGAAGCTGACGAGGCGGTGCTGTACGGCATCTTCGGAGTGATTGGAGGGTCGGGATACTTCCCTCCGCGGGCTTTCTTGAATGAGTTCTTTTTGGTGGGCAGCGACCCTTGCGACCAGGACGGGCGGATGGGTTGCTGGCAGCCATTTACTCTCTCCGACGATGAGTACCACCAAGTCAAAGCATGGTGGGCGGCCAGCCATCCCGGTGTGGTCGCTTCCGACCTTGGCGTCGACTGTTGGAATGACTGGGTTCAAGTGATACTCAACCCGGAAGACTAGGGTTACCCCGACGGCCTATCACTCACGAACGAACCAGCCGATGCAGACGATGGTTCGGTCTCATAGCTTCCAAGAGATCTTTACTGAGTCACCGCCGTCACAAAAACATCGTCCCGTAGGGCAGGCTCCCGCCTGCCGCAGTACACAGTAGAGACAAGCTTCTCCTGACTCCGATCACCCAGTCGTCCAGAGCGACGTCAGGGGTACCTTGCCAAAGTGAGAGGGCCAGAGTGAGCAATCCGGGGTGAGGGCAAGCCGCGAGAACATTTCCCTGCCCACGGCATCCCACCAAATGGATCTGTTTTGGAGCCGGAACATGGTTAAAATTCAATCCGCATCGAATTCAATGCGAGAAACTTGACCAATGCTCGACTTATCGAACGGGATCGATTCCCTCACCAACTTCAAACGGATGACACCCGGCTATCTCAAGCAGTTGCATGAGTCGGGGGGACCCCTGGTGCTCACCATCAACGGCAAGGACGAAGTGGTCGTGCAGGATGCGGCGGCCTATCAACGGCTGCAGGAACTGGCTGAGAAAGCCGAACGACAAGAGGCGATCGAAGCCATTAAGGAGGGTCTGGCCGATCTGGAAGCAGAACGTACCAAACCCGCCCGCGCCGCCATTCTGGCACTGGCCCGCAAGTTCGGAATGAAGGTCGAAGGCTGAGCGGCATGCGCTTTCGAGTGAGAATCACCCACAAAACGGAGGCCGATATCGATGCCACCCTTCAGTGGTTCCACTCAAGTTCCGCATTGGCTGCCGGTGAGAAATGGCTGAGGAAACTCCTGAATTGCAATGCGACATTCAAAGCGAACCCGGATCGCTGTTCGGTTTCGCTGGAATCATCTCGTTTCAGTGTACCGATCCGTGAATTGCTGGTGGGCAATTCGAGATTCAAACATCGGATTCTCTTCCAAGTGACCGGCCAAACAGTGACGATCATGCGAATCTGGCACAGTTCACGCGACGAATTGACCGCCGAAGAGCTGATGGAATAGTGAAACTGACGGGTTGCGCAAAGCCATAACTCACCCTACTTGGCTGAAGCATCTTCTGCCCGCGCCATTCAGGTCACTCGATAATCTGCAACCGGTGGCACTAGGGGAGGAACAAGCGGAGACAGTGGCACCCCGCCAGTTTCCGGTTGCAATGAATTCCGGTGATGGTGTTGCCACCAATCTTTCGGTACAGGGTTGGAGTCTGTCAGTTCATCTTTGTCCTCTGACTCCCGCCGGCTATTTTTTGGCTGGCGTAGAGAGGTCTTCCTCACCCCATTCGATACAGACCTTACCAAGGGTGCGGGCATGGGTGTCGTCCCAGCCTTCTCCCTCGCGGGTGCTGAAGATCACAAACTGCTGTCCACCTTCGGCGTCCTGGAGATTGTCCGGTTGCTTGGACATCCATGCGCCAGGATAACGCAGGGGGCGATTACGTTCATCGCGCCATTGACGTGACATTGTGCTCCAACCGGAGATCCAGACCCGTTCGGACTGCCCGAGCGCCCGCACGAATTCGTTTTCCTCAGGTGAAGAAATCGTCACTATTCGCCCCTTCAAGTGGAATGCCAGTTTTTGAGCATCGGGCAATTCCATCATCACGTTCGAGATATAGTAGGGACGTCCGTTAAATTCCTTGACGCTCTTCTGGTAGGGACTCCCTTCTTCGGGACCATTGGCGACGTTCATCAATGGATTCTTCCAGTCGTTGCCGAGTCGGTATCCTTCCGCGTCTGGCTTCAGTTCCAGTGTCAGTTCATGCACGGTTAGATGGTTTGCGTACGCCAAAACACCGATCGCATGAGGATTCGGCATTGTGCTGTAAGGTGGCGAGATCAACTTTCGCTGAGGGCCCTTCCAGTTGACGAGTTCGTCTTGATCCAGCCGAGCCACAATGGCCGCATCATCTCCGTTAACCGTCACACTCACTTTCAAGGTGTGGGGGATGTCGTTCACGACCTCTGGATGTTTGTGCCAACGGAAGGCACCTGCCTCCTGACAGCCGAAGACGAATTTTCGATCGACTCGCTCGAGTCCGGAATACTGTCCGCCTCCAGAATCGAGCAGCAGATTGAAACATGTCCGATCCAGCGGCAGCATCAGGGTGACGGCCTCAACTCTATTGCGGCGTGTGAAGCGAAATGTGAGATCGTAACTCCCCTTTAGAGCAATGGGGGTCATCACGCGTGCGCATATGCCGGGCTCGACCACGAGATCGGTTCCCTGCCGCGACCACTTCCCAAAAATGACATGCTCGGGAAGATCAATCATGGTGAGCAGGTTGATGGGAGTACTTGCGGGCAATCGCGTCGCCGCGACGACTTCCCCCGGTTTGGAAGGTGGAACAGCCGAAGGAGGTAAATTCTGCGCAGGTGGCTTGGGCTTCTTCCCGCTGATCATCGGGCGTTTGAGTGCGGCCGCCAATTCCGTGTGGCGGCGAATCGCGCGGGTCCTCAAGACGGGCGTCAGATCGTCCGGATCAATCCCTTCGTACCACATCAGCGCGCGTTCCTGGATGATGGATTTGGCCGTCGCCTGGGTCATCTGGCTAAGTTCCCACCAGTGGTCGGCGATCGTCAACGGCGTCACCTTGTCTTCGATCTGACGCAACTCCGCCTTCGCCGCCGCACTCCATTCCTCGCTACTTCCGGCCGCCAGAAGCGGCAGAGCCTTGCCCCAGTCGGATTCATAAATCGCCGTCCAGAAACCGACCTCGTGCATCGCTCGGGGGTCGTCAGGTGTCTGCTCCAAGACCAATACTGCTTTCAGGTAGGCTCGGTGCGCTCTCTCACGTTCCACGAGCCAGATGCGAGTTTTTTCCAATAGCGCCACAGATGGTTTGGAGGCAAACCGCTGGACCTGCTCTTCGGCCTTGTCGAGGAGTTGTCCCACTTCGCGGTAATCGTTCCGTCGCGCCAAACGTTCCAGTACCAACACCTGCTCCTTAAAGGCGGCGTCGAATGCTGATCGGGACTTCGTTTCGGTCAGGAACTCCATATACATCCGCGATGACTCGAGTTCCGCATCCACGGCGAAAGACTCGGCAAGTCGGGTGACGACCGTCCGAAGGGACCCGATATCATTTTTTTCATGAATGATGGGGAGTGCTGTCTGGATGACCACATACAATTCGTCTGTCTGAATGTCCGGATCTTCAATCAACTTCATCATCTGCCGAAGGGCCTGCTGCCGCCGTGTGGATGTGGTGGCCTCGTCGAGCTTCAGACCCTCACGAAGTTGTTGCTTGAGCATCGCTTGCCGCTCGGCCACGGGGATGGGCGCACGTCCTTCGGAAGGCGAAAGAGGAATCCCCGGTGGCAGCATCACTCCCAGACTGAGAATAATGACCAAGGAAATCAGCATTCCCAGAAACAACCGCCGCTTTGGCATGCTTATCGTCCTGGCCTAAAAATGAAGAAGACTTGGAGATTCGATCCCCAGCACAAGTTAATATAATTGTGACCACAAGCCTTCGGATATCAAACAGAAATTCAATGTACTGTACCTGCGAACACATCCTGTGGGAAGTCTGTTGTTATCTTTTCATGGAACTATGGACCATTCTCATAAGCCACCTGACTGCACGTGCTTGGGTTGTGTTGGAGATGCCGGGGCAAGGTATCACAGAAGTTCCGAAACAATTTTTGAAAGGTTAATGTTTTCCTTCCAGGGTCTACGAAAAGTCAGAATGGCCTTGGTAAAAACACCTACAGTCCGTGTTCGACATTCTATTTCTCCCTTATTGCGGTGCGACAAGAGGTCTCCGGTATCGCCACAGATTCAACCGGGTCACAGATTCAACCGGGTCACAGAGGAGATCCTCAGTCCCACAGGCCAGGCTCCCGCCAGCCGATCACACAATTCAGACGAATTTCTTGTGACGGACGTCACCCAGATGCCCAGAGCGACGCCTGGGCCATTCTGCCACGACTCCACCCAATTAAATGGCAACTTGACTATTTGAGGGAAGTCGCGTCTTCTTCTGTCAAACTCACCTGGCCAGCAAGAATCTGAGGGGCCACCTTTTCTACGACCGGAGCAATGACGTCGAAGTGATTCTTGTTGGGGACTTTCAGAAACCGAATTTTGCTATTATTGCAGTCCCTCTTCATCATCTCGATTCCTTCCCAGTTACCTTGCATTGCCCCTTCAATGACAAATGTCGGAGTTTTGATGCAGTCCAACCAAAAAAGTGGGGATCTTGGAATCAATTCATCTGTATCTTCCCAGTTGCAGTAAATGTATTCACCACCATACTGATTGACGATCCCTACCGGTCCCAGGGAAATGATAGCGCGATAGCGATCACTTGCTGCACCCATAAGCATCGCCATTGTCCCTCCGGTGCTGTGCCCACCTAAGTAAATCTGTTGGGGATCAACATATGAAAGCGAAGCTAGGTAATCAGTAGCCGAGAGGATATCATCCACCTCTCCCAAAAAACCTTCCCTTCGCCCGGGATTATCGTTTCCTCCGCGAAGAGAGGGAAACATCACGACGATCCCCGCAGCGCGGAACCCGCCGGGGTATTCGGGCTCAAAATCGAAGCCGCGGCTGGGGAAGCCTCCTTCAAACGCAGGTTCAGTGATCGACTCTGAGGTGTTTGCTAAACTCTTGGACTGAGTAGTAGAGCAGTCGCTCCTACACAATTGTTATCAAAACAATTCTTGGAAAACGGCTCAGGGCAGTACCATTGCCAGGCCAATGCAGCGGCTACAGCTGGTTACTTTTAACTGAATATGACCATTCCGAGAGCCGACTTACAAACCCGTTCCCCCAAGCAGTTATTTGCCCCAAATGCCCTTTAAGCCATACGGCCTCACCGATTTCTGGAGAGATTAATACTAACTCTCCGCTCGTATTCAAAAAACAGCCTGGCCATGGTAATCGAGACAGCTGATCTCCGCCATAAAGCGGCCAATTAATCCGAAATCCATCGTGATTCAGATCAAGAAAATACACTTGTCTTACCTCACTAGTTTTTGCCGACAAGCTGCTCACCAAAAGCTTTCGAAGTTCCATTTCTCGAATCCAAAACACATCTCGATCAGTTTGGAACAACTCATCCCCAGGAAGCGTGAATGTTGACCCTAAGCTCATTTCCTCTTCCAACAGGCTGTCCCGATTACATATATCCTTCCCCGTTAATTGCGCAAACTGCTCATATGCAAACAAATTTTCTTCCAGCTGCAACAATTCCCAACCAGAATTACGAAGCAATAGCATCGACATCTCGACGCCTGCGTTCGTAAATAACTCATACGACCAGAGTGCTGCTCCCAATTGCGTTAACAGTTTCTCCACACCTGCAGACGTAGCGCTCCATTTTACAATCTCACATAGTACGTCCTGAATTGATAAATCTATTAAGCAAACATAGATATTTCGCTGCGTCAGCACAAAAAGCCCCCAAGGCCGATACATTATGCTCAAATCACCAGCAACAGGATGGCCCCCAACGCTGACGATTTGCATTCGTTCACCATTGTCATGTGCGTAACCTCGTTTAATATCGATTGATAATTTGACGCAGTCATGGGAAAGCAAATCGCACCAAGTCAATCCTGCCGTCAGAAAATAGTCCGCAGCTGATCCCATGATATGTATCACCCCTCATGCCTTAGCACTAAATATCACTAGAAGAAGCCATAAATAGAAAACACTCTATTTTCGCTGCTCCTTCAAAGCCACGATGGCCATCCATGAGGAAATAGATCTACGATTTCCTCCCAAGATTTATAATGTTTAGTCCAGTAGGCCATACTCCCGCCTGCCACAGTGCATAATGGAGACAATCTTCTCGTGACAAAATCACCGAGACGTCCAAAGCGACATCTGGGCCACCCTGCCTCTCTTGCATACATCCATTGGAGTTGCACAGCCAAGGCAGGGCTCAATCGTCATCCCTTCGCACAGCGCTATTTCTTCACCGGCTTAGGAGCCGCTTTGACATCGAAGTCGAACTTGCGGGATCCTTCCTGGGTGACTTCGGCGGTGATGGTGGTGGCCGTATTGTAGGTCGCGGGGATGGCCTCTTCGACCACATCAACCACGGGGCTATCCGGCGTATCGTACGACTTCTTCTGGCCGATGACGCGGGGAGCATTGATCTCCACGCGCTTCGAACCATAAGGACTGGAGAACGAATAAGCTCCGTCTTTGATTTTCCCGCCAGCCACCGGGCCTTTCCCGTCGATGGGTGCGAACACAATCGAGCCGGTTTCCAGCGGCACACCATTCAAAGTCACCTGGCCGGAAACGGTCGTCGTGGGCGGTGCATCGGAAGAACTGCAACCCGCACCCACAACCTCCAGCAAACCGGCCAACCCGATCATTCGAAACATACGCTTAAATACCATCAAACACCGACTCCGCATCTTTCGGGAGATTGCTGCGATATGCACGCCGACAGGTAACGATCACGGCGGCGACTCAAACCACGTGGCCAACGATCATGTGATCGATGCCAATCGACCAGCGAGTCAACGCGATCATTCGAGACTCGCCACGTCTTGACCAGCCATGGTCCCCATGGCGCGATACAAGTTGAGATCGATGTTCTCACTGGTGAACCGCACACTCCCATCGGCCAGCAATTGATGGACACCTCCGGTATGCCGGCTCCGGGAACCCAGGCTGACATTCCCTGTTGTACAGGGAAGCCGGGCGGCAGGATTATCCACGCACCATGGAGAAAACACGATATCAGAGGCACTGCTATTGGGAGTTAAACGCGTCATGAACGCCCCCCCTGTATCATCATTATGGATATCACCTCGATGATCAGCATCGGTGGCATTGATCGGTCGCAAGACTTCCGACATGAGTAACGTCGATGAAGTCCCATCGACAAAATCTTTCATCCGGCTGGAGCGTGGGGATTCCGTTTGAGCCCCCGCCCCGCCATTAAATCCAAAAGGCGCCATTCCTGCGGCAATGGTATTGCTACCATTGGGGATCGAAAAATTACCAAAATTTACGACATAGTTCCCACGAGTCCGCCAGTAGGTATCCCCCTGGAAAAGCTGTGCTCCAGGATCACTGGGGCAGTAGTACAGCGGGATCGTTTTCGCCAGGACACCCGACAGATCACTTTGCACGATATTGGGTGACTCAAAAA
>VFQR01002210.1_pt1 | contig 12814 bp, 6 predicted proteins | sample 3512321 | NCBI WGS metagenome assembly VFQR01 (sample SAMN10412374, study PRJNA504923) | tailings metagenome | isolation source: Relicate 3 Philex TSF1 revegetated site | place: Philippines: Tuba, Benguet | collected 2017-08-29
GCCCCTGCGCCCCCCCTGCGTCACCCGCCCTGTAGCCGCGGCGCAGATAATCGGTGAGCCGTTGTTGGAACCGACGCGTCAGCGCTGACGGCTCGACCGGCACGCGGTGGACCTCATGTCCACGGAAAATAAGCCTTCCGTCGGCGTCCGTTACGGTCGATTTTCTGTTCCGCAGAATCATTTCTGCGATCAGTTCTGGGTTAGCCTCAAGGCCATCAATCTGCGGTCGCAGATCCGGGCGGATAAGATGGAGGAGCCCCTTGAACCTGTCGGTGTAGCCCTGATGGGGTGTCCCGCTGAGGAGAAGGAACGCATCGGCAAGTTCCCGCAGGGCTTCGGCAAGTCGGTAGCGATCCGATCGCTCTCCATCGCCATGCCGGGTTAGCCGATGGCCTTCGTCGAATATCACCACGTCCCAGGCGCCGGCAGCGCGAATGCGCGTCAGATGCTCCTCGCGCTTCGCCAGGTCGAGCGATACGATGACATGGTCGTAGATCTTCCAACCCGCCGCATCCTCCTCTACGAAGTCGACGCCGTAGACGCGGTAGATTTGCTGGAACTTGAACTGCATCTCGTCCCGCCATTGCCGCGTCAGTCCTGCAGGTGCCACCACCAGCACTCGCCGTGCCTTTCCCTGGCGCTTCAACGCGGCGAGGAGCAGCCCTACTTCAATAGTCTTGCCGAGGCCGACATCGTCCGCGATCAGCCAATTCGTGTGGCCCGAGCTGATGATGCGGTGAACAAGCTGGATCTGATGAGGCAGTGGATCGATATCCAGGCGGTCGAGCGAACCGGTCAATTGGTTCCAGTTTTCGAGTGCGTAGGACAGCAAGCGAAGCCGGAATCTTTCGGCGGATTGCGGGTGCTGCCGGTCGTCCCGCAGTAAACGCAGCCGAACATCCTTTACGCGCCTCAGATTTTCATACGGCATCCAGCTTGATCGACCAGTGTCGTGCCATTGAACCAACACCTGCTCCCGCCTTCCCAGTTCTCGCGTCTCCAGCGTGTCGCCGAGGCCCAATGGCTTTCGCACGGCAGATGTCGGAATATCCTGCACAGTCCACCCGCGCTGAATGCCTGCGCGCAGTTCCTCCAAAGCCACCACCTCTGGGCCGCCTGGCATCCAGAGCACATTGCGCTTCCAGCCTTGGGCGCTTGGTTGCCGTGCCTGAACCAGGCCGAACGGGCTCTCGGTACCGCGGCGCAGCACCCAGCATCCCTCCACCGGCAGCAGAAGCTCTGTCATCCTGGCGCTCCCCGGTCCATTCGCCGCTCGGCGGGATCGATCATGCGCAATGAGAGCGGCAACCCGTCAGCAGGATCGCGGAGCCCACGATGCCAGTCATGGCGATCCGTGTGTTCGGTAGGATCATTGGCGGCTTCCCGAAGCCGGAAGCCCTCCTCCAGCCGTCTCGTCGGTTCTTCGGCAACGCGCTGCGCGGCGTACTCCGCGAAGGAGATAGCCGACGGTCCCTCGCGCGGTAGACCATGCCAGTCCGCCAGCCAGTCGGGATCGATCATTGATTCAGGTGGGAAGTGCGCCCGTGCTTCACAGATGCGGCGCGCCATGGTCCAAGTGAGCGCGGTCGGGCCGTTCGCGAGCCGAGCCGTCGTGGCGAACCCATTACCGGTGCCTGGCCGCACTACGCGGCAAACCCACCATTCGGGCCGCTCTTCCCAAACTTCGCGGAGAGCGTCCATTGCGCGAATAGTCGGCCAGTCAAGCCCTCCCAACGCCGCCCGTTCGATGGCTCGGAAGGTTGCTGCAGCAGGTCGTCTGGTGAAGAAATCTTCGAGCCACGCCAGCGCCGCCACCTGATCGGTGCGAGTGGGGAAATCCATCAGTGCCAGGATTTGCGCCGCCCGTTCCCTTGCGCGGGCCGCGTCTGGGAACTGCTTCGCCCAGACCTCAGAACCAAGACGCTGGCTGAGGTTCTCATCATAATCAGGGAGGTCGAGCCCAGGGCCGCTGAGAGCAGGATCTTCGAACGGATCGGCGGCCACCTCGTCTGGCCCCTTCCGCTTCGATGGTTCGGCCATCGACTCAGCAATGGGGATGTCCCAACCCCCATCGTCACCTTCTGATGCGACTGGGGGCCCGCCGTCGACTTCATCCGTGCCGGCTGCGCCAAACTGCAGATCCCGTACGACCGAAGGCATCAACCTGCCGTCGCGATTCGATTCTTCCACCTGTTCAGAATTTGAGGAATGGGGGCCTGCGGGCGGCGCTGCGGGCTGCACTGCGGTTGACGCAACGACTGCGACGCGATCGGAAGCAGCGGTCAGCAGCCCCTCCGATTCGCCCGTCGGCGGCGGCGTCAACACCGGCGGTTCCGCGCGGCGCGAAACGGAGATCGCCAGCGCTGTCGGCACCGGCTGCTGCGCCGCCGGAATCGCGGCCGTATTGATTCCCGGCGATGTGGACGACGGCTCTTCCGGCCGTGGCAAGTGAGGCTTGGACGCTGTGCCGTGGCCGCCCATGTCCGTCGTCACACTAATCGCAGCACCTAGGCGCGGCTTATGTGTCGAGCGCTCGATTGGCGCCGGATATGGTGTGGGGGCACGGGCCATACCGGAGGGGCGAGGTGGCGCTGGCTGAGTCGCCTCCGGCAGACGCAGACTGTTGCTGATCGACCCGCGCGTCGGCCGTGCCACCTTTAGGGGGGACGGCTGCGGGGACGTCCGATCCGCAGACGCACCATTGACGACGGCGATTTTGCGCGAGGACGTGGCTGGGTGAGACTCCGTTGCCCCCCGGATGGGTCTTGCGGCTTTGCCTGCCACCTCGGGAGGCTGGGCGACGGGAGCGGCGGACTCCAGCTTTGCCTTGGCGTGCCGCGGCGTTGCCGCGGGAGCAAGGGCCACCTTACGCAAGCCGCAGGAGCCTGCCTTGTTGACCGGTATCCGGAGCGTCGTTCGGCTCTCTTCGAAGGTGACGACGATCACCTTCAGCGAGAAACCGGCCACCGGCATATCCTCGATACTCTGCACCTGGCCCGCGCCGTGGGTCGGATATTCGACGTGGTCGCCGGCCTTGAACTCGACGACCAGGGGGACAGGCTTCGGCGTCGGAGCGGTGGCGCGTGCCGGAGCAGGCGGCAGGGGCCGCGGCGCTACGCTCGTGCGCGCGGGCTGTACGGATACGGGCGGAGGGGGCGGGATCGGCCGGTCAACCCTCGCAGCGGTCTGTGTTGGCGCCGCTGAGCCGGGCACGTCAACATCTGGCGTAGCGGACACCTGCGGTGCCCAAGGGTCGGCTGCAGTGCCGGCGCGAGTTGGAACAACTGCGTCCTCCGGCAGCCAGGTTTCTCGTGTCTCGGGCGCAGCGGCCTGGGGCGCAGCCGGCGCCGACCGGCTACGAGTGAACAGAGTCCCCAGCTTTCGGAACCAGCCGCTCATGCCGCGCGCTTTCCGGAAGTGGATGGGCCGATGTGATGCCCCGGCGACAGCGCGACCATGACTCAGGCGACCCTTGTGCGACGCCCGCGCCGCAGGGTGACGGCGGCGCTGCCCTCGACCATGGCAAGGCTGGCAGAGGCTGGTTTTTCGGCCGGGTCCCGTTGGACGAACTCACCGCAGAAAGCGCGGGTCATGCAGGCGCGTGCAATGAGGTTCAGGAGGCCCAGGGGGCGGCTGGCGGGCTGCAGCATCGCTCAGGCCGCCTCCCTTAGCTGCTGGGAAACGTACGCCAACTCCCGCTCCAGCATCTGCGGGTTGCGGCACACATGGAACGCCCAGCGCCCGAGCTTCCCCCAGTTGTTCACCGCCCGCACCCAACGGCGCGCGCCTTCGTGCTTGGCTGTCGTCTGGTTGTCCTCGAAGCCCTTCACCTCCAGCACCAGCGTCAGGTCCGGATCTCCATCCGGCGTCGCCATGCGCACGAGGAAGTCGGGTTCGTAGCCATGGTCGACACCAAGGAACTCATACGGGATGCTGAGGTCCATCCCCTCATTCCGCGCATAGAAGCGGATCAATCCCTGCTGCGCGGCCTGCTCCAGCCGGAACGCTGCGCTCTGCTCCCATGCGGCAGTGTCGGCGACGACGTGCCCGATGTGGCTCGCCATCGTCGCGAAGACGGGGCGCTTCGTGCGGAACTCCACGCCGGCGGTGCTGCCGATCTCCTGCGTGCGGTTCAGCAAGGGCAGCAGCGGCGGCTCGCCGGATGAGTCGTCCGGCTGGATGGCGTCGCGCACCCGCTCCACCACCTGACGCGCATATTTCTCGAGGCCAAGCTCGGGCTCCGGCGCGCCGTTGAAGTCCACCTTCCGGCGCACGTACTCCTCGACCACTCGGAACACCTGCGGGAACAGCGCGTGCCGTGACTGCAGGGCGAAGACGCGCCGCTTGCGCCCCTCCGTACCAGCCGTGCCAGCCTGCGTCAGTTCCTCGACGATGCGCTGGGCCGCCTGGAACAGAATCGTCTGGAGGTGAACCGAGGCGTAGTAGGCCTCACGGTCCTGCTGGTGGAAGCCGAAGGGCGACTGAGTCTCTGCCATGCCGCCACCGACCTGCACGCCCACCTGCGGTCGTACGAAGGTGCCCGTGGGTTCGCGGTTCGGCTCAATGCGCAACGGCTCCATCGCGCCGACATCGCAGCGGATCAGGTTGCGGCGGAGCGCGAAGGCATAACCCTCCACTACCGGGAAGCGGATCTCCATCGCGGCCCTCTCGGGCAGCGCCTTCACAAGATTGGGCGGCGTGTCGTCCGGCTCGGGCTTGTTCACCGGCCGCCCGCGGAATGGGATGACCGAGAACGGCACGCCATAGACGTCGCAGTATTCCTCGGTCAGCAGCCCGGTAGCGGGATCCGGCTTGTAGTCCATCCGCCGCAGACCGCGTCCCACGACCTGCTCGCACAGCAGCTGGCTCGTGAAGGCGCGCAGCCCGAGGATCTGCGTGACTGTGTTGGCGTCCCAGCCTTCCGTCAGCATGGCCACAGAGACGACGCAGCGGACATGCTCGCCGGGCTCACCGGCCTTGCCGACCGTGGCGACAACGCGCCGCAGCTCCTCAGCCGCATCGGCCTTTTTCTTGCCGGTCCCGCTACCGCCAGCCTCGGCCTGCGCCAGCAGCTTGCTATCGATGCGGATGGTGACCTTCCGCTCTGCCGTGTTGCTGAACAGCTCGGGAAAGACCTCGCCCTGCCCATAGACTGTGCGCGGCTTCGGCTTCTTCCCGCGTTTGGTGGTGGTCGCCTCGTCCTCGCCCTCCTCCTCTTCGAGAACTTCCTGAACCTCGGCCTCGGTGACCGTCTCGATCACCTGCTCGCCGCTGATGCGGCGGTAGAATTCCTCCGCGATGTCCGTGTTATCGCAGACGATGATGACGCAGGGAGGCGTCCGGTCCACGCCAGGCTGCGCCGCCCGGATGCGCTCGAAGCGCTCCTTCCACTGGCCCATGATCTGCACCAGTGCGCCCTGCGCCTCACGCCAGACCACATCCGGCTTCGGCTTGCCGGAGCGCCCGGGCAGTTTCTCGCCTGGCTGCAGCCCGTCGCGGATAGCTTCCCACAGGCGGAAGTACCGCGGGTCCGGCCGTCCCGTCGTGTCCTGCACCGGAAGGCGCGGGATCTTGGTGATACCGCTCTCGATCGCGTCCACCAGCCCGAAGTCGGACACGATCCAGGGGAAGGGCTGGCCCTCGGGATAGCCGCTGCCCTTGATGCGGAAGGGCGTGGCCGAGAGGTCCACCACCATGGAGATGCCTGGTGCGTTGCCACCGGCCGCATTCAGCCGATCGAGCCCGTCCACCCAGACAGTCGCCTCCTGCGCTTCGTCGTCGAAGGCCGCCTTGTCGTCGCCGGTCAGGCCCGAGCCGACTGCCACACCGGGCGCTGGGCGCCAGCAATGGTGGCCTTCATCGTTGATAACCAGGATTGGCAGTCGGTCCGACGCGCTGCCCAGGATGCGGCGCAGGAAATCCGCGGGGGTTTCTTCGCCCTTGTCGACGACGGCATAGGTCTTATCGCCGTCCTTGTGTGGGCTTTCCGGCGCGAAGCGGTGCCAGTTCTCGACGATGACGGTGCCACGCTGGAGCAGCGGCCGCCACTTCGCCGGCACGAGGTTGAAGGCGTCGTAGTAGTTGTCCGGCGCGTCGGGCTTCAGCACGCCCAGACGCTCCTTCACCGTCAGGTTCGGCGCGCAGAGAAGGGCGACATCCGGGTATTCCCGACTCTCCGGGCTGATGCCGCGGTTCACGAAGGCCCAGGTGATCACCATCGCCGCGACCAGCGTCTTGCCGCTGCCGGTGGCGAGCTTGGTGCACAGGCGGCGCAGCGGCTTCAGCGACGGGTCGGCAGGCTTGTCCACCAGGGTCGGGAAAAACTCTGCGCCCTGCGCCAGTTGGAAGGTCGGACCGGGGCGCACACCGGTCAGCAGCCGGCCGAGATCCTCCTCCGTCACCTTGGGCGCGAAGCGCAGGCGGCTGGTGCGGCCGGTGAAGCGCATCTCTGCCAGGTAGATGATCGTCTCGACGGCCTCGCGCTGGCCGAAGAACAGGCGGCGCTCGCGATCCTCGCGGCTCCAGTGGCGGAGCAGTTCGCGCGTCGCCAGCGTGGCGCCGCGGTAGTCGGCATCCCGCCAGCGGCGCACATCGTCGCGCAGCAGGTTGGGCAGGGGCAGGTCGTCCTGCTGCTCCTGCGCCAGCAGCGACATCTGCGCGCTACCGGTCCGCTCGGTCTTGTACCAGTAGGAGGCGGGGCGACGGCCCGGCTCCTTCCGCGCGGCACCGGTGACGGTGTCGTATTTCCAGTGCTGGTCCGGTTCCTTGTAGGGCGAGCAGAGGATGGGCCGCTCGACCGGCTGAATCGGGATGTCCTGCTGCTGCGGGGGCGCTTTTGCCATCGCCTCAGCCCTCCAGCCGATGCAGGCGCATCACCTCATTGCCGCGTGGGTCGATCACCTTCACCGCGACGCAGGCATGCTCTCCCTTCGGAAAGGGCAAGCTGACGGTGCCGGAGAGGGCAGCGAAGGCTTCCTCATCCACCACGCCCTTCAGCGCGGCGCTCAGCTTCGACCAGGCATCCTTGTCCGGGAAGAAGGCCTGCGTAATGCAGAAGCTGCGGCCGTCATAGTCGCTGTCCACGAACCAGGCGGCCACCTTGTCGGCGCGGCTGGGCGTGACCGTGTTGGAGACGGGATCGTAGATGTCCACGCCCTCCATCACCACGCGCCATTCATCCTTGCCGACCGATTCCAGGGTCGAGCGCGGCTTGCCGAAGACGGTGAAGAGCTGTGCGGCGGGGGCATCCTTCAGCAGGCCGGCCATGCCCGGATTCACATCGGGCCGGATGTTCGCCATGTGAACGCGGAGTTCGGGGTGCTCGGCCTCCTCGATCGCCGCCTGCGCAGCGCCATCGAAGGCGAAGCCGGCAATGACCAGCTCGTCGTAGCCGCGGCGCGATGTGGCGCGGATCAGTTGCTCCACCTGCTTGGCCGTGACCGGTCCGTATTGCGGCCCGAAGGCAATGTCGACCGTGGCACGCCCCTCGGCATCCGCGTCTGTCTCGCCCTGCGGTGCCCAGCGGCCCTCTGCGTGGATGGCCTGCGAGCGGGCGCCCAGTGGTTCAAGGCGCGAGAACTTCATCACGCGATTGTCGAGGAAGCGCACCCCGTCCATTTTCAGCAGGCGCAGCATCTGGTCGAGATAGGCTTCGGCGTTCTGCGGCTCGGCCGCGGCGCGTCCCGCGGCGTCGCCGGCGAAGGTCTCGTCCAGGCTTTCCGGCGCGCCGTCGATCGGGCTTTCGTGTGCTGCTTCGTCGAGGCTGGTTTCAGCGGGCTGCACGGCTTCAACAGTGAAGGGGCCGGAGACACGCGTAACGCCTCGGACGATCTGCGGCTGGTCCAGTAGGTCTTCCGGCTCCGCAGCGTCGGCGATGGCCTTGTCCACCTCCTCCTGCTTTGCGCGCCACGCCGCGCGGTAGGCAGTGATGGCCTGGGCCAGGTCTTCCGAGTGGTCCGGGTCGGTGTCGAACGGAGCCGTCCAATGCTGGAAACCATCTGGGGGCTTCGGCAGGTCCCAGCGGCGGCGATCTGCTTCGGTGACCGCGCGCTTGCCCTCCGCCTTCTGCTTGGCGATCAGCTTGCCGGCCAGATGGCTGCGCTGGTTGCTGCCAACAGTGGCGAGGGCGGCGTTCAGGTCGGCAAGACGCGCGTCGAGGATAGGATCGTGCTTGGCAAAGATCGGGTCGAGGGCAGCGTTCTGCGCGATCGAGCGCAGCGAGATATGCGGGACCGTCTTGCAAACGAAACCGCCACCGACGCCAGCGCTTTCGTCCTTGAGGCGATAATGGTCGAATTTCTCCGTCAGCAATGCTTGGCGCGCCAGCGCGACCGCTACGCGAGACGTATCAATCGTAATCCATCGCCTGCCCCACCTCTCCGCCATTAGAGCTGAGGTCCCGGAGCCGCAAGTCGGGTCGAGCACGAGATCGCCTGGGTCAGTCGTCATCATGAGACAACGCTCGACCACCTTCTGCGCGGACTGCACCACGTAGCGCTTCGTTTCCGTGAAACTTCCTGTACCTGTGTCTGCCCAGAAGTTGTTTATCGGGATGACAGGATAATCTTGCTCGAACTGCAGGTATCGAAGGTTACTGCCAACGCGGTGAAGTCGGTCCGACTTAGCGACCCGTTGCATCCCAGGAAGCGCTGTCCGCCAACCGCGCGGAAGGGGACTGAAAACGGCCCCTTCAAAGGGAAAGTCGTAGACGCTGGTTGGGGCCTGCGACGTTGCATCGCTCAGGGAATATCTTGCGGCGCCGGCATCCTCGGAGAGCTGTGGATCGAAAGGAACGCGCGCGCCGTTTGGAAGGCGGGCGTACCGATAAGTTTCCGAGCTGTTTTTTCCGTTTATCTTATCGCGATAGAGGCGTCGAAATTTTGTATGTTTCCGATCCTTCGCGTACCATAGAATGTAGTCGGCTGTGGACGAAAGAAGTTCGGTCTGACCCGTTGGGCTTGTGGTTGATGTGGATTTTATAAAAGGAATGAGGCAGCAAATATTGTGGTCACCGAAAACTTCATCCATTAGCAACCGGACGCGGTGAATGTTTTCGTCACCGATCTGAACAAATATGCTGCCGCTTTCGGCTAGCAGTTTATGCGCCACGATAAGGCGATCTCGAAGGTAGGTGAGGTACGAGTGTACCCCCAGTCGCCACGTATCTCGGTACGCTCGAACCATCTCGGGTTCGCGCGTCAAATCTGCCTCGCGGTCTGTGACGTTGCGTTTGCCGGTTTCGGGCTGGAAGTTGCTGCCGAAGCGGATGCCATAGGGCGGGTCCATGTAGATCATCTGGACCTTGCCGGCGAGGTTCTCGCGCTTCGCCAGGCTGGCCATCACCTGCAGGCTGTCGCCCAGAATCAGGCGGTTCGCCCAATCCACGTCGTGCTGGTAGAATTTGACCGCCTGCGCATAGGACAGCGTCGGGTCGGCAAACAGGTCGCGCGTCACATCCTGCCGCGCCGCGGCCCGCAGGATGGCCTGGGTGCTCACGCGCTCATGGATGTGCAGCGCCACCGGGTCCACCGCGAAGCCAGGCGTCTCTCGCTTGCCGGCCCATTCCAGCCAGGGCTCGTGCCGCCGCAGCGCCTCGGCCAGCAGGGTAGCCTCCTCGGCGGTCAGCTTCTCCCGCGTCGCCTTTTCCAGCAGCGGCGGCAAAGCGTCCGCCCTGCCGGTGGGGTCGGCCCGCAGCGTCGGGTCAAGGCGGGCGGAATAGGCGTAGCTGGTCCGCGGTGCGGGCGGGGTCCGGCCCTCGGCGGCGATGGCAGCAGGCGGGTTGTTGGGGCGCGTGGCGCCAGCATGACGATAGTCCTCGACCGGCAGCGCGCCCTGTTGTCCTGAGGGCTCTGCCCGCCGTCGTCCCGCCATTCCCAGTCCCCCCGGCAATTCGGCGGCAGGATACAGAAAGAGAAATAGATTGCGGAGTCATTGCGAGGGGCGGACGGCCACGACCCATGCCGGCACTCGGTCGGGGCCAGGCCCCCGGCGCACACCGGGCCTTCCTGCGAGCGGCATACGCGGCGCCGTCGAAACCTCGTTGCGCCCGCGGCGAAGGTTGGTCGGGAAGTCCGCCAGCCAGCACGAACGGCGCATGCGTGATCGGTCTGGCGTCGGCCGACTATTCCGTACCAAAGTGTTCGCGCGCGAAGTACGGATTTCAGGCAAGTGGAGTTCGAACCACAGCAAGAATGGACCGCGCCCAATCCGGCCTTATACCTACATTTTTTCGAAGCGTACTAAATCGGCCAAGTCAACAGGTCCGGAGAGAATGCGTCGCCGGAGAGCGATTTTCGCCCATATCCGCGTCCGGCCAGTCAACAGGTCCACCCCAAAAACCGCAGGAAAGCTGCCACTCAGCGGGAGGGCCGAACAACCGGAGAACGTGACGCGCGTTGGAACTGGCGGAGGGGATGTCCGCCCAACAAAAAGGACTTATGCGGCTTTCAGGCGCGCTTCCGAGTTTACCCCACAAGATAACCCACTAACGCGACCCGGGCGCCGCACCACCGACCCACCCCCAAATCGTCAAAGGTTGTTCAAGCCGTTTTGGGGCGCGGTCCGGAGCCGGGGCGCGGGAAGATCGGAAGGGGGGGTGAGCAGCCGCCGGCCATCCGGTCGAAAACCAAAGAAAATCATCAAAGCGTCCGAAATGTGCGCGTGAGACCGGGTGCGGTCGGGGAGAGGGCAGAGCACAGAGATATGCCCGGGGGCCGGCCGGCAAGACCGCTACGCCCGCCCTCCTACCGGCATGCCGGCAAGCGGAGAAGTGCCGCCGCCCAAGCTCGCGCCGACGCAGATCAGTGCGCAGCCAAGGTTGATGAGCGCCTCAGGCGAAAGCTGCGCAGCGATGGACTCCTCGCCATGCAGGACCAAAAGGAAGCCGTTGGGCTTGAGCGCGACGCCATAGATTGGATCAACATCCTCCGCCTCCGTCTTCGGCGCGGTTGGGGCCGGCCAAAGTGTCATCTTACCTTCCGGGATGTTCACTCCGCCCATATCGATCATCTGGCGCAGCGCTTCTTCAACCTGCGCCCTGACCCAGGCCTTGCGCTCTTCGTCCATCACCGCCCCCGCACCCGCTTCGCCAAAGAGCCGCCTCGCTGGATCTTGTCGACCAAGTCGGCATTGGCTCGTTGCGCAATAGACCACATCCGCGCTTCCAGTGCATTCAGTGTGTCGGGCGTCGCGCCGCGGGCGTCGATCACAGGCGAAAAGTTGTGCGTGATGTTCACGCCGCCAAAGCGGTCCGGGACGCGGGGCAGGATGAAGCCGTCTTCTCGGGGCACGAAGAGTTCTGGTCGGCGCTCGCCCACGATGTAGGGCATCCCCGCCGTGACGGGGCCACCCTCCGCGCGGAACAGGCTCGCGATGCCAGAGATAATCCCGCCGCCGGGGATCAGGCTGGCGATACCGCCCAACAAGCCACCGAACCCGCCGCCGCCATCCTTCGCACCGCCGCCACTAAGCGCGCCGCGCAGTGCGTTCACAGCAGGTTCAACGACTGTCAGCCGGAAGATCAGCTTCGCCGCGTCGGATGCCAGGCTCTCCATCACGTCGCCCAGCTTCTTCCCGCTGAACAACGCTTCCTCGAAACTCGACGCGAACAGGATGCCGATCTGCGTTCCTGCCTGCCCGAGCCGATCGGCGCCATTCTCGACGCGCCGAAGGTCCGCGAGGGCCTGATCCGCCGCGCGCCCGATCGTCTCAGCGGGGATCGGATTGCCCCATTGCTCCGCGCGCTGCGCGACCATCCCGATCTCTTCGAGGCGGCGCTGGTATCGCTCATAGGCTGTTTCAGTCTGACGGATCAGCGCTTCGCGCTCGCGCAGCATGTCGTTTTGCATGCGCTCGACGGCGCCGCGCACGTCGAACAGTTGGGCGCCGCCGCCGCCGCCGGCCACGCGCGGGGGCGCGTCAGGGCCATACTGCCCTTGCCCTCGATTGACCCCTTGGTTGTCGAGGTCTCGGCGGCGCCGCTCAAGGTCAAGAAGCCGTTGCCCAGCCTGTTCGGCCTGTTGTGCGATCTGCGCCGCAGCGTTCCCGCGTTGGCCCGCGCGGTTGAACATGTCCGGCACGCCCTGACCATCGCGCCGGGCTGCACCGATGGCGGCCTCGTCCGCCTGGAGCCGCGCCGCCGCCGCATTCGCCCGCGCGATGGCCTCGCGCTCGATAACGATGGCGAGGTCCAGCGTCGCCCGTGCCTCTGCGCGCTTCGCCTGTTCCTGCGCGGCGCTGCGCTGCTCGGCCGTGAGCATGATGTCGCTGGCGCGCGAGGTCGCCTCGCCGTAGAGGGTGATCGCCTCCTTCGCGCGATCAATCGCCTGCCGCGTGCGCTCCGACTGCGTGCCGAGGTCTATGAACCGCGTGACCAGCAGCCCGACCGTCAGCAGCGCGCCCGCCACGGCACCGCCCGGCCCGAAGATGCCGAGGAATTGGCTGCCCTGTTGAGAGAGTGCCGTCAGGGCGGAGGTCCCGCCTTGCACCTGCACCGCGAAATCCTGGATTTGGAAGCCGGCTTGTCCGACTGCGTTGCGCAGCCCGCCAAAGCCGCCGCTGCCACCCGCCCCGCCCCGCGTGATGGGGCCGGAAACGCCGCTGCCGGCCACAGCCCGCGCCGCCGCGTCGAGCCGCTGCAACGCGCGCTCGCCGGCCTCGCCCATCTGCGTAAGCTGCGTGCGGACAACGTCCGCGTCCTGAACCGAGAGCCGCAGCAGGATTGCGCGCGATCCGCTCATCAGATCATCCTCTCAGGCGCCAATGCGAACGCGGCGGCAGGTTGCCCCGCCGCCGCTCCACGAACATCGCAACCTGC
>VFQR01002211.1_pt1 | contig 12814 bp, 10 predicted proteins | sample 3512321 | NCBI WGS metagenome assembly VFQR01 (sample SAMN10412374, study PRJNA504923) | tailings metagenome | isolation source: Relicate 3 Philex TSF1 revegetated site | place: Philippines: Tuba, Benguet | collected 2017-08-29
GCTTGGTCGAATTCTTCGGGTCCATGTAGAACTCGGCGAACTTCAGGACATTCGGCTTGGTGTCGAGCGACTTCTTGTCGAAGTACATGAAGATCGGGCGCGACAGCGGCTGATAGGTACCGTTCTTTGCCGTTTCCACTTCCGGAAGCACAGCCTTGGAGTCGTCCTTCAGCTTGATCGCGACGGCCTTCAGCTTTTCTTTGTTGTGCAGGTAGTAGGCCAGACCGAAAAAGCCGATCGAATTCACATCACCGGCAATGCCCTGAACAAGGACGTTGTCGTCTTCCGATGCCGTGAAGTCGCCGCGGCTGGAGTGTTCCTTGCCGACGATGGCAGCTGTGAAATAGTCGTAGGTACCGGAGTCGGTGCCGGCGCCGAACAGTTTGATCGGTGCATTCGGGAAGCTCGGACGAATCTGATTCCAGTTCGTGATCTTGCCCTGGGCTTCCGGCTCCCACATCTTTTTCAACTCGGCGACCGTGAGTTCACCGGCGAAAGTGTTCTTGGGATTGACCATGACAGCGAGCGCGTCGAGCGCGACCGGCAGTTCAATATATTCGATGCCGTTCTTCTTGCACTCGTCGGCTTCCGACTTGCGGATCGGGCGCGAGGCGCCGGTCGCATCGGTTTCGCCGCGGCAGAATTTCTTGAAGCCGCCGCCGGTGCCGGACAGGCCCACGGTCACCTTGATGCCCTTGTTGGCCTTCTGGAATTCTTCCGCCATCGCTTCGGTGATGGGGAATACGGTGGAAGAGCCGTCGATCTTGACGATTTCCTGAGCGGACAGCGGGGCCGATACGGCGGCCAGCACTACCGCAGAAACAAATGCGGTCGCAATTTTCACGAGAGTTCTCCTTCCTGTGACGGACGAGCCCGGCGGGCTTTTTTGCCCCGGATATATCGGGCTATGGGTCTGGTCGTATGGGTTCACCGCCAAACTCTTATGACGCCTCCATGACATGCCGATGACAGGCTACGTCATTGATCTGGATCAGGAATTATCGTCGCCGGATGTGGAGAGCGGAATTCTGGCGGTAAATGTAGCGCCCTTGCCCTGCTCGCTATCGATGTTCAGCCGGCCCCGGTGCCGGGCAAGAATGTGCTTCACGATGGCGAGGCCAAGACCCGTGCCGCCTTCGGCCCGGCTCGTCTCCACATTTACGCGGTAAAAGCGTTCGGTCAGGCGGGGAAGATGATGCGCCGGGATGCCCGGTCCGTAATCCCTGACGGACACCACCGCATCACCGCTCTCCTCGCGGATGTCCACCTCGACGCGCTTGCCGGGTGCGCCGTATTTCAGGCCGTTCTCCACGAGGTTTTCAAAGAGACGGATCATGTCATCCCGGTCGGCGCGTACGGGCAGGGTATCGGCCTTGGTGATCTTCAATTCCACGCCGCGGTCCTTGGCGAGCGGGGACAGCGTCTCGCACACATGCGTCACGATCGGCACGATGTCGATCACGGTCTGCGGGCGCAGATGCGCGCTCAACTCGATCCGGGACAGTGAAAGAAGATCGTCGATCAGCCGCGACATGCGCCGGGCCTGCTCGACCATGATGCCGAGGAATTTTTCGCGCGCGGCCGTGTCGTCGCGCGCCGGCCCCTGCAGGGTTTCAATGAAGCCCGACAGGGAGGCGAGCGGCGTACGCAGCTCATGGCTCGCATTGGCAACAAAATCCGCGCGCATGCGGTCCACGCGCTGCTGTTCGGTCAGGTCTCGGAACGTCACGAGCACCGCGTCGATGCCTTCGTTCGATTCCCTGCGCTCGTAATTCAGCTCCAGCGGAACGACAAGCGCCTCCATCGCGCGGCCGCCCGGCACTCTTTCGGTGAACTGTGCGCTTTTGGATTTTCCTTCCGTCACCGATGCACGAAACGCCTCGATCACTTCCGGAACCCGGATCGAAAGCGACATCGGATCGCCCTTGCGGATCGGTCCCAGGCTATGCACGGCCGGTGCATTGCCGACCAGCACCGTGCCGCGCCGGTCGATCAGCAAGGCTGGCTCCGGCAATGCCGAGATCAGTGCTGCAAGCTGTGCATCCACCAGAAACGGCACACGCGAACGCGACGTGACCACAGGCGGCGTTGACGGACGGATTTCCTCGACGCGCGACGCCCCGATTTCCTGCCGCGCGGGACGCGCGCTGATGAGCGCAACGATGCCGACGGCGGCGAAGGCAAGCAGCCCTTCGATCCCGTTCAGCCGCCCCGCATAGACAAGCGCGCCCGAAATCGCCGCCGCAACCAGCAGCACCCAGCCTGCGGATCGCAGCCGGGCGGCCATTCCTTGCTCGCGCGAGGAGAGCGAAATGCGGGGTTCGCTTGCTTCGGACATCGCCGCATATTCTATTATCCCCGGAGGAAGGCTGAAAGCGGGGCATTCATGGCGAAAACGAAGCGGAACGTCCGGGTAAAGGCGAAGAAGGGGAAAGCCGCCAGAAAACCGGCCCCCGATTATTTCAAGATGAAGAAACTGCCGCCCGAGATCGACGAGCGCGCGCTGACAAGCGGCGGCTATCCCTACGACAAGAAAATGAAACGGAAGCCCTACGAGGAAGAACTCCACAAGCTCCAGATCGAACTTCTGAAACTACAGGACTGGGCGAAGAAAAAAGGCGAGCGCATCGCCATCGTGTTCGAAGGCCGCGACGCCGCCGGCAAGGGCGGAACGATCCACCGCTTCATGCAGCATCTCAATCCGCGCGCCGCTCGGGTGGTGGCGCTGCCGAAACCGAGCGAGGTCGAGCGCGGTCAGTGGTACTACCAGCGCTACATCGCGCAATTTCCGACCGCCGGCGAAATCGTGCTGTTCGACCGCTCCTGGTACAACCGTGCGGGCGTCGAGCCGGTGATGGGCTTCTGCACCGACGACCAGCACAAGCACTTTCTGGAAGAGACGCCGAAGTTCGAGGAACTGCTCGTCGACGACGGCATCCGGCTGTTCAAGATCTGGCTGCATATCGGCCGCGAAATGCAGATCAAGCGTCAGCACGCCCGTGCCAACGATCCGCTCAAGCAGTGGAAGCTTTCGCCCGTGGACTTCAAGGCGATCCAGATGTGGGACGACTACACCCGCGCGTTCGAACAGATGATCGAGGCGACCGACACGCCGCATGCGCCGTGGACCATCGTTCTCGCGAACGACAAGCTTCGCACCCGGCTGAATGCCATCCGCTTCGTGCTGTCCGAACTCCCCTATTCCGGCCGGAGCGACAAAAGTATCGGGGAGATCGACCGCAAGATCGTGCTCGGCGGCGAAGAGTGCCTTGCGCGCGCCCTGAACAAGTGAGAACAGGGTGCGGGGGCCTATACCGGAGCAGTCGATGCGCCTGAAGTTTTTCCTGTCCGCGATGCTTGTTTTGTTCAGCGGTAACGCGGCCATGGCGGAGCCAATCCCGCTTCCGTCGGTCGATTATGAAGCGACCGCCAAGGCATTCGGTGGCGCACAGATGTCGAGCCGTCATGCGGGCGGCAAGGTGCGCGTCGAAATCCAGATGACCGGCATGCCGGTCCCCATGATCAGCATCGTCGACCTGAAGGCGAAGAAGATGGTCGGGCTGATGTCCCTGCCGGGCCAGCCGCCGATGGCGCTCGAAGTCGAGCTCGACAACGATCCGAGCCTTGGCATCACCACCGGTCAGGGACGGCGCACCGGCTCCGCTTCGGTTGCGGGCGAAGCCTGCGATCTCTGGGCGCTTGAGGGCACCGTTCCGGATGAAAAAGAATTCGCCGGTGTCGCCTGCGTGACCAAGGACGGCATTCCGCTCAGCATGGAAGGCACCATCGACGGCAAGCGTGAAAAGATTTTCGAAGTGACTTCGCTGAAGCGCGGCGCGCAGGATCCCAAACTGTTCGTAGTTCCGGCCAACGTTCAGAAAATGCAGATGCCCAAGGAAATGATGAAGGGCAAAGGCAAGTAATTCAGGCGGTGGCGGATTTCGTCCGCCGCCTTGGCTTGCGGGCAGCTGATTTCCGGCGCGGTTTTCGCGCCGGTTTTTCGTCGACGATCAGCGGCTTGATGTCGAGCACGAATTCGCGGATGCCCATGATCAGCAGCGAAAGCGCGAACGGCGTCACATAATAGAGCAGCCGGAACAGCAAGAGCGAACTCAGCAGTTCTTCCTTGTTGAACTGCCGGAGCGCCAGCAGCATCGCCGCATCGAATACGCCAAGCCCGCCCGGCGTGTGGCTCGCGAAACCGAGCAGCGTCGCCGACACGAAAATCACCGCGAGCGAGATGAAATCGATCGAAGGCTTGTCCGGCATCAGCACATACATCGCCGCCGCACAGCACATAAGGTCGACGATGCCGATGAAAATCTGCAGCAGCGTCAGCCGTCCTGCAGGCAGTGTCAGCTTCCAGCCGTCGCGGCCGAATTCGCGCTGACCGGTGCTGACCCAGATCGTGTAGATCACGAGACCGGCAAGCGCTCCGATGCCGAGCCAGCGGTTCACGTCCACCGGCAGCCGGTCCACCGCCGAAGCGGCTTCCGGATGGATCGCCATGCCGAGCCCGAGCACCGCGATATTGCCAAGCCAGAACGTCAGCCCCGCGATGAAGCAGATTTTCGCCACGTCGATGACGGTCAGGTTCGCCGCCGTCGAATAGATGCGGTAGCGCACCGTGCCGCCGCTGAAGACGCTGAAGCCGACATTGTGCCCGATGGAATAGCTGCAGAAGCCCGCCATCGCGGCCACGCGATAGGGCACGTCGCGGCGGCCGATCGTGCGCAGTGCGAAGAGATCGTAGAAAGTGAGCGTGAAATAGCCGGCGGCAAACAGCAACGCTGCAAGAATGAAACCTGAGAGATCGGTCTGCCGCATCGCGCGCGCGACCTGGCGCGGTTCGATGTCCTTGAGATAATCGTAAAGGACGTACAGCGCGATCAGAAGAATCGATACGCCGATCGCCACGCCGACGCGGTGCCATCCGATTTTCTGGCGGATGAAGGAATTGATCGACTTCAGGGCGTGCGTCATTGCGGGCTTGTCGTTTCTTCCCAGTCTCGGTGCGGCCGGCTCCACCCGGCGTCGGCCGCAGCCCTAGCAGAGCGGCGCGGCGAAATCCAAAGAAACTGGAGCATTCGCATGCCCAATCGGGCGGCGAAGCTTTCTGGAATGGAAATCGGGAGAAGAAATGGCGCGCCCGAAAGGATTCGAACCTCTGACCCCCAGATTCGTAGTCTGGTGCTCTATCCAGCTGAGCTACGGGCGCATGCCGAGAAGGCGAGAGAACTATACGCCCGACCCCCGTTTTGCAAGGGTTTGAGCCATCTCCTTATATACGGTTCAGGCGCGGGCGCGTTCGGCGCGGCGTTCGTCGAGGGCCACCGGCCGGTCCGGAATCATCAGCGTAAACGTGGCGCCGATCGTGCCGTCCACGAGCTTGATCTCGCCGCCATGGGCACGGATCAGTTCGGCGACGATCACCAGTCCGAGCCCAGAGCCGCCGGCACGCGCGGAACCCTGAAACGGCTCGAACAGATGCGCGCGGGCGCGCGCCGGAAGACCGGGCCCGGTGTCGGCGACCTGGAGCGTGACCACCGAACCTTCGCGGCGCCCGACGATGCGGATCTGGTCGCGCGCGGGGTCGTTGGGCGCGCGGGCGGCGAGCGCCTCGACGCTGTTCTTCACCAGATTCACCAGCGCCCGCATTAACTGGTCCGGGTCGGCGTCGATCTGCAAGCCGCGTTCGATCGACGGCACCCAGCCGATCTTCGCCTCGGGACCAAGATCAAGCTGGTCGCGCACTTCCGCGAGTAAATCGGCGACGTCGATCAGCCGGCGCTGCGGCGGCGGCTCCTGCGCGCGTCCGTACGCCAGCGTCTGCTCGCAATAGGCAATCGCGCGGTCGAGTGTTGCCATCAGCTTTGGTGCCAGACGCCGCACCGAGGGATCGGCGGTCGAGGTCAGGCGGTCGGACAACAACTGCGCCGACGCGAGAATGTTGCGGAGGTCGTGATTGATTTTCGACACGGCAAGGCCGAGCGAAGCGAGCCTGCTCTTGTTGTGCAGGGTCGCTGAAAGTTCTTTCTGCATGGCCGTGAGTTCGCGTTCGGCCAGCCCGATCTCGTCATTGCGCGAGGATGCGGGAAGAATGCGGCCCGGATCTTCCGGCGCATGGCCGAATTCGACGAGCCGCCGCGTCATCCGCCGCAGCGGCCGCACGAACATCCACAACAGCGTCAGATAGACGAACAATCCGGTCGTCGCCGAGATCGCGAGCGAAATCAGGAAAATATTGCGCGCGTATTGCCACATCGCCTCGCGGAGCGGCGCTTCGTCGAGCACGATTTCGATGAAGTCGCCCTGTCCGGGTGCGGGGCCGACCACGCGCATCATGCTGTGCGGGGCCGTTGAGAACATCGTCTCGAACGCATCGACCATGGCGCCAAGGCGCGAGACGTTGCGGACGTCCACATGATGATCGGTTTCCGGCGGCATATCGGAGGAAGCGAGCAGACGCCGCTTGTCACCCATCTTCATGACGACCGCGCGCGAGCCGATGCTGTCGAGCAACTGTCGTTTCAGGTCCTCGGAAATCATGTCGTCGGGCGCGGCGTCGAGTACGAGTGCTGCCGTATGCGCGGAGGCGAGCCGGTCGGTCAGCCACATCAGGCGGAAGCTGGAAATCGAAGGAACGAAAATCAGGACTTCGGCGATCAGCACGAACAGTGCGGTGAGCAGCAAGAGCTTGCCGGACAGGCCGAGCGGCCAGCGCGATTGCGCGGCTTGCGGATGCTCGCCCGGTTTCACGCCTTGTGTCAGGCCTTGGGTCATTGATCGGTCAGTCCAGCTTCTGCGCAGGAATGATGGTCCCCGCCCCCGGTAACGTCAAACCTGGCAGGATCGCTCCCGGGAATGTGGCGGCGAAATCCGGCGGGAGTGGGATGGGAAGAACTGCCCGCCACGCGGGCATTTCTTAACCATCGCGGGCCGGTGCAGGGCCGCTCGTCGCATTGACTTACATACTAGCCACCCATATAAGCCGCGCACCGATGGACAGGGGCTTTTGCCTAGGTTTCATCGCATTTTCTCACACACAGAACGCGGAGACGGACTCGTGAAGCGGACCTATCAACCGAGCAAAATCGTCCGCAAGCGCCGGCACGGCTTCCGCGCCCGCATGGCGACGAAGGGTGGACGCAAGGTTCTTTCCGCGCGCCGCGCGCGTGGCCGCAAGAAGCTTTCGGCCTGACGCGGGCCTGCACGGCATCGGGAACATGGAACAGCTCAAGCGCCGTGCGGACTTCCTGGCCGCCGCCGCTGCGCTGCGGGTTCCGGCCCAGAGTTTTCTCCTACAGGGACGTTCACGCGACGACCAGGCCTCGGCGCGGATCGGATTTACGGTAACGAAAAAGACCGGCAACGCCGTCGAGCGGAATCGAATCCGCCGCCGGTTACGGGCCGTGGCGAAGAATGTGCTGCCGCGCGCCGGCCGCAGCGGTTTCGATTATGTGCTGGTCGCAAGGCGCCCCGCCATTTCCGAACCGTTCGCGAAGATCGAAACCGAGATGGAGCAGGCGTTGACGCGCTTCCACTCGGGCAAGGCACAGAGCGCACGTGCGGGAGGCCGCGTTGGAAGAAAATCGTAACACCCTGATTGCGATCCTGCTGTCGGTGATCGTGCTGGTCGGCTGGCAATATTTTATCGGCATGCCGCAGGTCGAAAAGCAGAAGGAAGCGCAGAAGCAGGCGCAACAGCAGCAGACGCAGACACAGCCGCAGGCGCAGGCTCCGCAGCCCGGTCAGCCGCCAGTACCGGGCGCGCCACAGACCGCCGCGCCGCAAACGACTGCGCCGCAGCCGGGCGGCAGCGTCAGCGCGCCGCAAATTCCCGGCGGCGTGAAGCCCGGCGTCGCCGCCCGCGACGCCATGCTGAAGGCCTCGCCGCGCGTTGCCATCGAAACCCCGCGCGTGCGCGGATCGATCGCGCTCAGGGGCGGACGCATCGACGATCTCGTATTGCTCGGCTATCGCGAAACGGTAGATCCGAAGAGCCCGAACGTCACCCTGCTCTCGCCGTCCGGCACCGCCGATCCGTTCTACGCGGAATTCGGCTGGGTTGCGGGAGCCGGCGCGAACATCAAGCTTCCCAATGCCGAAACGGTGTGGACTGCGGAGAACGCCGGCCCGCTGACGCCGGAACGTCCGGTCGTTCTCTCCTGGGACAACGGCGAAGGCCTGAAATTCCGCCGCACCGTCACGGTCGACGCAAACTATATGTTCACCGTCAACGACGAGGTCGCGAACAGCGGCGGCCAGCCGGTCACGCTTTATAATTACGGCCTCGTCTCGCGCCACGGCACCCCAAAGGTGGAAGGTTTCTACATCCTGCACGAAGGCCTGATCGGTGCACTCAACGACGGCAAGCTTTACGAGATCAGCTATTCCAGCATCGCCGACAAACCGGCGCAGACGGTGAAATCCACCGGCGGCTGGCTTGGCATCACCGACAAATACTGGGCGGCGGCATTGATCCCCAACCAGTCGGCGAGCCTGCAGGGGCGCTTCTCGTCGGGCAGTCTCGGCACGCTGAAAACCTATCAGTCCGATTTCCTCGCGGATGCGACTACTGTGCCCGCCGGCGGTAAGGCTTCCGCCGAGAACCGGCTGTTCGCCGGCGTGAAGGAAGTTTCGATCGTGGACGGCTATCAGGACGCTTTGAAGGTCAGGAATTTCGACCTCTTGGTGGACTGGGGCTGGTTCTACTTCCTCACCAAGCCGCTGTTCTATGCGCTCGACTACTTCTTCCGCCTCACCGGAAATTTCGGTGTCGCGATTTTGCTGGTCACGGTGCTGATCAAGCTTGTCTTCTTCCCGCTCGCCAACAAGTCCTACGCTTCGATGGCGCGCATGAAGGCGGTGCAGCCGCAGATGCTCGCGATCCGCGACCGCTACGCCGACGACAAGGTGAAGCAGCAGCAGGCGATGATGGAGCTTTACAAGCAGGAGAAGATCAATCCGCTTGCGGGCTGCTGGCCGATCCTGATTCAAATTCCGGTTTTCTTCGCGCTCTATAAGGTGCTGTTCGTTACCATCGACCTGCGGCATGCGCCGTTCTTCGGATGGATCAAGGACTTGTCCGCAGCCGATCCGACCAACCTGTTCAACCTGTTCGGACTGCTGCCGTTCGACCCGACCATGATTCCGATTTTCGGCTCGTTCCTGCATCTTGGCATCTGGCCGCTCTTCATGGGCGTCACGATGTGGGTGCAGATGAAGATGAACCCTGCCCCGCCGGATCCGACGCAGAAGATGATCTTCGACTGGATGCCGGTTTTCTTCACCATCATGCTGGCGACATTCCCGGCCGGTCTCGTGATCTACTGGGCCTGGAACAACCTGCTGTCGGTCATCCAGCAGGGCTTCATCATGAAAAAACACGGCGCCAAGATCGAACTGTGGGACAACGTGAAGGAACTGGCGTTCTGGCGGAAGAAGCCGGAAGCCTGATCCTTATTCCGTCTCCAACGCGAACGGCTCCGTTAAGCGGAGCCGTTTTGCATTTGAAGCTTGTTATGCGAAAAGCCGCGCCATGATCGTTCTGAATGACATCACGCTTCGCGTTGCGGGCAAGCCGCTGCTTGAACACGCCACCGTCTCGATCCCGAGCCGGGCGCGCGTCGGCGTCGTCGGCCGCAACGGCTGCGGAAAGACCACGCTGTTCAAGGCCATCGAAGGCGAAATCGAAACCGAAACCGGCTCGATCCAGTTGCCGAACCGCACGCGCATCGGCCGTGTCGCGCAGGAAGCGCCGGCCGGACCGGAAACGCTGATCGAGGTGGTGCTGGCCGCCGACACCGAGCGGGCGGCCCTGCTGAACGAACGCGAAACCGCGAAGGATCCGATGCGCCTCGTCGAGATCGAGACGCGGCTCGTGGACATCGACGCCTATTCGGCACCGGCGAAGGCCGCCACGATTCTGGCCGGGCTCGGCTTCGACGAAGCAGCGCAGAACCGGGCCTGTTCGGAATTTTCCGGCGGCTGGCGCATGCGCGTGGCGCTTGCGGCACTTTTGTTTACCGAACCGGATCTCCTGCTGCTCGACGAGCCGACCAACTATCTCGACCTCGAAGGCACGCTGTGGCTGCAGGAATATCTCGAGCACTATCCGCATACGATCTTGCTCATCAGCCACGACCGCGACCTGCTCGATACATCGGTGCAGTTCATCCTGCACTTCGACCAGCGCAAGCTGAAACTCTACCGCGGCGGGTTTTCACAGTTCGACCGGCAGCGGCGCGAGCAGCTTGTCGTCGACCAGAAGGCGCGCAAGCGGCAGGAAGCGGCGCGCGCGCATATGCAGGCGTTCGTCGACCGCTTCAAGGCAAAAGCTTCAAAGGCACGGCAGGCGCAATCGCGCGTGAAGGCGCTTGCCAAGATGGAGCCGCTCGCCGCGCATGTGGAAGACGCGCCCGCCGCGATTTCGATCAAGGCGCCGGAAAAAATGCTGTCGCCGCCGATCATCGTTCTGGAAAATGTTTCGACTGGCTACGAGCCGGACAAGCCGATCCTGAAGAACCTCAATCTTCGCATCGACGAGGATGACCGCATCGCCTTGCTCGGGCCGAACGGCAACGGCAAATCGACCTTCGCGAAATTGCTCGCCGAAAGACTTGCGGCGCAAGGCGGCAATGTGGTGCGCGCGCCGAAGCTGAATGTCGCCTATCTCGCGCAGCATCAGCTCGACGAACTGCATGAGGATGAATCGCCGGCCGAGCATGTGCGCCGCCTGATTCCGCAGGCATCGGAAACGGTCATCCGCGCCCGCGCCGCCGCCATGGGATTTTCCGCGCGCGACGCGGACACAAAAGTTGGCCAGCTTTCCGGTGGCGAAAAAGCGCGGCTGCTGCTCGGCCTCGCCGCGTTCCACGGGCCGCATCTGCTCATTCTCGACGAGCCGACGAACCATCTCGATATTGAGGCGCGTGCGGCGCTGATCGAGGCGCTGAACGATTACACCGGTGCCGTCCTGCTCGTGACCCACGACAGGCACCTTCTGGATGCAAGTGCGGAACGGCTCTGGCGCGTCGCCGACGGCACGGTGAAGCCTTATGAAGGCGATCTCGACCAGTATCGCCGGGAGGTTCTCGGAAAGTCGGGTGCCGCCCGCATGACGGGCGAAGGCCGCATCGAACAAAAGGCATCCAGGCCGAAGGGGGAAAAGCGGGCGGAACTCGCTCCGCTCCGGAAGCAGATCGCCGCCCTCGAAGCCAATGTCGAAAAGCTGGAAAAGGAAATTGCCGCGATCGACGGCAAGCTCGCGGATCCAAAATTTCAGGCAGACAATCCGGCCGAGGTCGCGCGCCTGTCAAAAGCCCGCGCCGGTGCCGCCGATGCGCTCGCCAAGGCCGAGGAAGAATGGCTGGAAGCAAGCGCGCGCCGGGAAGAACTGAGCGCCTGAGGCGGCGATGGATTTCACTCCGGAGCAACTGGAAGCCGCCCGCAAATTCTTCGCGGCGGAATGGAGCTTCGTCGCCGGTGCTTCGGACGAAAATTCCCTGCCGCCGATGCAGGGTGTGGAGATCGCTTTCGCCGGACGGTCGAATGTCGGCAAATCCTCGCTGGTGAATGCGCTGACCGGACACAAAGCGCTCGCGCGCGTCTCCGACACGCCGGGCCGCACACAGCAGATCAATTTCTTTTCCAATCCGCACGGCCTCGTGCTCGCCGACCTTCCCGGTTACGGCTACGCGAAGGTTTCGAAAGAAAAATCCGCGGGCTGGACCGAACTTGCGCGCAAATATCTTCTCGGCCGCGCCAATCTCGCGCGCGTGTTCGTACTGATCGACTCGCGCCACGGCATCAAGGACAGCGACAAGGAAACGATGACGCTGCTCGACAAATCCGCCGTCAGCTACGCGGTCGTGCTGACCAAGACGGACCAGTTGAAGCCCGGCGAGACGGAAAAGCGCGTCGCGGCGACCCTGGAAGCAATCTCGCGCCAACCGGCGGCGTTTCCGATAGTTTTTCCGACGTCCTCGCGCGCGAATACGGGGTTGCCTGAATTGCGCGCGGCGATCCTGCGCGTACTTGAAGAACGAAAATAGGAGAACGGAATGGCCACGAAAATTCTGCTCGCACTGGCGGGCATCATGGGAGCATCGGGCGTGGCCCTCTGGTCGGCCGCCGCCCATGTGGCGCCCGGCTCCAATCTCGATACCGCCTCCTACATGCTCCTCTTCCACGCGCCCGCCGTTGTGGCGGTCGCAACCGCGCGCGAAACCGGCTTGCTGCGGCAGGGACTGGCCCTCTTCGCAGCGCAGGGGTTTGTCATCGGTGCCGCGCTCTTTTCCGGCGACCTCGCTCTGCGCGGGCTTTATGGATTCCCGCTGTTCCGCATGGCGGCACCCAGCGGCGGCGCCCTCGTGATCGCTAGCTGGATATTGCTGACGCTTGCGGCCCTGTTCGCGCCCCGGAAATCCCGCTAAGAAAGCGCCATCCGATTCAAGCCTGAGCCGCCATGAGCAAGAACGAAAATTCCGAAATCGCCGCCGTCGCGCATGAGACGGCTCGTGTGCTGACCGAGGCGCTGCCGCATATGCAGCGCTACGACGACGAGATCGTCGTCGTGAAATACGGCGGCCACGCCATGGGCGACGACACCACCGCGCGCAATTTCGCGCGCGACATCGTTTTGCTGGAGCAGACCGCGATCAACCCCGTCGTCGTGCATGGCGGCGGACCGCAGATCGGACAGATGCTGGAAAAGCTCGGCATCAAGTCCGAGTTCAAGGGCGGCCTGCGCGTCACCGACGAAGCCACCGTGGAAGTTGTCGAGATGGTGCTCGCCGGCTCCATCAACAAG
>VFQR01002212.1_pt1 | contig 12813 bp, 9 predicted proteins | sample 3512321 | NCBI WGS metagenome assembly VFQR01 (sample SAMN10412374, study PRJNA504923) | tailings metagenome | isolation source: Relicate 3 Philex TSF1 revegetated site | place: Philippines: Tuba, Benguet | collected 2017-08-29
CGCCCTCGACCAACACCTTCACGGTGCCGTCGGGCAGCTTGAGCATCTGCAGGATAGACGCTACGCAACCCATCTCGAACATGTCGTCCACCGACGGCTCATCCTTGGCGGCCGCCTTCTGGGCCACCAGCATGATGCGGCGCTCGCCCTCCATCGCAGCCTCGAGGGCCTTGATGCTCTTGGGGCGCCCCACGAACAGCGGGATGACCATGTGGGGAAACACCACCACATCGCGCAGCGGCAGCAGCGGCAATTCGATGGGGGTACTGGGCAGGGGAGTCTGTCCGGACATCTCGACCTCGTTCGGCTTCACGCCTGCTTGGCCGCCTCGCGGTACACCAGCAGAGGCGGTTTGTTTTCATCGATGGTCGATTCATCGACCACCACCTTCTCGACATTGCTCAAGCCAGGCAGCTCGAACATGGTGTCGATCAGCGCGTTTTCCAGGATGGAGCGCAGCCCGCGTGCACCGGTCTTGCGGTTCAGCGCTTTGCGGGCGATGGCCTTGAGTGCAGCGGGACGCACCTCGAGCTCGGCGCCCTCCATGGACAGCAGGCGCGCGAACTGTTTGACCACCGCGTTCTTGGGCTGAGTCAGGATGTCGACCAGCGCGTCCTCACTGAGTTCGGCCAGCGTCGCGATCACGGGCACACGCCCCACCAGTTCGGGGATCAGACCGAACTTGATCAGGTCTTCGGGCTCGACTTCCTTGAACACCTCGGTCAGGCTGCGCTGCTTCTTGCTGCGCACCGCAGCCGAGAAACCGATGCCTGAGGCTTCGGTGCGGTTCTCGATGATCTTTTCCAGGCCGGCGAATGCACCGCCGCAGATGAACAGGATGTTGGTCGTATCGACCTGCAGGAAATCCTGGTTGGGGTGCTTGCGCCCGCCTTGTGGAGGCACGCTGGCCATGGTGCCTTCAACGAGCTTGAGCAAGGCCTGCTGCACACCTTCACCCGACACATCGCGCGTGATCGAGGGGTTGTCGGACTTGCGCGTGATCTTGTCGATCTCGTCGATGTAGACGATGCCTTGCTGAGCGCGCTCGATATCGTAGTTGCAGCTCTGCAGCAGTTTGGCAACGATGTTTTCCACGTCCTCGCCCACGTAACCGGCTTCGGTGAGCGTTGTCGCGTCGGCCATCACGAAGGGCACATTGAGCATGCGCGCCATGGTCTGCGCGAGCAGCGTCTTGCCAGACCCGGTGGGGCCGATCAGCAGAATGTTGCTTTTGGCGAGCTCGACCTCGTCTTTGCGGGACGCCTGCTTGTGGCGCAAGCGTTTGTAGTGGTTGTAGACCGCCACGGCGAGCGCGCGTTTCGCAGCGTCCTGCCCAATCACATAGTTGTCGAGATTGGACTTGAGCTGCATCGGCGTGGGCAGGTCGTCGGCGGATGCCTTGACCGATTCAACACCGGGCAACTCGTCACGAATGATGTCGTTGCACAGGTCGATGCACTCATCGCAGATGAACACCGAGGGGCCGGCGATCAGCTTCTTGACCTCGTGCTGGCTCTTGCCACAGAAGGAGCAATAGAGCGCTTTCTCGCTGGAGGCGGCTTTCTTGTCGGCCATGGTCGCTAGGGGAGAAAAACGGTGTTCAATGATAGTTCAAGGGCCGACCGGGCCAAACGCTCGAAAAGGACGGCAAAACCCATGGTCTGCCGCCCATTGCCGCGTTATCAGCCGGCCGTCGGGCGCTTCTCGATAACCTTGTCGATCAAGCCGTAGTCGGCCGACTCGGCCGCGCTGAGGTAATAGTCGCGCTCGGTATCGCGCTCGATCTTTTCCAGTGGCTGGCCGGTGCGCTCGGCCAGGATCCGGTTGAGCTGCTCGCGGGTCTTGAGGATCTCGCGCGCGTGAATCTCGATTTCGGTCGCCTGGCCCTGGGTTCCACCCAAAGGCTGGTGGATCATGATCTTGGAGTTGGGCAGCGCGAAGCGCTTGCCTTTGGTGCCTGCGGCGAGCAGGAAGGCGCCCATGCTCGCGGCCATGCCCACGCACAGCGTGGACACGTCGGGTTTGATGAAGTTCATGGTGTCGAAGATCGCCATGCCGGCGCTCACCGAGCCACCAGGCGAATTGATATAGAACGAGATGTCCTTGTCGGGGTTCTCGCTCTCCAGGAACAGCAGCTGGGCCACCACGAGGTTGGCAGTCTGGTCGTTGACCGGGCCGACGAGGAAGATCACGCGCTCTTTCAGCAGGCGCGAGTAGATGTCGTAGGCGCGTTCACCGCGGCCCGATTGTTCGATGACCATGGGGACCATGCCCAGGCCTTGCGTGTCCAATGCGCTCATGCGTTTCTCCGGATTCGCCGCTACTTCGGCGTGTGAGGTGGCCCTACTGTAACCAACCCCCGACAAGGCCCACCGCAGGTGGGGCCATGGCAGGCATGTCGATCGGTACAGGCGGGCAATTGGGGGCGGTCAGTACAAAAAAAAGAGGGCGGATCGCTCCGCCCTCCTCGACCGCGGGAACGGCTCGCTCAGGCCTGGGCCATGAGCTCGTCGAAACCCACCGTCTTGTTCTCGACCTGGGCCTTGGCCAGCACGAACTCGGTCACGTTGTTTTCGATCACGATCGCCTCGACTTCGGCCATGCGGCGGTTGTCGCTCTGGTACCAGCGGATCACGTCGGACGGTTTCTCGTAAGAGGCAGCCAGCTCTTCGATGTGGGCCTTGATCTGTTCGGGCTTGGCGTGCAGTTCGTTGACCTTCACGAGTTCGGCCACCACCAGGCCCAGGCGCACGCGGCGCTCGGCCTGCGGGCGAAAGAGTTCTTCAGGGATGGGCGCCTTCTCGGCGTCCTTGATGCCACGCTGCTTGAGGTCGGCACGCGCGCCTTCAACAAGGCGGTCCAGTTCGGACTGGACCACGGAGTTGGGAAGATCGAGCTCGGCCACGCCGACCAGCGCGTCCATCACCGCGGCCTTGTTGCGGGCCTGCAAGCGGAATTTCACCTCGCGCTCGAGGTTCTTGCGGATGTCGGCACGCAGGCCTTCCACGGAACCATCGGCAATACCCAGCGCCTTGGCCAGTGCCTCGTCAACTGCGGGCAGGTGGGCGGCTTCCAGCTTCTTCACCGTCACCAGGAAATCGGCCGTTTTGCCGGCCACGTCCTTGCCGTGGTAGTCGGCCGGGAAGGCCAGCGGGAAGGTCTTGCTCTCGCCGCTCTTCATGCCGCGCACCGCGTCTTCGAACTCCTTGAGCATCTGGCCATCGCCCACGATGAACTGGAAGGCCTCGGCCTTGCCGCCCTCGAAGGGCTCGCCGTCGATCTTGCCTTCGAAGTCGATGGTGGCGCGGTCGCCGTCCTGGGCGGCCTGGTCCTGCGCGCGCTGCGCGAAGGTGCGGCGCTGCTTGCGCAGGATGTCCAGCGTGCGCTCGATCGCGGCTTCGTCCACCTCGGCGGCGAGCTTCTCGACCTTGGCACCGGCCAGGTCACCGATCTTGACTTCGGGATAGACCTCGAACACCGCGTCGAAGGCCAGCTGGCCTTCGGGCGCGCCTTCCTTCTCGGTGATGCGGGGCTGGCCGGCCACGCGCAGTTGTGCTTCGTTGGCGGCGGTGGCGAAGGCCTCCCCCACCTTGTCGTTCATGACCTCGTAGTGCACCGAGTAGCCATAGCGCTGAGCCACCACGTTCATCGGCACCTTGCCGGGGCGAAAGCCATCCATCTTCACGTCTCGGGCGATGCGCTTGAGGCGCGCCGCCACTTCGTTCTGGATCACGTCGGCAGGCAGCGTGAGCGTGATCTTGCGCTCCAGCTTCTCCAGGGTTTCAACGGTCACGGTCATGGTGTTCTCCAAGGGAAGGCCGGCCGTGGGTGGCCGACGCATGAAATCGGTCGGTGATTCCGTGGGGCTGGTGCGCGGGGGGGGACTCGAACCCCCACACCATTGCTGGCGTCAGGACCTAAACCTGGTGCGTCTACCAATTTCGCCACCCGCGCGCCGCAAGGGTGTCTCGCGCCGCCGGGGCGGCGCCCAGCGGGGCGGGCAGCCCTCTCACGGAAACCCGCGATTGTAGCCGGGGCAAGGGTGCCCGACGGGCGCTTTCAAGCCGTCAGGCGGCGCAGCTTGCGGATCGCGCTGTCCGGCGTGGTGAGCACTGGCAGGCCGGTTGCCGCCTGCACCGCGGCGGCGGCCCGCGCCAGACTGAACTGCGCCAGCGCAATCACCGCGCAGCCCTGCGCCTTCAGTGCAAGCGCCGCCTCGACCGCCCGCGCGTCGTGTGCGACCCCATCACCCGCGTTGAGCGCGTCGAGTGCGCCGGCGGCCAGCGCGGTGTGCACGGTTACACCGGCCGGGAACTCTGGCGGCATCGACTGCAGCGTGGGGCCGAAGGTGGCGAGCAGGCCGATCGGCGCGCCCGCCGCCAGCGCCACGGCCTCGTCGACCATGGCCTCGTTGGGCTTGAGCACAGGCAGCTTCGGCCGGCGCGCCGCGGCGGCCTCGATGCACGGGCCGAAGGCCGAGCAGGTGAACAGGATGCCCTGCACCCCTGTCGTCTCGGCGTAAGCCGTCAGCGCCTCGAAGCGCGCGTGCATGGCCGCATCCAGCCCGCGGCCCTCGCGCGCGAGGTCGGCCGACAGGCTGTCGTCGAGCAGGTTCATGCGCAAGGCCTCGGGCCAGTCGCGCGCCATCGCCTCGTTGATGGGCGCAACTGAGTGGGCCAGCGCGTGGATCAGCGCGATACGGGTCGTCATGCCGCGCTCAGGCGGCTGCCGTGCGCAGGCCCGGCTTCAGGCGCCGGCCCTGGCTCCACCACACAAAGCCCACCAGCAGCAGCGCCGGCAGGTAGAACCAGTGCGGCGACGGCCGATCGGACGGCACGAGGATTTCCTTCACGTCCCAGCCCTGTTCGAAGCCGGACTTGGCCGCGCGCGAGCCGAACTTGATGGCGCCGATCTGCATCTGGTCGCCCAGGGGCATCAGCTGCAGGCCAGCATCCGCCAGGCGCTTGCGCCCGTCTTCACCCGCCTCACCCAGCTGCACCGCCACGGTCTTGGTGATCTCGTCGCCTTCCAGCGAAAGGCCGTTGATCACCATCACCACGCGGTCGTTGGCGGGGCGGTCGCGGGCCACGTCGAACACCTGCGCCGGCGACACACTCTGGCTGGGCGCATACAGGCGGTCCATGAAGGCGTCGGGGCGGAACAGCAGCACCACGGCGATGGCCAGCAGCGCGGTCTCCCACCAGCGGCTCTTCACCCGGAACCAGAACATGGTCACGGCCGCGAAGATCAACGTGGCGAGCGTGCACGCCAGCACCACGCGAATCAGTTCGCCCCAGCCGTGTACGTCGATCAGCAGCAGCTGTGGGTTGAAGATCCAGATGAAGGGCAGGATCACCGTGCGCAGCGCGTAGACCGCGCCCTGCACACCGGTCTTGATCGAGTCTTCGCCCGAGATGGCCGAGGCCGCGAACGTGGCAAGCCCCACGGGTGGCGTGATGTCACCCATGATCCCGTAATAGAAGACGAACAGGTGCACCGCGATCAGCGGAATGATCAGGCCGCTCTGCGCGCCGAGCTCCACCACCACCGGTGCCATCAGGGTGGCCACCAGCACGTAGTTGGCCGTGGTCGGCACGCCCAGGCCGAGCACCAGGCAGACGAAGGCGATGAAGAGCAGCATGACCATCACGTTGCCCTGCGCCACGAACTCCACGAACTCGGTCATGCGCAGACCCAGGCCGGTGAGCGTGATGGCGCCCACGATGACGCCGGCCGTGGCCGTGGCCACACCGATGCCGATCATGTTGCGCGAGCCGTCGGTGAAGCCGCTCACCACCGAATCGAAGCCCGCCTTCCAGGCGCCGGGCGCCGGGACACCCCGGAACAAGGCGATCAGCGGCCCTTGCGTGAGCATCAGCACCACCAGCGTGACCACGGCCCAGAAGGCCGACAGCGCGGGCGACATGACCTCGACCATCAGGCACCAGATCAGCACCGCGATCGGCATGATGTAGTGCAGGCCGGCGCGCACGGTGGGCCAGGTCTGCAGCGGCTTCGGGTTCTCGATGTCGATGTCCTCGGGCAGATCGTCGCTCTTGGCCGCTTGGTAGACGGAGAACAGGTAGAGCCCCAGCACCACCGCACCCACCCCGTACGAGGCCGTGGCGCCGAACGTGGCCTTGATGCCGAGGATCAGGTAGTAGATGGCACACACCACGGCGATGCTGCCGCTGATGCCGATGAGGTTGCGCATCAGCCGCACGCGCCAGGGGCGCTGCACCGCCTGCACGATCGGGTTCATGCCCAGCTTCAGGGCTTCGAGGTGCACGATGTAGAGCAGGCCGATGTAGGACAGCGTGGCCGGCAGAAACGCGTGCTTGACGATCTCGGCGTACGGAATGCCCACGTACTCCACCATCAGGAACGCGGCCGCGCCCATCACGGGCGGCATGATCTGGCCGTTCACCGAGCTCATGGTTTCGATGGCGCCGGCCTTGACGCCGCCGTAGCCCGCCTTCTTCATGAGCGGGATGGTGAAGATGCCGCCCGAGACCACGTTGGACACCGAGCTGCCGGAGATCATGCCGTTCAGTGCCGACGACACCACGGCCACCTTGGCCGGGCCGCCACGCAGGTGGCCCAGCGCGGCAAAGCTCACCTGCATCATGTAGTTGCCGCCGCCCGCGCGGTCGAGCAGCGCGCCAAACAGCACGTAGACGAAGATGGTGCCGGCCGATACGCCGAGGGCGATGCCGAACACGCCTTCGGTGGTGAGCCACATGTGCGAAAGCAGGCGATTGAGCGACGCACCCTTGTGCGCCAGCACGTCGGGCAGCCAGGGGCCCAGCATGCTGTACGCAATGAAGACGACCGCCAGCGCTGCCATGGGCCAGCCGACCGCGCGGCGCGTGGCCTCGAGCAGCAGCACCAGGCCGATGGTGGCCACCACGATGTCCTGCGTGCTGGGTTGCCCGGGGCGCGTGGCCAGCTCGGCGTAGAACAGCATCAGGTAGGCCGCGGCGAACGCGCCCGCCAGCGCGAGCACCCAGTCGACCACGGGCACGTACCCGCGCGGCGAGCGCTTGAACGCCGGCCAGGCCAGGAAGGCCAGCAACATGGCGAACGCCAGGTGGATGGCGCGCGCCTCGGTGTCGTTGAGGATGCCGAAGCCCAGCTCGAACGGCAGCGGCGAGGCGTACCAGAACTGGAACAGGGCCCACGCCAGGGCCACGGCAAAGATGATGCCGGCCGTGACACCGGTGGGCTTGCGCCCGCCGGTGTCGCTGTCGGCGACGAGTTGTTGCAAGGCTTCGGGCGCTTTTTCGATGTCGGTGCTCATGGTGCGCGCTCCGCGAATTCAGTTGGGTGAGACGAAAAAAAATGGCGAAGCCAACTTCGCCATTTGTGAGAGATGGGCCGCCAGCGCGGCCCGGCTCATCACTTGATCCAGCCCTTTTCCTTGTAGAAGCGGGCGGCACCTTCGTGCAGCGGCGCGCTCAGGCCGTCCTTGACCATGTTCTCGGGGTTCAGGTTGGCCAGCGCGGGGTGCAGCTTCTTGAACTCGTCGAAGTTGTCGAACACCGCCTTCACCACGGCGTACACCGTGTCGGCCGGGGTCTTGCTCGACGCCACGACCGTGGCCATCACGCCGTAGGTGTTGGTGGGCTGCGGGTTGTTGGGGTACAGGCCACCAGGCAGCGTGACCTTGGCGTAGTACGGCTTCTCGGCCACCAGCTTGTCCACGGCCGGGCCGGTCAGCGACACCAGCTTGGCGCCGCAGGAGGTGGTCGGGTCCTGGATGTTGGCGCTCGGGTGGCCCACGGCGTAGTAGAAGCCGTCGATCTTGCCGTCGCACAGCGCGGGGCCGTGCTCGTCGGCCTTGAGCTCGGAGGCCAGCGAGAAGTCGGACAGCTTCCAGCCCATGCCGGCCAGCAGTTCTTCCATCGACGAGCGCGTGCCCGAACCCGGGTTGCCCACGTTGAAGCGCTTGCCCTTGAAGTCTTCGAACTTGGCGATGTTGGCTTCCTTGCGGGCCACCACGGTGAAGGGCTCGGGGTGCACGGCAAAGACGGCACGCAGGTCGCCGAAGGCGCCGCTGTCCTTGAACTGGCCAACGCCTTTGGTGGCGTTGAACTGCACGTCGGACTGGGTGAAGCCGAGGTCGAGCTCGCCGGCCTTGATGGTGTTCACGTTGAACACCGAGCCACCGGTGGATTCCACCGAGCAGCGAATGCCGTGCTTGGCGCGGTCTTTGTTGACCAGGCGGCAGATGGCGCCACCCGCGGCGTAGTAAACGCCCGTCACGCCACCGGTGCCGATGGTCATGAACTTCTGTTGCGCGAAGGCCGGCGCGGCGGGTGCCATCAACGCGGCCGAGGCGGCCACGGCACTGAGGCAGGCGGTGAGTTTTTTCATGGTGTGTTCTCCTGCAGTTCGCTGGGTTGGGAAAGCGTGAGGCCCTCGTGGAGCCGTCGAGCGCAGGGTGCGAATGCTAAAGCAAGCCATCGCGCACCCCTGGCGGGACAAGGCGGGGTTTACCCGTGAGGCACATGCAAAGCCGGCATGGGCTCAGGCCGGCGCCACGGCCACGGCCGCGAGCGTCTTGTCGATCGCGCTCTTGAGGCGATGCACGATCCGGGCCAGCTCGTCGGGGGTGCTGATGAAGGGCGGCGCCAGCAGCACGTGGTCGCCGCAGCGACCATCCACCGAACCCCCCGCGGGGTAGACCATCACGCCCTCGGCCATGGCCGCGCGTTTGATGCGCGCGTGCAGCTTGAGCGCCGGGTCGAACCATTGTTTGCTGGCGCGGTCGGCCACCAGCTCCACGCCCCAGAACAGGCCGCGGCCGCGGATGTCGCCCACGTGAGGGTGCGCACCAAACGCGTCCACCAGCAAGCCCCGCAAGGTGTCGCCGCGTTCGCGCACCTGCGCCAGCAGCCCGTCGCGCTGGATCACGCGCTGCACCGCCAGCGCGGCCGCGCAGGCCACCGCATGGCCCAGGTAAGTGTGGCCGTGCTGGAACAGGCCGCTGCCCTGGCGAAAGGCGTCCACCAGCTTGGCCTGCGCCAGCACCGCGCCGATGGGCTGGTAGCCGCCGCCCAGGCCCTTGGCGATGGTGAGCAGGTCGGGCACCACGCCGTCCTGCTCGCAGGCGTGCAGCGTGCCGGTGCGGCCCATGCCGCACATCACCTCGTCCAGGATCAGCAGGATGCCGTGGCGGTCGCACACCTCGCGCACGCCCTTGAAGTAGCCCGGCACCGGCGTGAGCACGCCGGCCGTGGCGCCGCCCACCGTCTCGGCCACGAAGGCGATCACGTTCTCGCCGCCGAGCTTCTGGATGGTCGCCTCCAGTTCGGCCACCAGGCGCTGGCCGTACTGCTCGGGCGTTTCGTCGGCGCGCTTCTCGCGGTATTCGTAGCAGGGCGACACGTGCGTCACGTCGATCAGCAGCGGCTTGAACTGCTCGCGCCGCCAGGCGTTGCCACCCACCGCCAGCGCGCCCAGCGTGTTGCCGTGGTAGCTCTGGCGCCGCGCGATGAAGTGCTTGCGCTGCGGCTGGCCGATCTCCACGAAGTACTGGCGCGCCATCTTGAGCGCGGCCTCCACCGCCTCGGAGCCGCCGCTCACGAAGTACACGTTGCTCATGCCCGCGGGCGCGGTGTCGATCAGCGTGTCGGCCAGTTCCTCGGCCACCGCGGTGGTGAAAAAACTGGTGTGCGCGTAGGCCAGCTGGTCGATCTGCGCGTGCATCGCGGCCACAACGTCCGGGTGGCCGTGCCCGAGGCACGAGACGGCCGCGCCGCCGGAGGCGTCGAGGTAGGTCTTGCCCTGGCTGTCGGTGATGGTGATGCCCTGGCCGCTGACGGCGAAGGGCATTTCCTGCAGGAGCTGGCGGTGGAAGACGCGGGTGGCTTGCATGAAGGGGTCCGGGAATGGGAAGGCGCCAGTCTAGGCAGCTGCGGCCGCGCCGGACATGCTTTTGTGCACCCCGGCCATGAGTTCCGGGCATGGGCCGCGCCGCGATCTGCATTTCCGCCCCATGCGGGTTAACCCTAGAGTTCAGCCCCATGCACAACCCCCCCGCCCTGTCCCTGCCCACCCCTCGCCGCGTGGCCGTGCTCGGCGCGGGCATCGTCGGCCTCGCCACCGCCTGGCAACTCCAGCGCGACGGCTTCGAGGTGACCGTGATCGACCGCGCCCAACCCGGTCTCGGTGCCAGCTTCGGCAACGGCGCGCAGCTCAGCTACGCCTACGTGCAGCCGCTGGCCGATCCGTCGATCTGGGCCCAGTTGCCCAAGCTGCTGCTCTCGCGCGAATCGCCGTTCTCGCTGCGCCTGCGGCTCGACCCGCAGCAGTGGGCCTGGGGCCTGCGCTTCCTGGCCGCCTGCCGCGCCGACGTGTCCGCACGCAGCACCGCCACCCTGCTCGCCCTGGCCGAAGAAAGCCGCGACGCGCTGCAGCGCCTGCTGGCCGACACGCAGGCCGATTGCGACTTCATGCCCAGCGGCAAGCTGGTGATGTTCGGCAGCGAGGCCGGCTTCGCTGCCGCGCGCCGCCAGCTCGATCTGCAGCGCCTGCTGGGTGGTGCCGAGCAAAACGCCCTCACGCTGGCCGAGTGCCTGAAGGTGGAGCCCGCGCTGGCCGGCAGCGCCGCGCGCTACGTGGGCGGCATCCACACCCCCGGCGAATGCGCGGCCGACTGCGCCCGCCTGTGTGCCGCGCTGCACGGCGTGCTGCAGGCACGCGGCGTGCGCTTCGTGCTGGGCGACGCCGTGGGCGACCTGCGCCGCGAGGGCGATCGCCTGGTCGCGCTGCAAGCCGGCGGGCAGTGGGTCGAGGCCGACGCCTTCGTGGCCGCGCTCGGTACCGGCGTGGCCGGCTTCGCGCGCCGCCTGGGTGCGGCGCTGCCGGTCTACCCACTCAAGGGTTACAGCCTCACGCTGGGCGTGCCCGAAGAAGGCGGCCTGGCGCCGACCGTGAGCATCACCGACGCGCAGCGCAAGGTGGTGTTCGCGCGCCTGGGCCAGCGCCTGCGTGTGGCCGGCCTGGCCGAACTGGCCGGGTACGACACGCGCATCGACCCGACCCGCGTGGCCCAACTGCGCCGCGCCGCCAGCGAGGTGTTTCCGCTGGCCTGCGGCGGCGGCGACGTGCAGCCCTGGGCCGGCCTGCGCCCGGCCACGCCCACGGGCGTGCCCATCCTGGGCCATGTGCGCGGCGCGCCCGCCAACCTGTTCTTCAACGCCGGGCACGGCGCATTGGGCTTCACGCTCGCCGCCGGCAGCGCGCAGCGCGTGTCGCACCTGCTGCAGGGGGCGGGCGTGGGCCCGCGCCGCGCGGGCGGGTTCAGCCGATCTGCTGCAAGGCCTGCTGCAGGCAGCGCGTGAAGGTGCGCGCCACCACCGAGTGCGGCCGCGCCGCCGGGCGCAGCATGTGCACCGTGGTGGCCACAGCGGGCTCGAAAGGCAGCACGTCGACCTTGTTCAGGTCGGCCGATGTCGCCGTGCAGCCCTCCACCAGGGCCACGCCCACGCCATGGTGCGCCAGCGCCAGCGCCACGTGGTAGGTCTGCACCGTCATCACCGGGCGCAGCTCGGCCTCGTGCTCGCGCAGCGTGTGGGCCAGCCGCATGCCCAGCGGGTCCTGCGCGTCGAGCGCAATCACCGGCAGCTTCGCCAGTTGCGCCCAGCCCACGCTGCCGGCCTTGATCACGCGCGGCGGCAGGAGACCCTTGGGCGCCACCACCATCACGCGGCGCTCGCCCAGGCGCTCCTGCACCAGCGCGGGGTGTGAACCGGGGTTGAACACAAAGCCCACGTCGGCCTCCTGCAGCGCCAGCGCCGACACGATCTGCACCGAATGCAGCGCCTGGTGGTGCACCAGCACCTTGGGGTGTTTCTCGCGGAACAGGCGCATGGCGCGCGGGAACACTTCGTAGCTCAGGCCCAGCACGGTGAGCACGCGCAGCTCGTCGCGTCCCACCCCGGCCTTCAGGCTGGTGGCCAGGCGCTGCACCTCGTCGAGCTGGGCGAACAGGCGCTCGATGTGCGGGTACAGCGTCTGCGCCTCGGCCGTGGCCACCAGCCGCCCACCGGCGCGCTGGAACAGCGGAAAGCCCAGCTGCAGCTCGGCGTGCTGCAGCGTGCGGCTCACCGCCGGCTGCGTCACGTTGATCATGCGCGCCGCGGCGCTCACGCTGCCGGTGAGCATCACGGCGTTGAAGACTTCGATGTGGCGCAGGCGCATGGGGGTATTTTGCGGTGTGCGCGTCTTCTTACCTGCGATTGCGCTGGGCTGGCGCTTCTCGCCAACATTTGCTCAGGGCCGACGGGGCGGATATCCGTTCTCCGGCTTGCTCGCGGGCGTCTGCTTCGGCAGGCGCGCACCTCGGCGTCAACACCGCTTCGGACACTCTCCCTCAGTGGCAACCGCGAATTGGCGCCTGCGCCCGGACACCCACCCCATCGACCCCAGTGGCATGTCGACACGCCGCCGGAAACAGCCAGGGGAGCACCAACAACCTCACCCTCGGTGGCTGGTGGGGTTCGCGGGCGCAGGCGCCAATTCGCGGTTGCCACTGAGGGTGCGCGCCCACCACGGTGTTGATGACGTGGTGGCGGCATGCCGGGGCAGACGCCCGCGAGCAAGCCGGAGAACGCGAACCACGCCAGCCGCCAGCGCGAGGTCTGCGAGTGAAGAAAGCGCGAGGTCGTAACGTCGCACTAGGACGAAGCGCGCTCCGCACCCGGAGGCATCAACGCCTCGCGCCGGTGGAACAGCTTCGCGAACCACAGCGACACGTCGTCCACGATGGTGAACACCGCCGGGATCACCAGCAGGCTCAGGAAGGTG
>VFQR01002215.1_pt1 | contig 12800 bp, 12 predicted proteins | sample 3512321 | NCBI WGS metagenome assembly VFQR01 (sample SAMN10412374, study PRJNA504923) | tailings metagenome | isolation source: Relicate 3 Philex TSF1 revegetated site | place: Philippines: Tuba, Benguet | collected 2017-08-29
TTCAATGCGTTCGTCGCGGACGGCCGAAGCATCTTCATCAATCTCGGCGCGCTCTACGAGGCGCCGACGCCGAACCAGATCATCGGCGTGCTCGCGCACGAAGCGGGGCATATCGCCGGCGGACATCTCGCGCGCATGCGCGACCAGATCGCGAGCGCGCAGACTGCGTCGATCATCGCGCTGCTCGCCGGTCTCGGTGCCGTCGCGGCCGGTGCCGCCGCCGGCGGCGGGGCCGCGGCTCAGGCGCTGCCGGGTGTGATCATGGGCCCGCAGGAAATGATCCGGCGCTCGCTCCTCTCCTATGCGCGCTCGCAGGAAGAAGCCGCCGACCGCTCCGCGGTGAACTTTCTGAATGCCACCGGACAGTCCGCGCTCGGCATGATCCAGACCTTCAAGCGCTTCGCCGACCAGGCGATGTTCATGACGCGCGGTGTGGATCCCTACACGATGTCGCATCCGATGCCGCAGGACCGCGTCGCGAACCTCGAACACATCGCGCGGGCAAGCCCGCATTACGACAAGAAGGACCCGCCGCAGCTTCAGTACCGCCACGACATGATGCGCGCGAAGCTCGTCGGCTTCTCCGACAAGCCGGATGTTGTCATGCGCCGCTATCCGCAGACGAACAATTCTCTGCCCGCACGCTACGCCCGTGCGATTTCCGCCTATCGCTTCGGCAGCATCCCGAATGCCATCCAGCAAATCGACGCGCTCATCGCGGAGCAGCCGAACAATCCCTATTTCCACGAGCTGAAGGGGCAGGCCTATCTCGAAGCGGGCCGCGCCAACGAAGCCATCGCACCGTTGCGCCGCGCTGTGACGCTGTCGAACGGCTCCGCGCTGATCCGCATCATGCTCGGTCAGGCGCTGGTGCAGTCGGGCAATCCTTCGCTCGCCAACGAAGCCGTCGCCGAGCTCCGTCAGGGCCTGCAGCGGGAGCCGAACGCATCGCTCGGCCACCGGCAGCTTGCGATCGCGCTCGGCCGTCAGGGCGACCGCGCCAACGCGGATCTTTCCTCCGCGCAGGCCTCGTTCAACGAAGGCGACTTCGCCACCGCCCGCCAGCTTGCGGCGCGCGCGCAAAAAAGCTTCAAGAACGGCTCGCCCGGCTGGCTCAAGGCTGACGATATTGTGAGCTACAGGCAGCCCAAACTCGGGCAGAACTAAGCGGCTTCAGGAGAATCAAACATGCTGTCCCTTCGCGCGTTTCCATCGCGTATCGCCGCCGTTCTGATCGCGGGTGCCGCCATCGTCTCGTTTCCCAATTTTTCGTTCGCGCTCAACGCCGCGGACAAGAAGGAAGTCGAGCAGATCATCCGCGACTACCTGATGAAGAATCCGGAAGTCCTGCGCGACGTGATGCAGGAGCTGGAGCGCAAGATGGCCGCGGAGGAAAACTCCCGCCGGGCAGAAGCGCTCAAGGAAAACGCCAAGCTCATCTATGACAGCCCGCGCGGCGTCGTGGTCGGCAATCCGAAGGGCGACGTCACGGTGGTCGAGTTCTTCGATTACAACTGCGGCTACTGCAAGCGCGCGCTCGACGACATGATGAAAATGGTCAGCGCCGATCCGAAAGTGAAATTCGTCCTGAAGGAATTTCCGGTTCTCGGCCAGAGCTCGCTCGACGCCGCCAAGGTCGGCATCGCCGTCCGCATGCAGGACAAGGACGGCAAGAAATATCTCGAATTCCACCGCGCGCTGCTGACCGGCCGCGGCGAGGTCAACCGCGACCGCGCCATGGCTGCGGCAAAAGCGGCGGGTGCCGACATGGCCAAGCTCGAAACGGACCTGAAGTCCGACGAGATCGAGGCCACCTTGCAGGAAAGTGCGGTGATCGCCGACGCGCTCGGCATTTCCGGCACGCCCAGCTACGTGATGCCCAATGAAGTGGTGCCCGGCGCCGTCGGTGTGGCCGAACTCACCAAGCGGGTTCAGTCGGTGCGCAAATGCGGGACTGCAACCTGCTGATCCGGCAGGAAATTCCCCGTTTACCGCGGCTCCCGAACGTCAGGATTTATCCAGATGCCCGCCTTCCAATAAGGCGGGCATCTTTCTATAAAGGCCGCCCCCGGCCATCCGGCCGCGGATGACCGGATTTCCAGCGCCGATGGCCAAGGTTTTCGTTCTCAACGGTCCCAATCTCAACCTGCTCGGCACGCGGGAGCCTGAAATCTATGGCTCGACCACGCTCGCGGACATCGAGCGGATGACGCGCGACGCCGCCAAAAAGCACGGCCTCGAGGTGGATTTCCGCCAGAGCAATGTCGAGGGCGAACTCGTCAACTGGCTGCAGGAAGCCCGCGATCAGGCCAAGGGCGTGATCATCAACCCTGCCGCCTATACACACACCTCGGTTGCCCTGCATGATGCGATCAAGGCGATCGGCATTCCGGTGGTCGAGGTGCATTTGTCCAATATTTTCGCCCGCGAGCCCTGGCGTCATCATTCGCATGTTTCGCCCGTCGCCCGCGGCATGATCTGCGGCTTCGGCGCGGACGGTTATCCGCTCGCGATCGACGCGCTAGCCGCCGCCCTACGCACTGGAAAGAAGTGAACCGATGCTTGGAAAGAAACTCGTAATCGATGCGGCGCTGATCGCCCAGTTGAGCAAGCTCCTTGAGGAGAACAACCTCAACGAGATCGAGGTGCAGTCCGGCGCCCAGCGCGTCCGCATTTCGCGCGGCGGCGGTGTGGCGCTCGCAGCAGCACCGGTGATGGCGGCCGCTGCTCCCACCCGTCTGTCGGATGCGGTCAGCACGACGCCGATCAAGGACAAGGGCGACGGCAAGCATCCGGGTGCGGTCCCCTCGCCGATGGTCGGCACCGTCTATCTGGCACCGGAGCCGGGCGCAAAACAGTTCATCGAGGAAGGCACCAAGGTGAAGGCAGGACAGACGCTGCTCATCGTCGAAGCGATGAAGACGATGAACGCCATTCCGGCACCCCGCGCCGGCACCGTCACCAAGGTACTCGTCGAGAACGGCCAGCCGGTCGAATACGGCGAGCCGCTGGTCATCATCGAGTGACACGCCAGCATGTTCGATAAAATCCTGATCGCGAACCGGGGCGAGATCGCGCTCAGAGTATTGCGCGCGTGCAAGGAGCTTGGCATCGCCACCGTCGCGGTCCACTCCACCGCCGATGCCGATGCGATGCACGTCAAGCTCGCGGACGAAAGTGTGTGCATCGGCCCGCCGCCCGCGCGCGAGTCTTATCTCAACATTCCCGCACTCCTTGCCGCCTGCGAAATCACCGGCGCGGAAGCAGTGCATCCGGGTTACGGATTTCTGTCCGAGAACGCGCGCTTCGCGGAAATCCTGAAGGATCACGGTGTCGCTTTCATCGGACCTTCGGCGGACCACATCCGCATCATGGGCGACAAGATCGAGGCGAAGCGCACGGCGAAGCGCCTCGGCATCCCATGCGTGCCCGGCTCCGAGGGCGGCGTCTCGAATGACATCGAGGCGATGAAGATCGCGAAAGACATCGGTTTCCCGGTGCTTGTGAAAGCTGCCGCCGGCGGCGGCGGACGCGGCATGAAGGTCGCGCAGACCGCAGAAGACCTGCCCAATGCGCTTTCGACCGCGCGCGCGGAAGCCAAGGCCGCGTTCGGCGATGACGCGGTGTATCTCGAAAAATATCTCGGCCAGCCGCGCCACATCGAATTGCAGGTGCTCGGCGACGGACAGGGCAATGCGATCCATCTCGGCGAGCGCGACTGTTCCCTGCAACGCCGCCACCAGAAGGTCTGGGAAGAATCTCCCTCGCCCGCGCTCAATGCCGAGAGCCGCAAGAAAATCGGTGATGTTGTTGCGAAGGCGATGCGCGACCTGAAATATCTCGGCGCGGGCACCGTCGAATTTCTCTACGAGAACGGTGAGTTCTATTTCATCGAAATGAACACGCGCCTGCAGGTCGAGCATCCCGTCACCGAGATGATCACCGGCATCGATCTCGTCAACGAACAGATCAAGATTGCGTCCGGCTCGAAACTCACGATCCAGCAGGAAGACGTGACGTTCTCCGGCCACGCCATCGAATGCCGCGTGAACGCGGAGAATGCAGAAACCTTCACGCCGTCGCCCGGAAAAATTTCATATTACTATCCGCCCGGCGGTCTTGGCGTGCGGATCGATTCCGCCGTCTATCAGGGCTACACGATCCCGCCCTATTACGACTCCCTCATCGGCAAGCTGATCGTGCACGGCAAGACGCGCAACGAATGTCTTGCGCGCCTGCGCCGCGCCATCGACGAATATGTCGTCGATGGAATCCAGACGACGCTGCCGCTGTTCCGCAAGCTCGTGCGCAACCCCGACATCATCGACGGCAACTACAACATCCACTGGCTGGAAAAATTCCTCGCCGCCGGCGGGATGAAGGGCTGAAAATCCGGCGCGCTTACGCGGCCGCCGGTGCGTTGCGGGCGATCCAGCGGCAAACCTCGAACGGATCGTAGGGCTTCGGCAAAAACGCCGAGCCTGGCACCCGCGCCGACTGGTCGAATTTCGAAGGCCGTCCCGACGCATACAGCACCGGAATTTCAGGCCGCAGCTTGCGCGCGCATTGCGCCAATTCACTGCCCGTCATCTTGCCCGCGAGATTGATGTCGGTGAACAGGATGTCCGGCGGAGAATCCGATTTCAGCTATTCGAGCGCCTCGTCGCCGCTCGCCACGGCCCGCACCTCGAAACCCTCATACTCCAGCACGCTGGAGATCATGTCGCTCACGAGCCACTCGTCTTCCACGACCAGCACGCTCGCCCGTTTGGTTGTGTTTTTCATCGCCTCAAACTCCGTAAGCCGGAGCACCTTGTTTGCTTCCTGCGAAATCCAACCGGCAACGCGGAAAAACGTTCGCAAATTCCCGGAAAATTGAGCGGATTATCCCTGATTTTCCGTAAAGAACGCTGCCGCAAAAGTCGGGTCGGCGCGGATTCTGGACGAACGGGTTCGCTCGTGACTATGCTCAGCCTCCCCAGCGGACAGGCGTCATCAAAATGCGGAAATCTTCGATCGGTTTCGTCATGGCTGCCCTGCTTGCGGCGGCTGCGGCAATTCATCCGGCGAGCGCGCAGACGCCCGCCGCTACGCCCGCGACTCCCGAACAGATCTGCGCAAACGCCACCGATCAGTATTCCGCGGAGGAAGTGATCGCGGGCTGCACGGCGGCCATCGATTCGAAGCGCCATCAGGGTGCGGGCCTCGCCTCACTGCTGACGTTGCGGGCCTACGCCTATGACGAGGAAGAAGAATATGAAAAGTCGCTGGCGGACATGACGGAAGCGATCCGCATCGAGCCGACCGCCTCGCGCTATGACGCGCGCTGCTCCACGCGCGCCGTCAGCGATCTCGATCTTCAACTGGCGCTCGCCGACTGCAATCAGGCGATCAAGCTCCTGCCCGGTCATGCGGAGTATCTGGACAGCCGCGCCTTCGTCTACCTGAAGCTTGGCCGCTACGACGAGGCGATCGCGGACTACAACGAGTCGCTGAAAACCGCGCAGGGCTATGCGAATGCCCTGTTCGGTCGGGGCATCGCGAAAATCCGCAAGGGCGATGCGGTTGGCGGACAGGCGGACATCGCCGCCGCCAAGGCGGCCGAACCGGATGTCGCCGAGCGGTTCGAGGAATACAACATGACGGTGACGGCGGGCGCTCCCGTCGGCCTCACATCCGCGCCCGCGGATTGCGCGCGCGCCGAGACGCACTGGAAGAGCGTGGAGGAACTGAAGACGCCGGCAGGCTACGAGGATCACCTTGCGCGCTTCGGCAGTTGCGATTTCGCGTCGCTCGCCCGCGCGCGGCTCGAAGCCATGAAAAAATAGAACCAGCAGAAATAGAAACAGCAGAAATAGAGACAAAAGTAACGCTGTTCATCCGCGCTCTGGACGTTCCCGGCCCGCGTACCTATCTTTCCGGTATGCGGTGGATGAAGGCGCTCGCGCTGACCGGCGCCCTGTTGGCTGCGTTTCTTGCGGGCCTCGCATCGGGCGAAGCGCGCGCGCAGACGCAGGCCAATTTCGTGTTCGTCACCGAAATTCGCGGCGCCATCGGCGTCGCCACCGAGCGGCAGATCAAGCGTGCGCTCGAACAGGCCGAACGCGAAAAGGCCGCCGCGCTCGTCATCCAGCTCGATACGCCGGGCGGTCTCGTTTCAGCGACCCGCAACATCGTGCAGGACATCGTCGCCTCGCCCGTTCCTGTTTTTATCTATGTCGCGCCGAGCGGTGCGCGCGCCGCCTCCGCCGGCACCTACATGGTGTACGCAGCACACATCGCCGCGATGGCGCCGGGCACCAATCTCGGTGCCGCGACACCCATTTCCATGTCGATGCCTGGCACCGGCCAGCAGAAGAAGGAAAAGGATTCCGGCTCGTCCGCGTCCGAACGGAAATCCATCAACGACATGGTGGCGATGCTGAAAAGCCTCGCGCAGTTGCGCGGACGCAATGCGGATTTCGCCGAGAAGGCCGTGCGCGATGCCGCGACGCTGACCGCCGACGAAGCAAGGCGCGACAATGTCGTCGACATCGTCGCTTCCACCCTGCCGGATCTGCTTGCGCAGGCGGACGGAAAGCGGGTGAAACTGAAGAACGCCGACGCCACGCTCGCCACCAAGGGTGCCACGACCCGCACGATCGAAACCGACTGGCGCACCAAACTCCTCGCCGTCATCGCCGATCCGAACGTCGCCTTCATCCTGTTCATGATCGGCATCTACGGCATCCTATTCGAGTTCTGGCATCCGGGCACGTTCGTGCCGGGCACCATCGGCGGCGTGTCGCTGATCCTCGCGCTGATTTCGCTCTCGGCGCTGCCCGTTCATTACGGCGCGATGGCGCTGCTGTTGCTGGGCATGGCGCTGATGGTCGGCGAGGCGTTCACGCCGGGCATTGGCGTGCTCGGCATCGGGGGACTGATCGCGTTTGTCGTTGGCGCGATTTTCCTGTTCGAAGGCGGCGGCTGGGACATGGAGGTGGCGCTCTCCATTCCCGTGATCGTCGGCGCCACGCTCACAACCGCCCTGCTGATTTTCGGCGTCGTCGGTGCCGCCATCCGCGCGCGCCAGCGCCCTCCCGCCGCCGGTGCCGAGGAAATGATCGGCCTTCCGGCAAAAGTCGTGGAATGGGCCGACCAGAAAGGCCGCGTTTTGGTCCACGGAGAAATCTGGGCTGCGCGCGCCGCCGAGCCGCCTAAAATCGATGCCATTGTGCGAGTCGTCGGCCGCGACGGGCTGGTCCTGATCGTCGAGCCCTGAGGGAGAACCATGTATCCATTTTACGGCCTGCTCGATTTCACCGGCCTGATCGTTCCGGTCGTTCTCGTCATTCTGGTGCTCGCCTATTCGGTGCGGGTGCTGCGCGAATACGAACGCGCGGTGATCTTTCTGCTCGGCCGTCTTTACAAGGTGAAGGGCCCCGGCCTCATCCTCGTCCTCCCCGTGATCCAGCAGGCGGTGCGCGTCGATCTCCGTACGCGCGTACTCGATGTGCCGCCGCAGGATGTGATCTCGCGCGACAACGTCTCGGTGCGCGTGAACGCGGTCATCTATTATCGCGTGATCGACCCGGAAAAGGCGATCGTGCAGGTCGAACACTACGAACTCGCCACCAGCCAGCTTGCGCAGACGACGCTGCGCTCAGTGCTCGGCCATCACGATCTCGACCAGATGCTCGCCGAACGCGACAAGCTGAACGGCGATATCCAGCGCATCCTCGACGCGCAGACAGACGCATGGGGCATCAAGGTCGCCAATGTCGAACTGAAGCAGATTGATCTCAACGAAACGATGATCCGCGCGATCGCGAAACAGGCCGAGGCCGAGCGCCTCCGCCGCGCGAAAGTCATCGACGCGGACGGCGAATTGCAGGCCTCGCAGAAACTGAACGAGGCCGGCCGCGTGCTCTCCGACAGTCCGCAGGCCATGCAGCTTCGCTATCTCACGGCGTTGCAAAACATCGCGGGCGAACGTTCGCGCACCATCATCTTCCCGATCCCGATGGATATTTTCGAACGGCTGAAGGGAAAATAATCGTTGACCCGTCACGGCGACATCGAGGTCGAGATCACGCCGGAAGTGCTCTTGAAAGCCTATGCTTGCGGCATCTTCCCGATGGCCGAGAGCGCCGAAAGCCCGAACCTGCACTGGATCGAGCCGCAATATCGCGGAATCATGCCGCTCGATTCATTCCACGTGCCGCGCCGCCTCGCGCGCACGATCCGGCAGGATCGTTTTGAAATCCGCATCGACCACGACTTCGACGCGGTGATCGCGGCCTGTGCTGCCCCCGCGCAGGGACGCGGCAAGACCTGGATCAACCGCCGCATCCACAAGCTCTACCGCGAGCTTTTCCATCGCGGACATTGCCACACGGTCGAGGCGTGGAGCGGCGGCATCCTTGCGGGCGGTCTTTACGGCGTGAAGCTCGGCCGCGCGTTTTTCGGCGAGAGCATGTTTCATTTCGAGCGCGACGCTTCGAAGGTGGCGCTCGTGCATCTCGCGGCGAAACTGGTGGAGGGAGGATTCAAGCTGCTCGACGCGCAGTTCCTCACGCATCATCTGGAAAATTTCGGCGCAGTCGAAGTCGACGGCGCGCGCTACCAGCACATGCTCGCCGATGCGATCCGCGGCGATGCTTCGTTTGGCAAGCGAGCGATGCCGGGCGCGGAGGCGCTAAGCGTGGTGCGTCAACTCTAGTGTCGTTCCGGGGCGCGTGCGCAGTACGCGAACCCGGAATCCATACGCCGCAGCATTCAAGATTTTTCGCAGGGGTTATGGATTCCGGCCCTCGCTTCGCTCGGCCGGAATGACAGAAAGATCTACCCCTGCGACTTCGCGATGTCAGGCGGGCCCTGCTTGCAGTCGACGAGCCAGACGTCATAGATCGGATGCTCGACCGCGTGCAGGCCGGGGCTGGAAGCGAACATCCAGCCGGTGAACACGCGGCGGATTTTTCCTTCCAGCGTCAGTTCGTCCACTTCGACGAAACCGGTCGTGTTCTGCTGTTCGGTCGGCGGGCGCGAGTAGCAGGCCTGCGGGGTCACGCGCAGCGCGCCAAACTGCACCGTCTCCTTCACCGCGACCTCGAACGGATAGATGCGGCCGGTGATCTTATCGAGACCGGAGAACACCGCCGTCTGGTTGCTGATGCGCTGGTCCTGCGGCTGCTCGACCTGCACTTCGGCCGGTGCCTTGCCCTTGCGGGTGGCGGCTTTTTCGCCACCGGCCGGCGGCGCCATGATGTCGCGAACGCCGCTCGGCTGGTCCTTGGCCTCGAGCTGCTTGCCGTCGTCGCGCTTCTTCTTGGCTTTCGCTTGCGGCTGCTTTTCGGCCGGCGGCGGCGGGAGCGGCGAAGTCTGGATGTCGCCCGGCCGCTGGGCCGGTTGCTGCTGCGGAACCGGAGCGGTAGGCCGGGGGTTGAAGAGGTCGTCGATCGTCTGCGGACGCTGCTGCGCGGACACGGGTCCGAACACCGGCGTCAGGCAGACAAGGATGAAAAACAGGAGCGGCTTGAGGCGCATCGGTCTCTAAACGCGGAATTAGGCGAGAGTTTCCTCACCGCTAGTTCCAGCCGTTATCACGCCGATTGCGGCGGCGAAAGGGCCGCCACCTCACGCGGTTTTGGCCAGCCACGGCCTTTATCGCGCCCATTTCCGTGGTAGCCATATTCAGGTGCTGGCATTCAGGGACCCATGATCAAAAAGCCCCTCTCCCGCCGACGTTTTCTGCTCGGGACCGCCGCCACGGTGGCCTTTCCCGGAGCGCTCGCGGCGCAGCAGCAGCGCCCCGACCTCTTCGGCGACTTCATCAAGGAACTGTGGACCGGCCAGCGCCGTCCCGATCCCATCCCCGAACCGGCGGCACCGACCAAGCCGGAAGACTGGTACATCGGCTCCGTTCCCGACGGCCAGTTCGAGATCCGCAAAGTGAATTTCGAACTGCTCAATCCGGAATTCCGCCGCCAGCTCGTCGACTATCCCGGCCAGGAAACGCCCGGCACGCTCGTGGTCGATCCGCGCAATCATTTTCTGTATTCGGTGCGCGAAGGCGGCACCGCCGTGCGCTATGGCGTCGGCGTCGGACGCGAAGGCTTCAACTGGTCAGGCCGCGCCTATGTCGGCCGCAAGGCCGAATGGCCGGACTGGGTGCCGCCCGCCGAAATGCGCCTGCGCCAGCCGGAGCTTCCCGAACGGCAGGCGGGCGGGCCGACCAATCCGCTCGGCGCGCGCGCGCTCTATTTGTATGAAGGCAACAAGGACACGCTGTACCGGATTCACGGCACCGCCGAGCCGTGGTCGATCGGCACTAATGTTTCTTCCGGCTGCATCCGCATGCTGAACGAGGAAGTCGCCGACCTATATCTCCGCACGCCGGTCGGCACGCGGGTCGTGGTGCTCTGAACACGGCAAGATTCGGCTACCTAGTTACCGCCGCTCTGTCGTTTATGTGACTTTTATGGCACGGCCCTCTGCCGTTTCCACGCATCACGCTGGATTCGTGAGAGAATCCAGTCCCCGTAAATTGCAATCGATCCTCACCCCGGCATAAATTTATGCATTGGGACTGGGGTTTTTTGCGTTCAATGTTTTTGATCAAGGCTGATTGCAGCCGTCATCTGCGTTTGAAGAGCTTGTTGGGCTGTGCGCTCGCCGCGCTGCTCACCGCTTTCTCGCCTGCAGCCGCCTCCGCGCAAATGCCGAACCTCTCCACCACCAACGCGGCCAAGTGGGGCTCGCATATCGACATTGAAGGCAAGTGGGGCAACCGCCGTTCGCTCGGCGACATCGGCCTGTTCGCCCCGCTCTGGCAAAACCAAAATTCGCTGTTCTTCGCCGACATTCGCGCCCGCTACGACAACGACGAGGGCCGCGAAGGCAATTTCGGTTTCGGCTTCCGGCAGATGCTGGCGAACGGCTGGAACGCGGGCTTCTATGGCTTCTACGACGTTCGCAAGACTCCGAACGACAGCTATTTCCGGCAGGCGACGCTCGGCCTGGAATTGCTGCATCACGATTTCGATGCGCGCACGAATTTCTACATCCCCTTCGGCGACCGCGAGCGCGTGATCGGTGGTGGCGGCGGCGGAACGCCGTTCGCCGATATTCAGGGCGGCAATCTCGTGATCGTCACGCCGGGCGGCCAGCTCGTGGAACGCGCGCTGCGCGGCGCCGATTTCGAGCTTGGCTATCGCCTTCCGGTATTCCCGTGGAATTCAATGGTGCAGCTCCGCGCCTATGCGGGCGGCTTCTGGTTCGACGGCGAAAACCTGATCTCGGATATTTCCGGCCCGCGCGGAAGGCTGGAACTGAGCTGGGATAACCTTCCCTATCTCAACGAAGGCTCGCGTTTCACGATTGGATTGGAAGCCCAGCACGACGACGTGCGCGGCTCCAATAATTTCGTGATGACGCGGCTGCGCATTCCGCTCTCGGCGGAGAAAACGCGCTATGCGAGCCTCACCCCGCAGGAACGCCGCATGACCGAACGCGTCGTGCGCGACGTCGATATCGTGGCGCCCACGGTCCAGAAAGGCGGCGGTACGCCGACTACCGAAGCCGCGATCAACGAGCACAACAATGTTCAGGTGACCAGCTACGCCCAGGTGGACGCGGGCACGGCGACCACGGTTGACCTGCTCGACGCCATGACCATCCCCCCATCTGGCGCGGTCGTGGTAGCGAACGGAACCTTCATTGCGACGGGAAGCCTGACCTTCGATCCTGGCAACACCCTGCTCGGAGGTGGTGCTGTGCTTCCGCTGCGCGGCGCCATCAGTGGCGTACAGGTCAATTTCACGGCCCCCGGCGCGGCCGGCAGCATTAACGGCAATCTTGCCAACACCTTCGTCGTCACCCTTCGTTCCGATTCAGTGCTCGGCGGCATGACGATTGGAAACACCAACCCGACAGCCGGGTCGGCATTGAGTGCCAGCAACACTTCGAACGTAACCGTGTTTGGCAATACATTGAGTGCAGACGCAAACACCGGGACGTTTTATGCGCAGAACACCACAGGCCTGAAGGTCCTGAACAATACCATCACTGGGTCGGCCAATACCGCCGTCGTCAGTTACGGATTATGGCTGGTATCGTCTTCCTCGGCACTGATCGAGGGTAACAACATCACGGCCTCGTCGGGTGGCATCTTGCTGAATGGCCTTTCCGATTCAATAGTCCGCTCGAACACGGCGCGAACGACCGGAACGGTTGCTGGTGATGTGTCCTTGGCAATCGCGAACTCCACCAATATCACGGTACAGCAGAACAGCCTGGACGGCGGAGTACTGTCTGATTTTCTTGTAAGCCTTCAGGACTCGTCCATTGCGGCAGGCTCCACCGGCAATATCGACCTGTCCAATGGCGCCGTTCCGCGCTGCGTACTCAACGGCGTCAACACCGGCACCGTCACCTTCACCAGCGGCCCGTCGTGTCCCTGATCGCGGATCGAAGCGGTATCGCGTTTTGCAGCGATCCAATCTACGCCCTAGCGTGCGCTACAACGCCAGCGCGCACCACACCGCGCTACCGCCACACTCCTTAACCTCTCCTAAACTCGAATCTCCGTACCCATCGGACAGAGAATTTTTTTCTCTCAGTGGGGACTGACATGAATTGGGGAATGCCACCGGCATATTGCGCCGGCATCGTGAAACTGTGCGCCGTGATTTCCTGCGCATCCATACTGTTCGTGGCCGGATCGGGCGAAACGCTCGCCCAGGCCAAGAAGAAAAAATCGAAGCCGGAGCCGGAAACCGTTGTCGAAACGGACACCGGCCCGAAATGGGGGGCGCATATCG
>VFQR01002216.1_pt1 | contig 12798 bp, 7 predicted proteins | sample 3512321 | NCBI WGS metagenome assembly VFQR01 (sample SAMN10412374, study PRJNA504923) | tailings metagenome | isolation source: Relicate 3 Philex TSF1 revegetated site | place: Philippines: Tuba, Benguet | collected 2017-08-29
ATTTGCAGAAGTTCTTCAATAGAATATAAAGTTCCTAATTCAGTTGATTGTGTGATACTAATAACTTTAGGTTTAGGATAATGAATATCATTACGCCGAGTGACAACTGACTCTATAGATTGTGATGTTAACTTGCCATTTTTACCTTGAGCAAGTAGCAGTTTAGAACCATTAGAAGCGAATTCCGGTGCGCCACATTCATCTGTTTCGATGTGAGAAGTTTCATGACAAATAACACTGTGATATGACTGACAAAGTGCAGCTAAAGATAAAGAATTTGCTGCGGTACCGTTAAAAGCAAAAAATACTTCACAGTCAATTTCAAAGAGTTCCCGAAAATAATCTGCGGCTTTTTGAGTCCATTCATCATTTCCATAGGCCGGAACACTCCCCTGATTTGCCGTCATCATATATTCCAAGGCTTCTGGACAAATACCAGAGGAATTATCACTTGCAAACTGTTCTGAGTGGCTAGTCATCATCTCTAATTTTAATTTTTATCAGTATTTTTTCCAATGTTAGTGAATAATTTTGCCACTTGCCAACTGAAAATTTTTGACTGTACAAGCCTGCTGTTAGCCGTAGCAGGGCATTGAGCCAGTGCTTGATACTATCGTTGAATCACTGCATTGCCGACTGACAGAGAAAACTGGAGTCTGAGTTTCTCCTCACTGAGACATTCAATTACTTTGGGACGTTCAATTACTACGGTGTCTTCGTCAACCTGATGTTGAGGTATTTTGCGATGTTAAACTTTTTAACTGAATATTGTGCTAAAAAAATAAAGTTTGCTAATTAAAATACTAATCATTTGTCAGTTACCAATAACTAATGACCAATGACTCATGACTAAGACTAATGACTGAACCATTAATTGAACTCAAAAGTGTTTCTAAGTCCTTTGGTAGCCATAAAGTTCTAGATAATGTAGATTTGACAATTTACCGGGGAGAAGCACTAGGAATTATTGGCCCATCGGGGACTGGGAAATCGACAATTTTACGGGTAATAGCGGGGTTACTGGCTCCTGATGAAGGAGAAATTTATGTTCAAGGAGTGCGGCGAGAGGGTTTGATTGAGGATGGCGGCGAGTCGGTTGGTATTGGTATGGTGTTTCAACAAGCCGCATTATTTGATTCGCTGACAGTGGAGGAGAATGTGGGATTTTTACTTTATCAAAATTCCAAGTTACCGCGATCGCGCATTCGAGATTTGGTAAAAGAAAAATTGGAAATGGTAGGCTTACCAGGGATAAGCGACCTTTACCCAGCCGAACTTTCCGGGGGAATGCGAAAACGAGTTAGTTTTGCCCGTGCGATTATGTCTAACCCCGATAACCCCAGAGAAGGAGCAGAAGTTTTACTGTACGATGAACCAACAGCCGGACTCGATCCCATTGCTTCAACAGTAATAGAAGATTTAATTCGCTGTTTGCAATGTACACATGGAGTCTGTAGCACTTACGCTGTTGTTACTCACCAAGATAGTACTATACGCCGTACAACTGATAGACTTATATTTTTGTATGAAGGTAGAGTACAGTGGCAGGGTACAGTTACTGAAGTACATAGCACAGAACATCCTTTGATCAAACAATTTATTAGTGGCAGTGTCAAAGGGCCGATTCAGGTAGTCGGTTAAAAAGTTTGGAGTTTGGAGTTTGGAGTTTGGAGTTTGGAGTTTGGAGTGAAGAGTTAAGAGGTTGTTTGAAAAGTGGTTAGCTGTTATTTTAATCACCCCCCTTAATCCCCCCGATGATTGGGGGGAGACCGGAAATCTAGTTTTCTCACGCCACTTGCTACCCTACGGGAACGCTAAGAGCGAACAAGCCGGGGAACCCGTCCAACGCAGTGGCTCCCCTTTCTAAGGGCAGGGTTAGGGTGGGGTAAAAAATATTTGATACATCAATCATGACTTTTCAAACATCCTCTAAGCTCGACTTTATCCAAAATTAAGAACTTGGTTTTCTTTATCCGGCAAAAACCCTGGCTTTTTGGCAAATACTTTTTCCACGTCACAGATAATCGGTGAAGTGAAAAAAGTAAAACTACCGTTCCACAGAGGTTTCAGCTTAGGCGCTCATGTTGTAAAAAAATGGATAAAGTCGAGCTAAGAATAAAAAGTGAAATTCAACTGATAATTCCTAACTCCTAATTCCTAACCCTTAACTGTTGTACTGTTTGTTGTACAGACGCGACTAATCGCGTCTCAACTCCAAACTCCAAACTCATAACTCATAACTCATAACTCATAACTAATTATTAGATGGAGGGTAAAATGCGAGGTTTCATGACAAGCCGCTTCGCGTCTGGGCGAACATTTAGAGAAGGTTCTGTGGGATTGTTACTCCTACTAGGCATAGGGGTATTTGGAATACTCTTTCTTTGGATAAATAGATTAAATGCTACTAGCGGTACATACAAAGCTATTATCGAATTTGCTAACGCTGGGGGAATGCAAAAGGGAACACCAGTCCGCTATCGTGGCGTTAAGGTAGGAAATATTTCCCAGATAAAACCAGGGGCAAATACTATTGATGTTGAGATTGAAATTGTCCAAAGAGACTTGATTATTCCCCGTGATGTAGTGATTGAAGCAAATCAAAGCGGACTAATTAGCGAAAGTATTATTGATATTACACCAAAAACAACCCTTCCTCCTGGGGTTGCGATCGCTAAACCTTTAGAGAAAAATTGTAATTCTAACCTCATAGTTTGTAATGGCTCTCGGTTAAAAGGCCAGGTTGGCATCAGTGTTGATGAACTAATTCGCAGTTCAACTGAGTTAGCCGGTGTATACAATGACCCAAAATTTTATAAAAATATCAATGGAGTTTTGGAAGCCACTACAGTTGCAGCAACTAGTTTTACAGATTTAAGTCAGGATTTAAGAGGTTTAACTAAAAGTTTGCGACAACAATTAAATACATTTTCAGCCACTGCTAATTCAGTGCAACGAGCGACTAACCAACTTAATATGTCCGCAACTGAAACAGTAAATGAATTCGGTGCAACTGCAATTCAAGCGAATCGATTGCTGAACAACCTAGATAATTTGTTGGTAACAAATCGTTCTTCTCTGGTTGGCGCCCTGAATAATATTACCGAAACCAGCAATCAATTACGTGTTACAGTTAGTAGCTTATCACCAGTTGTCAATCGCGTCACTCAAGGAGAACTACTAAATAATTTAGAAGCCCTATCCAACAATGCGGCACAAGCTTCAGCTAATTTACGCGATGCTTCTAAAACCTTCAACGATCCAAAGAATATCGTTGTATTGCAACAAACTTTAGATTCAGCACGGGTAACATTTGAAAATACGCAAAAAATTACATCTGATTTAGATGAATTGACAGGCGATCCTACTTTCCGACAAAATCTCCGGCAACTGGTAAATGGTCTAAGTAGTTTAGTATCTTCTACACAACAGATGCAGCAACAAGTGGAAGTTTCTACTACTCTAGATTCAGTAAAAACTGTTGTGAACAAACCAAATAATATAATTCGTACCCCAGTTGTAATTTCAGAGGAAATGTCTAATAAGCAACCACTAGTGAAATTGCCTTTACCAGAGATCGAATCTCAGAAAAATCCTCATCCTAATATTTCTGCAATTAGCCAACCTCCAGCTTTAGAGAATAGCACCAACTCTCAACTAATTCCTAATCCAACTATCCCTAACTCATCCCAAGAAAATCTTTTGAAACAGCTGCGAGAATATGGCAAGCAACGAGAACAACTGAAAACAGAAGAATAAACAAATATAGCAATAGTCATTAGTCATTTTCCAAGTAACAAATGACAATTATTGCGATATTGATTCCTCTGCCAACAATTCTGATGCTGGTTCAGCTTCAACTACATTCTCTGAATCGCCAGGTTTAGAAAAACCATCTGCTGCATCTTTAATAAAACCAGCTACAGGTACAGCGATTAATAAACCTAAGACTCCACCAACATTGGTGCCGATAAGCAAAGCAATTAATACCCATATTGGTCGAATGCCAGTAAATTTGCCTAAAAGACGAGGTGCGATCGCCTGATCGATTAACTGGTCTATTACCACAGCTAGCACAAAAACTTTCACTGCTAACCAAAAGTTATGGGAAGCTATGATTAAAGTTATGACAACCAGACTAACAACATCGCCAAAGGGAATTAAGCTCAAAAGCCCAACCCCCAAACCAAATAGCAAAGCAAACTGGACTTGAAAAACTAAAAATACGAATGTTTCTGAAACTCCCATCAGCAAAGCCAAAGTTCCCTGACCAATCAAGTAATTTTGGAAATTTTGCTGAATTGATTGGCTGAATTTTTGAGCAAAAGTTCCTGGTAATCTATTAAATAATCCTTCCCAAATTCTCGAACCATCTAACAATAGATAAAAAGCCAGCACTACAATAATTAACGCCTCAGATATATTATCAATTGTGTCAATAATAATGCTTAAAAGTTTATCTGAAATAAACTCTAATTCATGGGGTAATTGGTCAGTAATCTGTGTTAATATCTGACTCAAATTTACATTTATTCTATGCCTAGAAAACCACTGATTTAAAGTTTCTAGTTTTTCTTCGCTAGAATCAATCCATTGGGGAAGGACTTTAGCCATCTCATTAAATTGCTCTAATACAATAGGTAATAAAATAATACCTAAAGCTACAAAAATTAGTGATGCTGTGATAAAAACTAAGGCTACTGCATAGTTGCGTTTAACTCCTCGCCCTTGGAGAATTGAAACAGGGAAGTTTAAAATGAATGCCAACAAAGTAGCCAATAAAAGAACTGTGACCACAGGTTGCAAATTTTCAAAAAGCCGGAATGCTAGCCAAGCATTGAGAAAAACTAAAGGAAATAGTAGCGTCAAAATTAACCATCTAAGTAGTTGATTGAGCGAGAAATTCATATTTTAATCAATTTGGTAAAACAACAAAATCTTTCCCCACTTTCGTACAGACGCGATTCATCACGTCTGTACCTACTTAAATCTTAATTTTCATTAAAAGCTAAAAATTGCTGATCATTTATTCTTCCGGCTTGATATAGAGTGTTGGTAATTTCCGAAATAGTTAAAACTGCATGACCACGATAACCATTTTGCTGTAATCTATCTTTCACACCTTGTTCGTGGTCGATAAATACTACAATGTCATTAACATTTAATCCTGCTGATTCTAACTTTTCTGCTCCTTCCATCACACTTTTACCACTGATGAGAATATCATCAACTACGACAACTGTTTCACCAGGATGAAAATTACCTTCAATTACTCTTCGAGTTCCGTGGGCTTTTACTTCTTTGCGAGGAAAAATCATCGGACAATTAAGGCGTAAAGCTAAACCAGTTGCAGTTGGCAAAGAACCATATGGAATACCTGCTAACCTATCAAAATTGAGATTCTTCAAAATCTCCTCGTAAGCAGTGAGAACTTGATTGAAAACTTGGGGATTGGAAATAATTTTACGCAAGTCGATGTAATAAGGAAATACGGCTCCTGATGCTTGGACAAAGTTACCAAACATAATGCAATCAATGTCATAAAGTTGTAAAATCAAATCCTGTTGTGGATGCTGATTTAGCAAACAAACATCAGGAAACCACACAGAACAAGTAGAATTTTCGTGAATAACTTCAGTTTTGATTTGATTAATTTCGGCGCGTAAAGACTGAATTTCATCAGATAATTGTGGGCTTCCTAACATATCTTGAGGAACAGGAATTAGCAAACCATTGCCGTTAGTATTTAAGCCAGCTTCTAGAATTTGCCTCAGGTTTGCTCCTTCTGCCCAAATACTACGCGCCATGATAATTCTTTCAGGAGCAACTGCTCGAATAAGTGCCAAAACCTCAGAATTTGTAGTTCCTACTTCTAAACCCAATTGTTCTGGAGTTCCCCAATTTTTTGATTCTTTTACTATCTGCAAATAAAGAGGTGATTCCTTTGTTGGATACTGCTGTAAAACTTCTGCTCCTGGATTAGAAGTGCAGCATAAAATAAATATTGCTTTATCAGCATAGATTAAAAAAGGTACTACATGATCTTGTCCTGTGTATGGACTGAGAGTGATTGCATCCACTTGCCATTCTGCAAACACAGTCCGAGCAAAGACGTTACTTGTATTTAAGTCACTGTGTTTGGCATCTAAAATAATTGGGATGTGAGATGGAATAGCTGCTAAAGTTTTGTGCAGTAGTTCTAAACCAGGAATACCTAAGGCTTCATAAAAGCCAAGTGTCGGTTTATAAGCACAAACAAAATCGGAGGTTTCAGAAATGATGAATTGTAACCACTGCCATAAACCAGCAATGATATCTTCAGATTGATAACAGCTAGGCATCATTTCTGAATTAGGATCGAGTCCTACAAATAGTAAGCTCTGATTTTGCAAAATCTGTTGATTTAATTTATCAAAAAAGTTCATAATTTTCGGGTTTTAAAAAGCATAAATATCTAAATTATTTTTAATACATGAGTTAGAGTAAACAGAAGCTTATATATTTAGCAATTGTTAAATTGCACCTTGAAACCACTTCACAATACCATCAGCCAAGACTCGCGCTAATTTTTTTTGTTCATCGGTGTTGATTATCCATTCAAATTCTTCAGGGTTAGTCATAAAACCCAATTCCATAACCACTGATGGTGCTGTAGAGGGACGAGTTAGCGCCAAGTTATTCCAAAAGACCCCCATTGATGAACGTCCTAAGTTGTTAACTAGATAATTGTGGAGAAAAACGGCTAGGGTATGGGCTTGGGAATGGTACCAAAAAGTTCTAATACCCTTGGTATTTTCTGCATCTCCGTCTTCAGGTACTGCTGTGTAATGTATGGTTAGAGCGATCGCTGGTTGTTCTCGATTGATCATGGCTTGGCGATCGGACAAAGCTAGTTCTGTGTCATGTTCTCGCGTCATCAGTACTAGGGCACCTCTTAAGACCAGTTCATCGCGCAGTAATTTAGATACTGTCAGGCTAACATCTTTAGCAAAATATCCTGTTGGGCTAGCCGCACCGGTTTCTCGCCCTCCGTGCCCTGGATTAACTAGAATCTTAACACCAGACAATGTTTGTAATTGTACCTGTGCAAAAGCTGGTGAACAAATGAATATGGAAGCGATCGCTAAACCTAAAATTGGTTTCACTTAATATAGACTCCTAATAAAATCAGCTTGCACAGATGACCTGCATAGTCGGATTAGTTCGCCGCAAATCAGAAGGGGCACGATGCCCTGCTTCTAAATTCCTGCAAACCATTCATAACCCTGATCCTCCCAGTAACCTTTAAAAGGCGATAAATAACTAGTCAATGTAATTTGTGTTACCCATTTACTTTGCTTGTAACCGAGTTTAATTGGTGAAGCTAAACGCAAAGGCGCACCATTTTCTACTGCCAAAGTATCACCATTTTTTTGATAAGCTAACAAAGTTTGGGGATGTAACACTGAAGCAATATCCCAACTTTCATAATAGCCATCAGCAGATTTAAAGTAAGCATATTGGATATTCGGCTTAGGTTGAGCAAGGGCAATAATTTCTTGTAGACGTACACCACTCCATTGAACGATCGCAGCCCAACCTTCCACACAAATATGGCGAATAATCATAGAAGTCAGCGGCAAAGATTGAATTTCTGCCATACTCAGACTGAGAGGATTGTTGACTTCACCATCAACAATTAAACGATACTTTTCTAAATCAATAATAGGATTATATCTAAAGCTATTAACTATTAATGCCTCTGGTTCAATTTCATTGAGAGAAAATTCTGATACCAGTTTTTGTGGTTGAAAGATTAACTTTTCTACCTTCTGATTGAGTGGTTCAGAAAGTTTGCCCACAACATCTTCAAATATTGGTGTTCCACAGCCACCAAGAAAAAAACTTATACCGGAAATTCCAGATATTTCTAAAAATTTCCGGCGTGTTAGTTGCGGAGGTTTGATAGGAAATAAATTCATAATTCCAAAGTTAATATTTGTTTTTTGTTATTAGTCATTGGTCATTAGCAAATAAGCTGTTCAACATTTAAATTGCATATCCTGGGCGGGCAAGATGCCCACCCCACAAGAGTTATGTTTAATTCGATTATGCAAATCAAACGTTTTTTCGCTTCACAAATGACCAATGACTAAGGCGTGTTTTCCAACTGTTAATTTAGCCTCCCAACTTTTTATATCCCCCTAAATCCACGCCACTTGCTTCAAGTCGGCAGAGCCGCCCAACGCAGTGGCTCCCCTTAAAAAGGGGGACTTTAAGAGACTCTTCGCCCCCCTTTTTAAGGGGGGTTGGGGGGATCTAAGACTTTGAAAACAAGCCCTAATGACAATTTTCACAGAAAATAGTGTATTAGCTTGTAATGAATTTTAGCCTGATTTGGTGCTATTTTTTTACAAAGTTATAAGAGCAGTGGGGGTAAGAATTACTGCAACTTCCCCTGTGTTCCCCTAAAAACAGGATTCGAGTATTCAATATGATTTTTGAAATATCTTTTATGCTAATGGCAATTGAATATTTTTGACGAATAAGCTTTGTAAGCGGTGCATTTGAGCGCCGATTTGATAGAGTAAATCGCCTTTACCTAGTAGATAAGCTGCTGCTGTTTGTTTTCCTCCCAAGACAATAGCTGAGTCTGCTTCACTGGCGGTACGCAGAGCAACTCGTCCTGGTAGATTTGAGCGAATTATTGGTGTAACAACTTTCGCTTCTGGGCGTTGAGTGGCAATAATTAAATGAATTCCAGCGGCGCGTGCCATTGCTCCGAGTCGTTTAATACTTTGTTCTAGTGATGTGCGGATTTCTTTTTCTGCCATAAAGTCGGCATATTCATCAAAAATGCAGACAATACGAGGTAAAATCTTGGTGGAGCATTGATTGTAAGTACTTAAATCTGCACACCCAGCTTTTTCAAAGTGGTGGTAACGAGATTCCATCTCTGCGACCAATTCATCCATCAGTTTGATCGCGCGATCGCTATCTTTAACGATAGGTGAATATAACCAAGGCATTTTCTCAAACTCTGGAAATGTGACTCGTTTGGGGTCAACTAGGGCGATTTTCAGATGTTGCGGGGAATGACGATTCAGGAGACTGAGGAGGAGCGATCGTAAAAACTCACTCTTCCCACTACCAGTTGTACCACCAACTAAAAAATGACAAGTATTCGCATCCGATAAATCAGCCTCTACCAATTCTCCTTCAATATTCAACCCAATTGCAATTTTTATAGGCATTATTGGAGGTAAAAATTGCGACTGAATATACTTTTCAAAACTCGCAATTTGCCGATCTGGACGGGGCAAATCAACACTAACATACCCAGCTTGTGGAGCAATTAAAGGCACATTAGCTAACCCCATCTGCACTTGTAAATCATTGGATAAACGAAGAATTGAGTTAACACTCACACCTAGATGCGGTTTCAACTTTATCCTGATAAAAGCTGGGCCAAGAATAGAACCTTGGTAATCAACCTTAATTTTAAAAGATTGCAAAGTAGTAACCAATTCTTCACCAATAGCATCAGCAGTATTAACAGAATTTATTCTTGTGGGGTGGGCATCTTGCCCGCCATTATTCTCATCTTCTGATATTAAACTAGATACTTGAACCACAACAGGCGAAACAAAAAAAGTCTGACACTTTTGCTGTTGCGGACAAATTTCACACAGATAAGGCTGAGTTGTTGGCGGTGGCGAATTGGGATGAGGTGGTTCCCAACTCAACCACTCCTGCATCTGGTGTAATTTATATGGAATCAACTGATGCACAGTATTTTCTAGCTGTTCCCAAGAATATTGATACTCTTTAAACTCTGGCAAAACACAATAAACCGCCGAATCTACTGCTACCTTTTTTTGATGCCAAAGCATATAACTATAAAGAGCAACTTGAGCTAATTGTGCTGATGGGTCTACTGGTTGATAAGTTTTAAATTCAAGTACACACAATCGCTTAATTTCAAAATTGTAGACCAAACAATCAAATTCTCCTCCTACTCTTTGTTGTGTGCCATCAGGTAACTGAAAATAATGCTCAAGCTTACGTTCTTCAGAAACAAAGGTATTGCGAATAACTGCTTCTGCACTACAATAACGTCGATTGACAATAAGTAATTCTGCAAAGCGTCTGATTAATCCTTGTAATCCTTGCCAAACTTTGTACAGTGGTTGCGCTGCACTTGCATCTTTTTCAACAGCTTTTTCTAGATAAGCAGAAAATTTAATTTCATAAAAAAGTTGTCGCAGACGAGAGTCAATTTCGTCAATATTTAATTGAGATGTACTAGTTTTGAATATTTCTGTAAATCTTGATTCACTAACAGCTAACTTAATAAAATTATCAGCCAAATTATGAAAACTATTACCGATACCAATTTGATTATTTTGTGGTATAAATAAAGTATTACCGCCAAATTTTTGATGTAAATAAAATAGCCGAGGACATTCAAAAGCAACTCTGACTTTAGTAGCTGTTAAAGATATATTTTTTGAATCATCAGGCATAATATTAAAAATATTAGTTACAAAATTAGGGTGATAAATTTCTAATAAACGGCGATGAACAGCAGCCAAATAGACTGTATCCATAGCCGCATAATGTAGCTGCTTGTCACTCAGAGGACGCTTTCCCCAGTCGCTTGTTCCTTCTTCTGTATCGACATCGGAAAATTGACAAAGTTCTGTTGCTAAAGTTTTTAGCTTTAAATTAGATGTTTGTAATGTTTTGAGATTAATTTTTCTTGCTAGCTTGAGAGTACAGGTAATATTTTGTGCAGATTTGTCACCCAAATATTTTAAATCAAAACTTGCATTGTGAAATACTTTCTCTATTTGCGAATTAACCATGATTTGCTGAATAAAGAATGCAATTAAATCAGGTTTATCCAACACATCAAGAATATAAGCAAACTTTCCTGTAGAGTCTGCGGGTTCTGCTAATATTTGAATTAATGATAATTTGGGATAAGAAGTATTCCAATTAGCTACTTCTGTATCTAACCACAGCACTTTAGCCAAGGCGAATTTTGCAATTTGTGTCTGGATTTCAGAAGCTTTTGTTAGGTAGTGCATTGCCTAAAATTTTATTAACAGTTATCTATTGGGTAACTAAACAGATTAACTGGTCTTGTATTTTAACTTTAGGGTTAATAATTTTCACTTTCTTTTCTTGACATAATAAGTCAATTAGATGTTGAGTTTCAGTTTCTTCTACATAAGAAAATTGACTAATTCCTTGTGAAATTAAAGTAGGCACTCCCATATAACCTTGGGTTTTTACTAAATTCAACAAGAAATCTTTGACTGGTCGTAAATCTTTAGTTTTGTTAACTGGATCGGGTTTTTGCTTAGTAACAATTCCTAAGTCTTGCAATAAAGTACATTGTTCCAAGATTTTTGACTCCCGAATTAAAGATTGTAGTGCAGGTAAGTTAATAGTTTTACCAGCAACAACTAATTCTTGAGCAAGTGCAGAGTTAACTAAACTATGGTATGTAGCTAAGTAGTGAACTGAAGCTAGATTTGGTTTGATATGAATATGCTTGGTGCCAGTGAAAATCTGACTATAGATTTTATATCCAGCGAGTTTTGCATTTCCTACACTTCCAATTCTAATTAAATTTAAAGTTTGACAAAGATTTTTTTGAATCGCTTTTTGGCAAGCATTCATCACGTTATAAAAACTATTCATATTAGCATCTTCTGTCCAAACTATTCCTATATTTTCTCGTTTAGATGGCAGTTGATAACTTAACGAATAGCTTGCATAAGTGCCGTTGATTAGTTTAGGCTTAATTGCCTGTAGTTGTAATGCCTCTAAAGTTTCTTGCACCATCCGTATTAGGTCAGGTGCTGCTAAAAGAGATATTTTAGCTATCTTAGCCTGAACTTTTTTATATTCTTGCTGCCATAGCAATTGAAATTCTGCCTGAATTGTATCTGGTGGTGGTGGAGGCGGGGGCGGTGGAACTTGACCATCTAACCATTTTGGTTTAGGGGGTTGTTTATCTCTAAATAGCCATTCTTTATAATCTTGAAATAGCTGTTTCCCAAGCGTTAATATTTGACGGGGTGAAGCTTTACGTCCAGGAAAGACCTTTGTTAGAACTTCAGCAGTTAGTGGGTAAATAGGAGAATCCGGTAAAGAGTAAGCTTGTTGATGCAATTGATAGAGTCGAGAGGCTAATAACGCTTCTCCTTCTTCCAGTGTGATGCGTTTTAGCGCTACTTTTACACTAGCCCTATCCAAATCAGCAGGTTGAACTCGCTTATAATTTTCATTCCAGGTACTAGTTCTAATACTAATGATAATTAAAAAACCTTCCCAATTGCCGTTATAAATTGTAGAGTTAACATTGAACAGAGCTTGTAGGTCAATAGAACCATCTGGTAAACGAGCAATATTATCTAGTTGATCAAAACACAATACAATGGGCTGAGTCTTAGCAGAAATTTTACTGAAATTACCCAAGATACCCAGGGCTTTTTCTTCATTATCAATAGATTGTTTAATTTTTAACTTTTTCAGGATATCGTCATCTAAATCATCCCCTTTCAACCACTCACAAGCTAAAGAGTATAAATCTGGATTAGTCAGGTCATAAAGGATACCAAAAAATTCATTAGCATTGTAAATTCCTTTTGTGCCGATGGTCTTTTTAAGGATATCAATAAATAATTGACGATCATTTTTAGCATCTGTTTTAGTTTTTCCAAAAAAGTTTTTTATTTTATCAATTAAATTCTGCTGTTCACTTTGTAGATCTTGACGAATAGTAGATAAACAACTTTTAATCCA
>VFQR01002217.1_pt1 | contig 12794 bp, 9 predicted proteins | sample 3512321 | NCBI WGS metagenome assembly VFQR01 (sample SAMN10412374, study PRJNA504923) | tailings metagenome | isolation source: Relicate 3 Philex TSF1 revegetated site | place: Philippines: Tuba, Benguet | collected 2017-08-29
CAATACATCGTTCCTGCCGACTGGCTGAATGCGATTCTGCCTCACTTCAGCCCGACCTTGGCCCACCACGTGGCCTTTGGGATTCCGGGAGTCTTGATGCTCCTGGCCACCATTGTCTTCTGGATGGGCCGCAAGAAGTTTGTCCACATCCCTCCTTCAACCAATGATTTCATGAAAGAACTGGATCCGATCCTGGAGCGAGCGCCATTTCTGAAATATTTTCCGCCCATTATGTTCGTCGCCATTTTCATGAATGCTGAGAACCGTCGAGCGATCTTGAAGTTGCTCCCCCTCTTTGCATTCATTGTCGTGTTCTGGGCGCTGTTTGATCAGACGATGTCCACCTGGGTCGAGCAGGCGACGCACATGAATTTGACTGTTCTCCGCTGGCGCGATTGGGAATGGAAAGTTCTGCCTGATGAAACCCAGACGTTGAACCCACTTTTCGTGCTGATGTTCATTCCACTGCTCGATTTCGTCGTTTTCCCAGCCTTGGCAAAAGTTGTTCAACTTTCCGCATTACGCCGCGTCTCGGTCGGATTGTTTCTCGCCTCGATGGCTTTTGCTGTCAGTGGCTTTATCCAGATGGAAATCGATCAGAAGTTCACACCGTGGGTGCTGTGGCTCGTGTTTCCTTATGCCATTATCACAGTTGCCGAAGTTCTCGTGTCGACAACCTGCCTCGAATTCTCCTACACCCAGGCACCGAATCGACTCAAATCGATCATCATGTCGCTCTACCTGCTCTCAGTGTTCGGTGGCAACCTGCTGACCTCCGGCGTCAACTGGATGATTTCCAGAGATGATGGAACCTCCATGCTTCCCGGGGCCAGCTATTACTGGTTCTTTTCGATTCTCATGTTCGTGACGGCGGTCTGCTTTATCCCGTATGCCGTCTTGTATCGCGAATCGCGATTTATTCAGGGTGAAGACGCGCCCACTGCTCCTCCAGGCAAACGTAAGTGATGCCTCAACTCTTTCTTTAGCCACTTGAATGACTCACTTCCAACCTGTTAGGTTCATGGGCTGGAAGTTTGTTTCAATTCGACTGGAGAAACGCCTCATGATCGCCTTTAACCGTACTTTGGCCTTGTGCCTCACCCTTTGCACCTTAGGCCTTTGGGGAATCTCAGCTTCCGCCGCAGAACTCAAGGTGGGAGACAAAGCTCCCGAGTTCGAAGCACTGGATACTCAGGGCAAAGCGTGGAAGTCGACCGATCATGTGGGCAAGAAGCTGATTGTCGTCTATTTCTATCCTGCCGATATGACGGGTGGCTGCACGAAGCAGGCCTGTGCTTTCCGCGATGATCTTTCCAAGCTGGCTGGGCAGGATGTTGAGGTCGTCGGTGTCAGTGGTGATTCTGTCCGCAATCACCAGTTGTTCGCCAAGAAGCATAACCTGTCATTCACGCTGCTCGCAGATACCGAGGCCAAAGTTGCAGAGGCGTTTGGCGTGCCCTATACCACAGGGGAAAAGTCGGTGAAGGCCGAAGTTGATGGTAAAGAAGAAACCTTGCTTCGCAATGTGACCATCCAACGCTGGACATTCATTATCGACAAGGATGGCAAGGTCGCCTACAAGAATACGAAAGTCGCCGCCGCCGATGACAGCAAAGCTGTCGCGGAAGCCGTCGCCACCATCAAGAAGAAGTAACTCCTGCCGATCGAGCGATGAATCACTCTTGAGCCAGAGTCAGGTCTTATCGCCTGTCTCTGGCTGTCTTTATTTTTGGGACAGTCTCAACTTCCCGGCGGGACATCTCTCCAGATCATCCGGTTTTCCGTGATTACGAGATCGACTGGCAGATCATGTTTTTCGACAGGCACTTCCTCGACCATTTGCACCTCAAAAGCCAGCCCGACCTTCATCACCTGGGGCTTTATCTCCTTCAGCAATCGATCAAAATAGCCGCGTCCCTGCCCCAGCCTTCGCCCCTGCTCATCGAAAGCCAATCCCGGCAAGACGACCAGATCGATCTCCGCAGGATTCACACAGCGATCCGGCTGAGATCTCATTTCAGCGCGTGGCTCGCGAATCCCAAACGAGCCAGCCGACAACTCATCGAGACTCTGCAGCCAGAACAGCCTCAATTCTTCGCCGTCACACCACGGGACGATCAACTTCCGTATGTATCCAGCAGCGTGTTCAGGCTCTTTCAGCACTTTTTCGACAAGCGGCCAGGTCATCACTTCGCTGCCACTGGAGAGGTAAACCAGAGGTGCCCGGCACTTCTGCCATGGTTCTGAACGTACCAGTTGATCGAGAATGCGTTGGCTGCGCTCCGTGCGATCTGCCAAAGCCACACGGGCCGACCGCACACTTTGGCGAAGCTCTTCTTTTCGAGTGATGAAGCTCTTGTGGAAATTCTCAGAGGACATGACTTCGCCCTGCCTGGATCATGCCGATTCCTCGTCATCGATCTCTAATCCGTCTCCAAAACTTTCCACAGTCGTCGTTTCGACGAGAGGCAACTCTTCTCCATCGGCTTCACCAAAACCGGGTGGACGAGGTGGTAATTCAATTTCATGCACCACGGGAACATCGTTGGTTTCCCCCTGCAGGACATCCCGTGCAGCATTGGTCGCCAGTGCCTGCTCCGTACTTTGGGGATCCACAGCTTCACAACTCCACGAGATGCGCGTCGCCAATTCCAAAAGCTCATCTCTCCACGCTTGCGGATCTCGATGGGGAGGAGGGCAATCTGCAAATTCTTCCAATAGCAGCACCATTCTCAACAGATGCTTAAAAACGAGCCCTTCCTGTTTAGCCAGATCGCGACCGCCAATCAGCTTGTAGAAGTTGAAACCAAATTCTTCGAGATCGGCCACCACATAGACGGGTGTCATTGGGATGCTGATGCCGGGATAATCGGATTGGAACAGCATCAGCAGTTTCTCAGGCAACGTCGGTGCATACTTTCGCTCTTCCGGTGGTAATGAAGGATCAAACTCGGGATACAAGTCTCCGGCAGGCAAAATCCCTCGAGCGACAATCTCCGGGTCAATTACTTCCACGGCCAGTCGTCCCGGTGGCAAAAATCGGGGAGGCGGAATGCGGACAGATCTCACCAGCGATTTGGGGAACTCCAGAACACTTTCCAGCGCCAGCATCCATTCGATGCGATCAGCTTTTTCGAACTGATCGGCGAGAAACACTCCGTAGAGCGGATGAATGCTGCGAAAGGCAAACATGCGATCCATCGCCGCCGTCGGCTTCGCGAGAAGTGGTCGATAGACGCTCTTCTCGGTTTCATCCTGCCGTTTGAGTTCTGTTGCCGATCTTTTGCCCTGCTGGGAGCGTTTCTCGTCAATCGATTTCTGCAGATGCTGCGACAGCCAGCTCAACTTCTCAGGAATCTCTTCAGTGATTGTTTCCGTCGTTTCTGGTTTTGAGGGTTCGCTGGCGACCGGTGGTGGAGGATCTAGTTCCACAAAACCTGCGTGATGCAAGGCCACCAGCATCTGCTCAAAGTCACGCTCGCACGCATTGAGCCGACCAGGATCCATCAATCGCTTTCGCACGAGGACGCGAATTCGATCCACATCGGGTGAGAGTTTGAGCAGATAGGCGACCAGCCGAATGGGAAACTCCCCCTGACTCACCAGATCTCTGGGTGGAGCTGTTTTCAATTTTTCGAATTGTGCGTCGGTCCAATACTGTTTGGCCGGATTCCGCGTGGGCATCTTTTTCTTGAGTGCTTTTTTCGCCTTAATCAGCAGAGGATCTTTCGTATCCTCTGGTATCTGGTCGTACTTCTCTTTCCAGCGGGCAATCCGCACATCGTCCTCGTGGGGTAAGGCATAAACAAAGCCTTCCTTATCAAACTGCGGCCGCCCCGCCCGCCCAAAAATCTGATGCGCCAGACTCGCGTCGATCAGTTTCTTTTTGCCGGGTGGCCCTTTCAAGAGACAGGTCATGACAACCGATTTTGCGGGCAGGTTGATGCCTGCGGACAGTGTTTCGGTGCAAACACAGATCGACAGCAGCTTCTCCTGAAACAGTTCTTCGACCAGCCGCCGATGCTTAGGCAATAACCCCGCGTGGTGAACGCCCACACCGCGATGCAAAAGCTGCTTCAGCTTCGGCCCCACGCCATGTTTGAAATCGACATCTTTCAATCGAGCGGCGAGTTGCTTCTGCTGATCACCTTGAAGGACAGATCGCCCCTTCAACTCTTCGGCGGTGCTCCAGCACAATTCCCGATCAAAACAGAAGACCAGAGCCGGTGTCCTGCGGGCTTCTCCTTCCCCCTGAGCCATGAACTCCAGATGTTCGGCAACAAACTGATCGCCAATCCAATGAAACGTGAGTGGCACCTTTCGCTCCGTCCCCACCACTAGTTCCAGCCTTCGTCCATGGCAGCGATGCAGCCACGTCACGAATGGATTGGCATTCCCGATGGTCGCAGAAAGGAGCATCAGCCGGACATGTGGCGGCAGCAAGGAGAGCGAGAACTCCCAGACAATGCCTCGCTCAGGATCAGAAAAGCTGTGAAATTCATCCATCACGACGGCGAAGACATTCGAAAAGTCGAAAGCGTCCGGGTGCAGCAATCGATTGAGAAGAATCTCCGCCACGACCACCAGCACGTGGGCATCAGGATTCACCTTACGGTTGCCTGTCACCAATCCCACATCGTCGCGCGAGAAGCCCCAGCGCTGGGCGGCATCTTGAATCTCGGAAAACTTCTGGTCGGTGAGCGCAATCAGAGGTGTTGTGTAATAGATCGTTTTCTGGTTCTTGAGGGCTTCAAAGATCGCTCCTTCAGCAATGAGCGTTTTTCCGGTCCCGGTCGGAGCTGAAATCAGCACGCCGGTCTCAGAAGTAAACCAGGCGAACAGCGCTTCCTCTTGAACCGGATAAGGCGTGTAACCAAGCGTGTCGTAATACTGTTCGAGAACCTGGTCTCTTCGGAGTAATTCCTGATCAGACAACGACATCATCCTCAGCTTGCAGCCATTCAAATCGCGAAGCAGTTTCAACCAAAGCGATGGACATAACCACCGGGAACCAGTTCTTCTGACTCTCCCGTCTCGCTGACGATCCTGCAAGCCTCTTCAGAAACAATCGTCCCAATTTTTGTGAGGGCGACGGGGAGCTTCCAGTTCTGCCGCAATGTCTCCCACAGAGCTGGAGAGAGTGTGAAGAGGAGTTCAAAATCTTCACCATCATGTAGAGCGTGTGCGAGCGCCGGTGGAGAACTCAAATTCACGACGTCGGCATGATGGCGGATATCCTCATGGACCGGAATCAGCTTCTGTTCGAGTACAGCACCCACATGACTGGCCTTGAGGATATGCCACAAGTCGGAAGACAGTCCATCACTCAAATCGATCATTGAGTTCGGTCTGGCTAACTTCAACAGTTCAGCAGCCACATCCAAGCGGGGTTCGAACTTCAAATGCCTGCCATAGATCGAACCACCCAGGGCACCGCTTACGACAATTACGTCACCCATCTGCGCACCGGCTCGACGAATCGAGGTCGACTCAATCGATTCGCCCACCACTGCCACATTGATCACCAGGCGACCATCCCAACTGTTGGTATCTCCTCCAGCAACCGGACAATCCCATTTTGCGGCCAATTCCAGAACGCCACGCATGAGTTCATCCGCTTCGCGGGAGTTCCAATGGCGTGGGATGGCGATCGAAACAAACGAGGCGATGCATCTCCCACCCATGGCTGCAAGATCGCTCAAGTTGACAGCGAGTGCCTTCCGACCTGCCCAATAGGGGCCGCACTCCTCGACAACAAAGTGCACACCATCCAGGAGCATATCCGTGGCGACGAGTGTCTCTCGGTCGTCTCGACAACCTAAACCGGCGGCATCATCACCAATTCCCAGAAGTACACGAGATGAACCCCCGGCAGCCTTCTGGATTCGCTCAATCAGGGCAAACTCGGGTCGAAGAGTCATTCTGCCGCCTGTCGCCTGCATACACTGTTCAAAATGGTTCTCGATGGAAGATTAGCAACCTGCTCACTCGAGAACCAAGCGGTCTTGAAAAAGATTAAGCCGCAAGCTCTTTCCGGCCATCCGGTGAAAGCTTGCGGCATCGTCTTCACGCATTGAAACTATTTTAACGCGTTCTATCGACAGTGATCAGGATCTATTGGCGGCTGGCGGTCTGCAGGTGACCGAACAAGGTTTCCTGTCCACGAACAATGTAGAACTTGATTGGGTTCAGCTTGATTTCGTTCGACTTGTTGACGATCCAGGTCACGTTCTCGACCGAGAGGGTTTCCCAGTCATGCAGACCGACGAGGATATCGCCCTTGGTGATTCCGTTCGAAGCAGCCGGGCTGTCCGGGCGAACATCGACCACTCGCAGTCCACCACGGTAACGAGTACCGGTCAGCAGCTTCTGGTCGGCAGCAATCGGTGCCAGTTTCAAACCCAGAATCTGCCAGAACCGCTGAGCTTCTGTCTCATTGATTCCGGTGGATGCAGGCCGAAATGCCTGATTCTGCACAAGAGAGATGTTGGATTGCCCGAGAGCAAAATTCAGCTTTTCGTCTCGATCATTTCGACGAACGACCAGATCGAGATTATCGCCAGGCTTGCGGCCCAGGAGCGATCGTTCGAAATCGACAGAATCACAGACCTCCAGTGAACCGGCCTTGAGAACCACATCACCAGCCTTCAAACCGGCGCGTTGTGCCGGGCTGTCGGAGAGCACATTTTCAATGATTAACAGCTTTTGTGTCGCCGTTTTCAGATCTCTGAGAATCGCACCGTGATAACCCAGACCCATCTGCTCAACAGAGATCAATCGAGCCACCACTTTGCGAGCGTCGTCGATGGGAATCGCAAAGCCAATTCGCTGAGCACCTGCCCGGATGGCGACATTCACACCGATCACGTCACCGTCCATATTGATCAGCGGGCCACCACTGTTACCCGGATTGATGCTGGCATCGGTCTGAATGAGATTGCGGTATGACTGCGTCTCATTGACTTCCACATCGCGGCCAAGAGCACTGACAATCCCTTCTGTCACGGTGTGGCGGTAACCATAAGCGTTACCAATCGCCAGTACGCGTTCAGCGAGGTAGATATCGCTTGATGTGCCGAAAGGAGCGACTTTGAACGTCTTGGTGCCATCCACCTTGATGACCGCCAGATCCTGTTCTTTATCGACACCGATGACACGGGCATCGTAATCGCTGCCATCTTCGAATGTCGCACGAATCAGTTCGACATCGGCCACCACATGGTGGTTGGTAACGATGTACCCGCGTTCGTCAATGACGATGCCGGTCCCCATGCCGTTGATCTTGCGACCTCGGCTGGAAGCAAAGACAGAGTCCCGTTCCTGGGCTGACTTCTCAGTGTGAATGTTCACAACGGAAGCCGAAGCCCTTTTGTAGGCCCGGACGGCTGGGGTTTCACGAAGCTCCGAGGCACTGGACAGCACTGCTGTCAGGCAGAGAACTCCGTAAATCGCTGGCGTGATAAGCCACTTAATCATGGGGAAGATCACTCGTGGTCCGCAGGGTTGCGTTGTGGTCAAACGGCTCAGGCTGCCACGATCCATCGTGTTGTATTGGAGCAATCCTCCATGGCTCCGCCGGGATGGCATCGACCAGTTACCCGACAGGGTTGAAATGCACTTGCGTCATGGCGTACAGATTGCCAAGTCGTTACTCGTGAAATGGGGTAAACTCTTCGGTTATGCGGCCGCAGAGTTCGTCCAAAACCACAGGGCTTAGAGACTTTTGTTCAAGAGCGACTGTGGAACTTCATCAATGACCAGCAGCAGGAGCGCGCATCGGCAGAGATTGCCGAACCGCCGGGATCACAACGAAAAAATTCACTCCAACTGATAGAACACAGCCGGGGAGCAGTCATGTCGCGTTTAGAGAAATTGAAGCAGATGTTGCAGGAAACTCCTCAAGATTCATTCCTGCGTTACGCGCTGGCTCTCGAGCTCGTCAAGGCGGGAGAATCAACATCCGGGCTGGAAGCGCTGGACAGCCTCATCGCTGATGATCCTGATTACGTCGCTGCTTACTTTCAAAAAGCACAGGTTCTGGCCGAAGACGAGCAAACCTTTTTAGCCCGCGAAGCCTGCCAGGCAGGAATTGTGGCTGCCAAGCGTGTGGGAGATGCTCATGCCGCCGGTGAAATGACCGCTTTTCTGGAAACACTTGAAGATTGATCATTTCTTTGGCCGCGTGAAAAATTGCGATCATGGTCTGGGAGCAGCTTACTTCTTTGATGGAGGGCTCGCTGGAAAGATCTCTTTCCAGTCGCGCTGCATATCAATCACGATCCACCCCTTGGAAGTGGCGTCTGTCAGTGCCCGATCCAGCCGACCGAAGTTTGAGTGACGATCATAGGCAAACTCCCGCTTCGCATCCGTATGGTGCACCAATAAGCCCAGGCCACTGGCCGGGGTGGAGGTGACATACTCCAGCATTTCATAGTCGCCATCGGAGTTTCCGACGGCCATGATTGGTCGCCGACCAATCACCTGCCGGATTCCCACCGGCTTTCCCGCCTGATCATCAATGAAATTCAATTCGGCGAGACGTACGAGTACAGGTTTTCCATCGCGCAATTCGTATTTCAGTTTGACGCTGCTGCCGATGACCTGCTCGAGAGGAATCCCATAGACTTCTTTCGCCCAGGGCCTCATGAATTCCACTCCACCACCTGAAACGATAAAAGTTTTGAACTCGTGCTGACGCAGATAGGCCAAAAGCTCGAGCATCGGCTGATAGACACATTCTGTATAGGGTCGATGAAACTTCGGGTGCCGGGCCTTACGAATCCAATCGGTCACGATGTTTTCGAACTCGTCGTCTGTCATACCGGCATGAGTCGCCATCGTCAGTTCTGTCAGACCTTTGGCACCCAGCTTTGCCAGCGCAGGCAGATCTTTCTCGATCACCGCGCGAAATGGTTCTTTGGTCCGCCACTCGGGATGTTGGTCTGCCAGTAATGACACTCGATCCAGCACAAATGCCAACTGCACGTACATGGGCTGCTCACACCAGAGCGTTCCATCGTTATCGAATGTGACAATTCGCTCCGAGACAGGCACAAATCTGGGAGAGCCCTCAGTCGTTACCAATTGCACATATTCCAGAATGGCTCGACGTGCGGCACTGTCATTCCAGGAGGGTAATGGTTCATCTGCCCGCAAATTTGTCATCATCCCCACCACTGCCATTGCCATTAGAAAGATGTGCCTGAATAGTGTCATCATTGCTCACCCTGGGTGACCATCTCAGAATTGCCCGCGATTCAAATCCATTCGAATCATGGCGATACTCCGACAAGATTGCAGGATCGCCATACCCGAAACCATCCTTAAAACGAAATCATAATTCTCAAGTAAATCATCATGACATTTCTCCGGGAGCTATGGTCCACTATTTCTGAATCACAAAATCCAGAGGCTGCGATAACTCCGCACAAAACTTTTCCAGTGCCTCGGGACTCACGCTGTGATTTCGATCGCGTAATTCACAGACTGCTGACCGCACCGCCATCAAATGCGGCTCAAGCCTCTTGAGAACGGGAAGAGTTTCTACTCGAATCTGGCCAGCAATGGCGAGCAGCATTCCAGCAGCGACCAGTTCATCCCGACAAGAACTCAATTTTTCCCAACTGTAAACGTCGGTCATTGTTTGACCCGTTTTCTCATAACTGTCAATCAGGACGCCGGCCAACTGCTGCTGGATGGCAAAAGTCTTGACTTCTTCCAGATCGGGGGCCTGTGCGGAAGCGTCAAAATAGGCGACGGCTATCCAGCGAAAACTGCGTTTTGACAAGGCCTCCGTTTGCTCTCGGAACTCGAGCCATTTTCGAACCCAGCCCCCGTCGCTTCCCTGTTGGCCCGAACAGTGTTGGGCGGCAGAGTGTTGGGCGGCACCCTTTTGAGCAGCACAGTGAGCCAACCCCACTTTTAAGACATCGACACCTTCCGGAATCGCACACGGTTCAACTTCTAAAAGTTCGCCGAGTGCGAGTGACATCACCACACCAGAATCGACACGAGTCGCCCTGCCTGAGGACGTTTCTGCGTAGGCAGGCTCAACCCGTGGCTCTCCGGCAACCGCCAGAATTTCTCTCCAGACCGATTCATCGGCCCTGCCGAGGGCTCCCCGGGCAGGGTCTTTAACATCCAGCACAGCGACACCGGTATTAACGACCAGCCTGGCCTCTGCAGCATTCCGGACACTCACCAGAAGCTGGTTTCTCCTTTGAAGAAGCTGATTCCAGGAAGAGGCCGCCTCCGAACACATCAACAGGCTCCAATGTAATTGATCCAGAAACAGCCGATGAAACAGGTATGATCCATCGAAAATCCATATTCTTCGCGAGATTATCACAAGTCCCGGGCCGTGACAGGCTTTCGAGTCGGGAACTATGAAGATAGACTAATACCTTGGCAAAACCGCCTCAGGTTATTCAGTCTCAGGCTCATAGAACATCGGAACTGGTTGAAACCAGTTTCCGCGTCCGGTCTGGCTGAGTTTTGCGCGTCGACCGTACTGAAGGACGATGCGATCACTCAAAGACCGAGTTGCCAAACTAAACGCTGACAAGGTTGTCAGCCCCGTATTTCCTTGCGGTGAAATTACTGTTCGACCCGCCCAACTTTTTGATTTGAGAACATGAAGCGACGAAACGACATCCGCAACGTGGCCATTATTGCTCACGTCGACCATGGCAAAACCACTCTGGTGGACAGTTTGATCAAGTTCAGTGGTCAGTTCCGCGAGTCACAACTCCAGCAGGAATGTATCCTGGATTCCAATGACCAGGAACGCGAACGCGGCATTACCATCCTCGCCAAAAACATCGCCCTGACCTATGGCGATACCAAAATCAATATCATCGACACTCCCGGCCACGCCGACTTCGGTGGTGAAGTCGAACGCGTTCTGCGTATGGCCGACGGCGCTCTGGTACTCGTCGATTCGTTCGAAGGCCCACGCCCACAAACTCGCTTCGTGCTGCAAAAAGCTCTGGAAGTCGGTCTTCAGCCACTTGTGGTCGTCAACAAGATTGACCGTCCCGATGCCCGGCCTCTCGATGTCTTGAACGAAACTTTTGATCTTTTCGTCGAACTGGGAGCCGATGACGCGACTCTTGATTTCCCTTATGTGTTTGCCAGTGGTCGCTCAGGTTATGCCTCTCACGATCCAGCGACACGCAGTGGCGATATCCGTCCACTTCTCGATCTGATCATTGAGCGGATTCCCGGGCCGGAAGTTGATGAAGAGGCTCCGCTGCAGTTCATGGTCACTTCGCTGACTTACTCGGAATTCGTGGGCCGGATTGCCACGGGTCGTATTTCGTGCGGCAAGATCAAGACTGGCCAGACAATCTCGCTCATGAAGGCTGACGGTTCGATCAAGAACGAAAAAGTCGTCGCTCTGGAAGTTTTCGACAAACTGGGGCGTACACCAGTTCAAGAAGCGACCGCAGGCGATATTGTCGCAATTACCGGGCTGTCCAAGCCGGAAATTGGCGATACTGTCGCCGACCCGGCCTTTCCTAAAGCATTGCCTCGAATCAGTGTCGATGAACCGACCATTTCGATGGTGTTCACGATCAACAGTTCTCCCTTTGCCGGTGCTAAAGAGGGTGGTGGAAAGTATCTGACCACTCGCCACTTACGGGATCGACTGGATCGTGAACTCGAATCGAACGTGGCTCTGCGAGTGACAGAAGCTTCTGACAAAGAAGCCTTCAACGTCTCCGGACGCGGCGTGCTCCACCTCTCCGTGCTGATTGAGCAGATGCGACGCGAAGGCTACGAACTCTCTGTGGGTAAGCCACAGGTTATTCGTAAGAAGATCGATGGCAAAGTCCATGAGCCGTTTGAAATTCTGGTCGTGGATGTGCCGCAGAATGAAGTTGGCCCCGTGATGGAAATTGTGGGGAATCGCCGTGGCGAAGTTACCAATATGACCACCAACAGTACCGGGATGTCCCACCTTGAGTTCTCGATCCCGGCCCGTGGCCTGATTGGGATTCGAACCCGGATGCTGAACGCGACGCGTGGCGAAGCCATTATTCACCACCAGTTCGACTGCTATAAGCCAATCGAAGGCGATGTGCCTCGCCGGGCGAACGGTGTTCTGGTTTCTCAAGAGCGTGGGAAAGTGGTCGCTTTCGCCCTCGGGAAACTCCAGGAGCGTTCAGAACTCTTCGTGGCCCCGGGCGATGAAGTCTATGAAGGGATGATCGTGGGGGAAAACTCACGCGATACCGACATGGTGGTCAACCCGATTCGTGAAAAGAAACTCACGAACATGCGTGCCTCAGGTTCTGATGAAAACATCATCCTCAAGCCACCACGCCGCCTCTCTCTCGAAGCGGCTCTCGAGTACATTGAAGATGATGAATATGTCGAAGTGACACCTTCGATCATTCGCCTCCGCAAGATCCGCCTGACAGAAACGGAGCGCAAGCAGCACTCGCGAGGTAGTGTGACGGAATAGCTGCCATTTCCTGATTGATGTGCACAAAGAGACTTCCATGGCATTTGCCGTGGAAGTCTTTCTTTGTAACCACTATCGAGAATTATAATCGTTTCAAGAATGTCACTTTCCCGATACTGTCCGAGTAATAGTCAGGAACAGTCGCCACGTCGTTAAAGCCGTGCTTTCGATAAAATTGCCGGACTGGTCCGAAGTCGTCGGTGGAACTGGTCTCGATGAGAAGTAACCTTCCTCCCATTGATCTGATGTGCTCTTGGCAGGCCTCGATCATCAGCGAGCCAACCCCCTTGGTTTGGCGTGTTGCACGCACCATAATCATCAGAAG
>VFQR01002218.1_pt1 | contig 12779 bp, 14 predicted proteins | sample 3512321 | NCBI WGS metagenome assembly VFQR01 (sample SAMN10412374, study PRJNA504923) | tailings metagenome | isolation source: Relicate 3 Philex TSF1 revegetated site | place: Philippines: Tuba, Benguet | collected 2017-08-29
CATCTAAAAACATCCGACATCCCTTTCCTTCAAAGAAAGCAATGCCCCAACCATCGCTATGATGATCTGTTTTTCCTCCCCGTGCAGAAAAACCTTCAAAAGAAAAGCAAATATCTGTTGGGACATTGCAATTCATTCCAAGCAATTGGCACATAATAGATGTTGCGGCTTTCAATTTTCGACTAAGGCCTTGCTGTTCAAGATACTTCAGAATGTTGCCTTGATTCTGGAGCGATCGCTTCAATCTGAAAATTTAGGCTGTAGTTCTGGCGCTATGCCAAAAGATGGTAACGTTGGGCATGGGGCATTGGGCATGGGAGCAGGGAGCAGGGAGCAGAGGGGAGGAACTTCTCCTCTGCACCCTGCAAGAACTGCCCCTGTTCCTCATCTCCCTCATGTCTCTCACCTCCCCACCTTAACTAGTTTTCTCAACTAAACCGAGTTTAAAGTACCTGTAATATGGGAGACTTGGCAATATTCCCTATCAATATCAATTGCGATTCCAGATGACTAACACAATTTCTGACATCGTGGTTAAAACCATCAACGGACAGGACAAGCAATTAAACGACTACGCAGGAAAAGTACTTTTAATCATCAATTTGGCTTCATACTGCGGTTATACATCCCAATATGACGGACTAGAAGACTTAAACCAAAAGTACAAAGAAGCTGGGTTACGTGTTTTGGGGTTCCCCTGTAACGATTTTGGGGCGCAGGAACCCGGAAGCAATGAAGAAATTGCGAAATTTTGCACAACTAAATATGGTGTTACTTTTGAATTATTCGATAAAGTTCATGCCAAAGGCTCACAGCAACATCCACTTTACGAACGACTTACCAAAGCTGTTGAGCCAACTGAGCCTGTTGCTTGGAATTTTGAAAAATTTTTAGTGAATAAGCAAGGTGAAGTAGTCGCTCGATTTAAGAGTAGTATTCACCCATCTTCACCAGAGCTAATTAACGCAATTGAGAGTGAATTAGCAAAATAATAGTCATTGGGCATGGGGCATTGGGAAGAGGCAGGGGAGCAGGGAGCAGAGGGGAAGATTTTCTCCCCTGCCCCCTGCCCCCTGCCCCCTGCCTCCCTCGTCCCCTCATCCCCCCAATCTCGACGATAAATTTTTACGCAGACCTACTGAACTTGTCATGAACGTTGCAATCATTGGTTGTGGTTATGTTGGTTATAAAGTTGCTCAATATTGGCAGCAAAATATGAATTTTGCTGTCACTGTAACCACAACTTCTCCTGAGCGTGTTCCTGTACTACAATCAGTTGCCCAAAGAGTTGTAGTTACTAAAGGTAATGACCTAGATAGTCTAAAATCAGTTTTACAAAATCAAGATGTTGTACTTTTGAGTGTTGGCGCAAAAGGCGCGGAAGTCTATGAAGAAACTTATTTGCAAACTGCGAATACTGTAGTTTCAGTTTTGCGGCATATTCCCAGTGTGAAGCAATTGATCTACACAGGAAGTTATGCTGTATATGGTGATAGAAATGGTGTCTGGGTGGACGAAGAAACGCCACTTGCACCTGCTAATTTAAATGCTCAAATTCTCCGCAAAACTGAGGATGTATTGTTATCTGCATCTAGCGAAAATTTACGAGTTTGTATCTTCCGTTTGGGAGGAATTTATGGAACTGGCAGGGAATTGTTGAAAATATTCGGTAGATATTCCGGCACAATTCGTCCCGGCAATGGCGAGGATATCACAAATTGGATTCATCTGGATGATATTGTTGGTGCCATTGAATTTGCCCGTCACCGTCGCTTGGAGGGCATTTATAATTTAGTAGATGATGCACATCTCACCAGTCGAGATTTGCTAGATGGCTTATTTGCAAAGCATAATTTACCTCAAGTTATCTGGGATACTTCTGTTACAAGTACTCGCCCCTATAATGCTTGGGTATCTAATGAAAAGCTCAAAGAAGCTGGATACGAGTTGATGCATCCACAGATGATTTTTTAGCAAGTATTAAAACTAGGAATTATGCAACCATCTGCTGTAGCTAACACAACCGATTTGACAGCATCTACTAGCCAATTTTACACTTGGCATAATTATCGTTGCGCTTACGAAGTTCATCAACCAAGTAATACAACACCTGAGGAGATTCCTTTGCTGTTAATTCATCCCATTGGTGTCGGTTTATCGCGGCAATTCTGGCAACGATTTCAACGCGAATGGTGTAATTCAGGTCAGGGTAATTTGATTTACAATCCTGATTTACTAGGATGTGGTGAAAGTGAGATGCCGCATGTGGCCTATACTCCTAGTGATTGGGCAGAACAGTTGCAATACTTTTTGCAAACAGTTGTGCAAAAACCTGTAATTTTAGTGGTACAAGGTGCGTTATTCCCAGTTGCTATAAAATTAGTTGAAAAAGCATCAAATTTAGTTGCTGGACTTGTACTTTCTGGCCCGCCAGCCTGGGCTGTAATTACCAAAAAATCACCAAAATGGCAGCAAAAAATCCTTTGGAATCTATTAGATTCACCTTTTGGTAATGGTTTTTATCGTTATGCACGGAGGCAAAAGTTTTTACGTTCTTTCTCGACTCGTCAACTTTTTGACTTAGAGAATGCTGTGGATACAGAATGGTTAAATACATTGGTTGCAGGCGCAGAAAATCTCGCTAGCCGCCATGCAGTGTTTTCTTTTTTAGCAGGGTTTTGGCGACAAGATTATAGTAGTATGATTGCTTTTATCCAGCAGCCAACACTAGTAGTTGTAGGGGAAACAGCATCAAGTATTAGCCAAGAAGGGAAAAAAGAATCACCAGATGAACGCTTGGCTGACTACTTGGCTTGTTTACCTCAAGGCGAAGGTATCAAGATAAATGGGCGCAATGTTTTACCATACGAATCAACGACTGAATTTGTAGCAGCGATCACTCCATTTATCAAGAAGAATTCAGAATGAATTGGAGTCCCTATTGTAGACGAAACGAAATTCAAATATTCTGATTTGTTATAGCATTTCCCGATAAGCGTGAGGTACTTGGTAGGGGCGCAAAGCTTTGCGCCCCTACAAATTTCTGTACCTCATTTGATTGGGAACCATCATAACACTCCACTCATTCATGAGTGGAGTATTCACCAATTCTGAATTCTGAATTCTGAATTCTGAATTCTGAATTCTAAATTAGGATATTACTGGTATTGATCAGTTCAGGAAGCAAAATTATGTTGCCTAATCGTCGAGGACAAAGAGTCCCCAATGTAACTTTCCGTACTCGTAAAAATAACGAGTGGGTTGATGTCACAACTGATGAGTTATTTGCTAACAAGACGGTAGTTGTCTTTTCTTTGCCGGGTGCTTATACTCCAACTTGTTCATCAACTCATCTCCCTGGTTATAACGAGTTGGCTAAGGTTTTCAAAGAAAATGGTGTCGATGACATTATTTGTATTTCTGTGAATGATACTTTTGTCATGAATGAATGGGCAAAGGATCAAGAAGCAGAAAATATTACACTAATTCCCGATGGTAATGGTGAATTTACTGAAGGCATGGGAATGCTGGTAGATAAATCAGACTTGGGATTTGGTAAGCGATCTTGGCGTTATTCTATGCTGGTGAGAGATGGTGTAATTAATCACATGTTTATTGAACCAGATGAGCCAGGAGATCCCTTTAAGGTGTCTGATGCTGAAACAATGCTCAGATATATAAACCCCCAAGCAGCCAAGCCAGAACAAGTTTCTCTGTTTGCAAAGGTGGGTTGTCCTTTCTGCGCTCGTGCGAAGGCGATGCTCAAGGAACACGGCATGGATTATGAAGAAATTACCTTAGGCAAAGATATTACCACACGCTCTTTACGAGCAGTTACAGGTGCAACAACAGTTCCCCAAGTATTTATTGATGGTAAATTAATTGGCGGTTCTGAAGCACTAGAAGCCTACTTTGCGGCGAAATAGGTTTAGTAGGGTGGTACGAGTTGCCACCCAAGTATATATTTATACTTTTAAAATACTTAATCTTTATTAAACGAACCGCTAAGGACGCCAAGGAAGAAATTAGTTAAGAATTATTCTGTGGAAGTTTATTGAGAACTGGTATTACAGGCGATCGCTTAAAATTAGTCTTGATTAAATTACCAGTGATTAAACATACAATATGTTTACCAGAATCCGCCGTCTTTTCCATCAATTTTTTAATAGATCAAGAACTATCAACAACGAACCACTCAATAAGGTGAGTTTGATTGTGATTATTTTCATTGATATTTTTATCTTAATTAATGTTTTTACAGGGCTGGATGATATTAGCAGATGGCATATTAGTCCGACTGAAGCTTATCCATGTTATTCAGAGTGGCAAGATTACCGCCAAAAGAATACTAAAGATAAAGATTACGAAATTGTCAAGCTTTCATTTCCTTATAGCTCAAACAATCCATTCAGTTTTCAACAAAATTATCAACAAGCTGAAACAGGACATCTCGGTAAAGTTGATGGGACATGCTTGAAGTATGGCGAGTACAAAGATAAGATTAACAATCCGCAAAATCAGCAAATTATTAAAACTCTTGAACAGAACCAAGTAAAAATAAATAATCTGGAACAAACCAACCGCAATATTCGTGCTAAATACGATTCGACTCTCTTAGAAAAAATTGCAGGTCAGTCTCCTGAAAAATCAATTAATCAAGTCAGTGCCGAAAAAGCTAAACAAGAGTTAGACCGCAATAATCGCCAAATTTCTACTTTAAAACAGCAAAATTCTAATCTTCAAAATCAATTATTAGCAAAACCAGAAAGCAGTAGTTTTCTTACCTTTCTTCAGGACGGCAATCAATTTACACAAGTTGATCGAGGTTATCAAAAAGCTTCGTTTTGGTATCCGAGTATTCAGCTTGGTTTTCAGTCACTCTTTCTTTTACCACTGATTCTCATTGCCTTATCAGTTCATAAATTTGCCCAAGCAAGACGGTATGGACTAGTTTCATTAATTAGCTGGCATTTGCTAGTTATATTTTTTATACCACTGTTAGTTAAAGTCTTTGAATTTCTGCAAATCGGGGCAATATTTAAATTTCTATTTGATATAGTTAGCTATCTTTTTGGGGGATTGCTTTTCTTAATCAATTATGTTTATATCTTGCTGATTCCACTTATTGGTTTTGGAATTATCAAGTTTTTTCAAACATTTGTCTTTAATGCTAAAGTCCAAGCAGCTAACAGAGTCCAAAAATCACTCTGTGTCAACTGTGCTAAAAAAATTCGCCGTAGCGATTCTTACTGTCCCCACTGTGGTTATTATCAATATCTAGAATGCGAAAACTGTCATCATCTGACTTATAAACATTTGCCATACTGTAAACATTGTGGAACTTATCAAGATTCTAGTGAAAGTATTAACTCGTGACAGATGACATTTAATACTTGACTGCAATAAATTAGTCAGGAGTCAGGAGTCAAAATTCAGAATATGCAAAGTCTTAACAAACCAAATCAAGAAAGTAGATCGGTTTTTTCTTTTCTGAAAAATTTATTGATTGCCCGTTGGCGATCGCTCTTACTCCTGTTAATTGGAGTATATTTACCTTTACAGGTGTTTGAAATCTTGGCAGTTAAGGTGTGGGAAAACGGAGATGGCTTTCCCTGGGATGTGCCTACTTTATTAGCAGTTCACTCCACAGAAAACCCACAGTTGGATATTTTAGCAGTAATACTGGCTATAATTGGGTCACCTCCGACAGCGACTGTAATTGCAGCTGTCATTGCACTAATATTACTACTTCAAAAACGCTGGCGATCGCTAGCTTATGTACTCACTATTTCACTGGGAAGTGTCATCATCACTAACACAGGTAAGGAATTAATGCATCGAGTCCGTCCTCATTTGTGGGAGTCCGTTGCACCTGAATTGAGTTTTGCATTTCCCAGTGGTCATGCCATAGCAAGTATAACTTTGGTAGCAATTTTGCTAATCCTCAGTTGGGCTACCCCCTGGCGTCGGCTGGTTTTCATCTTTGGTAGTTTATATGTAATAGCTATTGCATGGTGTCGTCTCTATTTGGGAGTTCATTTTCCCAGTGACATTCTCGCAGGTTGGATGGTTGCATTAGCTTGGGCAATTGGTGTCAGTCTAATTATTAAACCCTATTTGACTACAGCCAAATCTGTAGATCAAGAATTTCCTAAGGATGAAACAACGTTACTTCCCGAAGAAAAAAAGTTAATAGCTAAGGATTGAAGAAGAATTCAGAATTCAGAATTGATAAAGCGAAAAGTTGAGTCGTGTATATGGAGATGGTGCGTTGCGCTGCGCGACAACGCACCCTACTTTTGTTTTATCAAAACTTTTTCTTAATGAAATTATAGCGGTTCCCAATCAAATGATGTACATAAATTTGTAGGGGCGCAAAACTTTACCTCCCTACCAAGTACCTCACGCTTATTGGGAAATGCTATAGGTGCTTTTATGTACATAATCTTAGCCAGTCATCAGTAAAAAACTTGGCATTTAAGTTTCCAAGAATACAAAAAATATTTTGGCATCTTGTTATACATTAAAAAAAGAGGTATGAAATTTGTCAATTTTAGAATTTTCTTTATTAGTTTGGGTTGGTTCATTTAGCGCTGGCTTTTTAGGGGCGTTAACTGGGTTAGGGGGTGGAGTAGTAATTGTTCCTTTATTAACTTCGGTATTTGGCGTCGATATTCGATATGCGGTTGGTGCTTCCTTGGTATCTGTAATTGCTACTTCTTTGGGTGCAGCATCTACTTACATTAAAAAAGGTTATACTAACTTGCGATTGGGGATGTTTTTAGAAGTAGGAACAACTATTGGTGCGATCGCTGGGGCGATGATTGCTACTTTTGTGTCTGTGAAAGTCCTAAGTATTATATTAGCGATCGTCCTGATTTATTCAGCATACCTTTCACAACGACCGAGAATAGAAAACACTGAAGATGAACCAGCAGATCCCTTAGCAAGCTATCTAAAACTAAATAACAGTTATCCAACTCCTGATGGACTGATGTCTTATCAAGTTCATTCAGTACCAATGGGATTTGGGATGATGATTTTAGCTGGGGTACTTTCTGGATTGCTGGGTATTGGTTCCGGTGGATTTAAGGTGCTAGCAATGGATCAAGCCATGCGCCTACCCTTCAAAGTTTCTACCACCACTAGCAATTTTATGATCGGCGTGACAGCAGCAGCATCAGCCGGAGTTTATTTAGCACGAGGTTACATCGATCCGGGATTATCTATGCCCGTTATGTTGGGAGTATTACCCGGCGCTTTTTTGGGCGCACGAGTCCTTGTAGGGACTCAAACACATATTTTAAGAATTATTTTCAGCCTTGTGCTAGTGGTAATGGCTTTAAAGATGGTCTACAACAATTTAATAGGAGGGCTGTAAAATGTATAAACTGAATGCTGGTTTTCGCTGGACATCATCGGTACAGCCAGAAAGCAAAGTAATTGCACTAAATTTATTGCCGGAAAATTCACATTCTGATATGAATCGGTTAGAAGAACAGCAAGTTAGCACAGTGACAGAACTGCCAAACAGCTCTGAAATTGATGCTAACAATAATGAACAACAATTAAAATATTTGCTCAGTAACCTACTTAAATATGGCGTTTTGATAGCTACTGCTGTGGTTTTATTTGGAGGTATCCTCTACTTGATTCATCACGGTGTTGAACCTGCTAGATATCAGTTTTTTCGGGGAGAACCATTGCAATTTCGCTCACCAGCAGGTGTAGTCCAGGCAGTTTTATCAGGTAGCGATCGCGGCATTATTCAACTGGGGCTATTACTACTAATTGCCACTCCAATTTTACGGGTAGTCGTTTCTCTATTAGCTTTTCTGCTGAAGCGAGAATTTATTTATGTAATTGTTACCTTATTAGTATTAGCTAGTCTAACCTACAGCCTGATCGGTGCTTATTATTAATTATACTTTCAACGGTTAAAGGGTAAATTAAGGTTTTTACCCTTAACCTAAATATCTAAAAATTATCTATAATTAAAATATTACCAAGCTTTATGAACCTGGGAAAAGTTCATTAATTGAACTTAAACTCTGTTGGATTAGTTCTGTCAGATAAGTTTTTAATGAATCAAGATTTGCCACTGAAAAATTTAATAATCCCGCAGCATAGAACAGGCTTGAAATCCCAATAATTAAAGCCAGCAGTCTGCCAAAACAACCAGGATTAATTTCAATAAAACCTAATTTAGATTGCCCGATAACGGCAATCGTTATAAACACAATTCCTGCTATGACAAATGTGTTATTTGCAGCTAAATCTGTCATTTTCCTATTGAGATAATTCAGTAGTTTTATTCTAGCTATTTTTATTTAAAATTTCTGCAACAGACTACATTCAGGAAATGGGTAGCAAGGGACAAAGGAGCAGAGGAGAGAATAATTAATAACCAATGATATCATGTCCAGCTAATCAACCTGAATAAAAATGTTCGTTTGTAGTTAGGACTTTAGTCCTAGCTTTGGGGACTTAAGTCCCCACTACAAACCGCTTATTATGGGTGATTTGGCGGACATCGTATAATTAATAATTTTACTTAAACTACCCATCGGTAGAACTTTTAGTATTAACAACTCAAAATTTTATCACTTGCGTACTAGACTTTGATCTAGCTTTTAGTTTAAACTACACTAAACAGATAGGAATAGTGGGTTTTATGCAAAGCTTCCAGAAAGTAAGTCAAGAGTTGAGCCTCCAAAACCAGACAATGACTCAGCAGTTAAAGTCAAATATTTCAAACAAGTCCAGAAAAAACATTTTCAAAAAGCTCAGAGGAGGATTTTTTCTGGTACTTGGATATTTATTGTCACCGCTATGTTGGTGGAATGACTTACTTTTTAATCTACCAATAGCTTATGGTTTTGGGTATGGATGTAGTTTACTTTTCCCAAAATTACTTTTACCTTGTTCTATTATAGGATACTGGCTGTCTAATATTGTCGGAATTCTTTTGATGCAATTTGGTTCTCAGGATATATTTCAAAAAGAACCGAAAGAGCATAATCTCAAAAAAGAATTATTTACGGGTCTAATGACTTCAACAGCTTATACTTTGTTGATTTTGCTATTAATCCAGTTGAAGATTCTTGATTCTCCCATTTTATTCTCCAACGGTTAAATTAGTGACTACGGCTGTGGTGATTTAGCGATCGCTGCCCACACTCGATGATGAACTTGTAGAATTGGTGCGGGATATTTTGCTTCGAGTAATACCGCCAATTCCTGGTCAAATATTTCTACCTTTTCTGGTGTCAAACTGGCTCCCACACCCGCACTAGCACGAATTCGCCCCCGCCAAGCTTCATGTGTATAAGAGACAAATACATCGTAAGAAAATGTGCGGATGTCTCGAAATCCTCCTTCTCCAATATCTTGTAACCACAGAGGATACAGTCCATTACCACCGCCTAGATTCCACGCCGGATTATGAGCCTCGATTAGTTGTTCTGTTGCTTCAACAACATTACCCTTTAAAGGTATCCAATCAAAATGAGCGATCGCAATTGAACCATTCGCTCTCAATATCCTGGTAATTTCCTTGACAGCACGCGGACGGTCAAACCAATGCCAACACTGTCCAGCGGTGACCACATCAGCACTTGCATCCCCTAACTCAGTATTCTCAGCGGTTGCAACTCGATAATCTACTTTGATTTGGGCAGATTCGCTTAATTGTCTGGCTTGTTCTAGAAGTGAAACTGATGGATCGATGGCAATCACATAAGCACCTCTATCTGCAAAACCCCGCGCTAATGTTCCTGTTCCTGTGCCCAGGTCAACAATGTTTTGTCCTGGTAAACCTATACCATATTCAGACAGTTTGTTAAATAATGAACTAGGGAAACCAGCGCGGTGTTTTGCATAATCAACAGCAGTTGCACCAAAATCAATTTTCATACGTTCAAAACTTCACTAATAACAATTGCCTTGGTTAGAAGTTCTCTACCCACGGACGTAGTTCTACTTCCCATGTCCAAGCACTGCGGGGTTGGCGGAGGATATTGAGATAAGTTTGGGCGATGGCATCCGGATCGAGAGTACTATCAGTATTATCCACCGGATCTGGGCGAACTGCTGAACGAATTACACCATCAATTATAAAATGCGCCACATGGATATTTTTTGGCGCTAGTTCCCTAGCAATACTCTGAGCTAAACCACGCAGTGCAAATTTACCCATTGCAAAAGGAGCAGATTGAGGAAAACCCTTAACACTCGCTGAGGCTCCTGTAAAGAAGATCGCACCACCTCCATGCTGCAACATGCGTTTGGCAGCAGCTTGGGCAACCAGAAAGCCACCGTAGGCAGTCACTTCTAGAGTTTTTGCCACCCCAACGGCATCTAGCTCAACCAAAGGTCCCCGCACGCGGAAACTAGGGTTATAAATCACGATATTTGGCGAACCTAGCTGATTTTCAACATCAATAAATAGCTGTTCCACCTCATCTGGTTTCGAGGCATCAGCGGCAAAACTCACCCCCCCAATTTCACTAGTTAGCTGGGTGAGTTTCTCAATTTGCCGAGCAGCTAAAGCAACACTTATTCCCTCTTTGGCAAAGGCGCGGGCTAAAGAGGCACTTAGTCCACTACCCGTTCCCACTATCAATGCTGTTGTTGCCATGATTTTAATTTTCCTGTTGTAATAGTTGTGAGTGTGGGGAGTGTGGGGAAGAATAACTTTTAACTCCAAACTCCAAACTCCTAACTCCCCACTCCCCATTTACAGAAAACTAAGCCTGATATGGGTTACCAATTGTGTCTACAGAAACGTTGTAGGAAAATGGCAAACGACCAGGATTTAAGCGTGGTTCTGCTGCATAGCCAACAGGAACTAAAACAGCGATCGCTAAATCTGGATTATCCGCAGCGCCAATCACTTCTTTGACTTTTTCCTCAATCCAACCGTTCATAAAACAAGTGGACAATCCCAGACTTTCTGCTGCTAACACCAAATGGGTAGCGGCAATGATCGCATCTTTGATGGCATATTCGCGTCGCTTGTCGCCTAACCCAGCTTGAAATTGGGGAATGGCATTTTTAAAGTAGTCTACAGTCTTTTCATTCCATGCGCCAGTTTGGAGTCCCTGCTCAAGAATTGGAGTCAAGTCTTGTTCACCGGCGTTAGGATTGGCGGCAAACACAAAGGTTACAGGGGCTTGAACAATTTGCTGTTGATTCCAAGATGCTGCTGCTAGCGCCGCCTTTTGCGCCTCATCTTGCACAAGAATAATTTGCCAGTCCTGGATATTAAAACTGCTAGGCGCTGCCACAGTTAACTCTACCAATTGTTTGAGCAATTCTGGAGCGATGGGGTCTGATTTAAAAGTTTTGATTGAACGACGTTGAGCGATCGCAGTTGGTACATCTAAAGGTTGGATTTGGGTGATTGGACTCATGAGATTCTCCTGATAGTTGAGTTAAACAATTTTGGATTTGAGATTTTAGATTCTTTCCACGTAGGTTGCTGGTTGCTTTGACAGTTTTTGAAACTTTGGATGCAAGAATTTTAAATCCAAAATCCAAAATTTAAAATCTAAAATTTATCACTTGGCGACTGCTTCACTAGCAGCTGACCAAAATGGGTAGTCTGTATATCCCTTTTCATCGCCACCATAAAATGTAGCTTGATTGGGTTCATTGAGTGGTGCATTCAAAGCTAAACGTCGAGGTAAATCTGGATTTGAGATAAATAATGTACCAAAGGCAACTAAATCTGCTGCTTTATTTGCGATGACAGCATTGCCTTTTTCACGAGTATAACCACCATTGACGATGAGCGTATTTGTAAAGCGATCGCGTATATGACTAGTAGGCACAACAACCGCGCCGTGTCTGATATCTGCGTCTATTGCTTCAAAAATATGCAGATATGCCAAATTAAATTGGTTCAACGCACCAGCCGCATAACCAAATGTCTCCAGCGGATTGGAGTCACGCATATCATTAAAAGTCCCACTAGGAGAAAAGCGCACTCCTACTCGGTTAGAATCCCACACACTAGTTACCGCTTCAGTTATCTCCAACAAAAATCGAGTCCGATTTTCAATGGAACCCCCATATTTATCAGTGCGCTGATTGGTGCCATCCCGCAGAAACTGATCTATCAAATAACCATTAGCTGCGTGAATTTCCACCCCATCAAACCCAGCCGCCAGGGCATTTGCCGCTGCTTGACGATACTGTTCTACTATCTGTGGTATTTCTGAAGTTTCCAAAGCACGAGGAGTAACAAACGGTTTGGGCCCCTCAAAAGTTGAGGCTTCACCTTTGGCAGCAATGGCAGAAGGAGCCACAGGTAAAGCTCCATCCGGTTGCAAGTCAGGGTGAGAAATCCTGCCTACATGCCATAGTTGCAGAAAAATTCTCCCTCCCTGTTGATGCACAGCATCGGTTACTAACTTCCAGCCCTCCACCTGTTCTGATGAATGAATCCCTGGTGTACCGGGATAGCCTTGTCCTTGTGGACTTACCTGTGACGCTTCAGAAATAATCAGTCCAGCCGAAGCACGTTGGGCATAGTAGGTAGCATTTAGTTGGTGTGGTACATTTCCCTCACCCGCCCGATTTCGAGTTAACGGTGCCATGACTACCCGGTTCGGCAGTTCTAGATTCCCTAATTGATAAGGAGAAAATAAGTTGATATCAGTACTCATTAATTGTGTCTCCAAATTGTCATTAGTCATTGGGCATTGGGCATTGGCACTGCGGAGTTTGGAGTTTGGAGTTTGGAGTTTGGAGTTATTGTCCCCTTGTCCTCTTCT
>VFQR01002219.1_pt1 | contig 12777 bp, 8 predicted proteins | sample 3512321 | NCBI WGS metagenome assembly VFQR01 (sample SAMN10412374, study PRJNA504923) | tailings metagenome | isolation source: Relicate 3 Philex TSF1 revegetated site | place: Philippines: Tuba, Benguet | collected 2017-08-29
AAACATTTTGGCAGTTTTTGACCCTTCTTTTTTCAAGTCTTGTGAGAAATCCGGGATAAAGGTTACAGGAATACATAGATATTATTTGCGGAATCCTCTTGAGGTTAGATGCGATAATTAAATTGAGGTATTGTTAATTTAATGCCCACCTATTTAATTTGATAGGTGGGTAAAATTATATAGGTGGGAAAATTGTGAATTCAACCATTAATACAGACGAATCTAGTATAAATATTGGCACATCTCGTTGTATTATTTTCCCCTTCTGGGTGCTATTGCAAGATGGACTTCGTGTCCCTCCCTTCGATAAACACACTGGTGGAAATCAACTTCTTCAGTCTTTAGGGATGACGCAAGCATCTTGGTTCAATTGGCTAAAACTGATACTAATTGGACATGATAATCGATTATCTTGGCACGTACCTGACATCAATGCACAAGTGCAAGAAAATGTAGAATCATTTAAAAAAATGATTGGTATTATGAGCGAGGCACACGATATCGAGGATAATATCGTATATGACCAGCAATGGCATGACAGCCAGAGTCAACATTACTCAAAGTTACTAATTGAGCAAGAGCGCGGTTATCAAGAAGCCGAGCATTATTATCAAGGATTGGATATAAACTTTATCAGAAAAAGCGACCCGCCCCAGTTATACCAAGATAATCCCCAGGCCAAAGAAAGACTTACCATTATGTGGGATGAATATAACAAGAGTGAATATTTAAATGAATTTCTTGACTCAGCTATATCGACTCCCATTATGTGGCATGTACTAGAACACCCTACACCTTTACAGCATCGGCAGATATATCTTGTAGATTATCCGTTTGAAGTAGAACTATTTATAAAGCCAATATTTGCTATTGTTACAGTTCCAAATCGCCCCGTCGAACGGTCGGATTTAGACCGCAGAATGTACAATATTCTTCAAAATTCTTGACTGTTGAATTAAAACTGGCCAGTATGACGGGTGACAATCCTGGGTTTGAGTTTTTGTCTGAGTGCTGGGATGATGTCGCGCTGTGGAACAGGATTAAGCAGCTGATTGCACAGTATCCAGGATGGGGTGTTGGTTATGCAGAGGGGAGACTGGTTAGTGTTGCGAATTGTTAAGACCCTGGGGTCTTGTAGAAATGGGTGATGTAGGGTGAAGGTGATTGATTGCAAAGGAGTTTAATCTTTAAAAACAACATTACATTTACGTTTAAACTCTTCTCCGTAAGCTACTATTTCAGCCATATCTTTAACAGTCGTTTCTCCAGAAGCTTCTTTTCTAGCTATAATTTCTTGTCCTACGCGTCTTATACACTGTCGCTGAGTCTCTGGACTAGGATTTAAAATACTCCAACCAATCACACAAACAAATGTAGCTAATGTAGAAAATACTATCCCTTTAACAACAGCAGTATTTTCTTTATATTGCCCACCTTTAAGTTTTAAAAACTTGCTCCATCTTTGACCCTTCGGGTCAGCAAGTTTCCCATCGACGCAAGGCGCCAAGACGGGAACTTGCTGACCGTTTGATGCCCAAAAAATCAGAACCGTAGTGATTTTGGGTGGTTGAATTTCGTTTAGAGTTTTTATGATTATTTGAATACAAGTTTTAGGGTCTAAATTTTTATTTGATTTGATATTTAATTCTAGAGTTACACCATGATGAATAATTCTAGCTTCCACCGTCGCGTCACTGGCAACAGCAGACTCCACCAACTTAGAAATAGCAATAACATCGCCAAGTTTTGCAGATTTTTGTATATTATCGGACATAAAATCAATCATTACCACTTACTACGGTTGTACTGGTTTGCAAGCGTTAGCGGCGCGGTAAAAGTACTGAATTAACGCGGTTTTGCTATGATGATGTCAAAATATTTATGATTGCGCTTCATGGCAGACAAGAAGGTATCTATTAACGTACAGCTAAAACTGGACTCCGAAGCGTTTAGCCGCAAGGTTGATGGGCTGTCAAAATCTTTTAGTCCCGTCGAAATCCCCACTGAAATTAAAGAAAAAAATTTAGGTAATCTTGATACGCCCAGCAAGAGGCTTAAATCTGTAATTCAAGAATTTAAACAAAATTCAATAATCCCAAGAGTAGACCACAGTAACTTAGAGGCACTCAATAGACATCTAAGTCTTAAAGTTTCTCATTTAAAGTCTGTTGCACAAGAATTTCGCCAAAATCAAATAGCACCATCTGTTGATTGGAGGGAAATTACTGATTTAAATCAAAAACTTAACGAGGTTGTCCGCAATTTTTCTAACACAAAACTTAATATTCGTGCTGACACAAATCAAAGTGATTTACGTTTTACTATTGACCAGTCAGACATATACGCTCAGTTTGCTGACATTAAAAAAGAGCTGCAAGGACAAAGGCTGCAAATCAGTTTAGATACTGGCTATATTAGTCAGCAAATCAGGCAGTCTTTCCGAGAAAGACAAGCAATACAAGTTGATGCTACCGCTTCTTCTAATCAGTCAAAACAGTTAGAAGAATTACGTAACATTAAGTCTGCTATTCAAAATCAGAAAAAGGGATTTTTCTCTAATTTATTTGTAGGAGCTACAGAATCCTTAGGAGCTAGTTTATCTAAAAATATTCAGTTAGGTATCAAAGATGTTTTTAATATTGATATCTCTCGGAATGCAAGGAATTTAGCCAAACGCGGCTCTCAGGTTGTTAAAGAAGTTGTTGTTGATAACGAACAATTAAATAATGCTATCAAAAATGCAGAAACACTATTAGACAACAGATTGCGGAAAGCGGCATATAGGTTTGGCGATGCTATTGTTGCAACGCTCGAAAACCAAGAAGGAGACATAACTTCTAAAATCAATAGTTTTACTCAGTCCTTAACCGAAGGTGTTGATTTTAGTAAATTAGGCGCTGAACTATCGGCCGAATTTCAAGACATCAAACAACAGGTAACCAAAGGCATCTTCTCAGAAGATGTGATGCGAAGATTTACTGCTCCATTGAATGAAGCGATCGCTTCTTACCGAGAAATCGCTTTAAAAGAAAGGGCATTGCCATTAGTTAGAGAGAGGGCTTTGGAATTGTCGAGAGCCACAAAGGGCAAATCCGACATGCTCTCAACAAAAGCTGTAAGAGAGGACACTGAAACTCTGTTTATCGCTGTTGGTGGCTATGCTGGCGCTAGGGGATTAAGCGGCAAAACTCTAGCCTCTGGACAAATGAGGTCTTCTCCTGGTGTTAGGGAAGATGTCAAAGCGGGGAGTAGCAAAAGTGAAGCTATTTGGGTAAAAAACGAAGATAGCGATATTCCTAGAGAGTCGCTAGGTGATGCCCCTAAAAAGCTGGTTGCCTTGTTGACATCCCTTGGTAAACCCAATCTTAGGGGATATTCCAAAGATGCTGTAGAAATGGCAGCACAAGCACTAGCAGCACTTGAGAAAAACCCAAATTTAAAGATTAAGTTTTTGGGCGAATCTGGTGGTGGATTTGCAGCCGAAGAAGCTGACCAAATTATGAAGTTGCTGGGGTTGCAAGATGCTTCTTCTTATTTGGCGGTAGGAACGCCAGATTTTATTGGTAGTCCCAACAAAGACAACAATAAACTTCTTTCTCCCGATGAATCTTTAGGCGCAGAAACATCGGGAAGATACGCAAGATTGGGTTTAGCTAGTCGCAATCCCCAACAAAATATTTTGGGAGTTCAAGGACACCCTTACGAGAATTATCGTAACGCTGAAATTGCAGAATTAATGAATTTTTTGCATGGATCTCCAGGCTCTGCAACGCCTGAAATAATTCAAGGATTTAAAGCTACTTTACAACAATTTAAATCACAAGACAAGAGAAAACTCGATTCTCGGCAGGTCGAAAAACTATACGAAAGTGCATTTAAAAATCTCCAAAAAATCAGGCGATTTTTATTAGAAGCTACGGGAGAAACTAAAAATGAGTTGCAATCCATCGTGCAACAATTTGAGTCTGTGGTTATTGATTTAGCTCCAGAAGACAGGAATTTGTCTGAGGCTAAGGCAGCACTATATAAAGCTCAAGAATATCTCAAGTACCTTAGAGAACAGCCAGGAAACGAAGCAGCTTTGGTCGCTTCTCAAGTCGCTAAGGAATTAGAAGGAGTAGCCAAAGGATTAGAAAAAGACGCAGCCAAGTTTACTGGCACATCACAAAAGCAATATACAGCAACTCTTGAAAATGTCAGAAAAACCCAATCCGCATTACTTGATCCTGCTATTGGCATCAAACAAAGACAAGTAGCACAAATAACAGCATCTCAAAGTAAATACAATATTTCAAATACTGCCAATAATCCTTTAGTTTCGGATTTTAAAACTGTTATTGAACACTTTACCGCGATAAATCGTTCAGATCTCTCTTCTGCACAAGTCGCTTCAATAGCTGAGGCGGCGTTTGAGAATCTTAAACTAGCCAAGCAAAATTTAGAATCTGCTACAGAAGAAACAAAATCAGATTTTGAACAAATACTAAAAGCTTTTGCTGATTTAGTAGTTGAATTCACTCCAGAAAATGCAGATTTAGTAAAACAAGTAATATCTACACAAAGTACAAATCTTGAAGGGCAAAAACAAATCGCTCCAAAGGATCGGGATGACAAGCAGCGTGAAGCGGAGATTTTAAAAATCACCTCCAATCCTGACGAATTATCATCAAGAGCCAAGAATATAGAGTCTGGTTTTAAACAATACGCAACTATTAAAAGAAATCAGGTATTAACGTCGCAGGAACTAGGAGACGCTAATTTAGTTGGGCAAGAAATACAAGATATTATCAAATATGCTGCTAAAGCAAAAAAGGATTTAGACGAGATTAGGCAACAATTAATTGCTATCGGCAAGATAAATAAAAGTGATAGCAACAACGAAGCATCTAAAGCTAAGGCATCTATTACCAAACAAATTAAGGCGCTAGAAAAAGAGTTAAGAAAAGCTGGTAATCCCATTGATTTAACGACAGCTATTAATAAAGAGTTTGAATCACTAAGTAAACAACAAACTCTTGTTGGACGTAACGTTTCAGGGGCGATCGCACAAGGAGTACAACAAGAACAAGCGAAGCCAACTCAAGCAGTAAAAAATATGGCAGAAGCCATGCTTGATACGGTTGATGAAGTTTTAAAAATTCAGTCCCCATCAAAAGAATTTGAAGACAGAGGTGAAGATGTAGGGCAAGGATTTTCGCTAGGAATCAGACATTCAATGTCTCAAGCTAACGGGGAGTTGTTAAAACAAATCAATCAAGGATTAAGTCAATCAGACGAGTTGATTTCTCAAAATATCAAACAAATTACTACACCTAAGAACTCTCCCTTATCTTTCGCCGATGCTCAAGTAAGGCATGACGAGCGCCAAGCAAAATTAAACTTATCCTTTGCTGATGCCCAAGCAAAGCACAACGAGCGTCAAAATAAATTAAATTTATCCTTTGCCAATGCTTTAGAAAGACACGACCAGAGAATTCGCTCTTTAAACCCCATTACCTTTGCTGATGCCCAATCTCGACATAATGAGCGTCAATCAAAATTAAGTTTATCTTTTGAAGAGGCTCAAGCACGGCACGACCAAAGACAGAATAGATTAGATTTATCCTTTACAAATGCCCAAACGCGTAGGGATGAGAGGCAAAAAGAAATTGCTGCTAAAAAGCCAGCAGCAAGAACCCCATTGAACTTAGCTGACCTTGAACTAAATCAAATTGCTGATGATGTTTTACGTAGGAAGGGCAGAAATCAAATCAAAACAGGACTATCTTTTGAGTCGGCCCAATCACGGCATGATGAGCGTCAGAATAAATTAAACTTATCCTTTGCTGATGCTCAAGCAAGGCGTGATGAAAGAATTCGCTCTCTAGCTCCTCCACCTGCTGTAAATATTCCCCCCCGAGAAGTAATCCCTAGCGTTAATAATGAAAAAATTGGTATTTTTGCTCAGATAAATCGCCAAATCAGAGAGTCGTTGACACTGTTGGGACAGACGCCAAAAGAAGGCGGTTTTATTGCAGATTTGAATTCAAAAATACCAGGGCTATTAAAAAATGTTTTTGCTTTAGTCAGAGGGTTTTTAGCGTTCCAAGTCGTCAGCCTTGTTCAACAGCAGTTACAACAACTAGGTGTAACCGCTTTTCAAACTTCGTTGCGGTTTGAACAGTTGGAAAAATCCTTAGATTTCGCGACTGGGGGACAAGGTGCAGAAAATTTAGCATTCGTTCGCAAGGAAGTAGAAAGGCTTTCGGCTCCACTAGAAACCTCAATCAAGGGATTTACCGGTCTGGCTGCCGCCGCACGGGGAACGTCATTGGAGGGGGCGGGGGTAGAGAAAATTTTCAAGGCGATCGTTCAAGCGGCGCGGGTATATAATCTTACTGCGGAGCAGACTGAAGGCGCTCTCTTGGCAGTGCAACAAATGATATCGAAAGGTTGCTACGACGCCAAAACAGAAGTATTAACCGATGCTGGATGGGTTTACTGGGTAGAAACCACCCCTGAGCATAAATTTGCAACTATTGACCTCAAAACCAAGCAAGTTACTTATCAATCACCAACTCGCTTGATCCGCTACCACCATACAGGCAAGATGCTCCGCGTTGCATCGCCTGATGTTGATTTGCTCGTTACACCAGACCATAGAATGGTTGTGCGCGATCCTCAGTCGGCAGAATTAACAATTATTCGGGCCAACGAGTTAGAAAGTAAGCCTTATTTTTATCTTGTAGGTGAAAATGCTCAAGAAGTTCTTGTGTTGCCAGAGCATTTGAGTTGGGTTGATTTCGATGATGAAGTATTTTGTGCCGAAGTGCCAAATACAACTTTATATATAAAACGCAATGGAAAGGAATGCTACTCAGGTAACTCGATCCAAGCAGAAGAATTGCGTGGGCAGCTTGGGGAGAGAATTTTTGGCATTGTGGGTACTTTCAGTAGGGGTCTAGGCGTTTCTACAGCCGAGTTGAACAAGCAATTAGAGTTAGGAAAATTGGGTGCAGCAGATTTATTGAAAGGCATGGAGCAGCTCGATAAAGAAACTGCTGACGGCGTACCTAGTGCTACCAAGACCGCTGCTGCTTCCCTCCAGCGACTACAAAATTCCTTTGCTGAACTTAACAAACAAATCGGCGATGCTATTAACCCTTCAGTAATTGCTGTGTTTGACACCCTCTCGGCATCGTTGGATTTCACGCAAAAAAATGCTCATGTAGTCAAAGCGAGTTTTGCTACTCTTGCTATCACCATTGGCATTGCACTACTTCCCAGCATTCTCCTTTTAGGAGGAGCGCTTAAAACACTTGCCTTGACTACATTACCTCTTGTAGCTAAGGCGATGTTGGCGGTAGTAAAAACCAACCCCGTTTTAGTGGCATCCCTAGCAGTATTAACAATAGGAATGCTTTTTGCAGAAGATGGTGCTAAAGCACTAGCTAACGCAATCACTGGTGTATCCCAAGCCCAAATAGACGCAGCTGATGCTGATGCTAAAACAGACTTTAAATATAGCGAAGCGATTAAACAACTTCTTAAACAAGTACCTCTTACTAAAGAACAAATCGATGAACTTACTAAAGGACTAGATGACCAAGCGCGTCGTGGTGTAAACACTGCCAAAACTTCAGAAATACTGAAAAATCAACTATTCAAACTCCAAACCCAAGCTGAAGCAACGGCAGCAGCCCAAGACGCCCTAAATAAATCAGTAACAGAATCAGAACTTGCTTTTAAAAAAGGTAGAGGATTAGCAGAGGTCTACAAGTCTCGTGGTGATTTATCTGCTGCTCAAGAACGCGCTCGTGGGCTAATAGCAGAAGACGCAGTTAGGGATAGAGAATACGAATCTGAGCAGCGACATAATTTGAATATGTCTTCATTAAATAGCGCCCGGATGATTGATATTAAAAATCAATTAGCAGAATCAGAACGTTTACAAAAGTCTGGCAGAAAAGGGCTTGAAGCTAAAAAAGAAATTGAACTAAAAGAAGAACTATTAAATGTTGAAAAAGAGTTTAACCAAGCTCAAGTTAACCTAGCTAACCGCGACGCTGACCGCATAAAAGAAATTCGCGAACGTCGTATTAAAGACTTTGACGAAGCCCAATCTATCTTAGAGAGTAAACAGAAATCAGGGAATATTACTGAGGAAAAACTGTTACAAGACCGCCTTGCCGTGCAACAGCAAAAAGCTGAGGAACAGTTGGCTGATATTGCCCTGCGGCGTAAAGCGATGAGCAAAACTGACAAGGAAGGATTGGAAGCGTTAGCGGTAGAAGAAGCTAAGGCTAATGCTGATATTAAAGACGCTCAAAAAGTTGCGTTTGACCAACGCATAGCACTTAGTCAAAAACGAGCAGATGAAGAAATAGCGATATCCCAGTCATCCAAGTCCAAAGGATTAATTACTGAAGCTGAATTTAACCAACAACAATATGACATCCGCAGCGAGTATCTTGATGACCAATTAGCAGTATTAAAAGTCAAATCTCAATTTATTGCTAAAACTGATATTGATGGACAAAATCAGGTCAAAGCTGAAGAAACCAAAATATTACAACAGCGCACTGAAGCACGTAAAGCCTTCCTTGACGGGCAATTATCTTTATTAGAAAGAGAGCAAAATAAAGCGCGGGATATTGTAATTCAAGCTACCACAGAACGCGAAATAGAAATACAAAAACTAATCAACGCTCGCGTACTCAATCAAGAAGAAGCTAGTAGCGCAATTCTTCAAAACAAAAGAGAAGAAATTGCCGAAGATTTAGAGCTAGAGAGACAAAAACTTGCTAATTTAGAAGCCTTTCCCCGTTTCGACGACCCAACAGAGGAAGAGGCGCGTCAGACTAAAATTCGAGCTTCCAAGAGTCAGACAGCTCGGTTGCAATTACAACTGCTGCAAAACGAGAAGTCGCAGCAAGAAGCGGTATATGCCGCTTACGCTAAAGCGGTTGACAGAGTTACCCAAGCTATTAATAACCGTGTCACCGCTGCAAATCAAGCCTCCAATCAAGAGCTTCGCCTTAACACAGCAAAAGAAAAATCTCTCCAATTCCAAAATCAACTATTAGAATCTGAAAAAAATCTCCGATCTGCAATCAATAATTACGTTGATGCAGATTTTCAAATCTTACAAGAAACCACCAAGAATGAACGAGAGAAGGCAAAATTAGCAGAAGCAGCTGCAAATGCCAAACTGCAAGCAGCGCGGTTGCAAGTAGAACTTGACAAGCGATCGCTAGATTTACAAATTCTGCAAACCGAACAAGCACAAAAGCGTTTAGAAATTGAAAATCAGAGGGCGCAAAGGAAGGCAATTTCTGAAGTAGCGAAAGCTGATTTAAACGTTGCAAAGCTCGAAAAGGACACCAACGCCACGCCTGAACAAAAAGAAGAAGCTCAGTTAACTGCGTCGGATGCGCGTTCTACGCTTGAGGATGTGCGTCAAGACGCTGGTTTTTTAGCACAGCAGAGGGAGTTAAATACGAGGAACGCTCAAACTCTTCGTCAAACTCAGCAATTAAAATCTGATGCCGATATCACTCGTGCTGAATTTGAGGCGGCGAATGCGATCGCTAATAAAGGCGAACGTCGTCGCGCTTTACGTAGATTGAGGGGACGTGCTGGAGTGCGAGTTTTTGGTGTCAACCCCAATGCAGATGGCGGAGAATTTTCAAATCGATTGCAAGCCTATAACGCAGCTAATCGCGGTGAAGCACTGACCCCATTAGAAGCATACCGAGCAAATCAAGTACAAAACCGCGTCACCCCTGCACTACCCCAAATTGAGTTACCTAAGGTGATGCCGATGCTGGATAAAACTGTTACAAGTCTGAATACAGCTGTAGATTCTTTGGTGGAGTTGGTACAGAAAAGGCTGTCAACCCCCAATAATGTGACAATTGCTACACCTATTAATAATTACTTTACTTCGACTGATGCTAAAAATTCGGCATCTGTAACCACTCAGAACATTAGGAAGGAACTATACGATATTGGGGTTTTGTTGGGTCGGCAGTAAGCTTCCCCAGTCTAAAGACTACTGGCTTCCACACTACCATGAGGTTTTAGGTGAATTTTTAAGAGCTAAGTGTATAGCAAATATAGCAAATGTGTCAGTCTAATTAATTCAGTAATTTTTACCTAGCTACTTATAACCGCAGCATGTTAAATTGTGAGTAATTTAAATTACAATAAAATGATAAAATTACTAAGTGTGATTACTGTAGCATCTACCCTATTTCAATTATCGTTACCTATTACAGCTTTGGCTCAAATGAGCGAACCGTTATGCTATATCACTACAAGCAGTGGAACTATTTTAAATTTGACTAGTATGTGCGAGGGTGGTCGTTTTAGCCAGTTTAGCCAGTTACAAAGTACCGTTCAATCAAATTTATATTTACAAGGTGTTACTGCAAAACTTAAAAAAAATGGTTCTGAATTTGAAAGAGTTATTTCTGGTGATGTAGTAAATGATAGCCTTAATACACATCTTCTTGCTAAGTTAGAGTATCAAACTTACAAGATGAGTTCAGGACGATTAATTAAAGATGAGAGTGGGTCAGAGTCACTTGCAACTGGTTATGGTATTAGGCCAGGTGAATCTGTTACTTTTGATTTTAAAATTCCTAAAAATTTTGGTGTAATCGTATTAAAAGTTAAATCTGATAAATTTAGCGGCAACCCCGTTTGTTTTGCTAGTAGTCAAGAAAAAGAAGATTATTGTAAACAATTAACTAAAGAAATTAGAAGGTTTTAACAAGAAAGGCAGAAGTTCGAGGGCAGAAGGCAGAAGGTAAGAATATCAGAAAATCCTTTAGGGGTGGGTTTAAAGCCCACCAAAAAAAAATGTATTTCGCTCTGGCGTACCACGAAGAAATACTACGTCCTTGTTTCAATCCCCTGTCTTTAAATAGGGGTTCCTTCTGCCTTCAGCATAGCTGCCTTCTGAAAGATGTTTGCTGCGATTTAAACTGTGCTAAGGGCAGGGCTATCTTGTTACAAATGCTGCTCAGAATTTCAATGGTTTGAAAACAGGTAGACTTATGGCTTGCTGGACAAAAGTTAACCCGGATAGCGAACTTTATCAGATATTTGGTGATTCTAAAGTCCCAATATTGTCAATCATTCCGTTTGTTCCCAGAGAGTCGGGTATGCCATTGTGTTACATGGTTTTGGGTCAACAATTACCTGATGGGATTGTTAACCAGCTAGCTCAGAAAATCTACGAAACGTGGGCTAGCGAGTGCGAGAGCTTGGAAATGGCACGAGAATATGTGCTGAAAGGGATACCGCTGAAAACAAGCCATTTTTCTGGTGCAAACACAGATGATTATTTCCAGATGCCGCATGGTGCAGCATTGAATATTGCATCGCACATCAATCATAATTAATTACCTTAACCGTTTAACAAAACTACAATTTGCTCTTCACACCAAGACTTAGCGCTGTTTAAATATTGAAAATCCCGGTGGTTGTAAAACTCAAATTCATAACCATTTTCTTTATCAACTACTTTAAACACATTTGCGTGCCACCACAATCTATCAGCGGTTTCCATTGGGTAAACCTCCAGCAAAAACCCTCTAATCGGAACATCTTTATCAAGATTAGAAAATATTAGATAAGAAGCCTCCCCCCACTTTGGAAATGCATTCTCTACGTTACTGCGGGTAAGTTGCCAGTAATGAGAGTAGCGAGAACTGGGATTATTTAAACTTGAAACATTGAAGTGTGGCTGCATACAGTAATTGTCTTTATTCGACTAACTCTACTTCAACACCTTTAGTTTTCAACGCCGCCAAACATAAAGCAACTTCCACTGTTTTAGCTTTGGCGTGACCATCTATATTTGATTTGCCATCTGTTGTTACCAAATAAGCTTCAAACTCAGTACCGTTAGATAATCTTGAAATGTTGGCAGAATAAAACTTTTCAGTAATTGCCCATGCTGCCGCAATATCGGTTGAATATTTTGGCACTGGCGCTTCTTGCCTTTTGGTATCAACTCCTATAGCTTGCTCTTGTGGAGGGCAACCCTTCAAGTAATACCATCCGGCACTGGTGACACTACTTTCCCAAAAATCGCACCAACCAAATATTTTCTCAGCTACAAGTTTGTCAAGTTCGCGGAGAGATTTTAGTTGCATTAGCCAATTAAAAAATGATAAGCAAATTTTAACTCGTTACTTTGAATTAAAATTCTTCGCAGTTCCGTTCGTGTCGAAATGTTAACGCCAATTGGCGTTAACATTTCGCAACATCAACAAGTTTTCCATCAGCATAACCAACACCCCATTCTGGATACTGGGCAATCAGCTGCTTTATCCTGTTCCACAGTGCGACATCTTCCCAGCATTCTTTTAGGTATTCAAACCCAGGATTGTCACCTGATAGGCCAGCAAGTTTTAACTTGTTTTCTCTTTGGGGGCGCAATTCTCTACGCTGAACTATTGCCTCATCACTCCACTTGTCTAAACTCGTAACTACTTCGACTTGCGGCGCGGAACAAGTGTCTTCATGAGGGGTTTTCGATTCCACACCACAATCTTTGTTTTCTGTTGACAACAAAGCAGATTGACCCTGTGTGGCATCCACGAGCGTAAGCGATGTGCAGTCCGTTACGAATGGTAACTCTTCTTCTGACTCTGACACGCCTTGAGTAGGTGAAGGCGACGCACTCCCCAAGAGTGCGTGAGCCGTCTCATCCACACCCAAATTTGTGCTTTGCGTGTCAGAGTCACACATCACAAACTCTTTTGAAGAGTTTGTGATGTGTTC
>VFQR01002222.1_pt1 | contig 12768 bp, 16 predicted proteins | sample 3512321 | NCBI WGS metagenome assembly VFQR01 (sample SAMN10412374, study PRJNA504923) | tailings metagenome | isolation source: Relicate 3 Philex TSF1 revegetated site | place: Philippines: Tuba, Benguet | collected 2017-08-29
GCCACGATCCGGCCGCCGAGGTCGATCTCCAGGCGCTCGGGGAGGGCCACGCCGTGGTCGTTGTTGCCGGGCACGGCGTGCACGGGCGCGTGGGCGGCGAGGTCGTCGAGCACCGACGCATCGGTGATGTCGCCCGCGTGCAGGACGGCATCGGCCACCTCCAGCAGGGGCGCCACCCGCTCCACCAGTCGGCTGCCCTGCCCCGGCCCGAGGTGCGTGTCGGCGAGGAGCAGTGCGCGGATCATCCGCCGGCCTCCCCGAGCGCGCGCAGCAGCGCCTCGCCCCGCGGGGAGATCCGGTAGCCCACGCGCAGGCTCTCCGTGAGGCCCAGCTCCTTCAGCTTGCGGACGTCGGCCTTGAACGCGAACCGCTCGCGGCCGACCTCGGCGGCGAGCTCCGTGGAGACGACGCCCGGCCGCCGGGCGAGGAGGCGCAGCGTGTCGAGCGTCCACGGCCCGCCGTCCGCGGCCGCGTCGAGCCGTTCGAGCCGCCGCCGGAGCGCGGCCACCGTGTCGGCGTCGAGGTCGGCGTCGAGGCGGCGGGCGATCCGGTCGTCGGCGCCGAGGCAGCGGAGCTCGATCCGCCACACGAGGGCGTCGTCCGGGACGTGCAGCCGGCGGCGCAGCGCGGCGACGTCGGGCTCGCCCGCCCTGCGTGCCTCGGCGTCGGTCACCGCCGCGACCGGCACCTGCTCCACGCGCACGGCTTCGAGGAGCATGCCGCCCACGCGGTACCGGCCGCCCTCGCGGGCCTGCGGGCGCGACCAGGTGCGGAACGTCAGATCGATCGAGCCGTCGGCGAGCCCCGGCCAGGCGTCCGCGCTGAAGAGCACGACGTCAGGTTGCCACGCGGCTCGTGCGGCGACACCCGCGCAGCGACCGCCGCGGCGGGCTCATGCCGTCCGGTGCGCCGTCGCCCGCGCGGCGATGACACCCAGCGCGACGAACACGCTGCCGGCCACCCACCGGCGCATCACCGTGAGCGCGCGGCCGCGCAGCAGCACGTCGCGCAGGCCACTCGCCACGAGGGAGTAGGCACCGTCGGTGATGCAGCCGAGGAGCACGAACGTCAGCCCCAGCAGCAGGGCCTGGGCGACGGGGCTGCCGCCACGGGCGCCGTGGTGGATGAACTGCGGCAGGAACGACAGGAAGAACAGCGCCACCTTCGGGTTGAGCACGTTCACGACCACGCCCTGGGCGAAGGCCCGGCGGGGGGTGATGGCGGGGCGGTCGGCCGCCACGGCGACCGGGCGGGTGAGGAGCGTCCGCGCCCCCACCGCCACGAGGTAGGCGGCGCCGAGCCACTTCACCACCTGGAACGCCGTGGCCGAGGTGGCCAGCACCGCCGACAGCCCGACCGCCGCGGCGAGCGCGTGCACCAGCGTGCCGAGCTCCACCCCGGCCACGGCCGCGAGCCCGACCCGGCGGCCGTCGCTGACGCTCCGGTTGAGGATGTAGACCACGGCCGGGCCGGGGATGACGAGCAGCACCCCCGACGCGGCGGCGAAGGCGAGGAAGGTGGAGGCGTCGGGCACGGCGGGGGACGCTCGACCCGTGGCGGCGTGGGCCCGCCGGGCATTTCGTCAGATGCCGACGTCGACGGGAGCCGGCGGAGGACCTTCGCGGAGCAGCGCGTGGAGGTGCTCGGCCAGGCGGGCGGGGACGAACACGCTCGGGGAGGCCTCGATCTCCGGCAGCGTCCACCACCGCAGCTCGAACACGTGCTCGGCCGCGAGCGCCTCCGCGCTGAAGGTGGGCGACGGCTCGAACGTGTGGCTGCGCACGAGGTGGATCTGCTCGCGCTGGCCGTCCCATCGCCCGCCGATGAACGGGATGATGTGCAGCCGGCTCCACACGTGCGGCCCGATCTCCACGTCGTGGAGGCCCGCCTCCTCCGCCAGCTCCCGACGCAGCGCGGCGACGGCCGTCTCGCCGTCGTCGATGCCGCCGCCGGGCAGCGCCCAGCGCGTGGTGTTGCCGGGGAACTCGAACCGCACGAGCAGGATCCGCTCGGCGGGATCGATGACGACGGCCCTGGCCGCCTGGCGGATCCGCAGCCCGGCGGTGGTGTCGCCGGTGGCGTCGTCCGGCGCCGTCACCCGAAGTCGGCGGTCGCGACCCGGTCGGCGCCGTACACCGGCGCCACCGCGTCGATCCGGTACTTGCGGGTGACGGCGCCGGTGATGCCGTGCTCGGCGAACAAGGCGCGCATCGCCCGGTAGTTCTCGTGCTGGAAGTGCGCGGTGAGCGACGGTGCGTCCTCCCACAGCTCGTGGACGACGATGTCACCGGGCTCGCACGGGTCGGCCGAGAAGACGTAGGCCAAGCAGCCCGGCTCGTCGAGGCGCGTGGCCTGCTGCAGGGGAATCGTCGCGGCGAGGCATGCGTCGCGTCGGTCGGGATCGATGCTGATCGTGCCGGCGATGATGATCATGGTGTCGTCCCCCTCACTCCGACGGGCGCTCGTGGAGGCCGTCGTTGAACACCCGGTACATCTCGTAGATCGCCTTGCAGTCCTCGCACAGCGGGAGGTGCTTCGGGTCGCGCGACGGCACCCAGACGTACCCGCACAGCGCCTCGAGGGGCGTGCCGTTGATCCGTGCCTCGAGCACCTTCGCCGCCGCGCTCTCGCCGGGCTCGGTCTTGACGATGTGGGCCGCCGTCGGCTCGCCCGTCTGCGGCACGTGCTCGGTGACGACGTCGGGATCGGTGCGCGCCGGCAGCGTCTGGATCTCCGTCACGCTCCCAGTCAACCACGTGCGCTCGCCGGCAGCGCTCCCGGGCGGCGTCCCCGCGCCTGCTCGCCCTACACTGCCCGCGATGCCGCTGTACGAGTACCGCTGCCGCACCTGCGACGACACCTTCGAGCTGCGCCGCCCGATGAGCGAGGCCGGCGCGCCCGCCACGTGCCCCGATGGCCACGAGGGTGCCGTACGGCTGCTCTCGGTGTTCGCGAGCGTCGGTGGCGGCACCGAGTCGGCGCCGGCGGCCGCGCCGGCCCCCGCCCGCGGGGGCGTGTGCGGCAGCAGCTGCGGCTGCCACCACTGACCCCACGTCACTGACCCCACGTCACTGACCCCACGTGCTTCGTCGGCTGCTGGTCGTCCGGCGACCACCAGCCGACACAGAACGGGGTCAGCTGAGGGTGGCCAGCTCGGCGGTGAGGTTCGCCCGGGCCCGCTGCTCGCGTGCGGCGCGCATCGTCGGGGTGGTGAAGATGGAGGGCTGGGCGAGGAAGCGTCGGAGGACCTCGCCACGGCCGCGCCGCCAGGCATCGTCGTCCACGTGCGCGTACTCGGCGCGGACCCCGGCCACGTAGGCCGCGTAGGCAGCGGGCGATGCGCCGAGCACCGCGAGGTCGGCGTCGAGCAGCACGGCCCCGCCGTCGTCGCCGGCGTCGGCGCGGTGGCCGGCGGTGAGCAGCACGAGGCGGGCCACCTCCGCGGCGCGCGACGGCGACCAGCCGACGTCGGCGAGGACCCGTTCGGCGAGCGCAGCGCTGGCCTCCTCGTAGGCGGAGGAGGCCGGGTCGTACACCGCATCGTGGAACAGCCCGGCCGCGAGCACGGCGTCGTGGTCGGGGACGGGGTGGTGGCGCGCGAGGTCGTCGACGTGGCGGCAGACCGCGAGCACGTGCGCGGCGGTGTGGTAGCGGCGGTGCGGCTCGCGGTGGCGACCGAGGAGCGCCTCGCACGCCGCGTCGTGCCCCGCCACCACCGCCCGGCGCCACACGCGGCGCAGCTCGGCGTCGGGAGCGGTCACGGCGCGCGAGCGTAGGCTCCGCCCGGTGACGGTGCTCATCGACGAGGCCCGCTGGTGGCACCACGGCCGGCGGTGGGCGCACCTCGTCAGCGACGAGAGCCTGGAGGAGCTCCACGCGTTCGCAGCCCGGGTGGGCATCCCCCGGCGGGGGTTCCACGGTGACCACTACGACGTGCCCGAGGAACACCACGCCGAGGTGGTGGCGCAGGGAGCGGTGCCGACCAGCAGCCGCGAGCTGGTGCGCCGCCTGCGGGCGGCCGGCCTGCGGATGAGCCCGTCTGCCCGCCGGGCCGGCTGAGGAGGGCTCACCAGCGCTCCGGCTCGCCCGCCACCTCGCGCGGCGACACGGCGATGCCCGGGGACACGACGAACCAGTCGAGCAGCTCGACACCGTGGGCAGCGGCGAGGGCGCTCGCCTCGAACCATCGGTCCACGTCGGCAGCGACGAGGCCGCCGCGCGGGCGCACGCTGGCGAGGAACATCGCCGTGGAGGGCGCCGGCAGCACGGCCGACACGGTCTCGACCACGCCGAGCACCTGGCCCGGGCGGTCCGTGTCGGTGACGATCAGCACCGTCGAGCCGTGCCGGAGCTCGTCGAGGGCGACCACGACGATCTCGGGGCGCAGCGGTCGGGCCACGGCGATCTCGAGCAGGCCGAGGGCCTGTTCCGCGCTGTCGACGGCGTCGACGCCGGCGACCGGCGCCCGCCGGCCGAGGGGGAACACGTGGCCGACCAGCGCGAGGAAGGCCGGATCGGGCCAGCCCCGGGCGGGGGAGCCGGTGGTGCGGCGGGAGGAGCGGCAACGGGAGCGGTGGGCGGGCATGGGCGACCTCCGGACCGGGCGGCCCCGCCGCGCCGGCCGGGGACCGGAGGCGTGGCACGAGCCGTCATGACGGGTTCGGAGGAAGCGGTGCCAGCGTAGGACGGGGGTGTCACGGGCGACCCGGACGTGAGCGGCGCCGCCGGCGCAGCGTAGGGTCGAGGGTGGTGGCGCACGACCCCGACCTGCCCAGGGCCCTGTTCGACGCAGACGGCGACCGCGTGGTGGCGACCGAGCTGAGCCGCGGCCCCTGGGATCCCCGCGCCTGTCACGGCGGGCCGGTCGCCGCGCTCCTGGCGAGGGCCGTCGTCCGCCTCGACGTCGATGCCGCCTGGCAGATCAGCCGGCTCAGCGTCGAGCTCACGCGGCCGGTGCCCGTCGGGGTGCCCATGGGCGTCGCGTGCGAGGTGGAGCGCCCCGGGCGGAAGGTGTCGCTGGTGGCCGCGGTCCTGCGCCAGGGCGACGTGGAGGTGGCACGCGTGCGGGCCCTGCGGATCCGTGCGACGACCGTCGCGCTGACCGACGATGCGAACCGGGCGGCGGACCCGCCGCTGGCCCCGCCGAGCAGCGGCAGGGCGGAGCGGCCGACGTGGCGCCAGGGGGAGGGCATCGCCTTCCACTCCCACGGCTGCGAGCACCGGTACGTCGAGGGGTCGTGGGCCGATCGCGGACCGGTGGCGGTGTGGATCCGCCTGCTCCACCCGGTGGTGCCGGGCGAGGAACCGGGCGGCGTCGAGCGGGTGGCGGCCGCGGCCGACTTCGGCAACGGCGTGTCGGGCTCGTTGCCCATCGAGTCCTACGTGTTCATCAACCCGGACCTGACGGTGCACCTGCTCCGCCCGCCGATGGGCGACTGGGTCGGGATGCGCACCGCCTCGCACTACGGCCCGCTGGGCGCGGGGCTGGCCGAGTCGGCGCTCTACGACGTGGAGGGCCGACTTGGCCGCAGCTGCCAGAGCCTGCTGGTCGAACGGCTCTGAGCGTCGTCCCGCACCGGGACCGGTGCGCGCCTACGATGCGCGCATGGGCACGAGCGGCGTCACCATCTACCACAACCCGAATTGAGGCTCCTCCAGCAATGCCGTGCGCATTGCCGAGGAGCTCGGTGTCGACGCCGACATCGTGCTGTACCTGAAGACGCCGCCCGACGAGGCCCGCCTGCGGGAGATCATCGGCAAGCTCGAGGATCCCGTCACGAACCTCGTGCGCCGCGACAGCACGTGGAACAAGCTCGGCCTGCAGGAGGAGGACGCAGCCACCCCCGACCAGGTCGTGGCCCTGCTGCTCCAGCACAAGCAGCTGCTGCAGCGTCCCGTCGTCGTCACCGCCGACCGGGCGATCATCGGTCGTCCGAAGGAGCGGGTCCGCGAGCTGCTCGCCCCGCTCGCCCGCTGAGCGCCCCCCGCCGTGCCCGTCCTGCCACTCGCCACGCCGCGCCTCACGCTGCGTGTCATGCACTCGTCCGACGCTGCCGCGCTGGCGGCGTACCGCGCGGATCCGGAGGTGGCGCGGTACCAGGACTGGGACCTGCCCTACACGGAGGCCGACGCCCAGCGCACCCTCGCGCCGCAGGACGTCCTCGACGACCTCGACCCGGAGGGCTGGACCCAGGTGGCGATCGAGCACGACGGCGAGGTGGTGGGAGACGTCGCCGTCGGCCTCCAGCCCGAGCGGGGGGCGGCCGCCCTCGGCTACACGCTGGCCCGCTCGGCGCAGGGCCGCGGCTTCGCGGTCGAGGCGGCGGGGGCGGTGGTCGACGCCCTGTTCGAGCACACGGGCGTGCACCGGATCGTGGCCACGCTCGACGACGCCAACCTCGCCTCCATGCGGGTGATCGAGTCGCTCGGCTTCCGCTTCGAGGGGATCGCCCGCAAGGCCGAGCGCATCCGTGGCGAGTGGGTGGACGACGCACGGTTCTCGCTGCTGCGCGACGAGCGCGCCGCCTGGCTGGCGCGGGACCTGAGCCCGCCGACGCGGGTGGAGCTGGTCGAGCTCGCCCACGAGACCTCGCGGGCCTACGCCGACCTGGCCACGCACCGCTACCAGGAGGAGTTCGTGGCACCGATGGCAGCCTCGTTCCGCCACGCGCTGCTCCCGGAGATGGTGGACGGGGCGCGGGTGGTGCCGTGGTTCCGCGGCATCACCGCCGACGGCGAGCCCGTCGGGTTCATCATGACCGCCGAGGTGACGCCGGACTTCCCCGAGCCGTACCTGTGGCGGCTCCTCGTCGACCGTCGGCACCAGCGGCGGGGGATCGGCCGGCGCGCCATGGAACAGCTCGTGGACCGTCTGCGAGCCGAGGGGCACCGTCGCCTCACGACGAGTTGGGTGCCGGGCACCGGCACGCCCGAGCCCTTCTACCGCGGCCTGGGCTTCGTGCCCACCGGCAACCTCGTCGACGGCGAGATCGAGGGCGCGCTCGACCTGTGACCAGGCTCAGCGGGCGGACTCCATGGCGGCCAGCGCGGCCACCAGCGCCCGCACCTCCGCGTCGGTGAGCGCCGCACCCGGGTGCAGCCGCGTGTACCGCGCCGGCGGCATCGTCCCCTCCAGCACCGCCTCCGCGGCGTCGTCCGCGCGGCCGTCGTCGCGGTCCCAGCGGGAGAAGTTGAGCTCGGCGCGGCCCTGCTCCACGTCGCGGCGGACCAGCCACGACACGGGCGCCACCCACGAATACAGGGGCCAGTCCGTCTCGTTGCTGTGGCACGCGTAGCACGACTCGCGGGCGATGGCTTCGCTGGCGGCGTCGGGCCAGGGGGCGTCGCGCACGACCGGCGGGTTGTCGTGCCACCACCCGTAGGGCACGAGCTGCATCGCGAGCACCAGGCCGGCGGCGGCGAGCACCGCCACCCGCAGCGGCCGCCCGCGCCACGGGCGCCGCGGCGCGGTCACGGGATCACCCGGTGGCGAAGGGATCCCACGCCGGCTCGGCATCCACGAGGAAGGCCACCGCCGCGGCGTCGATGCGCGCGGCGTCGAGGGTGGTGGTGCCGTCGGCCACGCGCAGCACGGGCGTGAGCGTGCCGGGCTGGTCGGCCGTCCAGCGGGCACCACCGTCGGCGGCGGTGAGCATGTCGGCGAGGAGGCGGAGGTTCGGGCGGGCGCGCAGCGGTCGTGAGCGGAACATCACCCATGTCTCGTAGCGCAGCTCGAGGCGGTGCTCGTGGCCGTGGTGGACCAGGAGGCGCATGCACGCCGTCGACGAGGTCAGCGCCATCGGGTGCACCGCCTCGCGCCGCGCGATCGAGAACCGCGACGTCATCCGCTCCGCCCAACCCTCCGGGACCGTGAACACGGCGAGGTCCGCCTGCGGGTGCTCCTCCAGGCCCACCACGCCGGCGGCGACGGCGCGCAGGCTCTCCTCCAAGTGGGCGTCCTCGGCCTCCCACAGGGGACGCACCGACTCCGGGTCGTCGAGCATCGAGGGGAACCGGGGGAGCAGCGCCTCGTACAGCGCACCGCACTGCTCGGCGTAGCCGCCGCGGAAGGCCTCGGCCGGCAGCGGGGAGCGCTCCGGGTCGTCGAAGGCGGCGAGGGCGAACGCGAGGCGGGCCGAGTCGCGGTGCTCGAACGTGGCGAAGTCGCCCGCCCTGGCGACGTCGATGACCTGCTCGCGCCGGGCGCTCGCCTGCTCGGGCTGGGTGAGCGCGAACACGCTGGCGAGGCCGTCCTGGTCGAAGTGGTTGTTCGACACCGCGGCGACACCGGCGAACAGCTCCGGCCGGGCGAGCGCGCGGAAGGCGATCTGCGCCGACAGGTCGTCCTGCAGCTCCACCGGTGTGGGGCTGCCCGGCCAGTGGGAGAGGGTGAGGACGGTGGAGCCCGTGGGGCTGCCGTCGACCACCACGTTCGGCTCGTCGCCGAGGCGGTGGTAGGGGACGAACCGCAGGGGGAGCACGGTCAGGACGCCGGCATCCAGTTGCCGTGGAAGCCCGCCGGCACGCGTCGGGGCAGGTGCACCCTGGCCACGGGACCACCTGCGAGGTCGCGTGCGTCCACGATGCACAGGTCGGTGGTCTGCTCGGCGAGGTCGGTGGCGTGGACGAGCAGCCAGGCATCGAGCTCGTCGGCGCCGTCGGGGTCGGCGGCCACCACGGCCTCACCGATCGAGGTGCCCTCGCCGAAGCGGAGGATCTCCTCGTCGCCGGTGTCGAGGTCGTAGCGGACGATGCCGTTGAACCCGATCGACATCGGCCCGTCGACCGTGGCGGACGCGTAGCCCCACCGGTGGCGCAGACCGAGCCGGTCGTCGTGCAGTCGCGGGAAGTCGGTGCGCAGGTCGTGCACCAGCTCCTCGTCGCAGGTGCCGGCCGAGAGGTCGATCGTCCACCGGGTGAGGCCCACGCCGTCCATCGCCGCCATGGCCGCGATGGCGTCGGTGCTGGCCTCGAAGTCGAGGTCGATGCTCGGCATCCGGCAGCCGTACGCCGTGATCACCCCGTCGCGCTCCCACGCGTTGAGGAAGTGGAAGACGAAGCACGGCTCGATGTCGAACCACCGGACCTCCGCACCGTCGGCGTGACGGGGGAGCACGCCGATCCGGGCGCCGTGGTGGGGCTGCCACATCGGCTCGCCGGCCATGCTCGCGGCGATCACGGCGGGCAGGTCGAAGAACAGCGAGTGGTGCCGTGTGGTCAGGAAGTCGTGCATCATCACGCCCCGCGGCAGCTCGACCGGCGTGGAGTGGACGAGCTGCCCGGACGCGTCGGCCACGTGGTAACGCAGGTGTGGCGGCCCGCTCACCGGGTCGTAGCCGAAGAACATCAGCTCGCCGGTCTCCGGGCACCACTTCGGGTGCGCCGTCATGGCGCCCACCAGGCGGCCGCCGAAGTCGTGGAGGCCGACGGTGGAGAGGTCGGCGGCGATCTCCGTGGGCCAGCCACCCTCCCACAGGGCGAGGTACCGGTCGGCGTGGCGGACGATGTTGGTGTTGGCCGCGTTCTTGAAGATGCCGCACTCGGCGAGCAGCTCGTCGGGCGGGAAGCGCAGCTCGAGGATCCCACCGAACAGCGCGTGGCCGACGACCCGCTCGTGGCGCAGGCCGGGCGTCTCCACCCAGCGGTTGCGGTACCGCGCCCGGCCGTCGCGCAGCTCGACCGCGTGCACCATGCCGTCGCCGTCGAACCAGTGGTAGCGGCCGAGCGGGGCGAACTGCGGGTTGGCGCCGTTGCGCAGGTAGGCCCCGTCCAGGCGCTCCGGCACCGTCCCGGTGACCGCGAGGTCGGCCACGTCGAGCTCGTCGTGGACGGGCGCGTACTGGCCGGTGAGGAACTCGCTCGTCATCGTGGCCTCCCGCGTGAGCCGATGGCCTGCAGCACCAGCAGGAGCAGGACGGCGCCGAGCGTCGCCGTCAGCAGCGAGGCGCCGAAGCCCCAGTCGTCGTCCTCGCGCACCCCGGCCGCGCGCAGCAGGGCGCCGCCGATGAGCGCCCCGAGCACGCCGACGACGAGCGTGTAGATGCACCCGCACCCGCCACGGTCGTCGCGGACCACGAACCGCGCCAGGCCGCCGGCGAGCAGGCCGATGACGATCCACGCGACGAGGGACACGCCGCCACTGTACGCGGCCCGCCGTCGGCGCCCGTCGGCGCCGTGGTCCTCGACGGTGGGAGGCGCGCGGGGGCGACCGCGCGTTGCGGTGGCGCCATGAGCGGTGCGTAGTGTCGGCCGTCAGTGCCCCCCGATGCGCCCGATCGACCGGTGCGGCCCGTGCGCCGCGCGACCTCCGGCTGGCCGCTGCTGCGGCGAGTGCTGCGCCAACAGCGCAGGGGCCTCGTGGCCGGGATGGCCATCGGCCTGCTGTGGAGCGCCGGCAAGGTGGCCGTGCCGCGCCTCACCCGCCTCGCCGTCGACCACGGCGTGATCGGGCGCGAGTCGCTGTGGTGGTGGTCGGGCCTGATCGCCGCCGCCGCGGTGGTCGCCGGGATCTTCGCCGGGTGGCGGCGGTGGCTCGCCTTCCGCGAGAGCCGCATCACGGAGACCCGGCTGCGCGAGCAGCTGTTCGAGCACGTGATGGCCCTCCACGTCGGCTACCACGACCGCACCCAGACCGGCCAGCTGATGAGCCGTGCGACGAGCGACCTCCAGCAGATCCAGGGCTTCGTGGTGATGCTCCCGCTCACCGCCTCGAACCTGGCGATGGTGGTCGCCGTGGTCGTGGTGCTGCTCACCTCGCAGCCGCTCCTCGCGCTCGTCGCGCTGGCGCCCCTCCCGGCGGTCAACCTGCTCGCGCAGCGCTTCTCCCGTCGCATCCACCCCGCGGTCCTCGCCGTGCAGGCCGAGCAGGCGCAGCTCGCGACGGTCGTCGAGGAGACCGTGGCGGGCGTCAGGGTGGTGAAGGGCTTCGGCGCCGAGGACGTGCAGGCCGGGCGGCTGCTGGTGGAGGCCGACGACATCCGCCGCGAGTCGCTGGAGGCGGCCCGCATCCGCAGCGCGTTCCTCCCCGCCCTCGACCTGCTCCCCAACCTCGGGCTCCTCGCGGTGCTGGGCGTCGGCGGGCACAGGGTGCTGTCGGGGACGATGACCTACGGGCAGATGCTCGAGTTCATGCAGTACATCGCCCTGCTGATCTTCCCGCTGCGCAACCTGGGGATGACGGTGGCCTTCGGACAACGGGCCGCCGCGGCGCTGCTGCGCGTCAACGAGGTGCTCGCCACCGTGCCGGAGGTGGCGGACCCGCCCGCACCGCTCGCGCTGCCCTCCGGCGGCCCGGCGGGGGAGGTCGTGTTCGACACCGTCACCTTCGGCTACGACGCCGGCGAGGTGCCCGTGCTCGACGGCTTCGACCTCCGAGTCGACGCGGGGACGTCGGTGGCGCTCGTCGGTGGCACCGGCAGCGGCAAGTCGACGGTGGCGCGGCTGCTGGCGCGCTTCTACGACGTGCAGGGCGGGGCGGTACGCATCGACGGCGTCGACGTGCGCGACCTCTCGCTCGCCGACCTGCGCCGCGCCGTCGGCATCGTGTTCGAGGACACGCTCCTGTTCAACGACACCGTGTTCGGCAACATCGCCTTCGCCCGGCCCGACGCCGAGCCCGCGGAGGTGGAGCGGGCGGCGGCGCTCGCCGGCGCGGCGGAGTTCGTGGAGCGCCTGCCTGCGCGCTATGACACCGTCGTCGGGGAGCGGGGGTTCTCGCTGAGCGGTGGCCAGCGGCAGCGCATCGCCATCGCGCGGGCGATCCTCGCCGACCCGCGGGTCCTCGTCCTCGACGACGCGACGAGCGCCGTCGACCCGTCGAAGGAGCACGAGATCCGCGAGGCGATGGCGACGGTCATGCGCGGCCGCACCACCATCGTCATCGCCCACCGGCCGGGCACGATCGCCCTCGCCGACACGGTGGTGCTGCTCGACGAGGGCGGCGTGGCCGCACGGGGCCGCCACGAGGAGCTCCTCGCCACGAGTGCGCGCTACCGCGAGGTGCTGGCGGCGTGGTCGGCCGCCGACGAGCAGGCGGCGTCGGGCGTCGACGCCGGCGACCGGGGCTGACATGTGGGGAGGGGCCGCCGTCAGCGACGAGGACCGCCTCGACCGCACCGAGACCACGCGGGTGCTGCGCCGCTCGATGGAGTTCGCCGCACCGCACAAGCGCCACGTGTACCGGGCCGTCGTCTTCGTGACCCTGTCCACGCTGTGCACGGTGGCGGGTCCCCTGCTCGTGAAGTTCGCCACCGACCGCGGCCTGCTCGGTGGCTCCGCGACCGCGTTGAACGTGGCGGTGGTCGCCTACGGGGTGGTGGTCGCCGTCAACTACGTGGTCGGGCGCCAGCAGTACCTGGCCATCAACACCGCCGGCGAGGGGTTCCTGCGCGATCTGCGCATCCGCGTGTTCGACCGCCTCCTGCGCCAGTCGATGGCCTTCCACGACCGCAACAAGGCCGGCGTGCTCGTGGCCCGGATGACCGCCGACATCGAGAGCATGGGCGAGCTCATCCAGTGGGGGCTCCTGCAGTTCGTCGCGGCCGGCCTGCTGCTCGTGATCACGCTCGTCGTGCTCGCCGTCATCAGCTGGGAGCTGACGCTCGTGGTGCTGGTGGTGCTCCCCCTGCTGATCGCCGCGTCCGTCCGCTTCCAGCGGCAGTCGAACCGTGCCTACCTCGACGTGCGCGAGAAGGTGGCGGTGAACATGAGCGGCCTGCAGGAGTCCTTCGCCGGCGTGCGTGTGATCCAGGCGTACCACCGGGAGGCCGA
>VFQR01002223.1_pt1 | contig 12756 bp, 11 predicted proteins | sample 3512321 | NCBI WGS metagenome assembly VFQR01 (sample SAMN10412374, study PRJNA504923) | tailings metagenome | isolation source: Relicate 3 Philex TSF1 revegetated site | place: Philippines: Tuba, Benguet | collected 2017-08-29
CTTTGCCTTGTCAGTAAATAAAGCAAAGCTTTATTTACTGACAAGGCAAAGTAAAGGCTAGCAAAGGCCAAAGGATTTAATAAGAATAAATCTTGGATCATCACTTTGTGATAATCTTAGGAGCTTTTTTTACTAGAACTATGTTCAAATTTTAAATATTTAAGAAAAATTAAATTTTGAGTAATTTAGTATTACTCATATGTTTCTTTATTAATAATTTTATATTATATATATAGGCTTATTTAGTAATAATACTGAATAAAATTTAAACATAATTCTATTAAAGAAAGCCTTTTACTAACAAAGGATTTACCAAAATTAAATTTTGAATTATCACTTTAAATTGCTTATATTTCAACGTTGTTGAAGTTGAAATATAAGCAATTTAAAGCAAAGTATTTACTAGTAAACCAAGTTTCCTTGGTATATAATTTAGTAGAATTTTATTCTAAAAAAAACGTTCTTTAAGACGCGTACTTTTGCCTATACGAGTTCGCAAATAATAAAGTTTTGCTTTTCGAACTTTAACGCGACGTATAATTTCAATATTTTGAATTAAAGGAGAATGAACAGCAAAAATTCTTTCAACTCCCACATTTTTTAACATGCGTCGTACTGTGATGGTTGTACTAATCCCAGCTCTATGTTGAGCAATTATTGTTCCTTCATATGGCTGAATACGTTGTTTATTTCCTTCTTGAATTATTAAACCTATTTTCACAGTATCACCAACGCAAATTAGCGGAAGTTGTGTTTTAAATTGTTCGTTTTCAATATTTTGGACAAGTTGTTGAAGTTTCATAATTTTTTAAAAAATAAATTTTTTTATAATTTGTCTATTAAAATCTGCACAACTTATCTTACAAGGTAGAAAAAAATTTTCATTTTCACTTTCACACTCCTTTTGTAGTTGATAAAATGAAGCTTAAACTTCATTTTATTTACAACCCTGTATATAGCTTCGCTACGAAAGGGCCTTGCAAAGCAAGGATTTACCAAAGGTAAATCTTGGATTATCACTTCGTGATAACCTTAGGCAAATTAATTTATTTTTAGTGAATCTTAGATTCTAACTAGTGAAAATTTTAGAAAGTTTAAGTTATAACTTACGCTTTTTGTTAACGTAGCTATATGAACGGCAGCTGCGCTATAAAATTTAATTTATTATAAAACTTAAATGGAGTTCTAGTAAAACAAGCCCTAAGATTCTCACTTCGTGAGAATCTTAGGGCTTGTTTTACTAGTAGCAAAGTTAGCTTTATAAAATTTTCACTTGGATTATATCCAAGTGAAAATTTTATTAGGGTTGTAAATAAAATGAAGCTTAAGTTTCATTTTATCGACTACTCTTTGGCTTGGCCGTAGGCCTTGCCCGCAGGGTGGCTTCGCTACTGTAGCTAGCTTTGCTACCAAAGGGCTTGCTTTGCTAGTAACGAAGTAACCCCCCTAAAGGATGCCAAAAGGCAAGCTTATCAAAGGATTATTCAACTAAATATATTTTGAGTTTTTATTATGTAAGAACTTTACCTAAGTATTAGTTTGAAATAAATTTATTTTTAAACCGCTATAAAATAGCGTAAACACTTGTGCCAAGTTTAAATTCTGTTCAAGTATTTAACATTAAGTAAAAAAATACAAAAATTGTTATATTTTTTTATTCAAGAATATTAGAAACTACTCCAGCACCAACTGTTCTTCCACCTTCTCGAATAGCAAATCTCATCCCTTTTTCAATAGCAATAGGGCTAAGAAGTTTTACAATCATTTTAATTCTATCACCTGGCATGACCATTTTAACACTTTGGTTATCAGTGCTATCGTCAGCCTGGAAAGAATCAATTTTTCCTGTTACGTCAGTAGTACGAACATAAAATTGAGGTTGATATCCTGCAAAAAATGGTGTGTGTCGCCCACCTTCTTCTTTTTTAAGAACATAAACTTGGGACTCAAATTTAGTATGAGGAGTAATAGTTCCTGGTTTTGCTAATACCATTCCTCTTTCAATATCAGTTTTTTGAACACCACGAAGTAAAACACCAACATTATCACCAGCAACACTTTCATCTAAAGTTTTTTGAAACATTTCTAAACCTGTAACAGTTGTGCTTTTAGTTTTTCTTAAACCAACGATTTCAATAGTTTCGCCAACTTTAACAGTTCCTCTTTCAACTCGACCTGTTGCTACAGTCCCACGTCCAGTAATAGAAAATACATCTTCAACTGCCATCAAAAAAGTTTTATCTGTATCTCTTTCAGGAGTTGGGATATATTGATCAACTTCATCCATAAGAGCATAGATTTTATCTACCCATTTATTTTCGCCACGTACAACTTTTGGGTTTTCAGTTAATGCTTCTAATGCTAAAAGAGCAGACCCTGAAACAATAGGAATGTCATCGCCGGGAAATTCGTAGTTATCTAGAGTTTCTCGAACTTCTAATTCTACTAATTCTAAAAGTTCTTCATCGTCTACTTGGTCTTCTTTGTTTAAAAATACGACAATATTAGGTACACCAACTTGTTTTGCTAATAAAATATGTTCTTTAGTTTGAGGCATCGGTCCATCAGCACCTGATACTACTAAAATAGCTCCGTCCATTTGTGCCGCACCTGTAATCATATTTTTTACATAATCAGCATGACCTGGACAATCTACATGTGCATAATGACGATTTTCAGTTTCATATTCAACATGAGCAGTGTTGATTGTAATACCTCTTGCTTTTTCTTCAGGCGCAGAATCGATATCAGTATATTTTCTACCTTTCCCACCCCAAGACGCTAATGCCATTGTAATTGCTGCTGTTAATGTTGTTTTACCATGATCAACATGGCCAATTGTACCAATATTAATATGTGGTTTTTTACGTTCAAATTTTTCACGTGCCATATTTTTAAAATCCTTAAATATTTTTATATACTTCTTACAATAATGTACTTAGTTTTAAATATAATCTAGTTTTAATAATTTTTAAAATAGAGTTTTTTATATAATATAGTATTTACCAGTAACCCAAACTTATGGGTTACTTGTTAGTAGTGAAATAACGTATTTTTAGCACTTTGCTAAAATTAGCACTTTAAATTGCTTATATTTCAACAACATTAAAATATAAGCGATTTAAAGTGATAATCCAAAATTGTCCTTAGCAATCCTTTAAATTATCTAGTAAAACTAACAAAGTTTGGAGGGTGACAAATAATTGGCATTTAAGCTACCTTTATAAAATTTTCACTTAGATATAATCCAAGTTAAAATTTTATTAGGGTTGTAAATAAACTGAAGCTTAAGCTTCATTTTATCAACTACCTAAGATTATTACTTGGTAATAATCCAAGATTGCCTTTGGCAATCCTTTGGTATTTAAGCTACCTGCAGGGTTTAAATACTAAAGAGAAAGTTAAAGTGAGAATTGTCACTACTAAAAAGCAAAGGCTATTCATACAATAAATACAAATTAATAAAATATTAATAATCTAAATTTTTTTAAACTAAAATTTTTTAACTCAACTTTTTTTTAGTAGCGAAGCAACTCTGTACCAACGCAGTCTTGTAGCACCGCAACCTAAAATTATTATTACATGATAATCCAAAATTTACTTTTCTAAGATTATAACATAACTAAGATTATCACTTTAAATTGCCCTTTAGCAACCGAAAGGTTAAACTAGTAAAACTAGCAAAAGCTACAGGGTTGTAAATAAAATAAAGCTTAAGTTCCATTTTATAAACTACCTAAAATTATTACGAAGTAATAATGCAAGAGTTAGTAGCAAAGTTATAAAATGAAGCTTAAACTTCATTTTATTTACAACCCTTCGTATTTAAGCTACTATTTGCAGGGTTACTTAAGTACTATAGCTAGCTTTGCTAGCAAAGGCCTATTAAAACTTTCACATAGTGAAAGTTTTATAAGGTTGGATTTACCTTTGGTAAATCCTACCAAAGGTAAATCCTTTGGTATTTAAGTTATCTGCCTAAGATTACCACTTCGTGATAATCTTAGGAAAGCTAGCTTTGCTACTGCAGCTAGTTTTACTAGCAAACACCAAAGGGTATTTTACAATATTTATTACAATTTTACAATTATATGTATTTAATACATAGTATTAAAAGCTAAAAACGATATTTTGCAAAAGCTTTATTTGCGTCAGCCATTTTATGAACTTCATTTCGTTTTCGGATTGCATTTCCTACATTTTTAGATGCATCTAAAAATTCGCTACTTAGATTTGAAACCATATTTCGACCAGATCGGTTTCGACAAGAAGATAAAATCCAACGAATTGCAAGTGCTGTACCACGTTCAGGAGTAACATCTAATGGAACTTGATAAGTAGATCCACCAACGCGTCTAGCTTTAATCTCAACTAAAGGTGTTGCATTTCGTACAGCTTGTTCAATAGTTTTTACTGGATCTTCTTTAGTAACTTCTTTAATTCGATTCATGGAATCATAAAACATTTTATAAGCTAATGATTTTTTTCCTTTTTTCATTAACTGATTTACAACAATATGAATTAAATGACTATTATAAACTGGATCGGGAGATAAGCTTCTTTTTTTAGGGGTATATCGACGAGACATAAATTTAAAAACTCCATTATTTATATAATTTTAGATATTTAAAATTAACAAGATTTAATTAAATTAATACTAATAAGATTAGTAAAAATTACTTATAAAGCAATACAAAATTTTCTTAGAATTATCACTAATATATAATTTAAAATTGCTTTTGGCAATTTTAAATTTAAAAACTAGTTTTTGTTTTGTCTTGCTTTAAATTGCTAATATTTTAACAAAGTTGAAATATAAGCAATTTAAAGCAAGACCACAGTGAAAGTTTTAATACTTTTTTGCTAGTAAAACTTTCACATAATGACAATTTTATAAGGTTAGAAAAACAAAGTTTTTCCAGGAACGAGCCCCCGTTGCTTTGCAACGCAAAGGGTAAGGTTGGATTTACCTTTGGCCTTTGCTAGCAAAGCTAGCTACAGTAGCGAAGCAACCCTTTAGGTTGCTTTGCTACCAAAGGGGCTTGCTTTGCTAGTAAATCTTACCAAAGGGCCTTTACTTTGCCTTGTCAGTAAATAAAGCAAAGCTTTATTTACTGACAAGGCAAAGTAAAACTAGCTGCAGTAGCGCAGTCAACCTGGGGGTAGCTTAAATAAATACCAAGGGGGCTTGTTTTACTAGTCAGAAAAACATAGTTTTTTCAACCTTATGAAACTTTCACATAATAAAAGTTTTAAAAGGATCAAATTTATTTTGGACGCTTTACTCCATATTTTGAACGACCTTGAACACGGTTTTTTACTCCAATTGTGTCTAAAGTTCCTCTAACAATATGATATCTAACACCGGGTAAATCTTTTACCCTTCCACCACGAATTAATACTACAGAATGTTCTTGTAAGTTATGCCCAATGCCTGGAATATAAGCTGTTACCTCAAATTTAGAAGTAAGCTTAACACGTGCAACTTTTCTTAATGCCGAATTAGGTTTTTTTGGAGTAATAGTATATACTTTTGTACAAACACCTCGTCTTTGAGGACATGATTTTAAAGCTGGTGATTTTGTTTTTTTTTTAATATCTTTTCTTGCAGATCTAATTAATTGTGGAATAGTAGGCATAATTTAATATAATATAGAAGGTATATTTATTTTAATATTTTTATTTTAACATCGAAAAAAACATTTAGCTAATAAAAACTTAGCTCATAACTTATCAAAGATAAGTGAGTATTTTTCTCTGGAAAATTATGATTTCCCAAAGAATTTACCAAAGATAAACTCTAAATTATTACGTAAGGATAACTCTTAGGGAGTTATTATTTTCGTCATTTTTCTTTAGAGAAGTGACGAAAATAATATATTTTTAATACTTTAATTATTTAGACTAAAAAAATTTTTTTATTCTCTAGTTTATAAAATATATATAGAAATTTTATTTCTATAAAATGTTTTTTTTATTATTAAAAATAAAATTAATACTAAAACAAAACTTTATTTTGTTGTTCATACAATTATTTTTTAGTAATGCAATTTTAAAATTGATAAAATGAAAAATAACTTTATTTTATTTTTAACTTTGTAACAAAATAACCCTTTGGTAGGAAAAACTATGTTTTTCCTACCAAAGGGTTTACCAAAGGTAAATTTTGGATTATCACTTCGTGATAATTTTAAGGTCTTGTTTTACTAGGCAAACCTTTCGTGTAGCGCAGCAACCCTAAATTTGCTAGTATTTAAGTAACCCTGCAGGTAGCTTAAATACCAAAGGGCCTTTGCTAGTAAATCTTTGGATTATTACGTAGTAATAATCTTAGACAGAGAGTTTTTCTAGCAAAGGCAAAATTATAATAAGTTTAAAATTTGTTGCAAGTTTTGCTTGTTTTGCTAAGCTTTTTTATTAAGCTAACCTTTTTTAAAAAAAGTTAACTATAGATTTGCTCTGCTAGAAAAAACTTTGTTTTCTGCAAGCTTTGATTGTTAATATATTCTACACGTCTTGTAGGACTTGAACCCACGGCATTAGGTTTTGGAAACCTACGTTCTACCAACTGAACTAAAGACGTCTACATGGCTAAATTAAAATTTTTTTATTGAAACAGTAGTTTTAATAGTAAATATATTTAAAATATATTAACGTTTTTAACGTTATTTAAAGAACGTTATTATTTAATATAATTAGATAATTAAATTAAATTAAAAATTTAATATATTTTCTTTTGATTTGCTTTGCTTATTTTATTAGACTATTTTGAATAAAATTTAACTATCCATTTTATTAGTAAATGATCTTAGATTAAAAATATATAAGTAAATTTACCTAACAAAAACTATTTTTATAGAAAAAAATATTTTAAAAATATATCTCTACCGTATTAGAAATAAATTGGGATGACAGGACTCGAACCTGCGACCTCCTGTTCCCAAAACAGGAGCGCTACCACCTGCGCTACATCCCAATTTTTACAAAAAAATTACGAAAAAACAAAAATATTTTTTTATATATAATATATAATTCCTATTATCAATCTTAAAAAAACTATAAATAGAAAAATTTTCTATACGGTTTATTTTATAAAAAATAAAATTTTAGATTTTAGTTTTATTTATAATAAAACTAAAAGATAACTAAGTTTTATTAATTTTACTACTGAAAAATTCGGTAAATCTAATTTTTAGATTTACTTATATATACTATATATTTAATATATATGCAAGTATTTTTTATCTAAAAAAGTAGCTTGTAATGATTTTTAATGATATAATTGAATATATAATAAATATGGTTAATTTTTATTAACCATTTCTAATTATTTAAATAATTTCAATTTATAAGCTAAACACTATCGACAAGCTTGCCTTTATTGAACAAACCGAAGTTTTATCTTACTGCAGTAGCGAAGCAACCCTGCCTAAGATTATCACGAAGTGATAATCCAAAATTTACCTTTGGTAAATCCTTTGCTTTGCAAGTTTCTTTGGTTTGGCCGTAACAAAGTAACCCTGCAGGTAACTTTGTTACCAAAGGGCAGGTAACTTAAATACTACACGGGGTAAATAAAATGAAGTTTAAGCTTCATTTTATAACTTTGCTAGAACTACGTTTAAGTTTGCGTTTATTTAAATTTTAGAACTAAAATTTGTTTTTGCTCGCAAATTAAGCTTACTAAGCATTACTTTTTTAAAAAAATTAGTGCCATGAATGCAAGTCTGCGATTGATAAAATGAAACATAGTTTCATTTTATCTACAAAGTAAAGCTTTAAACAAAAGTAAAGTTTATTTTACTAACTTTTTCAGAGATTAAGCTATCTTCTGATTCATTTTACTAGCTAATAAAACTAGCTAAAAATTTTTTTTTACCAACTGTTCAAATTTTTGGTAATAAAAGCAAGTTTCATTAGGTTTTTGCTAGTGAAATTATAGTTTCAAAAAGAGGACATATTTAATGAAATATTTTACTACATATCTTTCAACTGCTCCAGTTGTAGCTTTAATTTGGTTTACTTTTACAGCAGGATTATTAATTGAAATTAATCGATTTTTTCCTGATCCATTAGTTTTTTCTTTCTAAAAATAATTTAACATTGTAGCATACCTACAGCATAAATAAATTTTATTTATGCTGTAGGTATGCTACAATGTTAAATTATTTTTACTATTATATAATTTTTTATAATAAATATATGCAAAATCCCTGATCCCTAAGATTGCCTAGACCAATGTTGTCTTATCATTCAATATCTTATTTTGGTCAAAAACAAAAAGTTGGTTTATATAAATTGGCTAAACCAAAAAATGAAAATAAGCTAACTTTTAGACAAGATCTTTTACAGATTAATACTAATCCACTTAGTTTGAATAGCTCAGTACAAGGTAGTAATTTATTTCAGGGTCCTGGATCTTTAACGGTAACAGCTGATTCAGCTAAAAAAATGAAACTCAACCACAGAGACAAAAAGAAAAGTGTGGCCAACTGAAAAGTTACTTTATATCAAACATGAGATATACCAAACCTGAATCAGTAATATTGTTTAGCGAAAGCGACAAAAATGGACCAAATCATCGCCTTTCCGAAGATTTTAAAATTGATTTAAATCCTAAAGCAAAAGGCCCAGATGGCAAAACAGGATCATCTCACACTTTAAAAAAGCTTATACAACAAGATAAATCTAGAATTAGATTTAAACCAATATCTAAATTTGATAAAAGATAAATCAATTAATTTTTTGCATCTCAGCGATCATGATCGTCACTTTATAGTAGGATTTGGAAGTCCCCAGTTTAACAATTATACAACAGGCGAGACAAAAGAAAGTCAATTTGCTTCGAAGACTTATGTTCCTATTCATGTACCAAAGATGGCTGAAAAACATGATAAGTATGCGCGAGGGGTATCAGCAGCATGTTTATCTATGCTCATTAATAATCAGCCGGATTGGATTGAAAAACTGCCGAAATATACCCTTGACGGATATATAAAAAAAAAGAAAGGAAAAAAAATAGATTTGTCAGAAAAAAAACCAAACGTAAATAATGTTTATTATACGGTATGCTATACTCAACGGATTCAAGCTCATATTATGGATTATCAAACTGGAGCCAGCTTTCCAATGAACGCTCCATTACGTGCAGTATTTTGTATTGTTCAGTACAAAGATAAAGAAAATAAAATTAAACGTCGAATTATTTTGCAAAGTTGTTTTTTAGCTGGACAACTATAAAATTACACATGTGAAGCGTGGAAAAATGATTGCTATTTACCGCCTGAAGTAGCTGCAAAAAAAGACCTCCACAAATTAGAACAAATAACTTCTGTCTTAGACGATTTTAATATTCGCGAATTATTAACCGAACTTTATCCTAACATGAACGAAATGCAGCAACAAGAATGTGACATGTTTTTTTCTCCACCTTAGTTTTTAATTAGTTTTTAAAAAAACAAATTTTGTTAAGTGATATTTGAAAATTTAATTATTGAAAAATAATTAATTTATTTAAATTTATTTATTTAATTTAAATAATTTGTTCATGTATATATTATACATAATATAATTATGTACTATAAAATATAAAAAAAATCTAAATTTAAAAAATTTATGGAAGAACCTAAATTAAGTAAAAAAAAATTGAAATTACTGCTGATTCTAGTAACGTTTTAAACGAACAACTCGAACAAGCCATGGAGGAGAGAACTCAATTATTGGACTTAATGGTTGAAAACGGGCTTTCTGCTGTGGCTTTACTCCAGGATGATGATGAAAATAAGTTATTTCGTGGCCAGGTTGGTCATATTCAAGATGTAGTACTTGACAAAGAAGAGGAAAAAAATTTTTATTACTTAGAATTTACAGATTTTGAAAATGAAAATGACACATTTTGTTATTGTTTAGTAAAAAAAAATCTTTTACCATTATTTTCTGTATACCCTCCGCTAGACGACGAAAAAAAAACTTTATGTGATTTAAGGAATAAATGGGAGAAGTTGCAGGTGCCTACTGTCTCAACTTTAAATTTTCAAATTGAACACTTAGTACATGACAAGAACCGCTTTGTTTCGTCATCTGATAGTTTTGGGGGAAAAAAAATTTTAATTGAAAAAAATTTTCTTTTCCCATTATATTTTGAATATCTATGGTCTATTGATTAATATCAATATATTTTTATTTATTCACTGATTAGAATTGCTTCATTAAACATATTTTTTGCTATACATTTCGTATCCAATTCTTTAAAACGAAGTAGAATAGTAATGGAAAAATAAACCAAAGCTAAATTCCATTCATCTAATTTTTAACAATTTTTCCAATTTTTCCACGACTAATATGTATGGGGCTGGAATTTGATTTGTTTTTTCTTTAGTTAAATATTACGTACTTATCCAATAAATTTTTAGAGCAGAATAGATAGCACAGATGCAATGATAAAATTTTTTTATTGGAAAGTTTTTCTGGAATGGAAATAGAATAGACGTCGAAGAGTTTGATAAGTTTTTATTTTTTTTTCAGTTTTAATTTTCCCTTTAGTTTTTACTTTAACTTTATTTTTAGATTTGATTTGAATTGGATTAGATACTTAAAGTAAATTTTTTAGTATCAATGCTGATAAAATTGTTAAAAAACTAAAATTAATAAAAATTATTATTCAGCAATAACCTTGGTAAACCTTTTTCACAGGCTTGTGTCGATGGTTCTAGTATTAATTTTTCAATACCAATTTTTTTATTTTTTTTTTTGTATACTTTAAAATGTTTTCAAAAAATAAATGAATTGATCCAACTGCTAATAGTTTTATAAAATTTGTATTTGTAAAATTTTTCATAAATTTACAATTTAAAATATATATTTTTTATATAAACATTTATAAGTTTATTATAAAATATAAACTTTAAAGCAATGCATAAATAAAAATTATTTTTATAATAAATCTTGGCATTAAAAATTACAATGTTCTAATTAAATAATGAGTAACTTATGAAAGTTTGTTTTTATAGAGTAATCCAATAAGAGTAATAAACAAGTTTTCTAAGATTATTATTAGTGAGAATAATAAATTCACTAAAAGTGATAACGTGTGTAAAACTAAAATAACCGTTATTTTATAATCAATCAAAGTAAAAAGTTAATTTTTATGTAATGATATTAAATCATTAATAACACTATTACAAGTGAGTAAGTTTAAATAGATTTATTCTATAGTGAAATATACAGTAGACTTTTTATAAAAACTTGGAAAATTATATAAAAAATATATAATATAAGAATATAATTTTTTTATATTAGAAGGGATTGTAGTTCAATTGGTTAGAGCACTGCTCTGTCAAGGCAGAAGTTGCGGGTTCGAGTCCCGTCAGTCCCGTTTTTTAAAATTTGTATTTATTTTAGTATTTTATTGGGTTAGTAGCGAAGTAACTCTGTAGGTAGCTTTGCTACTAAGATTATCACATAGATAAGATTATCACTATTTGATAATCCAAGATTTACTAGTAAATTAAATCAAACCCCTTTGTATTTAAGCTACCTTCATAAAAATTTTACTTGGATACTAATCCAAGTAAAATTTTTATGAAGATAGCTTAAATACAAAGTGAAAGTTTAATTAACCAATTAATATATTTTTAATAAAAAACCAATTACTAAATAGACGGCTGGCTTTTTTTAATAAATGGGAGTAATCCTACCATTCTAGCATTTTTAATAGCTTTTGCTATATTACGTTGTTGTTTAGCAGTGAGTCCACTAATACGGCGTGGAAGAATTTTTCCTTCAACAGTAATAAATTTTCGTAATAAAACAATATTTTTATAATCAATGGTTCTTTGAACTAATACTGGTTTTGATTGTGATGGTCGTGGAACAATCGGTACTATACGTTTTTTTCTAATTTTCGTTGCACGGACTTTTGTTCTTTTATTTGTATTTGAAAAAGTCATAAATAGTATTTTCTTTTGAATAAGTTTTAAATAATTAATTTTTAATTAAATGATTGAATTAATTGAGAAAATGCTTCTTGATCTCTAATTATTAACTGTGCAAGAATTTTACGATTTAAAACCATATTTGATTTTTTTAAAGCATGTAAAAATTCACTATAATTTAGTCCATATAAACGAACAGTTGCATTTATTCTGGTAATCCAAATATTTCTAAATTCACGCTTTCGTTGATTTCTATCTCGATATGAGTATTTTAAAGCTTTTATTTTTTGTTGATTGGCTGGGCGAAAAAGAACTGAAGGTGAACCTCTAAATCCTTGCGTTAGCTTTAATATTTTTTTACGTCTTTTGCGGGCAATATTTCCACGTTTTACTCTAGTCATTTTTCTTATTTTCTATATCTTTTAGTCAGAAAAACATAGTTTTTCCAGGAACGAGCCCCCGTTGCTTTGCTTATATTTCAACAAAGTTGAAATATTATCAAAGGGCAAGGGCAACCTTATAAAACTTTCCTTTTGTAGTTGATAAAATGAAGCTTAAGCTTCATTTTATCAACTACCTAAGATTATTTTATTACGAAGTAATAATCCAAGATTGCCTTTGGCAATCCTTTGGTTTGGCCGTAGGCCTTACCTTTATAAAACTTTCACTTGGATATAATCCAAGTGAAAATTTTATTAGGGTTGTAAATAAAATGAAGCTTAAGCTTCATTTTATCAACTACCCTTTGGTAGCGAAGCTACCTACAGGGTTGCTTCGCTACGAAGCAATTTAAATTTAAAGCAAAGTGATAATCCAAGATTTA
>VFQR01002224.1_pt1 | contig 12755 bp, 12 predicted proteins | sample 3512321 | NCBI WGS metagenome assembly VFQR01 (sample SAMN10412374, study PRJNA504923) | tailings metagenome | isolation source: Relicate 3 Philex TSF1 revegetated site | place: Philippines: Tuba, Benguet | collected 2017-08-29
TGCCCATCAGCGTGAAGGCGGTGGGGAAGCCCAGCATGATGGCCACGACCACCAGGGAGAGCATGAGCAGGCCGTAGTGGCCATTGGTCATGGTGTCAACGCTGAGCACCATCACCCCCGCCGCAGCGACGATGAGGGCCATCAAGGTGAAGCCGAACCAGAGTTCCTTGCGCAGTTTCATCACTGGCCACCTTTCTTCGCGGTGAGGCTGTCCAGTGCTTCGATGTCGGTGTCCTTCACGTGCACCATTTCCTTGAGCTTGTCGACGTCGACTTCCTCGACGTCGTCTTCACGTTTGGGCCACTCGCCGGTCTGCAGACAGATGACGCAGCGGATGATTTCGACGACGCCTTGCAGCAGCAGGAAAGCGCCGGCCACGGGCACGACGAACTTGAACGGATAGACCGGCAGCGGGTCGGCGTTGAAGGTCTGCTCGCGAATGGCCAGGGATTCGTTGGCAAAGGTCCAGCCAGCCCAGGTCAACGCAACGATGCCCGGCAGGAAGAACACGATGTAGAGCACCAGGTCGATGCTGGCCTGCGTGCGTGGCTGGAAGAAGCCGTACAGCACGTCGCCGCGCACGTGGCCGTTCTTGGCCAGGGTGTAGGCGCCGGCGGTCATGAAGAGCAGGCCGTACAACATGATCTGCGCGTCCAGCACCCAGGCATGCGGTGTGTTGAGCACATAGCGGGAGAAGACCTCCCAGCTGATCAGGCAGGTAAGGGCCACCACGGCCCACGCGCAGGCCTTGCCGAACCAGGTCGACAGGGCGTCGACCGCGAAGAGTATTTTTTGCATGACGATTTCCAGGAAACGGAAAAGGGCGCCCGGGGGCGCCCTTTTGCGGGCTGACCTCGATGGATCAGCTCTTCTTCGCGCCTTTGCCGAAGTAGTGGTTGTAGGCCATCTTGAAGTCGACGGTGTAGTCGTTCTGCCATTGGCCGGCGCGAGCAGCGAAGGCCTTCTGCGAATCGAGGATCTTCTTGAACAAGGGGTTCTCGCCGCCTTTCTTTTCCATGATCTTGTCCCACGAGGCCAGCTGGGCGCGCAGCACCGCATCGGGCGTCTTGTAGAACTTCACGCCGGCCTTCTTCAGCTCGATGTAGTCCTGCGAGTTGCGCTGGATGGCTTTCCAGCTCATGTCGGCGCTGGCAGCCTGCACGCCGTAGTCGATGATGGCCTTCAGTTCGGCCGGCAGCGCGTCGAGCTTGCCCTTGTTGAACAGGATCTCGAACTGCTCGCCCGACTGGTGGAAGCTTTGCAGCATGCAGTTCTTCACCACGTCCGGGAAGCCCAGGATGCGGTCCGAAGACGCGTTGTTGAACTCGGCGCCATCGATCAGGCCGCGGTCCAGCGCTGGCACGATCTCGCCACCGGGCAGGGGGTTCACGGCCGCGCCCATGTCGGTGTACATGTCCACCGCCAGGCCCACGGTGCGGAACTTGGTGCCTTTCACGTCGGCCACTTTGGCGATCGGCTTCTTGAACCAGCCGAAGGGCTGGGTGGGCATGGGGCCGTACAGGTACGACACCACGTCCAGGTTCAGGCTCTTGTAGATCTCGGCCAGCAGGTCCTTGCCGCCACCGTAGTTGTGCCAGGCCAGCAGCATGTTCGGGTCCATGCCGAACGAGGGGCCGGAACCCCACAGCGCCAGCGCCGAGTTCTTGCCGTAGTGATAAGCCACCACGCCATGACCGCCGTCGAGCGTGCCCTTGGCAACGGCCTCGAGCAACTGGAACGCAGGCACCACGGCACCAGCGGGCAGCACTTCAATCTTCAGCTTGCCACCGGCCATGTCGTTCACCTTCTTGGCGAAGTCGTTGGCGTACTCGTGGAAGATGTCCTTGGCCGGCCAGGTGGACTGGAAGCGCAGCGTGGTGGCGGTCTGCGCGGTGGCGACCATTGGCACGGCCATGGCGCCGGTGGCGACGGCGGCACCTTTGAGCATGCCGCGGCGGGAGGTGGCGGTCTTCTTCTCGGTCATCGGTTGTCTCCAGAACAGGTTGGGAAAGGGGCATCATCCTTCCGCAAGCATGCTTACCAAGACAGGGTTTTCACCAACGTTCAGCTTGGTGCAAGCTGTCGCTTGCGCCGTGCCGCCCGGTGGTCGCCCGTTCGCAAGGGCGGTGTGAATTTTTTTGAATGGCTTGATGAAATCCACCGCGCGCCCATCGTGCAGACCAATGTGGGCCAATTCGGTCGTTACACATCCCCAGAGAAGACGCATGCAACCTCTTCAACTTTTTGATCCGGCATCGAGCACCTACACCTATTTGTTGTTCGACACGCAGAGCCGCGAGGCGCTGATCATCGACCCCGTGGACGAGCAACTGCAGCGCGATCTCGACGCGCTACAGGCGCATGGCCTGAAGCTGGTATGGGCCATCGAGACGCATGCGCATGCCGACCACATCACCAGCGCGGGCCGCCTGGTGGAGCTCACCGGAGCGCGCACCGCTGCCCCTGCGGGCTGCGGCATCGGGACTGCCGCGGTACAGCTCGAACAGGGTGACGAGCTGCGTTTCGGCGCCGAAACGCTGCGCGCGCTACACACGCCCGGCCACACGGCAGGCAGCATGAGCTACGTCTGGCGCGACCACGTGTTCACCGGCGACACCCTGCTCATCGGCGGTTGCGGGCGCACCGATTTCCAGTCCGGCAGCGCGAGCGATCTTTACCGCAGCCTCACGCGCGTGCTGTTCGAGCTGCCCGACGACACCATCGTGTGGCCCGGACACGACTACCACGGGCAAACGCAATCCACCATCGGCCACGAGAAGCGCCACAACGCACGCGTGGCCGGGCGCAGCGAGGCCGAGTTCGTGGCCTTGATGGACGGCCTGAACCTGCCGCGCCCGCGCCGCATCGACGAAGCAGTTCCAGCCAATCTGAGCTCCGGCCTGCGCCACGACGCCGGTGGCGATGCCCCCGCCGCGCCGCGCCCGGCCCAGGGCAAGGACGCGGGCAGCTACGCGGGTGACGTGTCGGCCGAGCTGGCCTGGCGCTGGGTGCAGGAAGGCCGCGCCGTGCTGGTGGACGTGCGCACCGATGCGGAGCGCGAATGGGTGGGGTTTGTCCCCGAAGCGGTGCCTGTGGCCTGGAAGCAGTGGCCTGCCATGGTGCCCAACCCCGATTTCGATGCCCAGGTGCGGGCCGCTGCGGGCGGCAAACCCGTGGTGATGCTGTGCCGCAGCGGGGTGCGTTCGATCGCGGCGGCCCAGCGCGCGACAGCGCTCGGGCTGGAGGCCTACAACATCCTGGAGGGCTTCGAGGGCGATCCGGACGACCAGGCCCACCGGGGAACCCGGGGTGGCTGGCGTCGGCGCGGGCTGCCCTGGCGGCAGAAATAACTGGCACAGCTGTGAAGAAAACCACACGCCCATCCGACCACTGGTCGGATTTGCAAGCCCAAACTTGAGACGAAAGCGTCACACCCCCTGTCAACTCTGACAGGGTTCGTGCGATCCGTCACACATTCATTTTTTTAATGGAGTTCTCTGGCCTTCTAGGAGAACTACATGGATTCGTTGGGAACGTTGGAAAGGGCGGTGCCAAAAGAGCCCGCCATGCACCCCGCCGTGCTCGCCCGCCTCGAGCGCGACTTCCTCCCTCGCTGGGAAGGGGAGTGGGGCGGCAAGTTCGTGCTGCACGGTGGCCAGCCAGGCCCCAATGCGGTGCGTCTGGACGGTAACGACTACCTCAGCGTCACCGGCCACCCCGACATCGTCTCGGCGCAGGTCTCGGCGCTGACCCGCAGCACCGAGTTCGTGGTGCAGTCGGGCGTGTTCCTGTTACAGCAGCACCCCTCGCGCGCGCTGGAGCGGGCCCTCGCCGACTGGGTGGGCAAGGAGGAGGCGCTGGTCTGCCAGTCCGGCTACTCGGCCAACGTGGGCCTGTTGCAGTGCATCGCCAACGCCAACACCCCCGTGTTCATCGACGCCATGGCGCACACCTCGCTGTGGGAAGGCGCGCACGCGGCGCGCGCCCCGGCGCACATGTTCCGCCACAACGACCCGGACCACCTGGACAAGACGCTGAGCCGCAAGGGCCCGGGCGTGGTGGTGGTCGACTCGGTCTACAGCACCACCGGCGCGGTCTGCCCCTTGGCCGAGATGGTGGAGGTGGTCGAGAAGCACGGCGCCATGATCCTGGTCGACGAGTCTCATTCGCTGGGCACGCACGGTGAGCGCGGCGCGGGCCTCGTGGCCTCTCTGGGCCTGACCAACCGGGTGCACTTCATCACCGCCAGCTTGGCCAAGGCCATGGCCGGCCGAGCGGGCTTCTTCACCATGCCGGCCAGCATGCGCTACTACGTGCTGACGTCGAGCTTCCCGAACATCTTCAGCTCCTGCCTGCTGCCGCACGAGGTGGCCGGCCTGCGCGCCACGGTGGACGTGCTGCAGCGCGCCGACGCCCAGCGCGAGCGCCTGTTCCAGATCACGCGGCGCCTGCGCGAGCGCATCACCGAGCTGGGCTACCCGATCCACCAGGGTACCGAGCAGATCATCTCGCTGGAGGCCGGCACCGAGGCCGACACGATGAAGCTGCGCGACGCGCTGGAGGCCCGCGGGGTGTTCGGTGCCATCTTCTGTGCGCCGGCCACCAGCCGCAACCGCGCCATGGTGCGCCTGACGCTGAGCGCCGCGCTGACCGACGCCGAACTCGATCACGTCGAGGCGGTGCTGGCCGAGGTCGCGCCCATCGTCCAGCCCTGGAACTGGCCGATCGCGCGCCGCGCTCGGGTAGCGGCAGAGGCCTGAGCGCCCCTACCGAGAAAAACGCCGGCGCTCTGCCGGCGTTTTTTTTAGTGGTCTTGCACCGAGCGGTGGTTCTCGGCTTGCAGAAAGTGTCGGTAGGGGTACACCGGCTGTGGCAGCTCGCTGGCGGCCAGTTCGAAAGCCGCGGCCATGAGCAGGCCGTCTTCGCCGATCGGTGTGGCCGGCGCGGTGCGCACCGGCCCGCGCAGCGCCATCTGCTGGTGCAGCTCCACCGCGGCAAGGCGGCGCCCGTCGCGCACCGCCTGCACCACCTCCATGCCCAGTGCCGCCGAAGCAGCCAGCTCGGCCAGATCGCCGAGGCTGGCTGTGGGTTCGAGCTGCAGCCAGTGCACACGGCCCTCGGCGTCCAGGCCGATCAGCCCGAAGGGTTCGCCGATCACCACGTATTCCACCCAGTGGTGGTGCGTGTAGTCGCGCAGCCATTGCGCCACGGAAGGAATCTGCAGCAGCGACACCTGGTGCGGCCGAAGCACACCGCGCCACATGGTGTTCAGGCGCGGGTGCGGCGACTGCGCCAGGCGGCGCAGCACACCCAGCAGGTGGCGCGTGATGTCGGTGGCCTGCTTGGGCACGAACTGGTCGATCAGCCCGTTGTTGAAGGCCTGGATGGCGATCTGCTCATCGGCCTGGCCGGTCAGCAGCACGCGCGAGCCCGGCCAGTCGAGCAGGGTGTTGAGCACGGTGAGCCCGTCGGTGCCGGGCATGGCGAAGTCGACAACACAGATTTGCGCCAGGCGGTAGCGCTCGGGGCGCGTGGCCCAGTAATGCAGCACCTGCGGAATCAGCGCCTGGCCCTGGCGCCAGCGGTCGATCATCTGCAACTGCAGTGCGGCGTCGGCCTCCCAGTGAGCGGGTTCGGCCTGCATGCGCGCCAGAAAGCCGGAGGGGCGTGAGTACAGCTCGACCTGGGTCTGCGCCGGCACCACCATGCCGAGCATTTCGAGGTAGTCGGGGTCGTCGTCGAGAAACAGCACCGCGCCCGGGCGCTGGAAGAGGGAGAGGGTCAGGGCCATGGCGTCAAGCGGTCTGGGTAGGCCGCGTGGGCGAGCCGGTGGTGGACAAGGGCATGTCGATCATGAACACGGCACCGAGGCCGGGTTCCGAGTGCACGCTGATGCGGCCATTGGCCGCCTCGACCACGTTCTTGCAGAAGGTCAGGCCCAGGCCGTTGCCGGCGCCAGCCTGCGTGGAATAGAAGGGCTCGAAGATGCGCGTCTGCAACTCGTGCGAGATGCCGATGCCATCGTCCGAGACCGCGATGCGCCCTTTGCCATGGTGGATGCCCACGTCCACGCGCAGGTCGCCCGGCTGCGGGGCACTGCTGGCCGAAGCCAGGGCGTGCAGCGCGTTCTTGAGCAGGTTGGTGATGACCTGGGCAAACATGGCACGCGAGCCGGTGAAGCAGAAATCCTGTTGCACCTGCACGCGCACGCAGTCGCGCTCGCGCGAACTGCGGTAGGGGTAGTTGGTCACCACCTCCTGCACCAGATCGGCCGCCTGGATCGGCAGGTTCTCGCGGGGCAGCCGCAGCAGTTGGGCGTTGGATATCTGCGTGTCGATCTGGCGGTTCATGCTGCGCACCAGGTTCTGCAGCCGAGTGGCGAGCTCCTCGAACTTCTTGCGCTTGGCTTCGCTCACGTCGTGCTGCGACAGGTTGCGCAGCACGTCGCCCATGAGGTTGACGGTGGCCAGTGGCGTGCGCAGTTCGTGGGCCATCACGCCCATGGTCGACAGGGTATTGATCAGCCGTGCCCGCCGCAGGTTGGCGCTGGACAGGCCGAGCATCAATCCCATCGACCAGGCAAAACCGATGACCACGATGTTGGCCATGGGCTGCTCGGGGCCAGCGGGGCTGGCGCCGAGCAGGTGGGTGGTCAGGAGACCGGCCCCCCCGCCGGTGATCAGGCCCAGGGTGGCCAGGCGCCAGTCGGTGGCGTGGTAGTAGACGAGCACCATCGCCACAAAGCTGCCCAGCCAGACCGGGTTGCCGCCGTTCATGCTGTACATCCAGGTGAAGAACCAGGGCAGCTGGATCCAGGTGGCCAGGGTGAACAGGCGCCCGCTCGCGGCCGACGTCGGGTCGCGTCGCAGGCCTGGCATGAGATAGATGAGCGAGGTGAGCGCCATGAACAGGCGCGCCAGCAGGTTTTCATAGGGCTGTGGCAAGCCATAGGCCCAGACCCAGTGAAACAGCATGTGCCCGCCGAACGTGAACACGCCAATCCACAGCAACCTTTGCGGGGATGGGTGCAAAATGGGCTCCAGGGGCGCGTCGATCACGTCGTCGTGCCACCATTGCCGCCAACGCGCCAGCGTGTTTCTCAATTGCAACCGGTCCAGCCGCAACATGCTCTCCTGTGTTCTAGCGTGCCTTGCCTGCGTGCCATCGGCTCCGCAGGCTGCGCGCATTCTGCGCCCTGAAGGGGCGGGGCGGGCATGACCCTCCCTGTCAACTTTGACAGTGTCGGGGTCGACAGCATCCTGTCGGACTGGCTCTGCGCGCTGCGTGAACAGGGCGTGGAAGCCCTGGTGGTGCTGGGGCCGGATCCCGTCGGACCGCGCGAGAAGCGTGATGTGCTGGCCGCCCACCCGCCGCGCGTGCTGGCCGCTGCCGAGGCCCTGGCCGAGAGCCGGGACTTCGGGTCGAGCTGGCGCGAAAGCGACGCACCGCTGGTGGCATGGCAGGACATATCGAAATCGGCCTCCGACCAAGGCAGCCGTTGGCGGCGCCTGTTTCTGGCCCATGGGCACCAGACCCTGGTGCGTGTGGCCTTCCCCTTGCCCGCGGGGCGTGCCTTCGAATGTTTTCTTTTCAGCCCCCGGGCCTTTGGGGGCCGGGCCGAGGCCGCCGCCCTGGCTTGGTCGGCCTTCAACGTGTGGCCCATGCTCAAGCGCGCCCTGGCCGAGCAGCGGGTGGCGTTGAGCCCGCGCGAGCTCGAAAGCCTGAACCTCGCCTTCGAGGGCATGACCGCGCGCGAGACCGCCACCCGCATGGAGGTGTCTGAGCGCACGGTGAACTACCACCTGGCCAACGCCATGGCCAAGCTGCAGACCGACAACAAGCTCGCGGCGGTGCAACGCGCCTGCTGGCTCGGCCTCATCTGATCTGATCCGGCCTGACGCGTGGAACGCCCCAGCCTGGGGCGTTCGTCATAATGCCGGCCCATGGCCTTTCTCGCCCTGGACGTCGGCAACACGCGCCTGAAGTGGGCGTTGTACGAGGAGCCCCGCGTGGGGGCCCGGCTGATCGCGCATGGCGCTCAGTTCCTCGAGAACATCGAATCGCTCGAAGAGGGCGACTGGAGCCGGCTTTCAACGCCGCGCTGGGTGTTGGGCTGCGTGGTGGCGGGCGATGCGGTCAAGCGCCGCGTCGAAGAGCAACTCGAACTCTGGGATGTCACGCCGCAGTGGGTGGTCTCCGGCAACGCCGAAGGCGGCGTGGTCAACGGCTACGACCACCCCGCGCGTCTGGGTTCCGACCGCTGGGTGGCCGTGATCGGGGCGCGCCAGCGCCTGCTCGCGCATGGCCCGGCGCGGCCTTGCGTGGTGGTGATGGTGGGCACGGCGGTCACGGTCGAGGCCATCGACACCCAGGGCCGGTTCCTCGGCGGCATCATCCTGCCGGGCCACGGCATCATGCTGCGCGCGCTCGAATCGGGCACCGCGGGCCTGCACGTGCCCACCGGCGAGGTGCGCGATTTCCCCACCAACACCAGCGACGCGCTCACCAGCGGTGGCACCTTTGCCATCGCCGGCGCGGTGCAGCGCATGGTGGAGAACCTTCGCCGCCAGTGCGGTGAACTGCCTGTGGTCTACATGACCGGGGGTGCGGGCTGGAAGATGGCGCCCTCGATGTCGACCGAGGTCGAACTGGTGGAGAGCCTGATCTTCGACGGCCTGCTGCACATCGCGAGCACGCGGTTGAACCTGACGCTGCCTGAGCGCTAAACCTGAGCGGTCTCGCCCCAGGGCAGCATCAAGGTCATGGCCAGCAGGTGGTTGAACGCCGGTGTGAAGCCGTCGATGATGGCCTGCGGCTCGGGGCACAGCGCGGTGTCGGCGATCACGCCGAACTGCACGCCGCCGCCGTAGCTGAGCACCGACACGCCCAGGCCCACCGAGCCGGTCTGCGGCACCCAGAACATGGTCTGCTCCAGCGTGCTGCCACACACCCGAAGCTTGGTGCCCGGGCCGGGCACGTTGGTCATCACGGCCGTGGTCTTGCGCCCGAACAGGTTGAGCATGGCGTCCTGCGCGGGCTTGATGAGCAGGCCCGCCACGCTGAGCAGGCCGAAGGTCAGCAGCGGTTGCAGGCTGCCCTTGAGGCTGCTCATGCGCGCGCGCACCGCGTAGAGGCGCTCCACCGGGTTGGTGACGCCGATGGGCAGCAGCAGCGGCACCAGGCCGAAGCGGTTGCCGAGCTTCCAGGCGTCTTCCAGCGGGCGCAGGTTGATCGGCACCATGGCGCGGATGGCCTGACCCTCCGTGTCGTCGCCCTGGTCGCGCAGGTACTGGCCGATGGCACCGGCCACGCACGAGAGCAGCACGTCGTTGACCGAGGCGTTGAAGGCCTTGCCCACGGCCTTCACGGCATCGAGCGGGATCGGCTCGCACCAGGCCACCTTCTTCACCGCACCGGGCGTGCCCTTGAGGCGCGTGGTCGAGTCGTCGGGCATGAGCGCGAGCGCGGCCAGGTCGCTGGCGAGCTGGCTGCCGATGCGCGCGATGTCGATCGCCTGGTCGACCGTGCCGGCCAGGGTCTGTTGTGGCGCCGCCATCAGCGTGAGCGACTTCGCAGCGCTGCCGCCGGCCACTTCCAGGGCGCGCGCGGTGATGTCGCCCAGCGGGCGGATGAGGGTGTCGGCGAGCCAGTCTTCCGCGCCCGCTGCGCCCTCGCGTGCCGGCCTGGCGCGGCGCTGGGGCGGCATGGCACCGCCGTCGACCAGGCTCATCATCACGCTGATGAGGGCGATGCCGTCGGCGATGCAGTGGTGGATGCGCGCGATCAGCGCCGAGCCGCCTTCGTGCTGCTCGATGAGCTCGAACTGCCACAGCGGGTGGGCGTGGTCCAGCGGCTGCATGGCCAGCGCGGCCACCCGCGCCTGCAGGGCCGCCTGCGCACTCTGGCCTTTGGCGCGTTTGAGACGGTGCGTGGTGAGGTGGCGGTCGAGCTGGAAGTCGGGGTCGTCGACCCAGGCGGCACCGGCCGCGTCCTCGCGCGCGATCTGCCGGAAGCGCCGGTAGCTCAGCAGCCGCTCGGTGATGCGTTCGGCCAGCGCGGCCCGCGAAACCCCGGGCTTGAGGATCCACACGCCCACGATCATCATCAGGTTGACGGACGAGTCCATGCGCAGCCAGGCCGTGTCGACCTTGCTCATGCGCTCGCCTTCCAGGCCGATCGCGGTGCTCAGCGCCTGCGTGACGGCGGCGACGCGGTGATCCATGCTGTCTCCTCGGGTGGGTTCCCTATTCTGGCGAGGCGGGGCTCCGTAAGATACCGGGACAAACCGCCATTCCCCGGCGCCATCCCACCAGGAGACCCCATGTCCGACCTCAAAGCCCGCTTCGAAGCGGCCGTTGCCAACTCCAAGAAGCTCGCCGAGCGCCCCGACAACGCCACGCTGCTCAAGATCTACGGCTTGTACAAGCAGGCCACCGCGGGCGACAACACCGAGAAGAAGCCCGGCTTTGGTGACATGGTGGGCCGCGCCAAGTGGGACGCCTGGAACGGCTTCAAGGGCGCTTCGTCCGACGACGCGATGCAGCAGTACATCGACCTCATCGAATCCCTGAGCTGATCGCCCCGCGATCCCGCCCGGCCACCTGTTCAGGTGGCCTTTTTCTTTTTCGCGACGGGTTTTTTCGCCGCCAGCAGCGTGTCCAGGTTCTTCACGATCTCGGACTCGATGCGTTCCTTGAACGCGCCGAGCAGGAAGCCCAGCTTGGCGTCGAGCACGAAGCGGTCTTCCGTGACGTGCAGGCAGCCGCTGACGCCCGAGCGCGTGAACTGGACATCGTCGGCCTTCTTGCCTTCTTCGTAGGTGCAGCTCATGTCGAATTCGTTCTCGGCCTGCTCGGCCCACTGCCAGGCCAGCTTGCGCGCGGCGGCCAGCCCCAGGGTGTGTTCGCGCTCGATGTGGATGTCGGCCATGCGTGGTGTCTCCTCGGGTCAGCGGGTGGTCGGTGCCAGGGCCTGCAGCGCGGCGTGGCGGTCGGCCTGCGGCAGGTCGGCCAGCGCGCGCACCGCATCATAGAAGCGGGCAAAGTCTTTGCCTTCGCGTTCGAACAGCGCTTCGAACGCGGGCACGAAGCGGTCGTAGGCCCCCTGGGCGCCCAGCAGCGCGTTGTTGGCGCGTGCCACCCAGCCGTCGTAGGCCGCGAAGCCGCCCCAGAAGGCCTTGAGCGTGGCGTACTCGCGGCGGAAATCGTCCATCACCTGGCGCTTGCGCGCGAGCTTGGTGTCGTCGTCGAGCGCAGCGTCGCTGTAAATGCTGTGCAGGCGCTCGCGCACGGCGCGCGTGAGCTGGCGGAAGGCGTTGCGGCGCTGGTCGAACGCCGTGTATTCGGCGCGCGCCGCGGGGGTGGCCGCCTTGGCCAGCCAGCGCTGCACGCCCAGGCGCTCCACCGCGGTGGCGAAGGATTCGTTGAAGGCGGTGTCGTCCTTCGCATAGGCGACCTGGTGCGCGAGTTCGTGGAACACCAGGCGCGCAAGCTCGCCCTCGGGGTAGTGGATGAAGGTGTTGAGCAGCGGGTCGCCACCGGCCCAGTTCATCCAGCCGAGGGTGGAGTAGGCGGGCACGGGGTAGACGCCGATCTCCAGGCCTGCGTCGAGGCTGGCGGCGAAGGCCTGGGCGTCGGCCTCGCGGTAGTAGCCGCGGTAGCCCACGCAGCCGGCCACCGGGAAGCACCAGGTCTGCAGCGTCAGCGACAGCGGCGGCGCGGCCACCACGTTGTAGACCGCGGCGGGCCGCTGCAGATCGGCGTAGCGCGTGTAGCTGGCGTTGTCGGGCAGGCCGAGTTCGCTCACCGCGAAAGCGCGCTGGCGTTGCGCCAGCTCAAGGCGCTGGCGCAGTGGGGCGGGCGTTGCCGGGTCGCTCAGCCAGTCGGCCACCGGCCGGGCGCGCCACATCAGGTCGGCATGGCCGGTGAGCGATTGCCAGTAGTAGCCCGGCCCGCTGGTGCGCGCGCACCCGGCGGCCAGCGCGGCCGCCGCGAGCAGCAGCGCCAGCGCCGCGCGGCGCATCAGGGGGTGGCCTCCAGCGGGGCAACCTGCACGTGGCAGTCGTAGAAGGTGGGCGCGCGGCCCAGGTCGGTGAGCCGCTGGCTCGTCACCTCGTTCACGTTGGTGCCGAAGGGCCCGAGCTTGCGCCACCAGATGCCCAGGCCGTTGACCACGCCGGGCCGCGCGCGCGATGACACCTCGGCCACGCAGCGGTACTCGCCACGCTCGTTGAATACCCGCACCATGGCGCCGCTGTGGATGCCGCGCGGGGCCGCGTCGTCGGCATGGATTTCCAGCAGCGGCTGGCCTTCCACATCGCGCAGGCTCTGCACGTTGACGAAGCTGCTGTTGAGAAAGTTGCGTGCTGGCGGCGAGATCATGGCCAGCGGGTAGTCGGGGTGCGTTCCCCCGGGCTCCACGTTGGGCAGGTGGTCGGGCAGCGGGTCCAGCCCCATGGCGGCCAGGCGCTCGCTGTGGAACTCGCATTTGCCCGATGGCGTGGGGAAGGCGCCATTGGCGAACGGCGCTTCGGGCACGGCCAGCGTGGCCCAGCCTTCATCCAGCAGTTGCTGGAAATCGATCAGGCCGTCGAAGGCGGTGCGGCACAGCGTGAGGTCGTCGTCGGCGAAGCAGGGGTCGTTGAAGCCCATTCGCGCGGCCAATGCGCGGAACACGTCGGTGTTGGTGCGTGCCTGGCCTTGCGGTGCGATGGCCGGGCGGTTGAGCAGCACGTCGGTGTGGCCGTAGCTGGTGTG
>VFQR01002226.1_pt1 | contig 12749 bp, 7 predicted proteins | sample 3512321 | NCBI WGS metagenome assembly VFQR01 (sample SAMN10412374, study PRJNA504923) | tailings metagenome | isolation source: Relicate 3 Philex TSF1 revegetated site | place: Philippines: Tuba, Benguet | collected 2017-08-29
GCTCTGAAGTTTATGTGCTGATTCCATCGCATAGCCTCGAAGACTTTCCACAGGATCTGGGAGAAGAGGCTGCCGGCAGCCTGCTGGAAGCTTTTGCCATCGCCTGGCATCCGGCTCTCCTGGCGACGGCTGGTCGAATTCCACAATGGTACCGGGCTGATGCTCCTCCCGAACCCGCACCCGGGCAGCTACTGATTCTTCCCCAACCCTCGGAAGACTGGTTTCCTTACGACTGGCACGAGCGATTAGAGCAAGCCGGAGCGGGCTTACTCAAAACCGCGGCCCGCCGAGAAGAGAATCTGCAGCAACTCCAGGCGTGGCTCGAATCCGATGCCGACGATTCTGCAAAGGCGAGCGCGTTCTTTCAGCAGGAAGCGAAAAGCTGCATCGACGATTTTCTCGCCTTCGGAACCACAGTTCTGCAACTGGAACTCCTCTCCCGACAGATGCGGCACTTCAGCAGTCTGGATGAAATCATCTTGCAACAGCGAACTGTGGGAGCAGCCCGCTCGCTGGCTGCTGGTGAGTTTTCGCCATGCCGACAGCAACTGGCCACTGCCTTTGAAAATCTGCTCGAAACACGCGAGCGATTTTATCCCGGCGAAATCTCACTCTTCGACCTGTGCCTGGCACCTTCCGAGCTCGACATGCCCCGGTTGAAAGCAGCGCTGCATGGCTTCACATGGCCGATCAACGAGCCCTTAGGAAACCGGCCAGCCGTCAACTTTCTGGCGGGTTCACTCGAAACCTCTCCACTGCTGAAGCTGGTTGACGAACCATTGCCACTGGTGGCAACTCAGGAGCTTTCAGCACCATTAGACAATGCTCCGACCACCACTCTGAAAGAACTGCTGGCCCAGGGTGCTGTCGATGTTCTTGGTGGGGAAGCCGTCGAGCTTTGTACGCCGCTGATTTCGCCACAAATGTGGATCAGGAACTTTCAACAAGGGCATCAACTCGCAAAAACTCAACTGGGAATTGTTCCGCGGGTGTTTGCCCGGCGGCTCTTTGGGCTGGTGCCGCAACTCCCCGGTCTCCTCTCACAGACAGGTTATGCAGGTGCGTTACACCTGCTTCTCGATGAAGGAACCTACCCGGATGAAGAGTTCAGCAGCTTCCGTTGGGAAGGTGCCAGCGGTGAGGCTGTCACGGCTTTCTCACGAATCCCACTCCCCGCACAATCCGCAGGAACCTTTTTGAGACTGGCCACCCGGCTGGGAGAGGCGCTTGATAGCGATGGGAACCCGGCTCTCGGTTTCGCTCGCTGGCCCGAAGTCGCGACTCCCTGGTTTCATGATCTTCAGCGAGCTGCCACGTTTGCCCCCATCCTGGGGAAGTTCGTCACCTGCAAAGAATTTCTCGAAAGAGTGGAATACCCCGACCATGTGCGGCAATACCACGCCGGCGAGTATCTATCGTCGAGCCTCGTCTATGCCGTAGCTGCTCGCGAGAAAAACGCCATTTCGAGAGTCGCGAATGCCTGGAAACTGCAAGGGGAGCAAGCGGCCTGGCAGTTCTGCGAAGTGCAGCGCGCGCTTCTCTCTCGAAGTGAAAACGTACCGCAGCCTGTGGAGGGGCTCAAAGGTGGGGATCAACGCTGGGAAGATGAACTTCTCGCCCACTTCCGCATGATGGGTGCCAGCGACAATCGCAACACGGATCAAGCCGCAAGTGCCGACAAGGAGTGGTCGACAGCAACCGAACTCCAGCAGACCGCCCGAGAGTTCGCGCATCGGCTCGGGTCAAAAGTTCAAACGGACGAGGCTGCGGCAAGTCCCGTCGGAACTTTACTGATCAATCCACTCCCCTGGGCGCGTCCTGTTCCCGAGGAAATCGCCGACGGAACCTCTTCGACCATTCCCCCTTGCGGCTATCTCTGGCTAGATCGTGACTCGACGAACGCCCAAAGTTCCGCACGCAAGGGCAAGCCCGTCGTCAAATTTACCGAAGGTGTCCTTTCGAACGATCTCTTCGAGGTCGTTTTTCATCCGCAGACGGGAGGGATCGCCCGGATTCGCCGGCACGAGCAGCGCGAAAACCGATTGAGCCTGCAGCTTGCCCGCCGCTTTCCGCGCGAGCGGGCTATTCGCCTCGGGCCGGATCCTGACGACGAAGTCATCAAAACGGCTTACTCGGAGATGCGCGCAGGTGAGTTATCAATCATCGCTCAGACGAGTCATTCCCTCACGGTTCGATCGCTGGGAGACCTCATTGATCAGGCGAAAGGGGAACGCATCTGCTACTACAAACTCGATGTGACCATTCGTGCCGGTTCGCTGAAAGTGGAGATCGATCTGCAGTTTCTCGAACTCGCAGCCTTCGATGGCGACCCCTGGAACAACTACATCGGGGCCCGCTTTGCCTTTGGCAACGAGATGTCGGCCATATCCCGCTCTGTCCTGGGAAGTGTCCATGTGGCAGGCAGCGAACGGTTTGAAGCTCCTGAGTTTGTCGAGATCTGCGATGGTTCCCTGCGGGCGACGATTTTGCCGCATGGCCGGCCCTACTTTCGCAAAACCGGCCCCCGCATGCTCGATGGCGTGATGGTCGTTTCGGGCGAGTCGTCCCGCCGCTTCCGCTGGACCATTGCCATTGATGACCCGCATCCCGCGAGGCTTGCCCAGGATGCAAGAGTTCCGCTTGTCCGGCTGGATCACATGACCCGGCCTGCGACGGGCGAGACCTCATTTTTCGTCCAATGCCCCGCCAGACAAGTGAGCATTCTGTCGTGGGAAGCGGGGATGACCGACTGGCCCATCGAAGCTCCAGCCGACCCTTCAAATTCTGAGGATATCGATACAGCCACGAAGGCAACGGTTCGCAAGAAGTCGTGCCGGGTGCGGCTGATGGAGACTGAGGGGCAGGCCAAAACCTTTTCGATGGTCTGGTATGCACCGCTGGTGGGGGCTCGCAAATTGACACTGGGTGGAGCTCATGCCGCATGGCTGAAAACAACAGGAAATGAAACCCGCGTCGCACTCAGTGCCTACGAATTCGCCGATATCGAGTTTGTGTTTGAATAATGGCCCAAAAAGATGACGACGGGTGGCTGAGGTGAAACGTCCTCGTTTGCCCCAGGTCATGGCACTCGATTCGTCTATGATCAATCAGCGCTCAAGCCGTGAAGCAGATCTTCAGAGGCAATGATGCTGGTGAACTCGATTGACAAGGGGGCGGATGAAGACATCCGACCCCAGCGACCCGGCTGAATGAAGGTTGAAAAATTGCTTACTTCTTCTCAGGTTCGAGGGCAAAATCTGCGGTATTCGCCCCTTCCTTGAGAGTGACCTTGAGTGGGCTGGTTTTGGCATTGCGGTATCGAGGTGGGATCTGCTCCATCTCTTTGGGCTTCTGCACAGGGGGGCTGTTGGGGTTCGAGTTGTCTTCAATCATCGGGGGCACAATCAGCACCAGATATTCACCCGGCGGGAGTGGATCGACCAGCACCACAGAAAAGCTGCCATCAGCCGAGATGTTCGCCGAAGCCCCTGCTCCGCCACCCACTTTGGAGAGCTGCACAATCCCTTCGGGAACGGGCTGACCACTGAATGTGACTTTGCCCGTCAGTTGGGCCTGCGGCCCGCGATCGGCAGAGCCACACCCGGCATTCATCAACAAAGCACCGCAGACAAAAGCGGCAAAGATCGAGCGGAACATGCTGTTCATCCTCGGAAATGGAAGAGTCAATGGTGGGTTGCTGATCGAATGAGATCGACAACGTTGGAAAAAATGAGGGCCACCAGCAGCACTGGCAGCCCCCGATGTTCATGCACAATTGGCAGCGATTAGAATTCGCCGACAACGTTGCCATCAGCGCGATCGGCCAGGAACCGGAGCGTGTCGAAGTTCATGTTTTCGGAGAGGAACTTGACCGTACCGTCACCAATGAGGACATGGGCCCCGCCAGTATGGGCCGACTGAATCGGTGTATTGCAACTCTGTGATCCAGCACCGCTCAAAGAGGTATTGCGGGTGTTAATTGCATAACGCACAGTGGTCGTGTTGAAACAACGGTTCCCATAATCTGTTCCCATCCAGACCGAGTCACCACCATCGGATCGATACTCGACATTGTTGGTATTGGCAGCGTCTCGTCCCCAATTGGACTGCTCAGCGACCATCACAATGTTCGAGCTACCATCGGTCATGTCGCGGAAATTGAAATTCCGGTCTCGGGTAAACATACCACCGTTTGATCGAATTCCATTGCCGTTGTTGGCAACTTCATTCAGACCAACGGCTCCTTCAATCAGCGTGTAGCTGGCACGTTGCCATACGTTCTGGCCACCATTGTAGGAGTTTCTCGAAACCAGGGGTGATGAAGGGCAGATGAATCCATTGACAATAAAACCATTCCACGTCGCGCCGTGCGGGCCGCCAACGGGTGGTCCCGCAGTGCCGCCCCACCATGTGCCTGGAGTCGAAAAGTTGACCCTGTTGTACTGAGGAGCCTGATCGACATAGGGCAGGATATGCACCCAGGCCGTCGGACCGTGCCCGACGTTGAGAGCTCCGCGAATATTCCCAGGTGGGAACGTGTTGTGGGTGTCGTGGTAGTTGTGCAGTGCCAACCCCACCTGCTTGAGATTGTTCTTGCACTGGGTGCGGCGGGCCGCTTCCCGCGCCTGCTGAACTGCCGGCAACAGCAGTGCAATCAGGATGGCGATAATCGCAATCACCACCAGAAGTTCAATGAGTGTAAATCCAGAGCGACGGGTTGAACCGCCAAAAGCTTGTGCCATGAGAATGGCCTCCTTGAAAAGAAGTGAAAAGCGAAAAAGGACCGAGACGAGACATATCAGTATATGCACCTGCGAACATTCCTGGCAAGGAGCTTGACCATTCGCCCGCTGTAAATTCTGCACACAAAGTACTTCCAAGCCCAAATTAACCAGGAAACCACAGGAGGCCACGCTGTTAATACAGCACACAAAACCACTTATATCTTCAGATTGTTATTGTATTTGACTATTTACACATACACTATAGAAATGCCTGCTGTGATCCTCACTGATCAGTGGCCGAAGAACAGGTAGAACTTCGTATCCGCAGAGCGCCGAGATCTTCTCAGTCGGCTGGCGGGTGAACGATCGCCGGTGGTCGCTGGGCCATCATGCCGACCGCATCATTGGGCCTCGGGCCACGAAAATTTTCCGGCAGTCATCCCCGCGTCGCTGAGCCAAGGCATGACTTCAGCATAACACCTCTTCAATGATTCAACCCAGGATCGTTTTGGGCAAACCTCAAGGTGTTGGCATGTTTTTCGCTGCCAAATCTTCTGGTCGCCGTTGGGTGCGGCCCGGTCGGTGATTTCGAACATCTCTGGATCGAGTCGAGCCTCAATGCAAAGTCTTCTGAGTTGACAGCCATCAATGACGGGCTGCCCGGCAGCCACAGTGAACGATGCAGAAGCATCACAGTTCACTGTGAGATTTTGCCGATAAGACGTTGTTGGAACTCGGGAGATGAATCCGTTCGCAGTTTTGCCGCAAGAAATGGAAGTTTGACGAGTCGGGATGGAGCCGGGTCATCAGTGAGTCATTAAGACGTTGATGCGGAATTTGAATCCGCAGATAGGCAACCCATGGGTACCCAGATCTCGGAAAAACTACCGCCAGCGATCGATTTCCCCCAGCCTCGCCAGAGAGCTTTTCATTTCCAGCCTGTGGTGCCTGACGAAAGTCCGCAGACCAGAATCCACAGGTCACAGGCGACTCCCTCCCGTCTCTCCAGTGAGACAATTGCCATCATTCCGAGGACAGATTTCACCAGCCCTGCCCATCAGCACGTCCCGATTTTCTGCCATCGAGTCCTGAGTACGCAGGAATTCCGCCGCCGGTTATGGCACATGACACCGGGGCTGCTGCCCCTGTTGTTGTGGGTGATCCCTCATACCGATCCGTGGGGTTGGATTTTATGGAGTGTGGTGCTTGGTCTGACTTTAATGACCGCAACGGTCATGCTGAGGCGCTTTTCGAAAATTGCCCGTCCCGGTGAAGACCACGGTTATGACGCTGTGCTGGCGTATGCCGTGGTGGTTCTGGCGACTTTGTGGCTTTTCCCTGGTCGGGAAGAGATCGGCATGATGACACTGGCGATTCTCGCCTTTGGAGATGGATCGGCCACACTCCTGGGGCTCAAGTTTGGCGAGCGAAAACTCCCCTGGAATGGCTGCAAATCGTGGGTGGGCCTCTGGGCCTTCGTCGCGATGGGGACACTGGCTGGTGCCCTCATGTTCTGGGGAGAATTCCGGCCTGGTGTTGATTTTCGCCTGGCACTGGGCGTGAGCTTTCTGGCCAGTTTGACTGCAGGATTGGTGGAATCTTTCCCATCGTTACGCAACGACAATCTCCGCGTGGGGATTGCGGCGGCCGGCACCGGAGCAATCGCGCATTTTCTCCTGATTCCTTCGTGATTTCGACGAATCCGCCAGATCCGCAGTTGTGACCGGCCCCCCGGCTCATGTTACGCTGCAAATTCTCACTCTGGTGCGTTTTCGCTGGTTCGGTCAGTGATAACGGCAACCGGTCCATCATTGCTCAACCAGACGACTTACATCCTGCTGACCGACTCTCGAAGGAATTCCCTTGTCCACTCCCTTTCTGGAAGCCCGGGGACTGAAAAAAACATTCGGTTCTCATCAGGCCGTCAAGAATGTCAGCTTCTCGATCATGCATGGAGAAGCGTTTGGTTTGCTGGGGCCCAACGGAGCCGGAAAATCAACCACCATCCGGATGCTGGCGGGATTGATGGCCCCGGACGCCGGTGAGGTTCTCCTCGAGGGGGAACCCGCCTGGAAGCATCCTGAAAAATGGAAGCGGCAACTGGGTCTGGCACCTCAGCAACTGGCCCTTTACCCAGAGCTTTCAGCGATCGAAAACATTCGCTTTTTTGGTGGATTGTATGGACTCAAAGGAGCAGCTCTTTCCCAGCGGACTGATGAACTGCTCGAACTCGTGGGATTGGAAGATGCGGCTCACCGGATTGCAGCCAATTATTCAGGCGGCATGCAGCGCCGGCTCAACCTGGCAATTACGCTGGTTCACAAACCTCGTCTGGTCATTCTCGATGAACCCACAGTAGGTGTCGATCCGCAATCCAGGGCTCACCTGCTGGAATCTGTCCGGCAACTGGCACGCGATGGAACATCGATCATCTATGTCAGCCACTATATGGAAGAGGTCGAAGCTCTCTGCCGGCGTGTAGCGATTATCGATCATGGGGTGGTTCTGGAATGCGGTATCCTCGAGCAGCTTTTAGGGTCGGTTCCCACGCAACTGGTGCTGCATGTCCGGCCTTCCAATAGCTCCGATCCGGTAAGTGCAGGCCATGAACTCAGTTCGACATTCTCGGCACGATTACAGCACATTGCCCGGCGTGTGGATCCTGAATCCACTGGTGTCAAAGTGTCTGTCGGAGAGAATGACGAATCCTTACCAACCGTATTGATTGAAACCAGTTTTACCCAATGGCCTGATCGACTGCATGAGCTCTCCCAGGCGTTCCGTGCCGATTCAATCCTGATCGATCGTGTGGAATCGAGACAGCAGAATCTCGAACGCCTATTCCTGCAGTTGACCGGAAGAGCCCTGCGTGCCTGAAAATGCTATTTGTGATGCAAGAATCCTCAGGTCAAACAACAGCACGATGGGCAGCGTGGAGAGTCCCGAATGGCGGAAGGGGATGAAATTGATAGCGGCTGGGCCGGTCGATTGGGGTTATGGCTGGGCCCTCTGCTTGGCTTCGTGGTTCTGGTCATCCCCGGCCCTGCCGACTTACCACATGCCGCCCAAAGACTGGCGGCTGTGGTTGTGCTGATGGCGGTCTGGTGGGCCACGCAATGCGTGCCCATGGCTGTAACCAGTCTGGTGCCGCTGATTGCCTTCCCGCTGTTAGGGATCGACTCTGCCAAGAATGTGGCCAGTACGTATCTGACCGACAGCTCCATGCTCTATCTGGGTGGATTTATCATCGCTTTAGCGATTGAACGCTGGGGTCTGCATCGCCGGGTGGCCTTACATGTCGTCAAGGCAACGGGGACCAGCCCGCATGGGATTGTCTGGGGATTCATGCTGGCGACATTCCTGATTTCCATGTGGATCAGCAATACCGCCACCACACTGATGATGCTGCCGATTGCGATGGCGCTGATGACTTCGCTCGAGGAATTGCTGGGCTCCTTCAATGAGAAAGACCCGGACTTACAGACGACCCAGGCACTGGGAAGACTCTCTTGCCAGACCTATCTGGGTGTGGCTTATGCAGCCAGTATTGGCGGGGTGGCCACTCTGGTGGGAACTCCCACGAACATGGCGTTTGTGGGGATCTGGGAGAAACAGTTTCCCCAGGCACCACCGATTTCTGCCGGTCAGTGGATGGCAACCTGGTTGCCCTTCGGATTGGTTTACCTGGGACTGGCCTGGTTTGTTCTGACTCGAAAGCTGACGACACCTGCCGGGTTCTCTCGATTGAACCGAGACTTTTTTCGCGAGCGGCTGCATGACCTGGGGCCCATGAGTCGACCTGAATGGCGGGTACTCGTGGTCTTCTCGCTGACAGCAATCCTCTGGCTGACAAGAACCGATCTTCCTCTCTCGGCTCACCTGATCATTCCTGGTTGGGGAGGTCAGGCTGAAGCTTTTCTCGGCTGGCTGACGGCTGATGCCCAGCCAGCCAGTTCTCACAAAGACTGGATCAACGATTCCACCGTGGGTCTGCTGTTCGCGGTACTGCTGTTTGTCATCCCGGCCGGTGAGAAGGATCGAGGACAAGGTTCGCAACGCCTGATGGATTGGCCCACGGCCAATCGACTGCCCTGGGGCATTCTGCTGTTATTCGGCGGTGGATTTGCCATTGCGGAAGGCTTTCGGATCACTGGTCTTTCCCGCTGGAGTGGCGACCTGTTTGCCTGGTTTTTCATTGGTCATTCGCCAGTCGTCACCGTGCTGGGTATCTGTGCGCTGATGATCTTTCTCACGGAATTCACCAGCAATGTGGCCACGGTGAATGCCGTTTTGCCGGTCTTTGCTGGAGCGGCCATTGCCCTGGGGCTCGATCCTCGGCTCGTCATGATCCCTGCCACGATTGCGACGAGCTGTGGCTTCATGCTGCCAGCCGGGACTCCCCCCAATGCGATCGCTTTTGGAACCGGCAGGATTCCGATTGGTCAGATGCTCAAATATGGCCTCTGGTTGAATCTTATGGGGATTGTTTTGTGTACAGCAGCGACCTGGGTGCTGCTGATCCCGCAAATGGGAATTCGCATCGGAGAAGTTCCCGCCTGGGCCATCCCCATCGAGAAATCCTCTTCAGAAATGGAACCCGCATCGACACCTTTGCAGAAGGTACCCGAGTCTCAGCTTAACCCGGCAGTCGAGGGGAAAAAATAAGTTCGGATGGTTCTTAAGAGGATTTGTATTCCTGCCATGAGTCACTCTTTTGGGCCTCAGATCATGAAGACTGATGAAATGCCTCAGGAAAGACGTTAGATTCAAATTGGGTTTCTCATGTGAATAAGGCTCTGCTGGCACATGACAGCCCATTTCAATTGTCAAAATCTCGAATTCCAATCCCGTCGACGTGCCTCTCTTTGATTACCACCCGCTGATCAGACGGTATTCAACGAGCAGGACATGCGCCGGTACTCAACTGCACTTTTGCAAAAATTCGCACCGCAGGGATTAGCACCTTATGCCGCTGAAAGTTCGTTGCAAGGCTTGTGGGACAGTCGTCACGGCACCGGATGCGGCCCGTGGCAAGGCGATTCGCTGCCCCGACTGTGAATCGAAGATTCCTGTCCCCGCCGGCGATCAGAAAGTCACTGCCAGCAAAAAGGGAGCATCAGCCAAGTCGTCAAAATCGGCTGCGGGCGAGGATGGGCTGGCCAATCTTGATTTGAGTGATCTGGAAGATTCGGGGGCCAGCATCTGTCGCAAATGCGGGACAGAAGTTGATCCCGAAGCGACCGAATGCCCGAATTGTGGGATCGATCTGGCAACGGGTGGCTTGGGAGAAACGGCTCGCAAGAAGCAGATGAAAGGGCCAGACCCGGACAAATTCTACGAAAATCTCTGGTCGGAGAGCTGGAAGTTTGCGCTCAAATACAAGCTGTTTGCCTTCCGGACGATGATGTACCTGCTGGTTTCATCGACGATCATGTTTGGCAGCGCTTTCATGCTGCTCTGGGTTTCTTCGCCACCCCCTCGATACTTCTGGGGCTTGATTGCCGTCGTTTCAGTTATGGCCATCCCGGGCTGGTTCTGGTTTCTGGATACCGAAATCATCAAGGCGACGATGGAGCGGAAAGATAAGCTGCCGCGCATTAACTTCGACTTCTTTTTGTGCAGCTCATTAGGATTGCAGGCCGTGGCCTGGCAACTGGCGTTTGCACTTCCTTTGCTGGCGATTCCTTATCTTTTGGGGTGGTTTGTGATTGTGCCGATGGAGGGTTTACCGCTCTCTGTCAAAATCGCCTATTTTCTGGCATGGCAGATCCCGATTGCCTCACTGCTACCGGCAGTCATGTCGCATATGTCGATGCCGGTCTCTTATCCCGGGTGGATGTTCTGGAAGCTGTTGCCAGCTTACTTCAAGACAATCAAAGCATCGTGGACCTGGACAGGCATGTTCCTGCTCACGAATCTCCTCCCGATCATCTTTCTCGGATTGATCATCGGGCTGTCGGCTGAACCGCTGGTCGAGCTGGCGAAAACGATGGATAACAACGGCCAGATCGTTTACGCCAAGTGGCAGGTGGAAAACAATCCCATCAAGGCCGATAAACCAGGTGGTGTGGCTCCGGCCAATCCGTACGAAGCCAAGTCGAAAGAAGAGATCAAGCCACCAAACTATTTCTCATTGATCCTTCCTTCCATCTTCTGGGTACTGGCCTGTTTGAGTGCCAGCTGGACTGCCGTCTTTAACATGCGGACCAATGGTCAGTTTGCGTACTTCAACAAGAATCGACTGGGGCTCATTGGCCGAGCCAAAGAGTACAAGTATGTCGCTAAGGAAAAGACCGATGAAGACGAGGTTGCCAAGCCGAAGGGTGTAGTCGATGCGGTGGCCGTTGTTATGGTCTGTGGCATTCTGGGAGCTGTCGGCGGCCTCGTCACTTCCTCATTAGCAGACCTGCCATTTCCAACGTTGCCCACTATGGCGTTTGGGGCTGCCTCTGGTTTTGCACTCGCCAGCTTTATTGGCTGGTGTGTGATGCTGGCCCCTGCCTTCCGGGCCAGTATGGCCATTGGCCTCTTGATGATTTTCTTTCCGTTAATTGGTGCGATCCTCCTCTACAACAAAGAGCCGGAAGAAACCAAGTTTGGTTTGACCGCCTTCCTCGGTGGAGCTTTGCTGGAAGGTATCGCCTTTGGTGTCTTCTTTGTGACTGCTGTTAAAGCAGCGATTGATGCGCTTCCACCACCTGATCCGGCGGCTGGAGCAGCCCCTGCCCTCTGGCTGATGAATCTGTCGAGCCTGGGCCAGTGGTTCGGGTGCTAATCTCAATTCGAGTGAGCCTTCTGCAGATGTTATGAAGCTCCCCACAATCTCTTCGCAGGACGCGAAATCAGGGACTCGGTTTGACCCTTGGCAGGACGCACCCTAAAGTTCATAGAGTGAGTTTACGGATGCCGGTCTGCTGAAATGGCTGGTGGTCAGTTCATGAACGTCGATATCGTGAAGAACTCACACAAGAAGTTCGACAGAATTCCCGTTGTCCAGACATTCCCGTTGCCCAGACCTGTGCGGAAAGTACTCGAGCGATATGACGGAACCTGAATCCTCTGAGAACCAGCCCACTCAGTCTTCAACGGCGTCACAGCCCGTGAAGCCAGAGATCTTGAAGTCAGAACCCCTGAAGTCAGATCCCGTAAAGCCGGATCCTGTGAAGACTGAACCAGCGAAACCTCTGGGCACAAAAAGAAAAGCTGAAAAGCCAGGCTCTTCCAATCTGGTCTGGTATCTGCTGATCGCCATTGTCATTTCAATTGGTGTCTTCACACTGGGTGGCAGCGGTAAACGCACGACCGTCGAATTCAGCGACTTCAAACAGCGATTGAAACAAGGCTCGTTGACTGCAACGAATGTCTTCGAAGTGGAAATTGGGCCGACATCGATTCGCTATCAGGATCAGCCCGGCAACAAAGGTCGTGAAGCGACCTCCTCGAAGCGGGTGACTCCGGCTTACTTTGTCGTGCCGGTCGTTGGTATGCGCGATGGTGCCCAGACCAGCATCATTGAATTACTGGATAAAAATGGCATCAACTACGGCTTCAGTGCCGAGCCCCCCGAATGGCAGATGATGCTTTATTATCTGGGAGTCCCCCTGATTCTGCTGGCTGTCTTTTTGTATTTCTTCCGCAAAATGGCGGGGCCCGGGGCGGCGATGTCCTTTGGCCGCAGCCGGGGTAAGCTTTATGCCCAGGAAGAGATTGGTGTCACATTTCAGGATGTGGCAGGGATCGATGAAGCGGTTGAAGAACTGCGTGAAGTCGTAGAATTCCTGAAGACACCCGAAAAGTACCAGGCACTGGGTGGCCGCATTCCTCGCGGAGTGTTACTGGTTGGGCCGCCGGGGACGGGAAAAACCTTGCTGGCGAAAGCTGTCGCGGGTGAGGCGGGTGTCCCATTCTTCGGATTATCAGGCTCTGACTTTGTCGAAATGTTTGTCGGTGGAGGTGGTTGAAGCGGCGGCGCGGGGGGGACTGGCGGGGGTGATGGCTGCGAGCAATGAGGAACACATATGTCTT
>VFQR01002228.1_pt1 | contig 12739 bp, 8 predicted proteins | sample 3512321 | NCBI WGS metagenome assembly VFQR01 (sample SAMN10412374, study PRJNA504923) | tailings metagenome | isolation source: Relicate 3 Philex TSF1 revegetated site | place: Philippines: Tuba, Benguet | collected 2017-08-29
CTCGGCCTGGGCAAGGGCTATCTGCACGAGCTGCCCAACCAGCGGGCAATGACCGCGGGCGTCACCGCCTTCAGCCATACCCTGATGAGCGTCGAGGAGCTGCCCGGCGTGCTGGCCCGCGCCTTCGCCGTGTTCGAGGGCGAGCGGCCGCGGCCGGTGCATATCGAGTTGCCGCTGGACATCATCACCGCCGACGCCACCCATATGGCCGTGGCGCCACGGCCGACCGTGCGCCGTCCGGCGCCCAACCGCACGTTGATCCGCGAAGCCGCCGGCCTGCTCAAGCAGGCCGAACGCCCCCTGCTGCTGCTCGGTGGTGGTTGCGTCGCCGCCGAAGCCGAAGCGCGCGCCCTGGCCGCCGCGCTGGATGCGCCGACCGCGCTGACCATCAACGCCAAGGGTCTGCTGCCGCCGGGCCACCCGCTGCTGCTGGGCAGCAACCAGTCGCTGCGCCCGGTGCGCGACCTGGCGCTGGAGGCCGATATGGTGCTGGCCATCGGCACCGAGCTAAGCGAGACCGACTATGACGTGGTGTTCGACGGCGACTTCCGCCTGCCCGGCCGGCTGATCCGCATCGACATCGACGCCCAGCAGCTGCAGCGCAACTTCACCCCGCACCTGGCGATCCAGGGCGATGCCCGTGTGGCCATGCGCATGCTACTGGCCGAGTTCGACCCGCGCGGCCCTAATGCAGACAGCCCCGGCGCCAGACGCACCGCCGCCGTGCAGGCACGCCTGAACGAGGATTTCAGCGGCTGGGCGCATTACCGCCAGCTGTTCGACTGCATCCTCGATGTCCTGCCCGATGCCCGCTTCGTCGGCGACTCGACGCAGACCGTGTACAGCGGCAATCACCTGGTGGAGCTGGACGGCGCGCGGCGCTGGTTCAACGCCTCCACCGGCTACGGCACCCTCGGCTACGGTTTACCGGCGGCCATCGGCGCCAAGCTGGCCGAGCCGCAGCGCCCAGTGATCAGCCTGATGGGCGATGGCGGCATCCAGTTCACCTTGCCCGAGCTGGCCAGCGCCGTGGAAGCGCGGGTCGGCATCGTCGTGCTGCTGTGGAACAACGCCGGCTACGGCGAGATCAAGCGCTACATGCAGCGCCGCGACATCGAGCCGATCGGCGTCGACATCTACACCCCGGACCTGCTGGCCATCGCCCGCGGCTTCGGCTGCGCCGCCGAGCGAGCGCGCGACCATGCGCATCTGGCCGAGCTGCTGCGCGGCGCGCCGCATGATCGCCCTTTGATCATCGAAGTGCAGGAGGCCGCGCCCTTTCATCCCTGACGACATTGATCGCGGCTAAAGCCGCTCCCACGGAAATCGAGGTTCCTTTGTGGGAGGGGCTTTAGCCGCGACATCCCGCCCCGGGATTGCATCCGGGCCACGGACATAACCACAAGATTCAGCTGTATCACTGACTGCCGTTCGACCAATACCAACAATCAAGTATCGGGGAGTCGTTCCATGTTCAAGCATCTCAGCCAGCATTTCGGCCAGGACGGTCTGGCCCCAACCGACAAGGGCCATCGCAGCCTCGGCCTCGGCGGCACCACCGCCCTGTGGCTCGGCGCCAACGTGGTGGTCACCACCATCCTCACCGGCATGCTGCTGGTGCCGGACCTGAAATTCACCCAGGCCATGCTTATCGTGCTGATCGGTTCGGGTATCGGCATTCTGCCGCTGGTGCTGGTCGGCCTGATGGGCCAGCGTTCGGGCCTGACCACCATGGTGCTGGCGCGCGGCAGCTATGGTGTGCACGGCGCCAAGCTGCCGTCATTGGTCAACCTGTTGACCCTGCTGGCCTGGAGCTGGATCCAGGCGCTATTGGCCGGCATGAGCCTGAACTATGCGGTGGAGCACCTGACCGGCTACTCCAACCTGCCGCTGTTCACCATCCTCTGCGAGACTCTGGTGCTGCTGATCGCCCTGCGCGGCCATCTGGGCATCGAGCGGGTCGAGCGCTGGGCCGCCATCGGCATGCTCCTGCTGGCCGGCGCGGTGTTCTACGTGATGGGGCAGAAGTTCGAGTTCGCCAGCCTTTTGGCCATGCCTACCGAGCCACGTAACGAGATCAGTCCCGGTATCGCCTTCGATATCGTCATCGCCACCGCGTTCTCCTGGATTCCGCTGGCCGCCGACTACAACCGCAACTGCCGCAGCCAGGGCGTGGCGGCGGTCGGCACCTGGGTCGGCTATGTCGCGGCCACGCTGCTGGCCATGGGCCTGGGCGCCACCGTGTCGGGCTTCTCGGTACTCACCGGCATGGAGCAGACCTACGACCCGGCGGTGCTTCTTGCAGGCTTCGGCTTCGGCCTGCCGGCGGCCATCGTGGTGTTCCTCTCGGTGATGACCACCAACGTCATGTGCGTCTACAGCGCCTCGCTGTCATACCTGAACATCAGCCCGAACACCCGCTTCTGGAAGCCGGCGCTGTGCATCGGCGTGCTGTCGATCCTGGGTTCGCAGATCCCCGGCATCCTCGACAACTTCCAGAGCTTTTTGCTGGTGATCGGCAGCGTGTTCATCCCCGCCTTCGCCGTACTGATCGCCGACTACTTCCTGATTCACAAGGGCGACTACGCGGTGGACGAACTGCTCAGCGAAGATGGCGGCCGCTATCGCTACCTGAACGGCTTCAACCCGGCCGCCTTCGTCGCCTACGGCCTGGGCGCCGTGCTGGCCTACTACTGGGGCTGGGTCTCGCCGCTGGCCTGGGGCGCTTCGCTGCCGGTGTTCCTGATCACCGCCGCCAGCTACGCCGTGCTGCGCCGCTGGGTGCTGGTGCCACGGACCCAGCTGGCGTAGCACGGCCAATTGAACGAGCAAAAAGAGCCGGTGCGCGCGGCGCACCCTACGAGACTGGTAGCGAAGGCACAGCTGGCGTAGCGTGATGAGGAGCGCGGCGGGTTGCACCCGCCCTATCGGAAACGACGCCCCGTAGGGCGGGTGCAACCCGCCACCGAGGCCACCTCGGGATGAGAGCCCGGTTTGAGGAACCATCATGAAAATCGTCAGCCGTGACCGCTGGTTCGAGGTGCAGCACCGCCACGATGGCATCTGCCTGATCCACGAGCCCTACGTGCGCCCCTTCTATCGCTGCAACATGTGGCATGTGCAGGGGCGCGTGCATGACGTGCTGATCGACTCCGGCTCGGGGCTGGTCAGCCTGCGCGAGCAATTGCCATGGCTGACCGAAAAACCGCTTATGGCGGTGGCCAGCCACTGCCACTTCGACCATATCGCCGGGCATCACGAGTTCAGTGAGCGCCTGGTGCATCCGGCCGAGGCCGACATCCTCGCCGCGCCGGACGGCGCCAATACCCTGGCCACCGATTTCGTCGGCGACGAGATGTTCGAGGCGCACCCGGATTGCCCGCTGTGCTACGCCGAGTACCGCGTACGGGCTGCGCCGGCCACGCGCCTGATCGAGGATGGCGACGTGCTGGATCTGGGAGATCGGGTGTTACAGGTGCTGCACACGCCCGGCCACTCACCGGGCGGCATCAGCCTGTGGGAAGCGCAGACGCAGACGCTGTTTTCCGGCGACATCCTTTACGACGGCCCGTTGATCGAGGACGCCTACCATTCGAATCTCGAGGATTATGCGCGCAGCCTGGCGCGCCTGCGCGAACTGCCCGTGCGCACCGTGCATGGCGGGCATTTCGCGAGTTTCTCGGGGCAGCGGATGCGCGAGCTGATAGACGCCTGGTTCGACGTCCATCGGCTCCCGTAGGGGGTCAGCGGCGCTGATGGGCTTCGCGACGCAGGCGTTGCTGTTCGGCTTCGCTGATACGAATCGGCTGAGGTTGCGGGACCAGGCCAAGGGCCTGCAGCAGGGCTTGCAGTTGTTCTTGCAGCTTGGCGAGCATGGGTACGACCTCCTGCCAAGTAGATGAAAGAGCCAGCGCGGTGGGCTCCCCTATCAGATTAGGCCCGCCGAAGCGGATTTCAACCGGACCGGGTCAAATCACCGGACTCTTGCGCCGATAGGGAAACACGTCGATCACCTTGCCTGCGCGAATCGCCTCCTGCAATTGTTTCCAGTAATCGGCTTCATAGAGATTGCCGTGCAGCTGGCTGAACAGCCGGCGCTGCTTGATATCGGCGAACAGGAACGGCGGAAACTCCTCGGGAAACACGTCCATCGGCCCCACTGAATACCAGGGTTCGGAGCTCATCTCGTCCTCGGGGAAACGCGGCGGCGGAATGCGCCGGAAGTTCACTTCGGTGAGAAAGCAGATCTCGTCATAGTCGTAGAACACCACGCGGCCATGGCGAGTGACGCCGAAGTTCTTCAGCAGCATGTCGCCTGGGAAGATATTGGCGGCCGCCAGTTGCTTGATGGCCAGGCCGTAGTCGTCCAGCGCCTCGCGTACCTGGGCCTCGCTGGCGCCTTCAAGATAGAGGTTCAGCGGCGTCATGCGCCGCTCGGTCCAGCAGTGCCGAACCAGCACGGTGTCACCCTCCACCACCACGGTCGAGGGCGCTACTTCCAACAGTTCGGCCAGGCATTCGGGCTCGAATTTGGCCTTGGGGAAACGGAAATCGGAAAACTCCTGGGTGTCGGCCATGCGCCCAACCCGGTCGACGCTTTTCACCAGGCGGTACTTCTCGATCACCGTGTTGCGGTCTACCGTCTTGGCGTGGGCGAAGCGGTCCTTGATGATCTTGAACACGGTATTGAAGCCCGGCAGGGTGAACACGCTCATGACCATACCGCGCACTCCAGGGGCCATGATGAAGCGGTCGTCGGTGCTGGCCAGGTGGCCGATCAGGGCGCGGTAGAACTCGGACTTGCCGTGCTTGTAGAAGCCGATCGAGGTGTACAGCTCGGCGACGTGCTTGCCCGGCAGGATGCGCTTGAGAAAGCCGACGAACTCGGCTGGGATCGCCACGTCCACCATGAAGTAGCTGCGGGTGAAGGAGAAGATGATCGACACCTCCGCCTCGTCGGTGATCGCTGCATCGGCCTGGATACCCTGCCCTTCGCGGTGCAACAGCGGAATCGCCAATGGCCACTGCTCCTCGCGGGTGTAGATGCGCCCGATCAGGTAGGCGCCCTTGTTGCGATACAGCACCGAAGAGAACAGCTCGATGCACAGCGCCGGGTCCTTGCATACCCAGTCCGGCAGGCTGGCGCGCAGTTGCTCTTCCAGACGCTGCAGGTCGCGCGGCAGGTCCTCGTAGGGCACATCGAAGCGGTAATCCTCGAAGATCGCCTGCAGCGCCTGATGCAACTCGCCGGCTGGCCGGTAGCTGCGCGTCTGCGCGGCGCTGGGCTGGCTGCGCAGCGAGGGCCGGGTGGTATGGATGAACATGCAGCCATCGCTGATCAGGTCATGGCTGAACAGGCTGCAGAAGATCGAGTTGAACCAGGTTTCCGCCAACTCGTCGTCGAAGCGCAGGTCGATCAGGGCGATATAGGCACTCTTGACCAGCGGCCACTGGCCCACCTCCAGCAGCGAAGCATCGAACCCTTGCAGCAGGCGCTCGCGGGTTTCTGCGACCTTCTCTTCGTACAGGTTGATGCGCGCCGCCGAGGCCTGCTGCGCCTCCTGCCACTGCGCCCGCTCGAAGCGCATGCGCGCGCCATCGGTGATCAGGCGAAAGTGCTCGCGATAGTCGTCGAAGCCATCGAGGATCAGGCGAGCGATCTCGCCGGCCGGCCATTGTTGCCCCATGGAAGTGCCTCGCAAGGAAATGAGTGAAGCGAGCTTAGCCGCAAAGTCGGTCAAACGTAGCCCGGATGCAAGCCGGGGACTATCACCCGGTCTTCCCGGATTTCATCCGGGCTACGGGTTGGCACAAACCTTGTTCGAAAGTGCAATGCGGATTGCCAGAACCCCGCCCAGCGGCAACACTCTCGGCCCCATCCTGACCGGATATACCGCCTTGCGTACCGCCGATCTGCTTCGCCTGCTGCTGCTCGCCGCCATCTGGGGCGCCAGCTTCCTATTCATGCGCGTTGCCGCGCCCATACTGGGCAGCATGCCGACCGCCTTCTTTCGCGCCAGCTTCGGCGCGCTGGGGCTGCTCGCGCTGCTCGTGCTGCTGCGCAGCGACTGGGACTTTCGCGGCAAGCTGCGCATCTGCCTGGGCCTGGGCGTGATCAACGCCGGCCTGCCTTCGGCCATGTACTGCCTGGCGGCGCTGATCCTGCCGGCCGGCTACTCGGCGATCTTCAACGCCACCACGCCCCTGATGGGCGTGCTGATCGGCGCGCTGTTCTTCCATGAGGGCATCACCCCGAGCAAGGCGGCGGGCGTGTTTCTCGGCCTGCTCGGCGTGGCGGTGCTGACCCGTACCGGGCCGGTGGCATTCGACCTGCAACTGCTGCTGGGCGCCGGCGCCTGCCTGGTGGCCACCACCTGCTATGGCTTCGCCGGCTTTCTCACGCGCCGCTGGATCGGCCAGCAGGGCGGCCTGGACAACCGCCTGACCGCCTTCGCCAGCCTGGTCGGGGCCAGCCTGTTCCTGCTGCCATTGTTCGCCGGCAGCCTGGCGCTGCAACCACCGCCGAGCTGGGGCGGCATCGAGGTATGGCTGTCGCTGGCCGCCCTCGGCCTGGTCTGCACGGCGTTCGCCTACGTGCTGTACTTCCGCCTGCTGGCCGATATCGGGCCGATCAAGGCCAGCACCACCACCTTCCTGATACCACCGTTCGGCGTATTGTGGGGCGCCCTGCTGCTGGGCGAGCCGCTCAGCTGGGACTACCTGCCCGGCTGCGTGCTGATCGCGTTGGCGCTGTGGCTGGTAGTCAGGCCAGGCGTGAGCAGAGCGTAGCCCGGATGAAATCCGGGGCGCAGGCGGCGTGACTCCCGGATTGCATCCGGGCTACGGGCTGGTGGCTTGATCAGGCGCCGCCAAAGCCTAGAGGCCTTGTGGAATCACGAACCTGTAGGAGCGACGCCCCGCCGCGAATCTGGGCTGCGCGAAATTGAAAAGCTTCGCCCCGGGGAGGGGCTCCTACGAAAGTAGCCCGGATGCAATCCGGGGCGCAGGCGGCGTGACTCCCCGGATTGCATCCGGGCTACAGACTGATAGTCAGGCCAAGCACCGCCAAAGCCTAGAGGCCTTGCGGAACCACGAACCTGTAGGAGCGGCGCCCCGCCGCGAATCTGGGCTGCGCGAAATTGAAAAGCTTCGCCCCGGGGCGGGGCTCCTACGAAAGTAGTCCGGATGCAATCCGTGGCGCAGGCGGCGTGACTCCCCGGATTGCATCCGGGCTACGGGCTGCTGGCTTGATCAGGCGCCGCCAAAGCCTGAACGGCGGTGCGCACGGCGCACCCTACGGCCGAGTCGGCCGAGCATGGGGGGACGCGCTTCATTGATCCACCAAAACGATGGATGTGAAAAGCGACATCAACGCCCAGCTCAGCCTGTAGCCTGTAGCCTGTAGCCGCTCTTATTGCTGCAGCTCCTGCTCGGTGAACAGGTCGCTGAACAGCATGCTCGACAGGTAACGCTCGCCGGAGTCCGGCAGGATCACCACGATGGTCTTGCCCTGCATTTCCGGTTTCTCGGCCAGGCGCACCGCCGCGGCCATCGCCGCGCCGCAGGAGATGCCGCAGAGAATGCCCTCCTCGCGCATCAGGCGCAGGGCCATGGCCTTGGCGTCCTCGTCGGCCACCTGCTCGACCTGGTCGACCATCGCCAGATCGAGGTTCTTCGGCACGAAACCGGCGCCGATACCCTGGATCTTGTGCGGCGCCGGCTTGACCTCGTCACCGGCCAGGGTCTGGCTGATCACCGGCGACCCCACCGGCTCCACCGCCACCGAGAGGATCGGCTTGCCCTGGGTCTGCTTGATGTAGCGCGACACCCCGGTAATGGTGCCGCCGGTGCCGACACCGGCCACCAGCACGTCGATGGCGCCTTCGGTATCGCGCCAGATTTCCGGGCCGGTGGTCTTTTCATGGATGGCCGGGTTGGCCGGGTTCTCGAACTGCTGCGGCAGGTAATAGTCGGGGTTGGCGGCCACCAGTTCGTTGGCTTTCTCGATGGCGCCCTTCATGCCCTTGGCCGGCTCGGTCAGCACCAGCTCGGCACCCAGGGCCTTGAGCACCTTGCGCCGCTCCAGGCTCATCGAGGCCGGCATGGTCAGCACCAGCTTGTAGCCGCGTGCCGCAGCGACGAAAGCCAGGCCGATGCCGGTGTTGCCCGAGGTGGGCTCGACGATGGTCATGCCCGGCTTGAGTACGCCGCGCTCCTCGGCGTCCCAGATCATGCTGGCGCCGATGCGGCACTTGACCGAATACGCCGGGTTGCGCCCCTCGATCTTGGCCAGGATGGTCACGCCCTTGGGGCCCAGGCGGTTGATCATCACCAGCGGCGTATTGCCGATGGCCTGGGCGTTGTCTGCGAAAATGCGGCTCATGGTCCCTTCCTTAGCGGGTGGATGACGAACAGGGACATCAGCCTATGCCTGGGTGCGGCAGCAGTCCAGCCGAACAGATCGGCGCGGGTGCAGTCCATCGAAGATACCTGCCCTGACAGACGCTGATCATGAAACGACGCTACAGCTGGCCCCTCAAGGCCTTGCTCATCCTGGCTCTGCTGCTGATCACCGCGCAGCTCGCGCTGCCCTGGCTGATCCGTGACTACCTCAACGACAAGCTCGCCGACATGGGCGACTATCGCGGGCACATCGGTGATATCGATCTGGCCTGGTGGCGCGGGGCCTACCGCATCAACGACCTGCGCATCGTCAAGACCAGCGGCGACGTGCCGATCCCCCTGCTCGAGGCTCCGCTGATCGACATCTCGGTAAGCGGGCCGCCGCTGTGGCGCGAGCGTGAGGTGGTAGCCGAGGTGTACTTCGAACGACCGCAGCTGAACTTCGTCGATGGCGGCGAGAACGATCAGGCCGACCAGACCGGCGCCGGCACCGACTGGCGCGATCAGTTGAACAAGCTGCTGCCCATCACCCTCAACGAACTGCGAGTGATCGACGGACGCATCACCTTCCACAACTTCACCACCAGCCCCAAGGTGGAACTGAGCGCGGACGAGGTCAATGCCAGCCTGTACAACCTCACCAATGTCGGTGACGAGCCGGGTGATCGGGTCGCACACTTCGAAGGGCGTGCGCTTCTGCTCGAGCATGCGCCGCTGGAAGCCGAGGCGGCCTTCGACCCGTTCGAGCAATTCGAGGATTTCGAGCTGCGCCTGCGCGCGCGGGATATCGACCTGACCCGCTTCAATGACTTCGCCCGAGCCTACGGCCGCTTCGACTTCAAGCGCGGCAATGGCGACCTGGTGATCGAGGCGCAAGCCGACAACGCCCAGCTCAGCGGCTACATCAAGCCCTTGCTGCGTGACGTCGAGGTGTTCGACTGGGAGCAGGACGTCGAGGACGAAGACAAGGGTGTCCTGCGCTCGCTGTGGGAAGCCATAGTCGGCGGCGGCGAGACCCTGCTGAAGAACCAGCGCCGCGATCAGTTCGCCACCCGCGTCGAACTCAGCGGTAACGTTCACGACCAGCAGACCAGCGCCTTCCAGGCATTCGTCGCGATCCTGCGCAATGCGTTCGTCGAAGCCTTCACGCCCCGCTACGAACGCCCGCCCCCCCAACAGGACGAGGGCTGAGCCGTAGTCGAAAGCTGCGGTGACCGCCCATTCAGTGACTGAATACTGCGTCTGCGTTCACAGCCACCGGAGCTGCGCGTTATAGTCGCGCTCTGAATTTCTGCTGCGGGCCGCCCGCGTTACCGTTCCGAGGATTTTCCGATGAAGTTCGAAGGCACCCAGTCCTACGTCGCCACCGACGACCTCAAGCTCGCGGTCAACGCCGCCATCACCCTGCAACGCCCGCTGCTGGTCAAGGGCGAGCCGGGCACCGGCAAGACCATGCTCGCCGAGCAACTGGCCGACGCCTTCGGCGCCAAGCTGATCACCTGGCACATCAAGTCCACCACCAAGGCGCACCAGGGCCTCTACGAATACGATGCGGTCAGCCGCCTGCGTGATTCGCAGCTAGATTCCGACAAGGTCCACGACGTTCGCAACTACATCAAGAAAGGCAAGCTGTGGGAGGCGTTCGAGTCCGACGAGCGCGTGGTGCTGCTGATCGACGAAATCGACAAGGCCGACATCGAGTTCCCCAACGACCTGTTGCAGGAACTCGACAAGATGGAGTTCTACGTTTACGAGACCAACGAGACGATCAAGGCCAAGCAGCGCCCGATCATCATCATCACCTCGAACAACGAGAAGGAGCTGCCGGACGCCTTCCTGCGCCGCTGCTTCTTCCACTACATCGCCTTCCCGGATCGCGATACCCTGAAGAAGATCGTCGACGTGCACTACCCCAACATCAGCGGCGAGCTGGTGGCCGAGGCGCTGGACGTGTTCTTCGACGTGCGCAAGGTGCCGGGCCTGAAGAAGAAGCCCTCGACCAGCGAGCTGGTGGACTGGCTCAAGCTGCTGATGGCCGACAACATCGGCGAAGCCGTGCTGCGCGAACGCGACCCGACCAAGGCCATCCCGCCGCTGGCCGGTGCCCTGGTGAAGAACGAGCAGGATGTGCAGCTGCTCGAGCGCCTGGCCTTCATGACCCGCCGAGCATCCCGATAAACGGGCGGCTGCGCGTCGGCCAGGCGGTGTTGAGAGCAGGCTCGCAATGCTCATGTACAAAAGTACACTGCGCTTGCTCGCCTGCTCTCGCCTTGCCTGGCTCTAGCTCGCTCGCCCCTCCTCCGGCGCGGGCAGTGGCTACAGGCAGTCACAGACTTTCATGAGGGCATAGCATGCTGCTCAACCTATTCAACGAAATGCGTGCGGCCAAGGTGCCGGTGTCGGTGCGCGAGTTGCTCGACCTGATCAACGCGCTCAAGCACAACGTCGTGTTCGCCGACATGGACGAGTTCTATTACCTGGCGCGCGCGATCCTGGTGAAGGACGAACGCCACTTCGACAAGTTCGACCGCGCCTTCGGCGCCTATTTCAACGGCCTTGAGAACCTCAACCAGCACATCGAGGCGATGATCCCCGAGGAGTGGTTGCGCAAGGAGTTCGAGCGCCTGCTGAGCGACGAGGAAAAGGCGCAGATCCAGAGCCTTGGCGGCCTGGACAAACTGATCGAGGAATTCAAGAAGCGCCTCGAGGAGCAGAAGGAAAAGCACGCCGGCGGCAACAAGTGGATCGGCACCGGCGGCACCAGCCCGTTCGGCTCCGGCGGCTACAACCCGGAAGGCATTCGCGTCGGCGATGCCGGCAAGCGTCAGGGCAAGGCCGCCAAGGTGTGGGACCAGCGTGAGTACAAGAACCTCGACGATCAGGTCGAACTGGGCACGCGCAACATCAAGGTGGCGCTGCGCCGCCTGCGCAAGTTCGCCCGCCAGGGCGCAGCCGAGGAGCTGGATCTGGACGGCACCATCGACCACACCGCCAAAGACGGCGGCCTGCTCAACATCCAGATGCGCCCGGAGCGGCGCAACACGGTCAAGCTCCTGCTGCTGCTGGACATCGGCGGCTCGATGGACGCCCACGTCAAGGTCTGCGAGGAGCTGTTCAGTGCCTGCAAGACCGAGTTCAAGCACCTGGAATACTTCTACTTCCACAACTTCATCTACGAGAGCGTGTGGAAGAACAACCTGCGCCGCACCAGCGAACGCACCTCGACGATGGACCTGCTGCACAAGTACGGCGCCGACTACAAGGTGGTGTTCGTCGGCGACGCCGCCATGGCCCCTTACGAGATCACCCAGGCCGGCGGCAGCGTCGAGCACTGGAACGAGGAAGCCGGCTACGTCTGGATGAAGCGCTTCACCGAGAAATTCAAGAAGATCATCTGGATCAACCCCTACCCCAAGGACACCTGGAACTACACCGCCTCCACCAATCTGGTACGCGAACTGATCGAAGATCGCATGTACCCGCTGACCCTGCAGGGCCTGGAAGACGGCATGAAGTACCTGTCCAAGTAAGGCAAGCCGCAACGAAAAACGCCGCGAACCCTGCACAGGATTCGCGGCGTTTTCGTAGCCCGGATGCAATCCGGGAATATTGCGAAAGGGCCCCCGGATTGCATCCGGGCTACGGACTGAACTCAGCGTTTGTCCGCATCGTCCGGCTTGTTCAGGTCCATCACCGTCTGCGCCGGGGCCTGTACCGGCTCCTCGACCTTGACCTCGGCTGGCGCTGCCACAGGAGCAGCCGGTGCACTCGCTTCTTCGCTCGCAGTGTCCTTCCTGCTCAGGCCGATACGCTTGAAAAGCCAGCCGATCACCACCACCGGGATGAACCAGAACTTCTTCAGCAGTACCAGCAGCATGGCCAGCAGGCCGGTCTTGGCCGCCACCTTGCCGGCGACCAGCGCGCCCAGGCCGTAGGCGGCTACGGTGTCCAGGTCCGGATCGAATTCGGCATAGCGCTGGCCCGGGTTGAATTCGGTGGCTGCCAGCACGGCCGGCACGTTAGCCTCGATCTCTGCAAGCTGATCCATGTTGGCGACGAAATTCAGCACCAGCACACCCTTACGGCCCAGCACGCGAATGTTGTAGTTCAGGGTGTTGGTCTCGCTGTCACCGAACTTCAGTTCCTTGGCCCAGTGCAGCTTCTTGCCCTCGGCATCGTAGCGTGGCGCAGCGGCCCAGCCGACCAGCTGTACCGGCTCGTAGCCGTTCTCTTCACGCCAGGTGTTGGCCTCACGCATGTCGGCCTGCATGTCCTTGAGCATGTCGCCGTAGTCGATGTCGGCGGCGTCCTCGTCGGACACATAGCCGCTGTCTTC
>VFQR01002229.1_pt1 | contig 12737 bp, 10 predicted proteins | sample 3512321 | NCBI WGS metagenome assembly VFQR01 (sample SAMN10412374, study PRJNA504923) | tailings metagenome | isolation source: Relicate 3 Philex TSF1 revegetated site | place: Philippines: Tuba, Benguet | collected 2017-08-29
CAATTTCGTCTTCCGCACTGCCGGTACGGTGCCGATCGCCGGGCGCAGCGAGGACCTGCTGATCTACGACGCGGCGTTCAAGAAGATCGCCGAGTACCTGCGCAACGGCGAGCTGGTGTGCATCTTCCCTGAGGGCAAGCTGACCGGCGATGGCGAGATCGACGAGTTCAAGGCTGGTGTCGAGCGCATCCTCGAGGAGAACCCGGTGCCGGTGATCCCCATGGCGCTGCAGGGCCTGTGGGGCAGCTTCTTCAGCCGCGATCCGCACAAGGGTCTGTTCAAGCGCTTCTGGTCGCGGGTGTGCCTGGTAGCCGGAACGCCGATTGCGCCGGAGCAGGCCAAGCGAGACATGCTGCAGGCGCAGGTGGCCGAACTGCGCGGGGATTGGCGATAGCGAACGGTCGTGTGGGAGGGGCTTCAGCCGCGATTCGCCGCTGAAGCGCCTCCCACCAAGCTGGTTTCCGTCTTTCTTAGTGGCTCAACTTGAGCCCGACCAGCCCGCAGACGATCAGCGCGACGCTGATCAGGCGCAGCAGCGCCATGGATTCACCGAACAGGATGATGCCAGCGATCACCGTGCCCACCGCGCCTACGCCGGTCCAGATGGCGTAGGCGGTGCCCAGCGGCAGTTCCTTCATGGCCAGGCCGAGCAGGGCCAGGCTGACCAGCATGGCGCAGACGGTGAGCAGGGTGGGCAGCGGGCGGCTAAAGCCGTCGGTGTATTTCAGGCCGATGGCCCAGCCGACCTCGAACAGGCCGGCGAGCAGCAGAATGATCCAGGACATGGTGACCTCCAGTGCTGACTGAAGGGGCCGTCCCCGGATGCTTCATCGCCGTTGCGGCGATGCGGAGGTCGTCCTCGCGTGGCGCCTATTCTGCACATGAATGGGGCCGCGGCAAGTTGCCCGGATAAGCGGAAGCTGTTGATTCAGCTGGAGCTTTTTGAAATATCCTGACCAAGCCGACGATACAGCGTGGCCAGCAGCGGGCCGGACAGGTTGTGCCAGACGCTGAACAGCGCGCTGGGCACCGCCGCCAGCGGGCTGAAGTGGGCGCTGGCCAGGGCGGCGCCGAGGCCGGAGTTCTGCATGCCGACTTCGATGGACAGCGTCTTGCGCTGCGCCAGCGACATGCCGAACAGGCGTCCGGCCAGATAACCCAGGCCCAGGCCGATGCCGTTGTGCAGGATCACCACCGCCATGATCAGCAGGCCGGATTCGGCGATCCTGCCCTGGCTGGCGGCCACCACGGCGGCGACGATGGCGACGATGCTAACCACCGAGATCAGCGGCAGCACCTCGACGGCGGTCTTCACCCGCGCGCCGAGCAGGCGCTGGGCGATCAGGCCGAGGATGATCGGCAGCAGCACCATCTTGAGGATGGACATGAACATGGCGCTGAACGACACCGGCAGCCATTCCGATGCCAGCAGCCAGATCAGCGCCGGGGTCACGAGCGGGGCGAGCAGGGTGGTGACGGCGGTGATCGACACCGACAGTGCCAGGTCGCCACGGGCGAACCAGGTGATCACGTTGGAGGCGGTGCCGCCCGGGCAGCAGCCGACCAGAATCACGCCCACGGCGATTTCCGCTGGCAGGGCGAATACCTGGCACAGGCCCCAGGCCAGCAGCGGCATGATGCTGAACTGCGCCAGCACGCCGAGCAGCACCGCCAGCGGGCGGCGGGCGACTTCCTGGAAGTCCTTGGCCTTGAGGGTCAGGCCCATGCCGAACATGATCAGCCCCAGCAGCGGCACGATCCAGGCGCTCAGCGGCAGGAACCAGTCGGGCTGGAAGAAGGCCAGTACGGCGAACAGCAACACCCAGACGGCGAAGGTGTTGCCGATGAAACGGCTGAGGGCGATCAGTGCGTGCATGGAAGGGCTTGGGCTTTGTGGAAAGCCGCCAAGCCTATCAGAAGCGACTTGATTTGCGCCGGAGCTCAGGAGCGCAACCTATGCCGGGATGCCTTGTCCGATTGTCTAGAGCGACTCTTCATCCGCCGGATAGCGGCTGGCAGTCAGGCTTTCCTTGATCTTGCGCAGGTGCGGCTGGAAGTCCACGCCGCGGCGCAGGGTGACGCCGGTGGCGAGTACGTCGAGCACGGTGAGCTGGATGATGCGCGAGGTCATCGGCATGTAGATGTCGGTGTCCTCCGGCAGCGGAATGTCCAGGCTCAGGGTGCTGGCCCTGGCCAGCGGCGAGCCGGCGGCGGTGAGGCCGAGTACCGAGGCGCCGTTTTCCCGTGCCAGGCGCGCCACCTCCACCAGTTCGCGGGTGCGCCCGGTGTAGGAAATGATCACGAACAGATCGCCGGTGTGCGCCACCGAGGCGATCATGCGCTGCATCAGCACGTCGGAATGGGCCGACACGGCGAGGTTGAAGCGGAAGAACTTGTGCTGCGCGTCCAGTGCCACCGAAGCCGAGGCGCCGAGGCCGAAGAAGTGAATCTGCCGCGCCTGGATCAGCAGGTCGACGGCGCGGCTGACGTGCTGCGGGTCGAGGCTCTGGCAGGCGCTGTCCAGCGAGGCGATGGTGCTGCCGAAGATCTTGCGCGTGTAGGCCTCGGGGCCGTCGTCGGCCGACACCGCGCGGCTGACGTAGGCGGCGCCGCTGGCCAGGCTCTGCGCCAGCTGCATCTTCAGTTCAGGGTAGCCGTTGGCACCGAACGAGCGGCAGAAGCGGTTGACCGTCGGCTCGCTGACCGCGGCGGCCTGGGCCAGCGCGGCGATGCTGAAGCGGGTGGCCTGCTGCGGGTCGTGCAGGATCACCTCGGCCACCTTGCGCTCGGCCTTGTTCAGGTCGTCCAGGCGGCTCTGGATCTGTTCCAGCAGATTGCGCACGCGGTCCATAAGGGCTCCTAACAGACAGATGATCAGGCTTGGCGCCGTCGGCGGGCAGTGGCGACAGCCGGCCTATCCTACTGATGACGCCCGACGGCCACCACTGGTTATCAGGGAAATGAAGAAATGTTGTTTTTATTACAACATTTTCACTTGATTAGCCGCCTGCTAAAGGGTATTTCTAGTGTATCTTGATAAAAGAACAAACATCATGGCCGCGATAAAGCTCGAATCCTGTACCTTTGCCCTGTTCGGCGCCCTCGGCGATCTGGCTCTGCGCAAGCTTTTCCCTGCGCTTTACCAGCTCGATCGCGCCGGTTTGCTGCACGACGACACCCGCATCCTCGCCCTGGCCCGCGAAGCCGGCGACCCTCAGCGCTATCTCGGCAGCATCGAGCAGGCCCTGCGCCTGCACGTGCCGGCCAAGGAACTGGAGGAGGCTGCCCTGGCGCGTTTCCAGGCGCGCCTGCATTACCTGACCATGGATTTCCTGCAGGCTGACGACTACCAGGCGCTGGCCGAAGTGGCCGGCCATGACCAACTGATCGCCTACTTCGCCACGCCTGCCTCGGTGTACGGCGGTATCTGCACCAACCTGGCGGCAGTGGGCCTGGCCGAGCGGTGCCGGGTGGTGCTGGAGAAGCCCATCGGTCACGACCTGGCTTCCTCGCGAGCGGTGAACGACGCGGTGGCGCAGGTGTTCGCGGAGAACCGCGTCTATCGCATCGACCATTACCTGGGCAAGGAGACGGTGCAGAACCTGATCGCCCTGCGCTTCGCCAACAGCCTGTTCGAAACCCAGTGGAACCAGAACTACATCTCCCACGTGGAAATCACCGTGGCCGAGAAGGTCGGCATCGAGGGGCGCTGGGGCTACTTCGACCAGGCCGGCCAGCTGCGCGACATGATCCAGAACCACCTGCTGCAGCTGCTCTGCCTGATCGCCATGGACCCGCCCAGTGATCTGTCCGCCGACAGCATCCGCGACGAGAAGGTCAAGGTGCTCAAGGCGCTGGAACCGATCAGCGCCGAGCAGCTCGGCCAGCGCGTGGTGCGCGGCCAGTACGTGGCCGGCAGCAGCGATGGGCGCACGGTGCCCGGTTACCTGGAAGAAGAGAATTCCAACACCCAGAGCGACACCGAAACCTTCGTTGCCCTGCGTGCCGACATCCGCAACTGGCGCTGGGCCGGCGTGCCCTTCTACCTGCGCACCGGCAAGCGCATGCCGCAGAAGCTGTCGCAGATCGTCATCCACTTCAAGGCGCCGCCGCACTACATCTTCGCCCCGGAACAGCGTCAGCTGATCGGCAACAAGCTGATCATCCGCCTGCAGCCGGACGAGGGCATCGCCCTGCAGGTGCTGACCAAGGACCAGGGCCTGGACAAGGGCATGCAGCTGCGCAGTGGCCCGCTGCAGCTGAGCTTCTCCGATACCTACCGCAGCGCGCGCATCCCCGATGCCTACGAACGACTGCTGCTGGAAGTGATGCGCGGCAACCAGAACCTGTTCGTGCGCAAGGACGAAATCGAATACGCCTGGCAGTGGTGCGACCAGCTGATCGCCGGCTGGAAGCAGCTCGGCGAGGCGCCGAAACCCTATACCGCCGGTAGCTGGGGCCCGATGGCCTCGGTGGCGCTGATCACTCGTGACGGGAGGAGCTGGTATGGCGATCTCTGACCTTGAACTGCCCACGGGCGTCGTTGCCCGTAGCGATGCCAGCGCAGAGGCGCATGCCGATGCCCTGGCCCTGCGCGTGGCCGACGCCCTGCGCCAGGCCATCGACAACCGCGGCAGCGCCACCCTGGTGGTGTCCGGCGGACGCAGCCCGGTGGCCTTCTTCGACGCCCTGGCGCAGCAGCCACTGGACTGGCGCCAGGTGCTGGTGAGCCTGGCCGACGAGCGCTGGGTGCCTGTCAACCACGCCAGCAGCAACGAGGCGCTGGTGCGTCGTCATCTGCTGCGTGGCGCGGCCTCCGAGGCGAAGTTCCTCGGCCTGTACCGGGTCGCCGGCAGCCTGGAGCAGGCGGCTGAGCTGGCCGATGCGGCCTTTGCCGAGTTGCCGCCGATCGACGTGCTGGTGCTTGGCATGGGCGACGACGGCCACACCGCCTCGCTGTTCCCGGACAGCCCCAATCTCGACCAGGCGCTGCGCGCCGACTGCCCGCGCCGGGTGCTGCCGATGCAGGCGCCGAGCCAGCCGACCCAGCGCCTGACCCTGACCCTGCCGCTGCTGGCCGGCGCGCGCCTGCCGCTGCTGGCGATCCAGGGCCAGGCCAAGCTGGCCACCCTGGCCGAGGCGCTGGCGCCCGGCGAGGTGGCGAGCATGCCGATCCGCGCCTTCCTGCATTCCCCTCTCGAAATCTATTGGTGCCCCTGACATGACCAGCCCCAACGAAAGCCAGCGCGCGCGCATGGCCGAACACATCGCCGAGATCGACCGCATCTGCGCCCAGGCGCGGATCATGCCGGTGATCACCATCGCCCGCGAGGCGGACATCCTGCCGCTGGCCGACGCCCTGGCCAACGGTGGCCTGCGCGTGCTGGAGGTGACTCTGCGTTCCGAGCACGGCCTGGAGGCGATCCGTCGCCTGCGCGCCGAGCGTCCCGAACTGTGCGTCGGCGCCGGCACCGTGCTCGACGAGCAGATGCTGGCCGCCGCCATCGAGGCCGGCGCCCAGTTCATCGTCACCCCGGGCAGCACCCGCGAGCTGCTGCTTGCCGCCCTGGACAGCCCGGTGCCGCTGCTGCCGGGCGTGAGCAGCGCCTCCGAGCTGATGGTCGGCTACGCCCTCGGCTATCGTCGCTTCAAGCTGTTCCCGGCCGAGGTCTGCGGCGGCATCGCTGCGCTCAAGGCGCTGGCCGGGCCGTTCGGTGGCGTGCGTTTCTGTCCCACCGGCGGCATCACGCCGGACAACCTGCAGCGCTACATGGCCCAGCCCAACGTCATGTGCGTTGGCGGCACCTGGATGTTCCAGCGCGAGTGGGTCGAGCAGGGCGACTGGGCGCGCATCCAGCAGTGCAGCACCGAGGCGTTGCAGTTGTTGGGATAAGTATCGCGTCGGCGGGGTGGTGCGCGCGGCCTGGGTGGCCCCGCGACACCCCACGATTCCCCGACATGACGCCGATCCCGTAGGGTGCGCTGTGCGCACCATCGATAGACCGGCCGCCTGGTGCGCATGGCGCACCCTACTTGGAATCCCCGAATGACCGAATTCCCGATCCAGCAACCCTTGCTGCTGGGCATGATGCGCCTGCTCGAATGCGCCGAGCTGGCCACACCGCAGGCGCTGCTCGGCTTTATCGAGCGCAGCGTCGAGCGTGGCCTCAATGGTTTCGACCACGCCGACATCTACGGCCTGGGCGAATGCGAAGCGCGTTTCGGTGCGGCGCTGCGTCTGCGCCCGCAACTGCAAGCGCAGCTAAAGCTGATCAGCAAGGCCGACATCGTGCCGGCGGCGCAGGACGTTTCGCGCTGGCGGGTCAAGCACTACGACACCACGGCGAGCTACCTGACCCGCGCAGTGGACGCCTCGCTGCAGCGCCTGGGCGTCGAGCGGCTGGACGGCTTTCTGCTGCATCGTCCCGACCCGCTGCTGCAGGTCGAGGAAGTGACCCGCGCCCTGCAGGCGCTGGTCGAGTCCGGCAAGGTCGGCTGGCTCGGCCTGTCCAACGCCGAGCCGCTGCACTGGCAGGTACTCGGCCGCGAACTGGAGCTGCGCTGCAACCAGATCGAGCTGTCGCTCAGCGCCCAGCAGGCGGCCTGGGATGGCCGTCTGCAGGCATTGCAGGCCGATGGCATGCAGGTGCTGGCCTGGTCGCCGCTGGCCGGCGGGCGTTTCGCCCCGGCGCTGCAGCAGGCGCTGGAGGAGGTGGCCGCGGCGCTGCAGGCAACGCCGCTGCAGGTTGCCCTGGCCTGGCTGCGCCGTCTGCCGGGACGCCCGGTGCCGATTCTCGGCAGCCTGCGCGAGGCCCGTATCGAGGAGGCCCTGGCTGGCGCCGAGCTGCAGCTGGACGCGCCGACCTGGTTCTACCTCAGCGAGGCCGCGCGCGGCGAACGCGCGCCCTGAGTAGCCGGCCCCTCGGCGAACGGGCCGCCGTTTGTGAATCGATGCCGCAAAATTTTCCCTACCTATGTGCCTGGAGCGGCGCGCGGAGCGTCAGCACAGGCCTTGTGCTGGCTCTACAAAAACAATTCTCCAGCTAAACCCGAACTGCCTGTCATCCGAACAGTTGGAGAATTGTCATGAACACCTGGTTTGCCAACCTCAGTGTCACCCGCAAGCTTGCGCTCGGCTTCGGCCTGGTGCTGGCCCTCACCCTGGCCCTGGCCTGGACCGCCTGGAGCGGCCTGGGCAGCGTCATCCAGCGCAGTGCCTGGATGAGCGAGATCTCCCACCTCAACACCACCCTGACCAACCTGCGCATCGCCCGCCTGCAGTTCATGCTGGCCAGGGGCGACGTGCCCAGCAGCGAGCGCCTGCTGACCAACCTCGACCTCTATCTGCAGCAGCAGAAGAAGCTGCTCGGCACCTTCACCAACCCGGTTAACGTCAAGCTGCTGCAGGAGCAGGACCGCTACAACCAGGACTACCAGCGTTCGCTGGCCGGCATGCGTGCCGCCTACGCCGCGGCCGACGAGGCGCGGCGCAAGGTGCTGGCCGAAGATCAGCAGCTCGGTGACCTGCTCGCCGCCATGCTGCGCAGCGTGCAGCTGCTGCCGGAGTACGACGGCGGTCGTTTCCCCCAACTGCAGGCACTGACCGATACCCGTGCCGAGCTGCTGCGTCTGCGCTACCTGCTCGAGCGTTACGACAGCACGCCCGACGCCCAGACCGAGCAGGCCCTGGCCGAGCGTATCGCCTCCGCCAGCGCCAGCCTCGACGCGCTGCAGCAGGCCTTCGGGAGTGCCCAGCGCGACGCGGTGCAGCGCATTGCCGCGGCGTTGGGCCAGTTCGAGCAAGCCGTGCAGGCATTCAAGAGCGCTACTGCCGACATCACCCGTACCCGTCAGGAAATGACCGACCAGCAGGGCGAGATCGTCCGTATCAGCGAGGCGCTGTACAAGTTCCAGATGGAGCGCATGGCCATCGAGAGCGCCAAGGCGCGCAGCCTGCAGATCGGTGCCACGCTGCTGGCCATGCTCTTCGGCGTGCTGGCCGCGTGGATCATCACCCGCCAGATCACCCGTCCGCTGCAGGACACCCTGGGTGCGGTGCAGCGCATCGCCGACGGCGACCTGACCGCCAGCGTGCGGGTCGACCGTCGTGACGAGATGGGCCAGCTGCAGCAGGGCATCCAGCACATGGCCACGACCCTGCGCGAGCTGATCGGCGGCATCCGCGACAGCGTCACCCAGATCGCCAGTGCCGCCGAGGAGCTGTCGGCCGTCACTGAGCAGACCAGCGCCGGCGCCAACAGCCAGAAGAGCGAAACCGACCAGGTGGCCACGGCCATGCACGAGATGTCGGCCACTGTGCAGGAAGTGGCACGCAACGCCGAGCAGGCCTCGCAGGCGGCCAACGACGCCGACGGCCAGGCACGCCTGGGCGATCAGGTGGTGGCCGAGGTGATCGTGCAGATCGAACGCCTGGCGGCCGAGGTCAGCCGCTCCAGCGAGGCGATGCACGGCCTGCAGCAGGAGAGCGACAAGATCGGCAGCGTGATGGACGTGATCAAGTCGGTGGCCGAGCAGACCAACCTGCTGGCGCTCAACGCGGCCATCGAGGCGGCGCGTGCCGGCGAGGCGGGACGCGGTTTCGCCGTGGTCGCCGACGAGGTGCGCGGCCTGGCGCAGCGCACGCAGAAATCCACCGAGGAGATCGAGGCGCTGATCGCCGGGCTGCAGAGCGGTACCCAGCAGGTGGCGGCGGTGATGCGCAACAGCCGCAACCTCACCGACAGCAGCGTCGAGCTGACACGCAAGGCCGGCGACTCGCTGGGCAGCATCACCCTGGCGGTGTCCAACATCCAGTCGATGAACCAGCAGATCGCCGCCGCCGCCGAGGAGCAGAGCGCGGTGGCCGAGGAAATCAGCCGCAGCATCCTCAGCGTGCGCGACGTCTCCGAACAGACCGCCACTGCCAGCGACGAGACGGCCAAGTCCTCGGCCGAGCTGGCGCGTCTGGGCGGGCAGCTGCAGGCGCTGGTCAGCCGCTTCCGCGTGTAGAGCAGGAATCTTGCGCACGGCGTAGGGTGCGCCGTGCGCACCGGGAACGTAGTGGGCTCCGGCCCGAAGCGGGGAGCTAACCACAGCAACAGTCAACGCGCCATAGCCCATCCAGGTGGTCTATCGACACACCGCCATGGCGGGTTACGTGGCGTTTGAGTCGCGTGGAGATGCCCATAGCCTGACCCTGCGCTGCCCACCCTGCCCAAGCTGGACCATCGCCAAGAAAGAGGTTCTTCGCGTTCTCGCGGGGAAGATGCGCTTGACACCGGACTGGCAATTACGTGTTAGCTGTCGATGACTTGGCACTATCCGTTAGCGTGTCGCCTGATCTGATGGGTTTCGCCCCTTACGGGCGACTCACTTTCTTTGCTTGTGCAAAGAAAGTAAGCAAAGAAACACACCCCTGCATACGGCCCCGGCTGCGCCGGTGTTCCCTCGCTCCATCACCACTCCAGGGGCACGCCACGAAGGGCCATCCCTGGCCCATCGTGGCTCTCGCGACATCCATGTCGCTCAACCCCTTCCGCGGCGATTCCACTCGGCCTCCTGAAGGGGGACTTGGGCGTCGTCTGTACCATCGCAGTTGAAGAGCAAAGGCAAAAGCCAGACGCCGCCAATTTCAACTTCGCAAAGATCATGCAAGCTCGCGACCCGGCTCCCGGAGCAGCGCCGGAGCGAGGAAACGCAGCGAAGAGGAGTAACAGCCGCAGGCTGGCCCGAACGCTCGGCGCACTCGGCAATGGATAGTGCTAAGTCAGCAAGCGATACGCACACAACCTTGCCAGTCCGGTGCCAACCCGCACTTTCCCCCCAAATATGCGAAGAACCAAAAAGAAGGCGGCCGAGGCCGCCCGAATTTCCCTGGAGGGGATTGGAGAGTGGGGCCGCTCAGCGCGGCCCCGCTGTGACCTCAGCGGATCTGGATGCGTTCGAGCAGATAGGCCTTGGCACTGGCGTCGCCGACCCGCGCGGCTTCGTCGGCCAGGCGCAGGGCGCGTTCGAGGTCCTTGCTCGCCAGCGCGGCGTCGATGCCCTGGCGGTAGTAGGCCTGGGTTTCCGGCAGTACCGCCGGGGCCGGCACGCTGGGCAGCTGGTTGCCCATCTCGCGGCCGATGCTGAACGGCGGTACATAGGTGTTGGCCTGCTGGCCGGCCACCTTGTCCTCGATCAGCACCATCTTGATCACCCCCACCGGCGCATGCTTGGCCACCGGGTCGGGAATGTTCGGCGCCTCGTTGCCGAGGGCGCGGGCGAAGGCCTTGGCCGGATGTTCGATGACGGTCTGGCCGCGCATCTGCGCCTCGCTGGTGTAGAGCACCAGGTAGTGTTCGTTGCCCGGATTGTCCGGATACAGGCGGTCGACGCGCAGGCGCGCGTCCAGGCTGTCGCCCTTGAGCCCGGAGGCCGGGGCGTAGACGAAGTCCTCGGCGCCGAGCAGGCGGGTGACGCGGAACTGGCTGTCGAGCAGCATGGCGTTGGGCGCCAGCACCGTGTCGCCGGCCTGGCTGTACAGGCGGATCTCGAATGACTTGCTGGCGGCCGGCAGCTGGAAGGCACGGAAAAAGCTCTTGCCGCTGTCGAAGTCGAACGCCGGGGCGCTGGCGTCGATGCGCACCTCGCCGCTGAAGTTCACCGGGATCGGCTGGTAGGGCAGCTCGCGCAGCGAGGCGCAGCAGGATGGCGCGGCGGCCAGGGCCTGTTCGGCGCTGCCGGCGGAGGTCTGCAAAGGGGCCGGACTGCTGCTCAGGGCATCGATGCGGCGCAGCGGCTCGCTGGCGCAGCCGGTTAACAGAACGGTGAGCAGCGCGAGGCTGGCGATCTTGAACGGTGGCATGGGTTATTCCTCTTTTTATGTCACGCCTGGTAAAAGGCCCCGGCCTATTGCAGAACCGGGGCAAGGACCACAGGAGCAGCGTTACGGTATTGCCGGGCATCCGGATGCAACGGATGCCAGAGCGCTTACCACCAGGCTTCGGCCTGGACGCCAAAGGTGAGGCCGTTGTCGTCGCCGGCATCGATGGATTCGCTGGCGGCGTTGTACTTGCCGCCGTCCCACATGGCGTAGGTGGCGAACACACGGATCTGCGGGCGTGCCCAGAAGCTGCGGCCGGCCGACCACTGCTGGGCCAGGGTGACTTTCTTCAGGTCGCGGGACTTCTCGCCCTTGGCCTGCGGGTCGATATGGTCGTAGCCGAACTCCAGCGCGGTGCTCATGGTGTTGGTCCACTTGTACACCGGGCGCACGCCGAACGAGGTCCAGGTCTGCCCGGAGTCGTTGTCGAAGTCCTTATCCTCGTAGATCTGCACGTACATCATCTCGATGTCGTCGGTCAGACCGACCACGCCCTGGTTGACCAGACGGAACATCTTGCCGTCGCTGTTGCCGGTGCTGTTGCGCCCGGTGCTGCCGATGATGCCGTCGGTGCCGTACTGCAGGGCGAGCTTGTTGAAGCCGCCGAACCAGTTGCCCTGGATGTGCTGCACGGTGACCAGATGACCCTTCTGGTTGGTGTAGCCGGGGTCATCCTTCTGCTGTTCGGTGAGGTTGGCCTTGCCGTAGTCGTAGCCGAGCTCCAGCTTGCCGTCGGTGTTGAAGTCGATGTCGGTCAGGCGCAGGTCGAGGGTGTCGTTGGCCACGTTGGTGCCGGTGCCGGTGCCTTCGTAGACCCAGTCTCCATCGGTGTTGCGCATCCAGGCCACGTGCGCCTTGGCGAAGCCCAGGTCGATGTCCTCGATGCCGGCGCCGGGGCCGGAAACGTCCCAGTAGTAGTAGTCGTTGATGTGCACGTCGTTGCGCTTGTAGTAGCGCTTGCCGGCCCACAGGGCGGCGCCGGGCAGGGCCGGCAGGAAGTTCTTGGCCTGCACGTTGAACTGGCGGATCGAGCTGGTGCCGTTGTTGAAGGCACTGCCGCCGTCGCTGTCGGTGGCTTCCCAGTCGTTAGCCTGGTCCGACTTGTAGGCAATCATGCTGTCGAGATAGAAGCTCTGCTCGCCTTCCTTCCATACCTCGTGGCCGAGACCGATCTCGGCATAGGTCTCGCATTCGTTGCCGAGGCGGTACTTGGCCGGTGCGCCGGCCGCCTGGAAGCAGGCCTGGTCGCCGCCGCCGGCGGTGGCACCGATGCCGGAACGCATGTAGCCATGGAAATCCAGTGCCAGGGCCGGGGTGGCCACCAGCATGGCGGCGAACAGGGCGCCGGGACGCAGCAGCAGGGCGGGGTGCATGGTGTTCATCGTGGGGTCCTTTTTTCTTGTTGGATTCGCAGTCGGACTTGCTTGGCGGCGCGACCGGGCCGGGCAGTGGGCCCCGGTGGCGACTGCGGGCAAGAGTCGGGTAGCCCTGGCGCCGCCACATCCTCCCTTGCCGGAATTTTTCGAGGCGGAGCGGCGAGGCGTAGCGAAGCGGCAGGGGGGATGGCGTGCGGGGCGCATTTCTACGCCTGCGTCCTACGCCGGGAAAAACCTGGCCGGGGAGGTTTGGCCGCGCCTGCCCGGGCGGCAGGCTGGCGTCATCGGTGCGCCCGCGCGGGCGGCCGATCAGTCCATCCGGGGGCAGCCCCCCCGTAGTCGGATGCTCACGACAATGACAAGAATGGAGCTTCAAGATGAACCGATACCTGCGACTGGCCGCGCTGACCCTGGCCCTGGCGCCGCTGGCCTACCCCTGGGGCAACCTGGTGCGCGCCGCCGACGCGCCGGGCAAGACCGCCAGCGGCGTGCGCTAT
>VFQR01002230.1_pt1 | contig 12733 bp, 12 predicted proteins | sample 3512321 | NCBI WGS metagenome assembly VFQR01 (sample SAMN10412374, study PRJNA504923) | tailings metagenome | isolation source: Relicate 3 Philex TSF1 revegetated site | place: Philippines: Tuba, Benguet | collected 2017-08-29
GCGCGACAGGGATCGAACCTGTGACCCCTACCATGTCAAGGTAGTGCTCTACCGCTGAGCTACGCGCGCATCCGCGAGGGAGGCTCCCTATATCGGGTGCCTCCGGCAGGGGCAAGCAGGCCGGATCAGGCCGCCGCCAACATCTTCTGGACCTCGTTCACGAGGTCCTTGAGGTGGAAGGGCTTGGAAAGCACCTTGGAATCCTCGGGCGCCTTCTGGTTCTGCGCCTCGAGCGTCACGGCCGCGAAGCCCGTGATGAACATGACCTTGATATCCGGATCGAGTTCGGTGGCCCGGCGGGCAAGCTCGATCCCGTCCATTTCCGGCATCACGATATCGGTAAGCAGGAGTTCGAAGGGCTCCTCGCGCAGCCGCTGATAGGCCGACCGGCCGTTGTCGAAATGGGCGACTTCATAGCCGGCATTGACCAGCGCCTTCACCAGGAAACGGCGCATATCGTTGTCGTCTTCGGCGAGCAGAATCTTCGGCATGGTGCCCCTTAACGTCCCGGCTTTGCAGGCCCTTTTCGGCGCCCATTTGGAGCGTCCCCGGTAAATGGCCGGTGAAGGTGCATAAAGAAAGGCGCGGCCTTCACAAGGCCTTACCGCCCTGCGACAAAGCCAAAATTGACGTTTTCCTTAATCCCAAGGCCCCGCCCGCAAGGCTCCCCGCGATGAGTGCCACGATTGTCGAAGAACTGGCCCCGGCCTTCGATATCGAGGAGCCGCTTTCCGCGACGGGTCCGGTCGTCTGCAATTCGCCGCACAGCGGGCGGTCCTACCCGGCCTCGTTCCTGCGCCAGAGCCGGCTCGAGCTTGCGGCGCTCCGGCGCTCCGAAGACACCTTCGTCGACGAACTCTTCGCCGAGGCCCCGCGCGCCGGCGTGCCTTTGATGCGCGCCCATTTCCCGCGCGCCTTCCTCGACGTGAACCGCGAGCCCTACGAACTCGATCCGCGCATGTTCGAAGGAAGGCTGCCCGCCTTCGCCAATACGCGCTCGCTGCGGGTGGCCGGCGGTCTCGGCACCGTTGCCCGCGTGGTCGGCGATGCGCGCGAAATCTATCCGAGGCGCATTCCGGTTTCCGAGGCGCTCTCGCGCATCGAACAATTTTACAAGCCGTACCACCGCACGCTCCGCAAGCTCGTGACGCGGGCGCAGAAGAATTGCGGCTTTGCGCTCCTGCTCGACTGCCACTCGATGCCGTCGAATGCCGGCGGCCGCGACGAGCGTCCGCGCGCGGACTTCGTTCTCGGCGACCGCTATGGCACGAGTTGCTCGGCGTCGATTGCCGACATGGTCGAGCGCACGCTGCGTGCGCAGGGCTACATCGTCCTGCGCAACAAACCCTATGCGGGCGGCTTCATCACGGAGCACTACGGCGACCCCGCCACCGGCCTTCACGCGCTGCAGATCGAAGTGAACCGCGCGCTCTATATGGACGAGGCGCGCTACGAGAAGTCCGCCGGGTTCGAGACCATGAAGCGCGACCTCGGCCACATGATCGAGGCGGTCGCGGCCTTCACCGAGGCCGGAATCGAACCCTTGCCGGACGCGGCGGAGTAAGCGGGTACCCAAAAGAAAGAGGCCGCTACAGTTGCCTGTAGCGGCCCAAGTCTAGGGAGGAAACGCCCAAGGAGGGCGGCGAAAACGCGACGCCATCGCGTATCGCACCGCAACAATATGCTCCCGCACCGCAAAATAAGCAAGCAATACTTACATAACTTTTCCGGGATCGAATGGCCCTACCTCGGAATCAAACCGCAAAGAAATCAATGCGTTAGCTGTTTGGCCGACGGCGGCCCGCCAAAAGGTAGCAAGCGATCGAAAGGGCCAGGAGCCCGGCCATGAGCCAGAACGCCGCCTGATAGGCGGCCAGCGGATAGATCGTTTGATTCGGGGCCATGAACTCGATGACCGCGCCGGTCGCGAACTGAAACAGAAACACGCCCCCCATGGTCGCGAGATTCAGGAGCGTTAGCCCGCGCCCGACAAGCTGCGGCGGAAACATCTCTCGCGCCTGTCCGACCAGCAGCGGCGGGTAGCCGGTCACGAGGCCATAAAGTACGAACCACACGCCGAGAACCACAGGGCTCAGCTTCCCCACGAACGCAATCCAGACCAGCATCGCCAGCGTCAGGGACGCACCGATCAGCACCGGCGTCCGGTAACTGCCGAATACGCGGTCGGCCACACCCCAGCAGAACGCCGCGCTCATGCTCGAGAGCGCGAGCAACAGAAGATAGAAGCCGCGCGTATCGAGATCGTAGCCGTACACGTGCGCGAGATACGGACCGCCCCAGAGGCCGAGGATCGTAATCACCACCGCGTAGTTCGTGAGAAACATCGCGAAGATCGGCCAGAACGACGGTGTGCGCGTCACCACGAGCAGGCCGCGCAGGCTTTCGACGAAATTCTCTTTCTTGTGTTCGGCCGGCTGCGTTCCGGGCGGGTCGTCGCTGACCCACCACAGCACGATCAACCCGGACAACCCGGCGAGAACGGCGACGATGACGAAGCTCGGCCGCCAGCCGATGGTGGCCGTCGCGAAGGCGAGCGGCGACGTTGCCGCGAGCAACCCGAGCCCCGACAAGCCGAGCTGAATGCCGGTGACGGTCGAGAAATATTTCGGCTGGAACCACCGCGAATAGATCGCAAGCGGCGCGACATAGAAACTCGAGCAGCCGAGCGCCATCAGCACCCGCCCGAGCACGAGCCAGTTCAGGTCCGGACCGAACGCGAATACGAAACAGCCGGCAACCGCAAGCACGGTGGACCACAGCATGGTGACGCGCGGGCCGAAGCGGTCGATCAGCATGCCGACCGGCACCTGCGCGATCGCGAAGGCGAGGAAGAACGAGCTTGAAAGCAGCGCGAGGCCCGCGGCGCTGATGTTGAGCTCGGTCACGAGATTGGGGCCGATGACGCTGATAGCGCTGCGGAGGAACTGGCTCACGAGCTGCGCCGTCGAAAGCACGGCGACGAGCCAAATCCCGGCCTTCAGATCGAGCCGCGTGCCGGACGCACCGCCACCGGCGGCATTTTGCCCGCCCTTCACGCTTCGCTCCTCCGGAATTGTGCGGGCATTCACCCTGCAATTCTGGCAATGCGAGTGCCATGCCGGGCCTTCGACTTCAACCTTCCGCCGTGCAGTCAGGCGTTGCCGGAATCACATGGCGACCGTTAGATTTGGCCGCCGCCGCACTGCGGCCGTTGCAGGGGAATTGCAGAACACATGGGCGCAGTCGATTTCGCGGCCTTCGTCGACAAGCTTGCGGATGTCGCAGGCGAAGCGATCCTGCCGTTCTTCCGCACCGCGCTCGCGGTCGAAAACAAGAAGCTCAAAGGCAGCTTCGATCCGGTGACCGCCGCCGACCGTGCTGCGGAAACCGCGATGCGCGCCTTGATCCGCAAACACTTTCCCGCGCACGGCGTCGTCGGCGAAGAGTTCGACGACGTAAAAAGCGACGCGCCCTACACATGGGTGCTCGATCCGATCGACGGCACGAAATCCTTCATCGCCGGAATGCCGGTCTGGGGTACGCTGATCGGCCTGTGCAAGGATGACATGCCCGTCTACGGCATGATGGCGCAGCCGTTTATCGGCGAACGTTTTACCGGCGACGGCGCGAGTGCGCGGTATCGCGGACCTGCCGGCGAGCGAAAACTGATTGCGCGCAAATGCGCGGCACTCGACGAAGCGCTGCTGTTCACCACGAGCCCGCACCTCTTCACCGCCGAAGAGAAAGAACGCTATGACCGCGTCGAAAAGAATGTGCGCCTGCCGCGTTTCGGCGGCGACTGCTACGCCTACTGCATGATCGCGGCCGGCTACGTGGATCTCGTGGTCGAGGCGGGGCTCGATGCCTACGACATCGTGGCGCTCATTCCGATCATCGAGGGCGCGGGCGGCATCGTCACGAACTGGCAGGGCGAGAGCGCCGCAAAAGGCGGACGCATCGTGGCCGCCGGCGACAAGCGCGTGCACGCGGCCGCGCTCGAGTTGCTGAACCGGTAGACTAGGACGCTTCTGCCGCGGCGCCCGGCACGAACGCATCGAACGCAGCCCAGAACTGCGAACGGATGGAGTCGCGCTCGATCATGATCTCGTGGCGGCTTCCCGGAATCACGATGATCTTTCCGGCGCGCAGACCTTTCGCGAAGGTCGACGCCGCCACCGTGGAAACGAGGCGATCTTCTCCCGCGCCGAGGATCAGAATTTTCTGCCCGAGCTTCGCCGCGTATTCCGCCCCCGCGAATTCGTCGACCTGGCGGAAGGATGCTGCGATCCATGACAGCGTCGGCGAACCGAGGCCCAGCGAGGGTTCGGCTTCGATGATCGATGCAATCCGCGCGTAACGTACCGGGTCCGAGGACACCGGATTTCCCGCAAACGCCCGATTGGTGACTGCGACGGCGCTGCCGCCCGGAATGTAGCGTGCGCCAAGACCGATCGCGGCCATGAAACGCGTGAAGAGGCGCGAAAGCTTGCGGTAGCGCTTGATCCGCAGATCGACCATCGGCGCGCAGAGCACGACGCGCTCGAACCATTGCCGCTCTTCGTGCAGCGCACGCAGAATGTTCGCACCACCCATGGAATGCGCGAGCGCAAAATAAGGTGCCGGACATTCCCGCAGCACGACCTGATTCATGAAGGCCTCGAGATCGTGCTGGTACTCCGCGAAGTCGCCGACATGTCCCTTGCGCGGATCGGAGAGCGCACGCGCCGATCCGCCCTGCCCGCGCCAGTCGAGCGCAACGACCGCGAAGCCGCGCGCACGCAGTTCGGAAACAACCTCGAAATATTTCTCGATCATCTCCGCGCGGCCGGGGAAGATGCAGACGGTGCCTTTGCCGGCACCCTCGCCCGCAGGCCAGCGCGCAAAGCGCAGCCGCGTTCCGTCCGAGGCCTCGATGAAGCCATCGACGGCGCCTTCCGGAATAGGATTGGTGGGAATGGAAACGAGAGCCATGAAACGAGAACAATGAATCGCCGCGGTTGTTGCGGGATGCCTACAATGGCGGTTCACACGCGGCAACGCCGTTAGCGCATTCAATCTTTCCTGGGCGGTATTTTGCTCAGGCCGACGATTTCGCCGGTCTGCGCGTTCATGACGACGCGAACCTTGTCGCCCAGGAGGTCCTCGGCCTGAAAGACATAGTTCACGCCGCGCCGTTGCAGGCCGGTGACGTTCCGGAAGCCCCGGGTTTCGATCTCATGAAGGATCCGCTCCTGCGTGGCGCGTCCCTGCGCAAACGCGCCGGCCCCCGGCAGCGGCAGGGCGGCAAGTACAAACAGCAAAAGAATTGCGGCGGGGCGCAGGAAAAGCATGGCGGAGGTCTGCCTTTCGCACCCTTCATCCCCCAGGGCAGATGAATGCAGGCCGAACAGCCGCATTTTCGGCCGCCCGCATACGGCCCGGACCGGGCCTTGAAGGCCGAAAGGCCTCGCCTATATCCCGGCTGTGCAGGCCCTTTCGGCTGCACCGCCCGCTCGTTTGGCTACGGCAAGCGGACCTTTGCGGGCGCGTAACAACTCACATGTCGCTTCTGAAGGAGGATATGTCATGCGTGGTTTCGACCTCACCCCCCTCTATCGTTCCACGGTCGGCTTCGACCGGATGTTCTCGCTGCTCGATGATTTCGACAGCCGGGTTCCCACCTACCCGCCTTACAACATCGAGCGCACCGGCGAAGACGCCTACCGGATCACGGTAGCCGTTGCCGGCTTCACCGATAAAGAACTCAACATCGAAGTGAAGGAAAACGCACTCACCCTTCGCGGCGAGAAGACCGTGACCGAGACGGAAGACAAGCCCGAAGTGCTCTATCAGGGCATTGCGGCCCGCGCATTCGAGCGCCGCTTCCAGCTCGCCGACCACGTGGAAGTCACCGGAGCCAGCGTCGAGAACGGCCTCCTGCACGTCGATCTCGTTCGCCGCATTCCGGAAGCCAAGAAGCCGCGCCAGATTCCGATCGGCAAGACCGGCGGCGCGCAGGTGATCGACGCGAAGGCCGCGTAACGACCGCCTGAAACAACGAGAAGGGCGTCAGCCAGACGGGATAACCCGCGCGGCTGGCGCCCTTTTTCTTGGATGAGTCAGCGCCCGAGCGCGATCAGAACGGCGCCTGCACCGGCGGCAATGCGCCGCCTGCATTGGGCTCGCTCTTTTTCATTTCAAGCGGCTGCACCGGCGGCACTCCGGAATTCGCCGGCCGTTGATCCGCATTCGGCACGAAGGTCGGCACTTCCGCGGACTTCGGCGACTCGGCCTTCGGCGTTTGCTGCTTTGGCGCTTCCGCTTTCGGCGCATCTTTCGGACGCGCATCGGGTGACGGAACGTCCTTTGCGCTCTCCGGCTTCACCGCCGCGACCTTCTCGGTCTTCTTCTTCACTTCTTTCTTTACGGTCTTGGCTTTCGCAGGAGCCTGCACGCGATTGCCGTCGCCTTGGGGATGGAGCCGTTCAACGCTCGGCCCCTGCTGCTGCACGGACGGATACGGCGGCGGCCAGTCGGCCGGCCTTTGCTGTGGCAGGTGACGGTAATCGTAGTCGGGTCCCTCGAAGTCGCTGACCGATCCATTGAACGACGGCGGAAAATCCGGTGGCGGCACCAGCGCCACACGTTGCGGCGGCAGCGGACGGCGGAGCACATCGATCATGCGTCCGGTGTAGCCGTCGATGAGCACGCGAACCTGCTGCCCGTCGCGATCGACGGCATGCGTGACCCAGAGCGGTCCCCGCATCCGCGGATCGGCCACCGGCTGAAAGCCCATCGAGCGGACCATCGCTTCGATCTGCGGCGGTGAAATTCTTCCTTCATAGCCGGGCGCAGGAGCGACCGGACCCCAATATTGCGCCGCGGCCGGCGTTACCGCACCGAACAAAGCCAGCGCCGCCGGCAGCATCCATGCTTGCAGAAGTCTCTTCTGAAATTTCACGGCAGCTCTCCCCATGAAACGAGCCGCCCCCACCCTCTGGCGAGCATTCCGCCGCGCGATTGCGGCGCTGTTGCGACCGCAAGCTGTCAATGATTCTGCGCTTTTGGGGCCTGGTGTCCGTGATGCCCCTCGACCTGCACGAGTCCGTCGAATTTTGCGAACAAAGCGAGACGCGATGGAGGCACTCCCCGTTCTTTTGCAGCAAGCGTGACGGCCAGAGCCTCGGCATGCGTCTTCGACAAACCCGCCGACACAAGCGTGTCCACGGACTTTAGCTGGTCGCCGCTGCAAAGGACGATGACCCACGCGCCATTTCGCTTTCGAAGAAAGGCACGACCACCCATTTCCTGCTGCGACCAGCCCGCAATCGCGGCATCGTGCTCGATCGCAACCGGTCCGACTTCGAGACGGGCTTCGGGGCGATCGAACGCGCTTTTCATCGCATGGAGTATGGCATTTGCTTCTTCATCGTTGGCCCGCGCCCGCGGTGCGAGCAGCAGCGAAACGCAGACGATAAGCGCCGATGCCGTAATCAACAGCGCGAAAAACCAATTCGACCGCGGTGACATGACCACTCCCGGAAAATGAAACCGGCCCGGGCGCAGATGCCCGGGCCGTCTTGGTCGTCAGTACTTGAAGCGCATGCCGCCGTAGATCGCGCGGCCTGCTCCGGGCTCGAAGAACGTCGAGGCCGAAGTCGCCGTGCTGTCGATGCTCGTGCTTGCGATGTACGCCTTGTTCGAGAGGTTGCGGGCATCGAGATAAAGCGAATAATTTCCTCGCTCGTATCCCGCTCGCATACCCCAGATGCCGTAGGCCGCCGTCGAAACCGTGTTGGCGCTGTCGACGAAATAGGTCGTCGGTGCCAGTTCCATGTTCGGCCCGATGAAGAACCCGTTGGGATTCTTGTAGAGCATCTCCGCGCGAACGAAATGACGGGGCGCACCCGGCAGTTCGTTGTTGCCGTAGGTGGCATCGTTCTGGAAACGGAAGTCGCTGAAGGTATAGGCGACATTGACCCAGAGCTTGTCCGGGTCGGCACCGCTCACGAACAGCGACTTCCATACCGCAGCACCGAAGCCGAGTTCGATGCCCTGATGCATCGTCCGGTCTGCGTTGGTCACGTTGCAGTTTCCGAATGCGCTGAAGTAGCAGAGCAACTCGTTCTTGATCTCCATGCGATACACTGCGGCATCCCACGTGAAGTCGGGCCTGCGTCCACGCGTACCGATTTCGAAGGTGGTCGCCTTCTGCGGCCGGATCTGCGTGAACGGAATTACGGCCGTGCCTTCGCCGAAACTCGGTGCTTCGGCGCTTGCCGAGATGTTGCCGAAGATTTGCCAGGTGGGATCGACGTTCCACAACAATCCGACCTTCGGCGTGAACAGATTGTGCTCCGTGCGGCCGGACGTGAGAGCCAGAATGTTCTCGCGGTCACGAATGGCAAAGAGATGCTGGGCAGCCGTGACCAGCGCGACTTTCTGCAGGAAGAAGAACGAGTTCTCCGCGTAAGCGGAGTAGTTCTGCGAGCGATCTTTGGACGCCGAGAGCAAGGCGCCCTTGGCCGCGCCCGCCCCGTTCGCATACTGCCGGTTGTTCAGGAGACCGTTGTGCAGGTTGACCCCGGCAATCAGCCGGTTTGCATAAGCACCGATATAGCCTTCGTTGGTGACGCGAACGAACCCGCCGTAATCCTGATAGCGGTAATCGAGCCACTGAAAGATCGGATGCTCGAGGTGACGGTCCACGCCGAACACGCCGAGTTCGACCTTGGTTTCGTCGAAACGCAACGTCGTTTTGTTGGCAAGGCGCAGACTTTGCACGTTGCGCTGCCAGTCGTTCGTCACGTTGGTGGCGGCCGCCGTGCGCGGCGAGGTCAGCGCCGTTTGCCGCGTGACCGCTCCCGGAATGCGCTGCATGATGTCGTTCGCATTCAGGTAGAAACGCGTCTCGGCATTCTGCGAGAATTGGTAACCGATGTTCGCGGCACCGCGGGTCGAATGCCCCCAGCTGTGATCGCGGAAGCCATCCTGCTGCTGGAACGATCCGCTGATGAAGTAGTCCGTCGGTCCCGCCACGCCTGCGGTTCCGGCCTGATAGCGCTGGAAACCGAAGCTGCCGAAATCGAGCCCACCAAAGAAACGCGGCGCATCGCGGCCCGTCGGCGTCACGAAGTTGACCGCGCCGCCCATCGCATTCGCGCCGTAGCGAAGCGCGTTCGAGCCCTTGTAGACTTCGACGAAGCGGTAGGCGGAAGGATCGATCTCCTGGAAGTCGCCGTAGCCGTCCGCGGTGTTGATCGGAATCCCGTCCATGTAGAGCTGAACGCCACGCAGATGGAAATTGCGGGACAGGCCCGAGCCGCGGATCGAGAAGCGCGTGTCTTCGCCCCATTTCGGCTGCGCGAAGACGCCGGGAACGAAATCGAGCACGTCCTTGATCGTCGTCGAACGTTGCAGGCTGAACTGCGCATCCGGAACTACGGTGACAGAGCCCGGCACCTGGCGAAGTTCGCGTTCGGCCTGTGCGGTCGTCGGCGCTGTCAGCGCACCGCCGAGCCGATCGGCTTCGATGTTGATCGTTGGGAGATTTTCCTGTGCGTGCGCGGCAAGCGCCGCCAGCACAACCCCGCCGACAAGACTGATGGTCGCGCCACGCGTGGCGCGGTTGGATAGAAAACGCATTTGACGTCATCCCTTGCGGCCGCCGCGGCTTATGTGCCGCGTGCGCGCCGCGCGTACGGTTACGAAGAGTGGTTCAAGGTTTCGGCGTGACGGTCAGCATCGCCGCAGGATTCTCGAGATCGCGCGTCGTTTGATTCGACGCCGGAATCTCGGTCCAGCCCATCCGTTTCTCTCCGCATTCCTGCTCCACCGGGAAGTAGAGCGTTCCCGCTTCTTTCGGCAGCCGCAATTGCAGGACGAATTCGTCGATCTGATCGTCCGGAATGTTGCCGCCGCTGAAGATGATCTTCGCAACCCGCTCGGTGATTTTTCCACCATGAGGGCCGTCGATCGGCTTTTCGAGCTTCACGCGCAGGATTTCGATCGTCCAGCCGGGTTTCACCATCGGCTTGGCTTGCACGATACGTTCGGGAAGCCAGATCGAAACTTTCGTCGTGGCAGTCCCCTGGCAGCCATGCGGCACCGTGAACGCCGCGCGGAAATAACTATCCGCGGGAGCGCTGCGTTGCTGAAGCGTGACGTGGGCGAGTGCGGCGGAGGTGCTGACGATCAGCGCGACCACCGCGCAGGAGACTGCGCGAAACGAAAACATGAAGACACCTTCGAAGCGAAAACGGAAATAAGGAAAGAACCGGCACAAGCCGGAGAACCGTCAGGCTTCGGAAGGCGGTGCGCGTTGCCGTTGTGAAAACGAAAATTCGCGGGAGACGATGGTGCCGCCGCGGACGACCCAGTCGATGCGGTGTTCGGAAAATTCGAACGGTGCAATCACCGGAAGTTCAGGCGCGACCGCCGTGGCAGCATTTGCGCAGGCGGTGCAACTGAACGATTTGCTCGATTTCTTGTCGGGCTTGCCGGAAGGCAGTTCGCCGTCGGGCGAACCCTTGCCGTAACAGATTTCGAAGAACGACCAGTTCTGGCCGGCGGCCTGCGCGCTGACGTGTGCGCCGGCGAAGGCTGAAAGCAGGAGCTGCAGCACGAGCGCATAGGACGACAACCAGCCCAGCGGCCGCCGCCAACCCGAATACCTGCCTGCCCGGAAAGAATTCACGCCCAACCCCTTAGGGTCACTCTAAAGCCAGAGCAGGCGTCCGCACCATGCGGCGCCTTGGCCGCGCAACGCCATTGCGTCCCTGTAGCCCGGCCCATACGTTTCTTTCGCCGGGACTGGCAGGCTCGCAATAACCGGCAAGAAAAGCGCGTGGATTGCTTGTCGGGGCGGCAGAAATCTGTCAGGGTATTAGACAGTATTACTGTCCTAGTTTAGGGACCGCGTAGGGCGACCGGCACGCCCACAAGACAAGCCGGAAGTGCTTAAACCGGCGCTGGCTGGGGCGGCGCAGACTTTGCACGGCGGACTGGCCGAGGCGACGAACTTGGACCAAGCCGCCGCGATCAAAAAAACATCGCGGGAACCGTACACGAGCCGAAGACGGCGCGGAGTGCGGGCTTCCGCGAAAAATTCGAAGGCTAAAGGGGCAATACAATGAAGACGGGTCAGTATGAAGGAACGGGATCGGTGCGCAGGCTGAAGGCCGCGAACGCGAAACCTTCGCGTGCTGACTGGAGCACGCCGGAAGCCCAGGGCCTGTTCGATCCGAAGGACGAGAAGGATTCCTGCGGCGTCGGCTTCATCGCCGACATCAAGGGCCGCAAGTCGCACCAGATCGTCGAGGACGCGCTGACGATTCTCCTCAACCTCGAGCATCGCGGCGCCGTCGGCGCGGACCCGCGCGCGGGCGACGGCGCAGGCATCCTCGTGCAGATCCCGCACAAGTTCTTCGCGAAGAAGACGAAACAGCTCGGCTTCGAACTGCCGAAGCCCGGCGAATACGCGATCGGCTATCTGTTCCTGCCGCGCGAGCCGCAGTGGCGGCAGGTCATCATCGACGTCTATGCCGAAGCCATCGCCGAAGAAGGCATGAAGCTCCTGGGCTGGCGCGACGTTCCGACCGACAACTCGACGCTCGGCGAGTCGGTGAAGCCGACCGAACCGGTGCACGTGCAGGTTTTCATCGGTCGCGGCGCGAATGCGAAAGACGACGAAGAATTCGAGCGCCGTCTCTATATTCTTCGCAAGGTCATCTCGAACAAGATCTACAACAAGCGCGAACGGCGCCTTGCCGATTACTACGCGGTTTCGATCTCGTGCCGTACGGTGATTTACAAGGGCATGTTCCTCGCCGACCAGCTCGGCACGTATTATCCCGATCTGCACGATGCGGATTTCGAAAGTGCGCTTGCCTTGGTGCACCAGCGCTTTTCGACGAACACTTTCCCGACCTGGTCGCTCGCGCATCCCTACCGCATGGTCGCGCACAACGGCGAAATCAACACGGTGCGCGGCAACGTGAACTGGATGGCGGCCAGACAGGCTTCGGTCTCGTCCCCGCTGTTCGGCGGCGACATCTCGAAGCTCTGGCCGATTTCCTATGAGGGTCAGTCCGACACTGCCTGCTTCGACAACGCGCTCGAATTCCTGACGCAGGGCGGTTACACGCTTTCGCACGCAATGATGATGCTGATCCCGGAAGCCTGGGCCGGCAATCCGCTGATGGATGAGAAGCGCCGTGCGTTCTACGAATATCACGCAGCGCTGATGGAGCCGTGGGACGGCCCTGCCGCGGTCGCCTTCACCGACGGCCGCCAGATCGGCGCGACACTCGACCGCAACGGTCTGCGCCCGGCGCGCTACTTCATCACCAAGGACGACCGCATCATCATGGCGTCCGAAATGGGCGTGCTCCCGGTCCCGGAAGACCAGATCGTCCGCAAGTGGCGCCTGCAGCCCGGCAAGATGCTGCTGGTCGATCTCGAAGAAGGCCGTCTCATTCCCGACGAGGAAATCAAGGCCGAGATCGCCGCGAGCCATCCTTATCAGGAATGGCTTGAGAAGACGCAGCTCGTCGTCGAGAAGCTGCCGGCCGCGAAGAACAAGGTGCCGCAGTCGAACCTCTCGTTGCTCGATCGCCAGCAGGCTTTTGGTTATTCGGAAGAAGACCTGAAGATGCTGCTCTCGCCGATGGCCGCGAACGGCGAAGAAGCGACCGGCTCGATGGGCAACGATACGCCGATCTCGGCGCTCTCCGAAAAGCCGAAAGCGCTCTAC
>VFQR01002232.1_pt1 | contig 12726 bp, 7 predicted proteins | sample 3512321 | NCBI WGS metagenome assembly VFQR01 (sample SAMN10412374, study PRJNA504923) | tailings metagenome | isolation source: Relicate 3 Philex TSF1 revegetated site | place: Philippines: Tuba, Benguet | collected 2017-08-29
CACGGAGCGGTTCGAGGCGCCCCGGTTCATGCGTGCCGGGTACGTGGTCGGCAAGGCGCACCCCGTCCCTGCCTCCACGGCCGAGCCGCGGTCGACGCGGCACCTCCTGCACGACGCGGCGTTCGAGGACGCAGCGCCGCCGCCACGCCCGTGGGACGAGGTGTACCCCTTCCCCACCGGCGGGAGCCCCGGGGAGCACCGCCCGCCGTACGGGTGCTGGCTCGTGCCGGAGGGCCGCTGGCACGGCGGCAGCGCCGTCGCCTTCGCGGGCGAGCAGGGCTACCTCGTCGAGTCGACGTTCCGGTTCCCCCTGCGGTTCACGTCGGTGCTCGACCTCGCCTGGCGCCACGCGCCCGTCGACCGCGTGGCCGGTGTGGGCATGGGGCTCGAGACCGACTTCCCCGGCAACCATTACCACAACCTCGTCGACCACGCGCCCCGCGTGGCTGCGCTGCGCCACCCGTTCTTCCGCCGCTTCCCCGAGATCCAGCTGTTCACCACCACCCTGCGCACGCAGCCCGCGCTCGAGCACCTCGTCCGGGCGCTGGCCCCCGACAACGTGACCGTCGTCCACGTGGATCCCGACGCGACCATGCAGCCCGACGTGCTGATCGTGCCCGACCCGCCGATGGACGCCTGGTACTGCGTGCCACCAGCCTGGTACGTGGAGGCCGTCCGCGAGTGCGCGGCGGTGCACGGCGACGCGGCCGCCGGCCGGCGGGTGTACATCAGTCGTGGGGGCGCCGCGAAGCGGCGGATCCTGAACGAGGCCGAGCTCGCCGCCGCCCTCGAGGAGCGGGGGTTCGAGGTGGTGCGCACCGAGGCGCTGCAGCCGCGCGAGGTGGCGGCGCTGATGGGGGAGGCCTGCGTCGTCGTGGGCATGCTCGGCGCCGGCCTGGCCAACACCCTGTACTGCCGCCCCGGCACGGCCGTCGTGGAGATCTCCTCGGAGCGGCACTGGACGCCCGAGCTGTTCTACCTCGCGCAGGCCGCCGGGCTCTCGTTCCACTCGTCGCTCGCCACCGACGAGGGTTGCGTGGTGCCGAGCTGGCGGGGTAGCAAGTACGACCAGCTCCCCCGCGGCTACTACCGGCGGCGCGACGCGGACCTGCGCGCCGACGTCGCCGACGTGTGCCGGATCGTCGACCACCTCCCCCGCGCCACCTGACGTGCCAGCCGACGACCCCACCCCTCCCACCAGCGTCGGCGTCTACGTGTGCACGTACCGCCGCAACGAGATGCTGCGGGCGCTGCTCGCCTCGCTGGTGGTGGCTGCCGAGGCCGCGGCGCCGCTCGCCTCGGTGGGCGTGGTGGTGGTGGACGACAACGACGACGGGCGGGCGCGCAGCGTGGCCGACGAGTTCACCGACCGCTTCCCGCTCGGGCTCACCTACCGCCACGTCGGCTCCGGGAACATCGCCACCGCCCGCAACGCGGGGCTCGCCGCAGCCATGGAGATGGCCGAGTGGGTGGCCGTCACCGACGACGACTGCACGGTGAGCCCCCAGTGGATCACCGAGCTCGTCAGCACCCAGCGCCGCCACGACTGCGACGCCGTCGCCGGGCCGTTCGTGCGCCTCGCCCCCGCCGACGCGCCGCGCTGGTTGGTGGAGCAGCCGTTCCTCTCGTTCGGCGAGCCGACCATCGCCGACGGGGCGCCCACCAGCTATGCGGGCACGGGCAACTCCCTCTGGCGGACGGAGTTCCTCCGCCGCCACCCGCACATCCGCTACGAGCCCGAGCTCGGCGTGCTGGGCGGTGAGGACGCCGTGTTCGCGAAGCGGGCCGTGGCCGCCGGGCTGACCATCCGCTACGCGGCGAACGCGGTCGTCACCTCGCTCGAGGAGACGGCGCGGCAGAACTACCGATGGCGGCTCCGCTCGCAGCTGTGGCTCGGCAACACCAACAGCGTCACCAACCTCCGCCTCGGCAACGCCACCCGTGTCCGCCTGGCGGCGAGGTCGCTCAAGGTCCTCGCCGTCGCCCTGACCCGCCCCCTGCGCCGCCTCGCCGGTCGCCGCTCGCCACACCTCCGCTACGCGCTCTTCGAGGCCGCGTACGGCGTGGGCGGCGCCCTCGGCGTGCTCGGGATCAAGCTCCGCCACCACTGAGGCCCCCGTGAACCGAACGCTCCCGTCCCACCACTCGACCATCGCCGGCGCCCCCACGGTGGCGTACGTGATGACCGACTACCCGAACCCCTCGCACTCGTTCCTGCGCCAGGAGATCCTGGGTGTGCAGGCCGAGGGTGTGGACGTGCTGCCCGTGTCCATCAACCCGGCGGCGGGCCACGACCTGCTCGGCGAGCTGGACCGGGCCGAGCACGCCCGGACCTACGCGGTGAAGGCGACGCCACCCCGCCGCGTCGCCACCGTGCTCCTGCGCCGCGCCGTCACCTCGCCCCTCGCGTTCGCCGCGTTCCTGCTCTGGGCCCTGCGCCAGGGCCACGGCGACCTGCAGCGATCGCGCAAGCGGTTCCTGCAGGCGCTGGAGGGCGTGCTGGTGCAGGACGAGTGCCGCCGGCGCGGCGTCCGCCACCTCCACGCGCACTTCGCCGGCGCCCCCGGCTTCGTGGCTCGCGCGGCAGCGGAGGCGGCGCGCCGGTTCGACGGCGAGGCCTGGACGTGGTCGGTCACGGTCCACGGGCCGCACGACTTCATGAACGAGCGCGACGCGGGTCTCCCGGACGTGGTCGCCGAGGCCGCCTTCGTGGTGGCGATCAGCGACTACACGCGCGCGCAGCTCACGCGCCTCGCGCCCGAGGAGCGGCGCGAGCGCATCCGGCTGGTCCGCTGCGGGATCGACCTCGATCGCTTCGCGCTGCGCCCGGAGCGCCCGGTGACGGGTCGCGTGCGCCTGCTGAACATCGGCCGGCTGGCGCCGGAGAAGGGCCAGTGGGTGCTGCTCGAGGCGTTGCGACGGGTGGTGGACGGCGGCCTCGACGCGGAGCTGCACATCATCGGCAACGGTCCCCTGCGCAGCGCCCTCGAGCAGCAGATCGAGCGGCTCGGGCTGGTGGAGCGGGGCACCTTCCGCGGCACGCTCAGCCAGGAGGACGTGCGCGAGGCCGTGGCGGAGGCCGACGTGTTCTGCATGCCCTCGTTCGCCGAGGGCCTGCCGGTGTCGATCATGGAGGCGATGGCCGTGGGCGTGCCCGTCGTGTGCACGTCGATCGCCGGCATCCCCGAGCTCGTCCGCGACGGCGAGACCGGGCGATGCGTGCCCGCCGGCTCGGTGGACGACTTCGCCGACGCGATCGTCGGCCTGGCCACCGACGAGGAGCTGCGCCACCGCCTGGTGGTGGCCGGCCGGGCCCGGGTGGAGCAGCTCCACGACGCACGGCACAGCGCGGCGGCCCTCGCGGCCCTGTTCGCCGCCGGCGCTGTCGGGAGCGGTGCGCCGGAGGAGGCGGCGTGAGCGCGACCGGGGCACCTGCCGACGCCGCCGTCCCCGCGGAAGGCACGCCGGTGGACGTCAGCGTCGTCGTCCCCGTCGGGACCGTCGACGCCACCACCGGCACCCAGCTGGCGGCCCTGCGCGCCCTCGACACGAGCTCGCTCGCCGTGGAGGTGGTCCTCTCCCTGAACAGCCCGTCCGCCGACGACGCACGCCACCTGCGCGACCTCGCCGCCGAGCCGTCGCCCGTGCCGATGCGGATCGTCGACTCCTCCGCGCGGCGCGGCGCGGCGCACGCGCGCAACGCAGGGGCGGCCGCGGCGGCCGGGCGGGTGCTCGCGTTCTGCGATGCGGACGACGTGGTGGAGCCCGCCTGGCTGGTATCGCTCGTGCGCGGCCTGGAGCACCACGACGCGGTGAGCGGGCACCTCGAGGAGCTGGTCGAGCAGGAGGCGCACCGGGGCCTGCGCCCGCCGGCCACGCCGGGCGCGCTGCCCACCTTCCTCGGCGTGCCGTACCTCCTCTCGGGGAACATGGCCATCGGCCGGGAGCTGTTCCTGCGCATGGGCGGCTTCGACACCACGCTCGTGCGCAGCGAGGACACCGCGTTCAGCTGGCGGTTGCTGGCCAACGGGTGCAGCATCGGCTACGTCGCCGATGCGGTGGTGCAGTACCGCATGCGCGCCGGTCTCGTCCCCATGCTCCGCCAGCAGTTCGGCTACGGCAGGGGCAGCGCGCAGATCCTCATCCGCTACGGGATCCCACCGGTCGCCGCCCCCGAGGCAAGAGGTGCCAACGGCCAGGCGCGCACGGGGTCCGGCGGCCGGCCGGTGCGGCTGCTCGCCGCCAACGCGCAGCCTGGCGGTCGCGGGTCGTGGGTGCGCCTGGTGCGCCGCGCCAGCACCGGCCTCGGCCGTGCGTTCGGCATCGTCGAGGAGAAGCTGTGGTGGCGCGGCCCGCGGACGGGGCTGCAGCCGCCCGTCGCGGAGGCGCCGCCCGTCGAGCCCGAGCCACTGCCGGCGGGCGCGAAGGTGGTGTTCGTCGCCGACGCGGGTGGGCACCTGCTCGAGGGCTGGATCATGCGCGAGCTGCTCTACCCGCAGGCCGAGATCACGTGGTACACGGCCGACACGGTGATGAGCAGGTCGCTGCTGCGCGCGGAGCCGACGATCTTCGCTCGTCGCCGGGTGCTCCCCCGCCGCCCCGACCTGGCCGCGCGGGAGCTGCTCGTGGCCGTCCGGCTGCTGCGCCGCCTCGACCCCGACGCCGTGGTCTCCACCGGGTCGGCCGTGGCGCTGCCGTGGCTGGCCGCGGCCGTGCTGCAGGGGCGCAGGGCCGTCTTCCACGAGTCGGCGGCACGCCTCGCCGGGCTCAGCCTCACCGGCCGGCTCCTCGAGCTGGTGCCGCGCGTGGAGCGCTACACCCAGACGCCGATCCCCCGCCACGGGTGGCGCCGCTCGCGGTCCACGTTCGAGCTGGCCGACCGGGTGCGCGACGCGCAGCGTCCCGCGCCGGCACCGGCGCAGCCCACCGTGCTCGTCACGGTCGGCACCTACGAGTACGCCTTCACGCGCCTGCTGCGCAGGGTGGAGGAGGTGGTGCCGGCCGGGTGGCACGTGGTGTGGCAGATCGGCCACGCCGGCGGCCACCGCCCCGGCCGCGGGGAGGTCCACGAGTTCATGCCGTACCAGGGGATGCTCGACGCGATGCGCACCGCCGACGTGGTGATCACCCACGCCGGCGTCGGCTCCGTGCTCGCCGCGCTCCAGGCGGGCAGGCTGCCGATCGTGGTGCCGCGGCGGGCCCACCACCGGGAGGTGGCCGACGACCACCAGCTGGAGGTGTTGCCGTACCTCCGCGCGCACGGCATCACGGCCCTCGACGACGTGGACGATCTGACGGCCGAGGTGCTCGCCGGCGTGGCCGCGCAGACGACGGGGAACCCCTCCGGCTGATGGATGGTGCGCGACGCTTCGACCGGCGCGAGCTGCTCCGGACGGCGGGCGTCGTCGCGGCGGGTGCGGCCGCGGCCTGGGCCTGCAGCGACGACCGCCCCATCGAGGTGGGCGAGGAGGCGCCGCGCCCGGTGCCCCGCCGTGGCGAGCGCGCCGCCGGGCAGTTCCGCACCGTGGGCCCGGACATCATCGGCCCCGACGGCCGGCGCTTCCTGTCGCTCGGCGCGAACGGCGTGTGCAGGCCCTTTCCCGAGCCCGAGTGGTGGACCGAGCGCACCGCCGTCGACGGCAAGGTGGCAGAGGCGCTGGGGTGGGGCTGGAACACCATCCGCCTGCACGTGTATGTCGACCCGGAGGGCACCGGCATCCCCCGCAGCCACACCTTCGACGGCATCCTGCGCACGATCGACGAGTACACCCGCAGCGGGATCGTCGTGATGGCCGTGGCCTACGACCACCAGGGCGAGAACCCCTCGTACCGCACCCTGCGCCGCAGCGGCGTGGTCGACCTGCAGGACGAGATCGTCGCCGCGCACGGCCGGAACCCGTACCTGTGGCTGAACCCGCTCGACGAGCCGACGGCGCGGGAGGGGTACGACCGCTGGTACGCCACCGGGCGCTCGCTCCACGACCGGGCCCGCGAGCAGGGCTTCGAAGGGGTGTTCGTGTGGGACCTGCCCCACTACGGGCAGGGCCTCGAGCTCATCGCCACGACCGACCTCGGCGCCGACTTCCTCGAACGCACGACCAACACCGCGTTCGGGTGGCACAACTTCGGCGCCGCCGACCACGCCACCCAGGACGAGTGGGCGCGGCGGGTGCGCGAGCTCGGCCTGCCGGTGCACATCGGCGGCTTCGGCCAGGGCTGGGACCCGACACGGCCGTCGGTGTCGCCGTCGTGGCCGACCATGGACCGCGACGAGCGGCGGGGCACGGAGTGGGTGCTCACCCGGTTCTTCGAGTTCGGCTTCGGCGCGGTGATGTGGCACGGCACCGGCTACGTGGGCGGCGCCGAGTCGCCCTACTCGCTGCGCCGCGGCGACAACCTGCCCTGGTACGACTTCCCCGGCGCCCCGCCGCTGTCGGAGCTGGGTGAGCGGATGTACGCCCTCGGCCAGGAGCTGCGCAGCGCCTGAGGTTCTGCCGGCGTGTCAGGTTGAGCTAGTTCGGGCCGCGCAGTGTGCTCCGCCCGCCGCACGAGGCGAGGGCGCGGAGGTCGTAGTTCGCGGCGTTCGCCGACAACCACTGGCTGATGGCCTGCACCGTGTTCTGCCGGTTGCCGCCCCCGTCGTGGAAGGTGTAGATGTCACCGTTGCGGGCCTGGTTGAGCAGGTCGACGATCTGCTGCACCGACGGCTGGTTGTCGTTGTCCCAGTCGCCGCCGTCACGATCCGGCGTGCCCTGCTCGATCACCAGGCCGAGCTGGCCCATCAGCGCCTCGCGCCCGGCGATCTGGCCCTGCGGGGGGCGCATGCAGGTGGGGTAGATGCCGGTCGCATCGTGGATCTCCTGCCCCGTCGAGTCCATCTGGTCGATGACCTGGTTGTCGGTCAGGGTCGGGTGCGGCGAGGGCGCCGGGTTGCTGAGGACCGGGTGGTTCCACGTGTGGTTGCCGATGCGGTGGCCGGCGTCGCGCGCCCGGTCCACCAGCGCCGGGTGGGCCGCCACCTGCTGGCCCATCACGAAGAAGGTCACCTTCACGCTCGGGTGCTGGTCGAGCACGTTCAGCAGCTGGTTCGTCCACGTGGGGTCCGGCCCGTCGTCGAAGGTGAGGTACACGATCGGCTTCGGCACCGTGGTGGTCGTGGTGGTGGTGGTGGAGGTGGTCGGCGGCGCCGTGGTGCTGGGCGGCGGCGTGCCGCCGGACGCGGAGAACCACCCGGCCACGTCGACCACGAGGTGGGTGGCGGCCATCGAGTAGAAGGTGATCCCCCCGGCCGCGGGGTTGACGATCGAGAAGTTGGCGACGATGTCGCCACCTCCCGGGTTCAGGTTGGACACCCCGGGCCGGGTGCCACCGGTGGCGTACGCCGTGACGAAGCCAGGCGCTCCGTCCACCGACGTGAGGTTCAGCGCCGCTGGACCGGGATACGGCGCAGCGATGCCGACACTGCCGGTCGCCGAGATCATCGTCGAGGTGCGGGTGTCGAGGAGCCTGCCCGGCACGACGGGCGTGAACAGCCCCACGGACGAGGCGGCAGCCGACGGGCCGGTGAAGTACCCGCTGATGTCGACCAGGAGGTGCCCGCCCCGCGAGAGGAGGAAGGACACTCCGCCCGCCGACACCGGGTAGATCCCACCGGCGGCGCGGGTCTGGCCCGGTCCGTCGACGTTGAGCGACGACGCCTCCGGGGGCGCGGTGCCGGCGGGGAAGGCCGTGACGAAGCCGGCACCGAGCGACTCGGTGATGGTGACGTTGAGGGCCACCGCCGTGGCGTCGGCGGGCACGCCCGCCGGCAGCGGCACGGTGACCACGGTGCCCCGACCGTGAGGCGCAGGGAGGATGTTGCGGCTGTCGTAGAGGCGATCGGGTGCGACGGGCACGAACCGGCCGGCGGTGGCGGTCGCGGTGGGGCTGAAGTACCCGGTGACGTCGACCACCAGGTCGCCGCTCACCGTGAACACGTCGAAGCTGGCGCCCGCGGCCACCTGCACCACCGCGGCGTTGGCCCGGATCTGGCCGGCGGTGTAGTTCAGGTTCGACGCCGTCGGCCGGCCGACCCCGGAGGGGAACACGGTGACGACCCCCGGCACCTGGGAGCCCACCGACACGAGGGAGAGGGCGACGGCGGACGCTGCGGCGTCGACGCCGCAGCGTCCCGCGGCGCTGACGCGGATGGTGTTGGCGTCGAGGCGCGTGAAGCCGTAGCCGATGCGCGTGTCGACCAGCCGGCAGGGCTGCACCGCCACCAGCCGTCCGGCTCCCGCCTGTGCCGCCGCGGGCCCGGTTCCTCCGACGGCCAGGATCCCGATGAGCAACGTGCCCGCCAGGAGCACCGGCCACAGTGCTCGTCTCGTCTTCAACCGTCTGATCCTGTTCCGCCGAACGACCGCCGGGCCCTGACGGCCCGACGCAGGCGATGCTACCCCTCGGCAGCTGCGGGCCAAACGGGGCCCGCGGGCCCACTTCGGCCCGTGCTCGGTCCACGCCGCACCGTGGCCAACGGGCCCGATCGACCCATCCGTGGCACCCGACCCGGCGGGAGCGGCGGCCCTCGGTAGCATGCCTCAGCCCGCGACCGAGAGGTGTCCATGGAGCTGTCGTTCGTTCTCAACGCCCTGCGGCGGTACTGGTGGCTGGTCGCCGTGGTGGCCGCCGCGTTCACCGCCGCCGGTGTCCAGGCCGCGGGCGGCGCTGGGGCGCAGTACGAGTCGGTCGCCGTGCTGCTGGTGTCGCCGCCGAGCGAGTCACGGGTGCAGGTGACGTTCAACAACGATCCGGACCGGTACGTCATCGGCCAGCTCAGCGTGCTCCGCTCGGGCGACCTCGCCGAGCGGGTGGCCAACCGCGTCGGCGAGGGGGTCACCCTCGGCGAGATCCGCCGCTCGACCACCATCGAGCACGAGCCGCGGACCGACATCGTCACCATCACCGCCACCACGGGCAGTCCCGACCGGTCACGGGCGATCGCCGAGGGCTACGTGAGCGAGTACCTGCTCACGCAGCAGGAGCAGGTGGCCGAGACCCGCCAGCCGGAGATCGAGGCGCTCTCGCAGCGGCTCACGGAGCTGGAGGGCCAGCTCGAGCTGGTCGACGCAGGGATCGCGCAGGAGATGGAGCCCTACCTCCCCGACGGCCCCGTCGGGGACAGCGGGTTCCCGCCGATCCCTGCGGTCGACATGGTCGCCCCCGACCTCGTCTCGCAGCGGACGATCCTGCTCGCCCAGTACCAGGACGTGCTGGCCACCCGGACCGAACTCACCCGCCTCGACATCAACGCGAAGCTGCGGGTGACGAGCGAGGTGGTGCAGCGGGCCTCGGTGCCCACCGAGCCGGTGCCCGCCGAGACCACCAAGTTCGCGCTCGCCGGGCTGATCGGTGGCCTGGCCGTCGGCTTCGCCCTCGCCGTGCTCGCCGCCAGGCTCTCGAGGACCGCCCTCGACGTGCACGAGGTGGAGGAGGTGCTCGGTCACCCGGTGGTGGGCGAGTTCCCCGCCGCGCGGGCGCTCAGCAAGAGCCGCCGGGCGGCACTGGAGGCGCTGCCGGCGAGCGCCGCGCAGTTCGTGGACGCGCTCGCGGTGCGGGCGGAGGCCTACGCACCCGTGGACGGGGCCGTGACGGTGGCCGTGGTCGGGACCGAGCGCGGCGCGGGGTCCACCACCCTCGCCTGCGCGCTGGCCAACCGGTTCGCCACCAACGGCTCCAGGGTGCTGCTGATCGACGCCGACCCGCGCGACAGCGAGCTCACCCGCCACTTCGCCGCCGGGCGGCCGGGCATCCCGGCGCTCCTGGCCCTGCGCCACGAGGCGGACGGCGCCCGCCGCGGCGGGCGGGGCGTCGGCGGTGCCGCCGACCCGTTCACGGCCACCTTCGTCCACGGCCTCTCGGTGGTGGGCATCGGCGACAAGACCGACATGGGCGGGCTGCGGCGCCAGAACGTGCCGGACCTGATCGAGGCGGCCTCGCGCGCCGCCCACGTGGTGGTGTTCGACTGCGGGCCGCTCCTCGACGCCGCGTCGACGACGCAGCTGGCGCTCTCGGTCGACGCCGTCGTGCTGGCGGTGCCCACTCGGCGGCTGCTCACGCGCACGCTGTCGGTGGTGGCCTCGCAGCTCCGGAGCCGCCGCGGTGCGCTGCTGCCGGTGCTGATGCCGACCACGCCGAAGCGTGGCAGCTCGGTCCCCAGCGGCCCGAGCGCGCGGGACGACGTGCGCCGTCCGGGCACGGGCGGCCCGATCGCCCTGGCCGAGCCGCCGGACGTGGTCACCAGCACCGACCGCCGCTGATCCGCCCGCCCTCCTGGTGGCGATCCGGCACGCCCTGCTGCGGCGCGGTCGGTGCGGCCCCTCCGACCGACGGGAGGATCCCGTCCGGGACGTGACGGGCCCAACAGCTCCGCTCGGTTCGACGCGAGCGAGGGAGCGGCGGAACACGGATCCGGCAACGCCCCCGCGACGCGGGGACGCCCGGACCGTTCGGCCCGGGCGTCCCCTGTCAGCTGGTGTTCGTCGCGATCCGGTCCGGCGTCAGCCGGCGGGGAAGGCTCCCGTCACGTCCACGACGAGGTGGGTGCCGACGTTGGTGAAGAAGCACACCTGGCCGTTGGTGCCGACCTTCGCCGTCACCGCGTTGGCCACCGTCTGACCGGCCACGAAGTTCACGCTCGACGCGTTCGGACGGGCTTCCCCGCACGGCCACACCGTGATGAACCCCGGCAGCACCGGCTCCGTCACCGTCACGTTCAGCACGACCGCCGACGCATCAGCAGCCACACCGCCACGACCCGTCACCGTCAACGCGGTCTCCGAGCCACCGGCCCGGACACCGATCGCGTTGAACTGGCCATCGGTCGTCGACAACCCCGAACGGGTCTCCATCAACCGCGCCGGCGTCAGCGATGCGAACGACGCGGCCGCCGGGTAGGCGGCCGCAACGTCGACGACGAGGTGGGTTGCGACGTTGGTGAAGAAGCACACCTGGCCGTTGGTGCCGACCTTCGCCGTCACCGCGTTGGCCACCGTCTGACCAGCCACGAAGTTCACGCTCGACGCGTTCGGACGGGTCTCCCCGCACGGCCACACCGTGATGAACCCCGGCAGCACCGGCTCCGTCACCGTCACGTTCAGCACGACCGCCGACGCATCAGCAGCCACACCGCCACGACCCGTCACCGTCAACGCGGTCTCCGAGCCACCGGCCCGGACACCGATCGCGTTGAACTGGCCATCGGTCGTCGACAACCCCGAACGGGTCTCCATCAACCGCGCCGGCGTCAGCGACACCAGGTTGCCGGCGCCGGCCTGCGGCGTCACCGCCGCCGAGGCGGCGCTCGGGGCGCTCGTCCCCGCGGCGTTGGTGGCGGTCACCGTGAAGGTGTAGGCGGTGCCGTTGGTGAGGCCGCTGACGATGCAGTTGGTGGCACCGGTGGTGGTGCAGGTGGCGCCGCCGGGTGACGCCGTGACCGTGTAGCCCGTGATCGCCGAGCCACCGTTGCTGGCGGGTGCCGTCCACGACACCGCCACCTGGCCGTCGCCGGCGCTGCCCGTGACGGCGGTGGGCGCACCCGGCGCCATCGCCGGGGTGACCGGGCCGGCGTTCGCCGCCGTGCCGTTGCCGCGCGTCATCGGGTTGCCGGAGAGGTTGTTCCCCGAGCTGCCGGTGTTGGAGGCGACCACGGTGAACGTGTAAGCGGTGCCGTTGGTGAGGCCGGTGATGGTGCAGCCGAGCGGCGGCGCGGTGTCGGTGCACGTGGCGCCGCCCGGCGAGGCCGTGGCCGTGTAGCCGCTGATCACGCCGCCGTTGGCGCCTGACGAGAGCGGCGCCGACCAGGTCAACGCGACCTGCCCGTTGCCCGGCGTGGCGACGACGCTCTGCGGCGCGCTCGGCGTCGACGCCTCGAGGCGGGCGTTGATCGCCGTAACGTCGCTCGACGAGACCACCACCGGGTTGTCGCTCTGCGTGAACACGTTGTTGTAGCGCTCGCTCTCGAGCCCCGTAGCGGAGAACTCGACGCGGTAGCTGTTGGGAAGGAGCGGGCCGACGGTGTAGGTGCCGTCCGCCGCCGTGGTCACCTGCTGGAACGAACCAGCCCCGGTGCCGCCGGACCCCGCAGTGGGATGCGGGTTCACCGTGACCGTGGCACCGGCGAGGGGCAAGTTGTCCGGTCCCGTCACCGTGCCGCTGACGAGGTAACCCTGCGCGAGCGCAGCGTCGATCCCGGTACGGGCCTCGCCGTCGGTGAGTGCGACCGGGTCCGCTGTGCCGGGCAGGGACTTGTTGTCCCACCACTCCGGCACCAACTTGGTCGCCGCCAGTGGAATGAACTCCACCTTGAAGTTGCCGACGCCGAGTCCCTCGATCGTGTACGTGCCCGAGGGGTTGTTGATAGTCGTCTCGCCGAACCCGGAGTTGCCGCCGACGGATCCTTCATCGAGCTGCGCGACCACGCGCACCCCCACCGGGCTAACGCCAACTGGGACCGTGACGGTCCCCGAGATGGTCCCAGTGTTGGCCGCCGACACCGTCGCGACCGAGAGGGGTATCACCACCCCCGCTGCCACCACAGCCATCGACGCGACCGCCGCGCCGACTGCTCGAATGCTCCGCATGAACTACCTCCTTGGTTCTCACGCCCGGCGGGCACCCTAGTGGCGGCTGCTCCGATCGGTCAGGAAGCGACGATCAGGATCGTCTCTTCGGGTGAGCAGGACGGCC
>VFQR01002233.1_pt1 | contig 12716 bp, 8 predicted proteins | sample 3512321 | NCBI WGS metagenome assembly VFQR01 (sample SAMN10412374, study PRJNA504923) | tailings metagenome | isolation source: Relicate 3 Philex TSF1 revegetated site | place: Philippines: Tuba, Benguet | collected 2017-08-29
TGATCGACGAGATCGACAAGGCCGACATCGAATTCCCGAACGACCTGCTGCGCGAGCTCGACCGCATGGAGTTCTACTGCTACGAGACGCACGAACTCATCAAGGCGAAGCACCGCCCGCTGGTGTTCATCACGTCCAACAACGAGAAGGAACTGCCCGACGCCTTCCTGCGCCGCTGCTTCTTCCACTACATCAAGTTCCCCGACGCCGAGACGATGCACAAGATCGTCGACGTGCACTTCCCGCACCTGAAGCAGGATCTGCTCAAGGTCGCGATGAAGACCTTCTACGACGTGCGCAACCTGCCCGGCCTGAAGAAGAAACCCAGCACCAGCGAACTGCTCGACTGGCTCAAGCTGCTGATGGCCGAGGACATCCCGCTCGAAGCGCTGCAAAGCGCCGACGACAAGGTGTCGATCCCGCCGCTGGTGGGCGCGCTGCTCAAGAACGAGCAGGACACCACGCTGTTCGAGAAGCTGGTGTTCATGAACCAACGGAATCGCTGATGTTCGTGAGCCCGGTCATCCTGAGCGAGCGCGGCGTGCGGCTGGAACCGCTGGCCCTGCGCCACGAGGACGGCCTGCGCGCCGCTGCGGCTGACGGCGAACTCTGGACGCTGCGCGTGACCTCGGTGCCCGAGCCCGACCAGACGCGCCAGTACATCGAAGACGCACTGCGCATGCGCGAGGCCGGCCACCGCTTCGCCTTCGCCGTGATCGACGAAGCCAGCGAGGCCGTGCTCGGCAGCAGCAGCTACCACGACATCCTGCCCGCGGTGAAGCGCGTGGAGATCGGGTACACCTGGTACGCCAAACGCGTGCAGCGCACGCACGTGAACACCACCTGCAAGCTGCTCATGATGGGCCACGCCTTCGACACCCTGGGCTGCCACGTGGTGGGCTGGCGCACCGACAACTACAACTTCGCCTCGCAGCAGGCCATCGAACGCCTGGGTGCGAAGAAAGACGGCGTGATCCGCGGCCACGCGCTGCGCCGCGACGGCACCATCCGCGACACGGTGATGTACAGCATGCGCGCGGGCGAATGGCCGGAAGCGCGGGCGCAGCTGTTGTACCTGCGCGGCCGGCACGACTGAAACCTGAGGAGATCGCCATGCTGATCGACTTCTTCTACACCTTGCGCGCGGCCAAGCTGCCGGTGTCGGTGAAGGAGTACCTCACGCTGCTGGAGGCGCTCAAGGCCGACGTGGTGGGGCCGACCAACCCCGACGCCTGCAGCATGGACGACTTCTACTTCCTCTCGCGCACCGCGCTGGTGAAGGACGAGAAGCACTTCGACAAGTTCGACCGCGCCTTCGCCGCCTACTTCAAGGGCGTGGAGATGATCGCGGACTTCACCAAGCCCATCCCGGCCGACTGGCTGCGCCAGGAGATGGAGCGCATCCTGTCCGAGGAGCAGAAGGCCAACGCGCCGAAGATGGACTGGGACGAGCTGATGGAGACGCTGAGAAAGCGCCTCGAAGAGCAGAAGGAACGCCACGAGGGGGGCAGCAGGTGGATCGGCACCGGCGGCACCTCGCCCTTCGGCAACGGCGGGCAGAACCCGCAGGGCGTGCGCATCGGTGGCAAGGGCGGCGGCAAGACGGCCGTCAAGGTGTGGGAGCAACGCGCCTACCGCGACTACGACGACACGCAGGAACTGGGTACGCGCAACATCAAGGTCGCCCTGCGCCGGTTGCGCAAGTTCGCGCGCGAAGGCAACGACCTCGAACTCGACCTGCCCGACACCATCCGCAGCACCGCGGCCAACGCCGGCTGGCTCGACATCAAGATGATCCCCGAGCGGCACAACCACGTGAAGGTGCTGCTGCTGATGGACGTGGGCGGCACGATGGACGAGCACATCCAGCGTGTCGAGGAGCTGTTCTCGGCCGTCAAGGGCGAATTCAAGCACCTGGAGTTCTATTACTTCCACAACTGCGTCTACGACTTCATGTGGAAGAACAACCGCCGCCGCTACGCCGAGAAGTTCCCGACCTGGGACATCATCCGCAAGTACAACAAGGACTACAAGCTCATCTTCGTCGGTGACGCGACCATGAGCCCCTACGAGATCCTGCAGCCCGGCGGCAGCGTGGAATACAACAACGAAGAGGCCGGCGCCGAGTGGTTGCAGCGCCTCACGCACGCCTTCCCCAAGTTCGCGTGGATCAACCCGGAACCTCATGGCGTCTGGCAGTATCGACAGAGCATCAGCATCATCCAGCAACTGATGGGCCAACGCATGTACCCGCTCACGCTCAAGGGCCTGGAAGACGCCATGCGCATGCTGTCGAAATAATCACGGCATGCCTGCATCGTCTTCGGCCCGCTTGCGCCGGGCCGCCGGGCGCCGGTGTCCCTTGGCGCTGTCCCTGCTGATCGGCCTGCTCGCCCTGGCAACCACCAGCGTGCGTGCCCAGTCCGGTTCGCCATCGCTGCCCGCCACCCCCGCGCCGGCGGCCTCGCCCGCGGGCGACAGCGCCGACGAACCCGACACCCCCGAACCCGCGCCGCGTCCGCGCGCCGCGCGCGCGCCGCGCCCGCCCGTCACACCGCGCTTCGAACTCGCGATCGACGCACCCGAAGCGCTGCGCGAGTTGCTCGAACGCCACCTCGACATCCAGCGCTTCCGGCTGCAACGCAGCCTGGACGCCGCCGAACTGGAGCGCCTGCTGGTCGAACTGCCCGACAACGCGCGCCGCCTGCTGGCCACGCGCGGGTACTTCTCACCGCGCCTCACGCTGGGCGCACTGCAACCACCCGATGCCGAAGCGCTGGCCGAAGCGGGCACCGGCCCCGCACCGCTCGGCCGCATTGCCCTCACGGTGCAGCCGGGCGAGCAGACGCGGGTCGCCTCGGTGCAGGTCACGTTCCAGGGCGCGGTGACACAGGATGCCGACGCCGGCGGACAACGCGAGGACATCGTCGCCGAGGCACAGGCCCTGGTGGGCCAGGCGTTCTCGCAGGAGGGCTGGGACCGCACCAAGAGCGCCGCGCTGCGCCGCCTGGGCGCGCTGCGCTACCCCGGCGCGCGCATCACCACCAGCCTGGCCGACGTCGACGGCGCCGCCGCGCAGGCGCGCCTCTACATCGAACTCGACTCGGGCCCGCGCCGGCGCCTGGGCGATATTCAGGTCGAGGGTGCGCAGCGCTACGACGCGGCCATCAGCGAACGCATCGTCGAGCTCACCGGCCTCATTCCCGGCAGCGACTACGACCTCGCGCGGCTGCAGCAGGCGCAGCAGCGGCTCATCGACAGCGGCTACTTCCAGAGCGCCTTCGTCTACGTGGAACCGGGCGACGGCACAGCGGCGCTGCCGGTGCGCGTGCAGTTGCGGGAAGCGCAACGCCAGAAACTCGTGCTCGGCCTGGGCGGCAGCACCGACAACGGCGCCCGCGTCTCGATCGAGCACACGCACAACCAGATGCCCGTGCTGGGCTGGCGCGCGCTCACCACCTTGCGCTTCGAGCGGCAGGACAGCCTCGCGAAAACCGACTGGCGCTCGCCAGCCAACCGCGACGGCTGGAGCTGGATCTCGCTGCTGCAGCTCGCACGCCAGGAAGACGATCTTGTCACCACCACGAGCCAGCGCGCGCGCTTCGGGCAGGCGCAGGACGGCGTCGAATACGACCGCAGCCTCTACCTGCAGTACGACCGCGCGCGCACCGTCACGCCCAGCCAGCGCGCGGCGGGCACCGACGGCCGCATCGAATCGTCCCTCACCGCCAACTACGCCTGGTCGCGCGAGCGTTTCGACGACCCGATCAACCCCACGCGCGGCCACGGCCTGGCGGTGGAGCTCGGGGCGGGCAGTACCCTGGGCATCGACCGCAGGCCGTTCGGGCGCACCCAGGCGCGCTGGCTGGGCGTGCTGCCGCTCGGTGACGCGCCGGCCAGCAGCACACCGGGTGCGCCCGGCCTCGGCCCGGCACTTGGCCGCCTCGCACTGCGCCTCGAGGGCGGTGCCGTGATCGCGCGCGACGACACGCCGGTGCCCGACACGCAACTCTTCCTCACCGGTGGCGACAACACCGTGCGTGGCTATGGCCTGCGCGACATCGGCGTGCGCCAGCCCGACGGCAGCGTGCTCGCGGGCCGCTACAAATCGGTGGTGAGCCTCGAATGGCAGCGCCCGATCCGCGGCGACGGCATCACGCGCTCGCCGCTGGAGCACGTGCTGTTCATCGACGGCGGCGCTGTCGCCAACAGCGTGCGCGACCTCGAGCTGCAATGGGGCGTGGGCACCGGCCTGCGCTACAACAGCCCGGTCGGTCCGCTGCAGGTCGACCTGGCCTACGGCGTCGAGCTGCGCAAATGGCGGCTGCATCTCAGCGTGGGCTTCGTCTTCTGAACCCGCCATCGAGCGCATGAGCGACGCCCCACACACCCCTTCCCCGCCGCGCAGCGCATGGCGCACCGTGCTGGCCTGGGGCGGGCGCGCGCTGCTCTGGCTGCCCGCCACCGTGCTCGGCGCGGTGCTGGCCGGCGCACTCGCGCTGGGCATCTGGGGCGCGAGCGAAGGTTCGTTCGCGCAGGCCCTGCGCTGGGGCCTGGCCTGGCAGGCCGAGCACGCGCCGGCGGCCGGACGCATCACCCTCGGCGATGCACCACAGGATGTGGACAGCGGCGTCACCGGCAGCGTGTTCGGTGGCGGCGCGCTGCGCGCGCTGCACTGGTCGCGCGACGGCGTGGACGTGCGGGCCGAGGACGTGCGCGTGCAACTCGGCGGGCGCTTCTGGCTCGGCCTGCTGCGCGGCCAGGCGCGCGTCGCGCAACTGCAGGCCGCGCGTGTGCAGGTGAATGTCGCGCCCTCGCCGGCACCGGCCACGGCCGCCGCGCCGCCCCAGGCCGTGGTGCTGCCACTGCCGGTCGACCTGGCGCTGGCGGTCGACGAACTGCGTGTGCAGGGCCACACGCTGCAGGCCATCGACCTGCACTACCGCTTCGGCAGCGCAGACCCCGGCCTGGGCACGCAGGACGCGCACACACTCACCCTGCGTTCGCTGCGTTGGGCCGAGGGCCGCTACCAGGCCCAGGCCACGCTCGGCGCGCAGGCACCCATGCCGCTGCACCTGCAAGCGCGCGGGGAACTGAGCGCCCGGGTGCCCGAGGGCGACAGCCTCTCGCTGCGCGCACGCGCCACCGCGCAGGGCACGCTCGCGGGCGAGGCGGCTGCGCTCGACCTCACCGCCCAGATCGAGCCCGTGGGCAGCACCGACGCCACGCCCACACTCGCCGGCAGTGCGCGCCTGCGCCCCTGGGCCACACAGCCGCTGGCCGAGGCCGATCTGCGCCTGCACCGGCTCGACGTCGCCGCGCTTTGGCCGCAGGCACCACGCACCGCCTTGTCCGGCACCTTGAACGCACAACCCGTGGGTACCGCATGGCAGGCACGGGCCCGCCTGCAGAACGAGCGCCCCGGCCCTGTCGACCAGGGCCGTTTGCCACTGGAAGCCATCGAACTCGAGCTGCTGCAGGCCGGCCCGCAATGGACGCTGCAACGGCTGGACGCACGCCTGGCCGGCGGTCGCGTGCAGGGCCAGGGACAGCGACGTGCGCTGGCCGGCGCGGCGGCCTCTTCTCCGCTGGCGGCACTCGGTGACTGGCAGGGCCGGCTCACGGCCAGCGGCATCGACCCGGCCCGGCTGTGGAGCAGGCTGGCGCCGGCCGCGATCGACGGCGAGCTGCGCGCGAACGCGGCCAGCCCGCAAGCCGCGCAGCCGGCCGTCGACATCGACGCCCGCATCGCGCCCGCGGGGCGCCAGCCCGCGCGCAGCGCGGCCGACGCCCTGCGCCTGCGCGAACTCACCCTGCGCGGTCGCTGGCAGCCCGACCAGGCCTCTCCCGCGCGCGGCACGCTCACGCTGCAGACCGCGCGCCTGGACGCGCTCGATGGCCGCCTTGACGCACAAGGCCGCATCGACACCGCCGGCGCCAGCGCCAGTGGGCAGATCGGGCTGCAACTGCCCGGGCTGCGGGCGCGCTTCGACGGCACGCTGGCGCACGCCGACGGCAACGGCGACCTCGACCTGCAGCTCAGCGACGGCGCGCGCCTGCTGGCCTGGCTGCGCGCACTGCAGAACGCGCCCGTCATCGGCCCGCCGCTGCGCGCCGCGCTGACGCCCTGGGTCGACGCCACCCTGGACGCGCGCGCCGGCGGCCACCTGCGCTGGCAAGGCGGGCTGGGTGCCATTCCCGCGCTCGCCTGGCCCGGCACGGGTCGCGCCAGCGCCCCGCGCATCGACCTGCAACTGCAGATCGACGAGCTTCGCGCGCAACGCGGCGGCGAAGCACCGCTGGCCATTGCGCTGGACGACAGCCGCCTCACGCTGCAGGGAAGGCCCGAGGCGCTCGCACTGACACTGCGCGCCCGCGGCGAGCGCGCGCCCTGGCGCGCCACACTCGACGCCACCGGTGAGCTCGCGCTGGCCACCGCACCGCTGGACGGCCGGCGCGGTGGCCTGCGCCTCGACCGTCTCGCCCTGTCGGCCACGCCGGGCGACGACGCGTTGCGCTGGACGCTGGACAACGGCACACCCCTGCGCGCGCGCTGGCAACCGCACGCGGGCGGCGGCTTCGACGCCGAACTCGACGCCGCCACGCTGCGCGTGCAACCGCAACGCGGCGGCCGCGACGCCGCGCCCGTCACGCTGGCCTGGGAGGCACTGAGCTGGCGCGCCGGCGCCCTGCTCACGCGCGGCCGGCTCGACGGCCTGCCCCTGGCCTGGATCGACGCGCTCGCGCTCACGGACACCGGCAATGGCAATGGCAATGGCAACCGCACCGGCAACGCGACCGAACGCCTGGGCCCGCTGGCCAACGCCGGCCTCGGCGGCGACCTGGTGTTCGACGGCCGATGGGACCTCGCCCTGCCCGCGCAGGCCAGCGAGCCCCCGCGGCTGGACCTCGCACTGGAGCGCCGCTCGGGCGACCTCGCCGTGCAGACCGACGGCGCCGCCTTCGAAGACACCGCCAGCCGCGCCAACCGCGTGCCCGCGGGCGTGAAGACCGCCCAGCTGCGCGTGAGCACCGATGGCGCGCGCGTCAACGCCCAATTGCGCTGGGACAGCGAACGCTTCGGTGAGGCGAGCGCCGAGGCCAGCACCACGCTCGCGCCACCGGACGCGCAACACGCCGCCTGGCACTGGCCGGTCAACGCGCCGCTGTCGGGCCGCGTGCGCGCCAGCCTGCCGCAGGTGGGCGTGTGGAGCGTGCTGGCGCCACCGGGCTGGCGCGTGCGCGGCTCGCTGCGCGCCGAAGCCGCCGTGAGCGGCACGCGTGCCGACCCGCAATTCACCGGCAGCCTGCAGGCCGACGACCTCGTGCTGCGCTCCATCGTGGAGGGTGTGTCGTTCCGCGGCGGTGAGCTGCGCGCCACGCTCGCGGGCGAGCGCATCGTGATCGAGCGCTTCCGGCTGGAAGGCCGCGGCGGCGCCGAGCGCGGTGGTGTGCTGCAGGCCACGGGCAGCGCCGAATGGCGCCGCGTGGAGCGCGACGGCACGGCGCGCCGCGAACCGCTGATCGAGCTGCAGGCCACGGCGGCGAAATTGCGCGCCTCCTCGCGCCCGGACCGCCGCCTCACCGTCACCGGGGCATTGCAGATGCGGCTGGAAGGCGCGGCGCTGCAACTGCGCGGCAACCTGCGCGCCGACGAAGCCCTGATCGTGCTGCCCGATGAAACCGCGCCCTCGCTGGGCGACGACGTGGTGGTGCGCGGCACCGAGTACCCGATCCAGCGCGGCAGCGGCGTGCGCGTGGTGCCCGACGTGCGCGTGACACTCGACCTCGGTGACGCCTTCGAGCTGCGCGGCCAGGGCCTGCAGACCCGCCTGGCCGGCCAACTGGAAGTGCGCAGCGCGCCCACCGATGCCGCACCCCGCGTGGTGGGCGAGGTGCGCACCGCCAGCGGCACCTACCGCGCCTACGGCCAGCAACTCGCCATCGAAACCGGCGTGCTGCGTTTCAGCGGCCCCTACGACAACCCGGCACTGGACGTGGTGGCCGTGCGCCCCAACGCCACCACGCAACGCGTGGGCGTGCAGATCACCGGCAGCGCGCAGGCACCGCGCGTGCGGCTGTTCTCCGACCCCGACCTGCCCGACAGCGAGAAGCTCGCCTGGCTGGTGCTGGGCCGCCCGGCCAGTGGCGCCGGCGCCGAGGCCGCGGTGCTGCAGCAGGCCGCCATCGCCCTGCTGGCAGGCCGCGATGGCGGCGCGTTCGATGGCGGCCTGGCCAGTGCGCTCGGACTCGACGCCCTGAGCTTCACCGGCGAGTCCACCAACGCCGACGGCAGCACCAGCGCCGGCGCGCTCACGCTGGGCAAGCGCATCGCCGACAACCTGTACCTGAGCTACGAGCGCAGCCTCGCGGGCACGCTCAACACCGTCTCGATCTTCTACGACGTCACGCGCCGTTTCACCATCCGCGCGCGCGCCGGCAGCGAGAACGCGGTCGACCTCATCTTCACGCTGAGCTACGACTGAGCCGGGGCACCAGGGGCGCGTCGATACAATCGCCGCTCCCCGCGCCGCCGCCGTAGTTCAATGGATAGAACGAGCGCCTCCTAAGCGCTAGATGCAGGTTCGATTCCTGCCGGGGGCGCCAATCCGCCGCCGGAGCGGTTGGCCGTCTTACTCGCGCCAATCTTCGCCCGGCATGATGCGCTTCATGAACGCGTCGAACATGGGCACCGTGAACGCCGTGTCCCCGTGGTTGGGGCTCCACACCATGCCCTTGGTGACCAGTGAACTGCGTGTGGGCGCCAGCGAAGTCACCTTGGCGCCATAACAGGCGGCAATGTCGCCCGAGCGGTGAGGGCCGGCCCCCAGTTCGGCCATGGCGCGCAGATAGCGCTTTTCCTTCGGGGTGCAGCGATCGAATCGCACCCGGAAGAAGCTCTCGTCCAGCGCTGCGACGGCCTGAACGGAGGCTTGCGCCACGTCTTGCGCCTTGATCGGGGACCCTTTGGCCGCGAGCCACGTGTGGCTGCCCCACTCCTGCAGAAAGTAGGCATAGCCCTGGGTCAGTTCCAGGATGCGGTCCACGGCATCACGCTCGATGACAACGCCCTCGCTCTCGATCGGCCGGCAGATGGCCTGTCGGGCAGCTGCGTCCGGCAGGGGCCCGATCTCGGGGAACTCGAACAAGCGCTCTGCATAGGACTTGGCATTGCCCATCTGACCGCGAAGCTGGGGCAGGCCCGCCCCCACCAGAATGACCGGGAGCTGGCGCTGCTCGGTCCGGTGCATGGCCGTGATCAAGGCCGCCAGTTGGTCCTCTTCGACGTACTGCAACTCGTCGATGAACAGGGCCAACGCGGTACCGGCCGCCTTGGCGGCGAGCCCCACCTGCTCGAACAAGGCCTGCAGGTCGTGTTCGAGGTCACCGTTGTCCGCCAGCCCGGGCTCGGCTTCATAGTCATAGCCCACCTCGATGTCGTGGTAGGTGAGCTTGAGCTTCTTCGCGAAGCCGGTCAGCGCGCGCAGACCGCGGATGGCAAGGTCCTTGGCCACCTCCAGCCCACTCAGGCGCAGCAAGGCCTGCCGCAACTGCGGCGCCAGGAGCGCTGGCAGCGACCGCCCCTCCGGTGCCTCGATGCGCACCGTGTGGATGCCGGACGCCTCTGCATCCCTGCGGATCCGGTCCAGCAGCACGGTCTTGCCGACACCGCGCAAGCCGACCAGCATGGCACTCTTGGCGGGCCGGCCCAGCCGGGTTCGTTCCAGGCTGACGCGCAGGGACTCGCGCAATTCGTCGCGGCCGGCCAGTTCGGGCGGCGGCGTGCCGGCGCCCGGGGCAAAAGGATTGCGGATGGGGTCCATGGCGCGATGATATCGAAATTTGGCAATTTATTAAATTTTAATAACTTTCCAAATTTCACTTGATTTGCCACCAGCTCCATGCCGCCCATCGCGGCGCGCGACGCCCGTGTCGATCCCTGCGGCCGTCATCCGTCAACCAACCGAAGCGCGGCTGGCCAGCCGGCACAGGCCTTCACCCCCCTCAACGGAGATCCGCATGACCCAGCTCAGCCCCTACCTGTCCTACAACGGCAACTGTGCCGAGGCCATGGCCTTCTACGCAAAGCTCTTTGGCGCGAAGCTTGAAGCGCTGCTCACGTACGGCGACGTGAAGGACCAGATGCCCTGCCCGCCCGGCGGCGAGAAGCTGGTGATGCACGCCTACCTGGTGCACCCGGGCTTCACGATCATGGCCGGCGACACACCGCCCGGCATGACCTACGAAGGCATCAAGGGCGCCATGGTGGCCATCACCTTCGACGAACCGGCCGAGGCACAGCGCGTGTTCGCGGCCTTGAGCGACGGCGGCACGGTGACGATGCCGCTGGAAGAGACCTTCTGGGCGAAAACCTTCGGCATGGTGACCGACCGCTTCGGCACGCCCTGGGGCGTGAACGGCGGCCCGAAGGACATGCCGAAGTGAACGCCGACCAGGCGCGGTTCCATGCCTTGGACGGCGACGGCCAGCGCGGCCGGCCGTGATCAGGACTGCGGATGGCGCGCGCTGCGCTGGATGGCCGTGTTGATGCGGCCCACACCCAGGCTGATCGAGAGAAAACCGACCAGGATGAGCAGCCGATGCACCAGTTCGTTGATCTCCATCGGAACCTGGAAATGCTGGTCAAGCACGGTCTCGACAAGGTGCGCCACGCCCAGGATGAGCGCGCCAAAGGAGATCAGGCGCATGGCGCCGCCCAGCGTGCCCTTGAGTTTGGTGGCGGCCGCATTCCAGGCCAGCCAGAAGCCGATGGCAATCAACACAAGGTCGAGCAGGAAGTTCGCGAGATCGACGGGATCACTCAGCACGGGTTTCTCCATTCGGTGGGTTGAAACACAGCATGCTGGTGCGCGCGCACGGGATTGGCGGGATGCCCACTCCCGCGGGTGCGCTCAGGTGCCAGACGGAAGCGGCCTAGTGCATCGGCATGACGTTTGCACGCATGGCGCGCAACGTCGTCAACGCTGACGCAATGCCCTGCTCAGCAGGATCACCGGCACCAGTCCCACCAGCACCAGCGCCAGCGCGGGCAAGGCGGCTTCGCCCAGACGTTCGTCGCGCGCCAGGTTGTAGGTCACCACGGCCAGGGTGTCGCTGTTGAACGGGCGCAGCACCAGCGTGGCAGGCAGCTCCTTCATCACGTCCACGAACACCAGCAGCGCCGCGGCCAGCGTGGCGCGACGCAGCAGCGGCCAGTGCACGCGCACGGCCAGCGCCATGCCGGTGGTGCCCAGCATGCGGGCCGAATCGTCCAGGCTGGCGGGCATGCGCGCGTAGCCGGCCTGAACCGATTGCAGCGCCACCGCAGTGAAGCGCACCAGATAGGCCCACACGATGCCCAGCGCTGTGGCGGTGACCCAGTAGCCCACACCCGACGCGGGCCAGCGCGCCTGCACCCAGCCCACCGGCAGCAGCAGGCCGACCACGATCACCGCGCCCGGCACCGCATAGCCCAGGCTGGCCAGTTGCGACACGCCGCGCGTGAGCGGCGTGGGCCGCGCGCGCACCGCAAAACCCAACGCAAGCGCAATCAGCGTGGCCAGCACGGCCGACAGGCCGGCGAGCCAGACGCTGTTGATCGACCACCGCACGAACATGCCCCAGGGCAGCACGTCCCAGCCGCCCACCAGCGGGCGCAGCATGAACAACAGCGGCAGCACGAAGCCGAACAGGATGGGCAGTGCGCACAGCGCCACCGCCAGCGCCGCGCGCGCACCGCGCAAGCGCACTGGCTGCGCCTCGGCGCTGCCCGCGCGCTGGCCGCGCGGTGACACAAAACGCATGCGCCGCTGCGCGCGGTGCTCCACCCACAGCAGTGCGCCCACGGTGAGCAGCAACAAGGTGGCCAGTTGCGCGGCCGCGATGCGGTTGTCCATCGCCAGCCAGGCCTTGTAGATGCCGGCGGTGAAGGTCTGGATGCCGAAGTAGCTGGCCACGCCGAAATCGGCCAGCGTCTCCATGAGCGCCAGCGCCACGCCCGCGGCCACCGCCGGACGCGCCAATGGCAGCGCCACCTCGCGAATGCGGCGCGACAGCGGCGCCCCGAGCAGGCGCGCGGCCTCCATCAGCTGCGCGGCGCGTTCGGTGAGCGCGGTGCGCGCCAGCAGGTAGACATACGGATAGAGCGTGAAGGTGAACACCCAGACCGCACCCGGCGTGCTGCGCACCTCGGGCAGCAGGCGCCCCTGCAGGCCGAAGGCCTCGCGCAGCCACACCTGCAGCGGGCCGCTGAACTGCAGGAAGTCGGTGTAGGCGTAGGCCACCACGTAGGCCGGCATGGCCAGCGGCAGCAGCAGCGCCCATTCGAAGTGGCGCCGGCCGGGGAAGTCGAACAGGGTGACGGCGCTGGCGCCCAGCACGCCCACCAGCGCGACGCCGATCGCCACGCTCACGCACAGCGCGAGCGAGGTCAGCGTGTATTCGGGCAGCACGGTCTGCGCCATCTGCAGCAGCACGTCGCGCGCGGTGGCGTCGAAACCCAGCCACGCACCGGCGAGCGCGAGCACCGGCAGCACGAGCACGGCGGCCAGCAACAACAACAGGACCTGGGCGGGCCAGCGCGGCATGGGATTTTGTTATGGGCGCGGGGCCTTGACCCGCATCAACACAAATGAGAATTGTAGTTATCTACAATGGCCCTCATGTTCCTGCAGGTCTCGCAACTCCAGGTGCGCTACGCCGGCGCATCCCACGAC
>VFQR01002234.1_pt1 | contig 12712 bp, 9 predicted proteins | sample 3512321 | NCBI WGS metagenome assembly VFQR01 (sample SAMN10412374, study PRJNA504923) | tailings metagenome | isolation source: Relicate 3 Philex TSF1 revegetated site | place: Philippines: Tuba, Benguet | collected 2017-08-29
GTTAATCAAATCATCAACACAGTGGAAGAATCTTGGCATAGTATCCGCCACGCGCCCCAAGCTTTAGCACACAGAGCAAAAGAACAATACGAATCGGTTACCACCACCATCGCAGATTACCTCCGGAATACAGGCAAACAGGAACTGAATCCAGAAGGCATTCAACGGGATTTGAATAGATTGTTTGAAAATCCCCAAGATGGAGCCGTAGCGCTACGCCGTCGATTGTCCCAAGTAGACCGAGATACATTGGTGAAATTGCTCAGTCAACGTCAAGACTTGAGCGAGGAGCAAGTCAACGAAATCATTGATTCTGTACAAACTTCAATTCGCAACATTGTACGTGCCCCTCGTCGTTTAGCTACCAGAACACAGCAAAGAGTAGATACATTCAAAGCTTATCTGGAAGAGTATCTGCGGCAAACTGGTAAAGAAGAACTCAACCCAGAAGGTATCAAACGCGACTTACAACTACTGTTGCACGATCCGCGAGTGGGGGTAGAAAATTTTAGCGATCGCCTAGCTCATTTTGACCGTTCTACCATCATGGCCCTGCTGAAAATTCGTGAAGATATCACCGATGAAGAAGCAGCGCGGATTGCCGATAACATTGTTTCAGTCAGAGATCAATTTGTGGAACAAGTGCGGAGCATCCAAAGAGGCATTCAAGATGCAATTGACGGGGTTTTTGCCCGCATCCGCAACTACCTTAACTCCCTTGATCGCCCAGAACTGAACTATGATAATATCAAGCGCGATGTTCGCATCTTTTTTGAAGATCCCCAAGCCGGCTTTGAAGCTCTGCGCGATCGCCTGTCTTCATTTGATCGTGATACCCTAGTAGCAATCATGAGTTCTCGTGACGACATTTCCCAAGAGGATGCCAACCGGATCATCGACCAAATCGAACGGGCACGCAACACAGTATTGCAACGTGCAGAACGCCTACAACGGGAAGCCCAACGCCGCCTCGAAGAAGTCAAACATCAAGCACAGCGGCAAGCAGAAGAAACGCGCAAAGCCGCAGCATCAGCAGCTTGGTGGTTGTTTGCCACAGCAGTCGTCTCCGCCATTTTCTCAGCATTCGGAGGAGCGATCGCTGTAATTCTTCTCTAAGTTTACAAGTTGTCTCCGCTAAATTTTCAGCCTCCCGATTGGGGAGGCTTTTCTATTTGTATGTCATTAGTTATTTGTTGTTTGTTTTTTAGGGCTGCAATCTCAGCAATTAGATAGTTGTTTGAGATTTGTTGAATGTTTTAATTTAATTAAAGAACTTACAACAAAATCTCGGCTTATTACTAACAAACCATAGGGTAAAAGTTAATAATCTTTAGCTAAATAGGAATTGAAAATAATGGAAAACACAGGAAATACAGAAAATACATTATTTGATAAAATCTTCCGTGACAGTAATGGCAAAATTGTTTTAGCTCAGCCGCCAAACCCACCACTTATTCTCTGGGCAGTAGCTAGTTTACTATCTCTAATTTTGACAACTGGCAAAATCAATACAGTATTAGATGTACTGGCAGATGGCTCCTTGTTCACTTGGGCGTGGCTGGAATTATTTGATGGTGTTAATTATTTTCGCAGAGCGCTAGGTCTTGCCGTATTCATTGTTATTATTGCATCAAAAATTCTGTAGTTCTGCTGCACGTTTAAATTGCATAATTAGGGCGGGCAAGATGCCCACCCCACAAGATTTTTATCAAATTTAGATATGCTGATGAACAGCTTAATATTGGACTCAATAACAATACCTTTGCCATTTTTTGTAGGTTGGGTTAAGCGAACGCGAGTGCGTCTCGTAGAGAAGCGAAACCCAACAAATAAGTTGGGTTAGCCTTCGGCAAGCCCCTTTGGGTCTACGTGCCTCAAACGCCACTTCACTCAAGTCGGGAAACCCGCCCACGTGAGTGGCTCCCCAAGCTACAAATCAGGATATTTTTTGATTTGGCAAAGGTATTATTACTGCACGCCATTTTCTTTAAACCACGCCAAAAGGCGCTGCCAACCGTCCTTAGCTTCTGTCTCGCGGTAGGAGGGACGATAATCGGCGAAAAATGCGTGAGGTGCATCGGGATAGACGATGATTTCAGATTTACTGCTGCTTGAATTGAGGCGATGTCTACGACGGGCTAAGCCTACGCGCATCTGTTCTACTGTATCTAGGGGAATACCCGTATCTTGACCGCCATAAAGTCCCAGAACCGGGACTGTCAGTTTTGATGCAATATCAACGGGATACTTAGGCTGAAGTTCGGTAGCATCACCCACGAGTCGTCCGTACCACGCTACACCCGCCTTCACCTGGGGATTGTGTGCTGCGTATAGCCAGGTGATGCGACCACCCCAACAAAAGCCTGTAACTGCCAATTTATCAGCATTACCCTTGGCTGATTTCACAGCCCAGTCCACCGTGGCGTCAAGGTCGGATAACACTTGAGAATCTGGGACTTTGGCAACAATTGGGCGAATTTCGTCGATGCTGCTTAATTTTGAGACATCGCCTTGACGGACAAACAATTCTGGAGCGATCGCCAAATACCCCAACTTAGCAAAGCGGCGAGTGATATCCTGAATATGCTCGTGTACGCCAAAGATTTCTTGGAGTACCAGAACAATGGGGAAATTCTCACCAGTGGCGGGTACTGCCCTATAGGCAGGAATTTCACCATCTTTAACAGGGATTTTCACAGCACCAGCTACCAACCCCTTGGCATCAGTGGTGATGACTCCAGCAGAAATCGGTTGCACTGCCAAAGCAAAACCCGTCGCCAAGGTGGCTGTGGCAAGAAATTTGCGGCGAGTTATTTCTCTCATCATCTCTACCTTGAATTGGCCAAAACTTTTTTGTTTGTTATCCGTACACTACTATAAAATAAATACTACGCATTAACAATCAGCATATAGGAATATTGACTAGATTTACTACTTTAGTATTTTTGCTAACTTGCACCTGTAAATAAAGAGCGATCGCCTTATTTTTCCCGATTTATCCAATTTTCTCCCCCAGCTAACTGGCTCAGATAATCATCCATAATTGCCGGTAATTCCTTCGGCAAATAAGTATATGTTAAAGCCAGAAAACTTGTTGCTGTAGCTATAATCTGCTTTTTATCTAGCATCGCTAACAATTGAGAGCGAGTGAATTTACCATTCATCACTTCTTCACTTGCATCTGCGATCGCATCTTCGATAACTTCCTCTTCTATCAAATTCTCCCATTCATCTAAATTGATATAGTAAGATGTTTTATTTTCTTTGAGATTTACTTCTCTAATTTCGCGGATTGCATTCCGAATAGAAGCTGCCCAAGAATTTGTTAATCTCTGCTCTAGTTGATTCTTAATTAAATGAATCAGTAAAATTCTGACAAACGATTTGATTTGCCGCAGAACTGCCTTTTTACTCATTCCCTCTAATTCATCAACAATTGCCAAAGCATCTGCGTAACGTCCTTCCAAAATGCTCTTTTTTAGGTCTATTAGTTCCTGTGTCATTTTTCACTGTCCACCTGTTTTCCAATCTTCTCCACCGGCTAACCGAGTTAAATTTTCAGCCACAACTGTCGGTAACTCTTTAGCTGAATAAGAATAAGTTAGCAGCAAAAATTTCAAAGCAGTCTCAATTATCTGGGTTCTATCCACCATTTGTGCCAGTTGGAATTCATTATATATTCCATTCATCACTTCCACGCTTGCATCACGCACAGCTACTTCTATTTCATCTTCAAGATGAGTATCCCATTCTTCTAAATTGATATAATAAGATTTTTTATTGTCTTTGAGATTAAGTTTTTTAATTTCTAAAAGCGAATTCCGAATAGAAGCCACCCAAGAATTTGTTAATCTCTGCTCTAGTTGATTTTTAATTAAATGAATCAACAGAATTCTTAAATATGCTTGGATATTACGCAGAATAGCTTGTCTACTCATCCCTTCTAATTCATCTACAATTGCCAAGGCATCTGCATAACGCCCTTCTAAAATACAAGTTCTGAGGTCTATTAATTCTTGTGTCATTTTGATTAACCTCAAAAATTCATCATGCTAATTTCAATATATAGCAAGGAATTGGTGACTATTTACTGGGTGAAAAGTTTTTGTATTGAAAAGTGACGCTCCTTTCTTACAAAGTTCAGAGCGGAGGTTTCCGGCGCTCTGACTTTGCGCTGCGTCGCTAACAGATCTAAGGAAGCCTTAGATCTGTTAGCGACGCAAGCGCGATTGTTCGTACTGGCTCGACTTTTCACTTTGTGTCTAAGTTTTATCATTTATGTAATGTCCTAACCACCTTGGCTGTTGCTATAACAATAACTTATATAGAACTCATATTTGATTTGGAGAAATACACGTAGGGGAGCCAGCCGCGTGGGCGGGTTTCCCGACTTGAGCAAACTGCTATAAAATATCGCCAAGTCACAGGAAATCAAATACATTCACAGTTCATCTGTTATTTTTAGGAATTAGCTTGCCAGCACTTAAATTTATATAGAGCGAAAAATACATGGGACAAGGTTTTTTACAAATCGGCTTAACGCTGTGTATGGTTGTAGCAATTACTCCGGTATTTGGCAGATACATGGCGCGTGTCTTCTTGGGAGAAAGAACACTGCTTGATTTCTTAATGAACCCCATAGAGCGAAGTATGTACGTACTAGCGGGTGTTCGCAGAAAAGATGATATGACGGGCTGGCAGTATATCCGAGCTGTAATATGCACTAATCTGATTATGGGAATTTCAGTGTATTTACTGCTATATTTTCAGAGATTCTTACCCTGGAATCCTAATGGCTTGGGTAGACCTAACTGGGATGTATTGCTGCACACAACAATTTCCTTTTTAACAAATACCAACCAGCAACACTATGCTGGTGAGACAACCTTAAGTTACTTTAGTCAGGTAGCTGCTTTAGGCTTTTTGATGTTCACCTCCGCAGCCACAGGTTTAGCGGTGGGAATTGCTTTTATTCGGGGGTTGACGGGTAGACGACTAGGTAACTTTTACATAGATCTTACCCGTGCCATCACGCGAATATTACTGCCAATATCAATTATTATTGCGATTGCCTTGGTTTTAGTAGGTGTACCGCAAACATTAGCCAACACTATGGATGTGACCACCTTAGAAGGAGGAACCCAGTATATTGCCAGAGGGCCAGTAGCATCCTTTGAGGCAATCAAAATGTTCGGTGAGAATGGCGGCGGTTTTTTTGGTGCTAATTCTGCCCATCCCTTTGAAAATCCCAATGGCGCTTCTAACTTAATCGAAACGATCGCCATGATTTCCATACCAGCAGCCTTGATTTACACTTATGGTGTGTTTGCCAACAACATCAAACAAGCCTGGCTACTTTTCTGGATGGTATTTGTAGTTTTTGTAGTTCTGGTTGGAGTCACAGCCGTGGGAGAACTGCAAGGTAATCCCCTAGTAAACAGAACCATTGGCTTAGAACAGCCTTCTTTAGAGGGTAAAGAAATCCGATTTGGTTGGGCGCAAACGGCATTGTGGGCAGTTATGACCACCGCCACCATGTGTGGTGCCGTCAACGGAATGCACGATTCCTTAATGCCACAAGGAATATTTTCCACTCTCTTCAACTTATTTATCCAAATTATTTGGGGCGGTCAAGGAACAGGAACAGCTTACTTATTCATTTACTTAATTCTCACCGTTTTTCTGACTGGTTTAATGGTGGGACGTACCCCAGAATTTTTAGGACGCAAAATTGAAAAAAGGGAAATTGTTCTTGCCAGCGTAGTACTGTTAATTCACCCAATTGTAGTGTTAATTCCCAGCGCCATCGCCTTAGCTTATCCCATTTCCCTATCTGGAATTAGCAATCCTGGTTATCACGGCATTTCCCAAGTAGTTTATGAATTTGCCTCAGCCGGTGCAAATAATGGTTCTGGCTTGGAAGGATTAAAAGATAACACCCTCTGGTGGAACTTGAGTACTTTAGTTAGTCTCATAGTAGGACGCTACATTCCCATGTTTGCCATCCTCCTGTTAGCTGACGGCATGTCTGGCAAACAACAAGTACAAGAAACTCCCGGCACCTTGAGAACTGATTCTTTGGTATTTATTGGCATCACCGCTGGAGTAACCCTCGTTTTGGGAGTATTGACTTTCTTTCCCGTTCTAGCTTTAGGCCCCATAGCCGAAGGTTTACAACTAGCCTCTGGCAGTTAGAAAAGTTATGAGTTATGAGTTAAACTCCTAACTCCTCACTCCTCACTCCTGACTCCTCACTCCTAACTCCTAAATTTCTTTATGAATAAAGCGGCAACTACCTCCAAAGCTAGACGCCCAAATTCTCGTCCTGGCGATCGCCGCCAAGCACGTAAAAAGGCTAGGGTAAATACTAAGGGGCTGTACTTAAGGGCAGTTCGAGATGCTTTTATCAAGCTCAACCCTAAGTATGCAATCAAAAATCCGGTGATGTTTTTGGTTTGGGTGGGAACGATCGTTACTATATTGGTAACCATTGATCCCAACTTGTTCGGCCCAGCTAACCAAAAGAATCCGCAATTGTTTAACGGCTTGTTATCAGGGATTTTATTCTTTACAGTTTGGTTTGCTAATTTTGCTGAAGCCATAGCCGAAGGGCGAGGAAAAGCTCAAGCTGATGCCTTACGATCTACAAAGTCAGAAACCATCGCTAAAAAACTCGCTGCCGATGGCACAGTTAGTGAAGTTTCATCCACTAGCCTCCAACAAGGCGATCATGTCTACGTAGTTGCTGGCGATATTATACCCGCCGATGGCGAAGTAATTATGGGTGTCGCCTCGGTGGATGAATCGGCAATTACCGGGGAATCCGCACCAGTATTAAAAGAATCAGGCTCCGATGTTGCAAGTTCCGTTACTGGTGGGACGCGGATTATCTCAGATGAATTGATTATCCGCATCACATCTGACCCTGGTAAAGGTTTTATTGACCGGATGATTACCTTGGTGGAAGGGGCAGAACGCAGCAAAACACCCAATGAAATTGCTTTGACAGTTTTGTTGGCAGTCCTCAGCTTAGTATTTCTGTTGGTTGTGGCGACTTTGCCCGCCCTTGCCTACTATGTCGATAGTCCAGTCAGCGTCCCAATTTTGATTGCCCTACTCGTAGCATTGATTCCCACCACCATCGGCGGATTACTGAGTACCATCGGCATTGCTGGTATGGACCGAGTTGCCCAATTTAACGTCATTGCCACCTCAGGACGAGCCGTAGAAGCTTGTGGTGATGTCAATACTCTAGTTCTCGATAAGACGGGTACAATTACCCTTGGTAACCGTTTGGCAGAAGAATTCATTCCCATCGACGGTCATACTATGGCGGAAATTGCCAGTGTTGCCTGGGCAGCTAGTGTATTTGATGATACCCCAGAAGGCAAATCCATTGTGCGACTCGCGGAAAAGTTAGGCGCAAGATTTGATTTTGACTCTAGTCAAGCCCAAGGAGTTGATTTTTCTGCGAAAACACGCATGAGTGGTACAAACTTACCCGGTGGACACGAGGCCAGGAAAGGAGCAGTCGGAGCGATTAAAGGATTTGTTCGTTCTCGCAACGGACGCGACACCCCAGAACTCGATGCAGCCTACGAACAAGTTTCTCACCTGGGAGGTACACCCCTAGCAGTCAGTCTAGATAACGAAATCTACGGAGTTATTTATCTGAAAGATATTGTAAAACCTGGTATCCGCGATCGCTTTCTTGCACTGCGGCGTATGGGAGTATGTACCGTTATGTTAACAGGAGATAACCGCATTACAGCTTCCGTCATTGCCAGAGAAGCTGGGGTGGACGACTTCATCGCCGAAGCCACACCAGAAGACAAAATCAGCGTCATTCAAAAAGAACAAGCAGCAGGTAAACTAGTCGCCATGACAGGAGACGGAACTAACGATGCTCCCGCATTAGCCCAAGCTAACGTCGGCGTCGCCATGAACACAGGCACCCAAGCCGCCAAAGAAGCTGCCAACATGGTAGATTTGGACTCCGATCCCACAAAATTAATCGATATCGTGAGCATTGGCAAGCAATTGCTGATTACTCGCGGCGCATTGACTACATTTTCCATCGCTAATGATATTGCTAAATACTTTGCAATTATTCCAGTAATCTTTGTCGCTGCGAATCTACAAAGCCTGAACATTATGAATTTGACCAGCCCTAATTCTGCTGTATTATCGGCGCTGATTTACAACGCTTTGATTATTCCAGCATTGATTCCCCTAGCATTGAAGGGTGTGCAGTTTAGACCCCTAACAGCTAATCAGCTATTGCAACGTAACATCTTAATCTATGGCTTGGGTGGGGTGATTGCGCCATTTATCGCCATTAAGTTGATAGATCTGCTGATTACAGTCGTAGGCTTAGCTTAACAACAGCAAAAATAAAGATGCTGCAAAACAAGCGCCTCTTACCAAAGTAAGATAATAGACATTTTTGTCAGTTTTATTTTGACTTTTAACTGTTGAGAAGAGAAACAAAAGGAATATGAATAAATATAGTTGTTATTCAACACTTAGCAAGAAATTTGAGATCGGCAGTTCCATCACTTATGCAAAATCGCTGCTTGAGCGATATCCTTTATTTGGTAGCAATGCCATCAAAAACATCTACCACTCGCTATTTTTAGCCTGCTGTAGTTGAATGTGGTAGTTCTCTGAATTAGTCATGCTGTTGATAGCATCCTATTTGGCAAAACAATTAAAAATTAAAAATTAAAAATTAATTTTAGGAGCAAGCGAAAAATTTATTATGGCTATTATTCGAGACACAATCAGAGCAATTTTCATAACTCTAATGCTTTGGTTGTTGACTGCAATCATCTATCCTCTCTTCATCCTTGTAGTGGGTCAAGTTTTCTTACCCTACCAAGCTAACGGCAGCATGATGCGGAATTTAAATAATGAGCCAATTGGTTCAGCTTTGATTGGTCAAATCTTCACATCTGAGCAATATTTTTATCCGCGTCCTAGTGCTGTTAGATATAGTCAAGGCAGAAAAGCGAGGCCAACTGGCATATCTGGAGCCAGTAATCTAGCTGCTAGCAATCCAGAGCTACTCAATCGGATTATAGAGCAGTCAAATGAATTGCGAGACGAAAATTTAGAAGCGATCGCTGATATGATTTACACCTCAGGATCGGGTTTAGATCCCCACATCTCCTTCAGAGCAGCACGCCAGCAACTAGAACGAGTAGCTCGTGCCCGTGGGGTGGGAGAAGATGAAATTTTACGTCTAATTAATAGGTATACTGATGGCAGATTTTTATGGATTTTTGGCGAGCCTGGTGTCAACGTCCTCCGATTAAATTATGCTCTTGACCTGCAAGATATTAATCGTCAGCAAAATCAGTGAATGGGGCATGGGGCATTGGGAGTGCTGAGTTAGGAGTTAGGAATTAGGAGTTAAGAGTTATTCTCCCCTTGCCTCCCCTGCTCCCACCCTGCGGGTTCGCGCTAGCGTCTCTGAAAGAGAAGCTAAAGCTACATCTCCCTCATCCCCCTCATCTCGCTCCAAATTCATGATGTCAGACAATACTAATACTGGTTCGCCTGGAAATGTACCCTTAAATTCTGCAAGTTACTCGCTTTATTCACCACGGCGAGGTAAACATAAAATCTTTATTGGCATGGCTCCTGGGGTAGGTAAAACCTACCGGATGCTGGAAGAGGGACACGCACTCAAACAGGAAGGAATTGATGTAATTGTCGGGCTTTTGGAAACCCACGGACGTAAGGAGACGGCAGAAAAGGCACAAGGACTGGAAATTTTGCCCCGCAAGCAATATCCTCGCGGTGAGTTGATGCTAACCGACATGGATACAGATGCTATTGTAAAGCGATCGCCCCAATTAGTCTTAATCGATGAACTTGCCCATACCAATGTCCCTGGTTCCCCACGGGAAAAACGCTACGAAGATGTAGAATTAGTCTTGGCAGCAGGTATCGATGTTTACTCGACAATGAATGTCCAACATCTGGAAAGTCTCAATGACTTGGTAGCCAGAATTACAGGTGTAGTAGTAGGCGAACGCGTTCCTGATAGGATTCTGGATGAAGCAGATGAAGTAGTAGTAGTGGATGTTACACCAGAAACCCTGCAAGAAAGATTATTAGAAGGCAAGATTTACGCACCGCAAAAAATCCAACAATCCCTCGATAACTTTTTCCAACGTCGTAACCTAATAGCTTTGCGCGAGTTGGCTTTGCGGGAAGTCGCAGATAACGTAGAAGAAGACGCGATCGCCACCACACCAAATGGACAATTTTGTAACATCCACGAACGAGTTTTAGTATGTATATCTACGTATCCTAACTCAGTACAACTATTACGCCGTGGTGCAAGACTAGCTAGCTACATGAATGCACCGCTGTATACTTTATTTGTTGCCGATCCAGAACGCTTCCTGACCAAAGAGGAAAGTTTACACATTCACACTTGTGAAAAATTGTGTAAAGAATTTGAAGGCACTTTTATTCGGGTAACTAATAGTAACGTAGCCAATGCGATCGCCGAAACAGCAGAGAAATATCGGATTACTCAAATTGTAATTGGAGAAAGTCAGCGATCGCGCTGGCAAATACTCCTGAAAGGCTCTTTAACCCAAAAATTGGTGCGCCTGCTCAAAAACATTGATTTACATATCATTGCCAGCGAAAAAACGATTTCACCCAAATAGGGCATTGGTTATTACTCCCACCCTCAAATAATACCTATCCCCTCTTTTTCTCTGTGTTCTCTGTGTCTTTGTGGTTCGTAAAAAAATTAGGTACTCTTACACCGGGATAGGAGTAATTCTTATCCCTAACTCCCTCATCCCCCTCATCCCCCTCATCTCCCTCACTCCCCACACCCCTAACTGACTACAAAATTCACCAACTTCCCAGGCACCACAATTACCTTTTTAATTTCTTTGCCTTCGATGTAACGCTGGGCAACTTCTGATTCACGGGCATATTTCTCCAACGCGGCTTTATCTGCCTGTGCTGGTACTTGAATCGCGCCACGAGTTTTGCCCATAATTTGAATCACTAAGGTGATTTCATCAGCTACTAAAGCCGCAGGGTCAAACGATGGCCAGCTTTGCATGTGAACTGAATCACCTTCACCCAACAACTGCCATAATTCATCCGCAATGTGTGGCGCAAAAGGCGCTAGCAATACCACCAAAGTCCGAATACCTTCTGCATAAATTGGTGAATTTTTGCAACTGGCATCAGTTAGGGCATTACTCAACTTCATCAATTCTGAAATAGCTGTATTGAATTGATATTCGTCTTGCACATCTTCCGTCACCGCTTGAATAGCGGTATGAATTGCCCTTCGCAATTCCTTTTCTGGCTTACTTAAATCAGAAAGTTGGGCTTTCTTATGGGATACCCCAGCAGCAACATAATCTGTCACCAAACGCCAAACCCGATTTAAAAAGCGGAATTGTCCTTCGACATCGGCTTCATCCCATTCCAAATCTTTTTCTGGCGGCGCTTTGAACAAAATAAACATCCGCGCTGTGTCTACACCGTATTTGGAAATTACATCTTCTGGCGCTACACCGTTACCCTTAGATTTAGACATAGTGGCGTAGAGACGTTGCAGCGGTTCGCCCGTCTGGGGGTCGCGGGGGTCAGCAGCATTCACGAGATTGGAAGGAATCCATTTATCTTTACCGCCCTTGTTGGGATTCAAGTAAGTTAAACCCTGCACCATGCCTTGAGTTAACAAACGTTGGAAGGGTTCGTCAAAATTCAACAAGCCTCTGTCCCGCAGTACCTTGGTAAAGAACCGCGAATACAACAAATGTAAAATTGCGTGTTCAATTCCGCCTACGTACTGATCCACTGGCATCCAATCATTGATTTTACTGGAATCAAAAACCTGTTGTTCATTTTTAGCGTCTGGAAACCGCAAGAAATACCATGAGGAATCAATAAAAGTATCCATTGTGTCAGTTTCCCGCTTCGCCGGAGTGCCACAAGTGGGACATGGCACATTTACCCAGCTTTCCAGCTGAGTCAAAGGTGAACCACCACGTCCAGTAAATTCCACTTCTTCCGGTAACTGTACTGGCAAATCTTTGTCAGGCACTGGTACTATCCCACAGTTGGGACAGTGAATTACGGGTATCGGTGCGCCCCAGTACCGCTGCCGGGAAATCAACCAATCCCGCAACCGATATTGCACCCGCATTTTACCAAAACCTTGTTGTTCGGCATACTCAACGATCGCCTGTTTAGCATCTGTGGAAGTCATGCCCGTGAAAGCACCGGAATTAATTAAAATTCCTGGTTCAGTGTATGCTTGGTTGTATTCAATTTGAATCAGTTGTGTGACTTCATCCGTCTCTGATGTTGGAGTTAAGTCAAAACCTGCAACATCATCTGGGGAAGCAATGACAAAATCAATCGGCAAATCATAAGTCAGGGCAAACTTAAAATCCCGGACATCGTGTGCCGGTACACCCATAACTGCCCCAGTACCATACTCATACAGTACATAGTCAGCAATCCAAATGGGCACTTCTTCCCCTGTAAACGGGTTAATTGCCTTACCACCCGTGGGGACACCCCGCTTAGGTTTATCTTCAGCGGTACGTTCCAACTCACTTTGATGAGAAATCTCTTTAATAAAGGCTTCCACTGTCGCTTGTTGTTCTTTGGTGGTGACACGCTTTGTTAAAGGATGTTCTGGTGCTAACACCACGTA
>VFQR01002235.1_pt1 | contig 12711 bp, 12 predicted proteins | sample 3512321 | NCBI WGS metagenome assembly VFQR01 (sample SAMN10412374, study PRJNA504923) | tailings metagenome | isolation source: Relicate 3 Philex TSF1 revegetated site | place: Philippines: Tuba, Benguet | collected 2017-08-29
AGGACAGCCTCGACGGTCGCTACTTCGGTCCGATTTCCACCCGCTCGATCATCGGTCGCGCAACGCCCGTGTGGACCGATGAAGACGGGAGCGGCCGCTTCCAGTGGCGCGCCGCGACGCGGTGAACGACGCGCCTATCCGACCTCACCGCACAGCAAAGGAGTCTTCCCATGCCGCAGATCGGCGAATTCACCCGCACGAAGAATGGCTACGCCGGCCACATCCGCACGCTCTCGCTGGATGTCGAGATCGTGCTCGTCCCCGCTGAGCACACCGACGCCGAGAATGCGCCGGACTATCGTGTTCACCACGGCAACGATGACGGACCTGAGATCGGCGCCGGATGGAAACGCACCGGCGAAAAAGCCGGCGATTACGTCTCCCTGCAGATCGACGATCCCACCTTGGTCCAGCCGATCCGCGCGAACCTCTTCCAATCGACCGAGGACAAATCGGCCTGGAACCTGCACTGGAATCGTCCGCCCAAGCGCGGCGAGCGGGACTGAACGATGTCCGGCCCGCGCCATCAAACTGTCGTCGGGCGGCCAAATGCCGTCCGACTGACAGCCATCCTTCTCCTTTCCGGCCTGCTCCTCGGCGCGCCGTTCAACGCCACAGCGAACGCTCAGAACGCACCGGCCACGCGCACGGCGCCGGCCCATCCGTTCGCCACCTACATTGAAGAGGCCGCACAGCGTTTTCGCATCCCGGCCGCGTGGATTCGCGCCGTCATGCGCGCGGAAAGCGCTGGCGATGTGCGTGCGATCTCCTCTGCTGGCGCGATGGGCCTGATGCAGATCATGCCGGATACCTGGGCGGAGCTGCGCGTCCGCCATAGGCTCGGGCGTAATCCTTACGATCCGCGCGACAACATCCTGGCCGGCGCGGCGTATTTGCGCGAGATGTATGATCGCTACGGTTCGCCGGGTTTTCTTGCGGCCTACAATGCGGGACCAGGGCGCTACGAAGAGTATCTCGCGGGCCGCCCGTTGCCGGCCGAGACCCGCGCGTATGTGGCCGCATTGGTCCCTTCCTTCGGCGGCGGTGACCTGCCCGGTGCAATCACCGTCGCCGCGGCTGATCCTCGCGCCTGGACTCGCGCGCCGTTGTTCATCACGCGCGCTGACGGCGTGACCAGCGTCGATCCAGCGCAGACGGAAGTCCCTCCGGACGACGCTTCGGCAGCAGCTCCGGTGCGCGAGGCTTCCGCTAACACGCCGCAGTCTGCGGGCCTGTTCGTCGCGCGATCGGATGGTGGAGGCCCGCGATGACGGCGCTTCGCCCGGATCGTGGTCTGGCGGGCTCCAGCGCATCATGGAGTGCGTGGAGGGGGAAGCAGGGCAACACAACCGCACGATGGCAGGATAAAGGGGCGCGATGTGCGCCTCGGTTCGGTTGTGCTTTTTCAAGGGTTTACGCTGCGAATTCGCGAGGTGCGCCCCACCGGCGCAGCCTGCGGCATCAGCGAATTCATAACCAAATCAGCGCTATCGCGCGATGTGCGGTCTTGCCGCCATGAGCGACGAGAACGATTTCCGCATCCGCCCTGGCCGCATCCGCTCGACGCGCGTGCAGCGCGCGAGGCCCTTCATCGCGCAGGCCCTGGCCGCCGCCCAGCGCGCCGGCGGATCGGTCTCCCGGAAAGGGACGATCGGTCCCGGCCACCGCTCGCGGTTCGGCCGCGGCCAGCGTGCATCGTTGCAGGCCAACCGGCTGATCACCTCCCGCTCGCGCGGCGCCGTGGTCAAGGCGCGTGTGGTCCGCCATGGCGGACGCAACCCGCCGCTCGCCACCCACCTCAATTATCTGCGCCGCGAGGGCGTCACCCGGGACGGCGAGAAGGCCCGGCTGTTCGGCCCCGGCGCCGATGAGGCCGACCCGAAGGCGTTCGCGGAGCGGTGCGAGAATGACCGGCATCATTTCCGGTTCATCGTATCGCCCGACGACGCCGTCGAAATGGCGGACCTCAAGACCTTCGCGCGCGATCTCGTCGGGCAGATGGAAAAAGACCTCGGCGCCAAGCTCGATTGGGTCGCCGTCGACCATTGGAACACCGAGCATCCGCACCTCCACCTGATTGTGCGTGGCGTGCGCGAGGATGGCGAAAACCTCGTCATCTCCCGCGACTACATCAAGGAGGGCATGCGCGACCGGGCGCGCGACCTGATCACCCAAGAACTCGGACCGCGCACCGATCATGAAATCCGCCGCACGCTCGAGCGCCAAGTCGACACGGAGCGCTGGACCAATCTTGATCGGCAGCTCGCCCGCGACAGCTACCGCACCGGCGTCGTCGACCTCGCGCCGCGGCCCGACCGCCAGCCTGACGAATTTCATGCGCTCAAGGTCGGACGCCTGCGAAAGCTTGAGTCCCTCGGCCTCGCCGATCAGATCGGTCCCGGCCAGTGGGCGATTTCGGAGAACGCCGAGACGACGCTACGCCAGCTCGGTGAACGCGGCGACATCATAAAGCGCATCCATCGCGGCCTGACCGAACACGGCATCGAGCGCGGCGCGTCCAACTATGTGCTCGCCGGGGAAAGCCTGGACGATCCTGTCGTCGGCCGGCTGGTCGCCCGCGGTCTCGACGATGAGCTGAAGGGTACAGCCTATGCCGTGGTCGACGGCATGGACGGCCGCACCCATCACATCAAGCTGCCCGATCTCGACGCCGCCGGCGATAGCGCGCCCGGCTCAATCGTCGAGCTGCGCAGGTTCGACGACGCGAAGGGGCAGCGTCGCGTCGCGATGGCGGTCCGATCAGACCTCACCATCGAGCAGCAGATCACCGCGACCGGCGCCACTTGGCTTGATCGACAGGCGATCGCCCGCGAGCCGGTTGCGCTCGGTGGCGGGGGCTTCGGCGCGGAGGTGCGCGACGCCCTGGACCGGCGCGCCGAACACCTGATTGGGCGAGGTCTGGCCGAACGTCAGAACCGCGGCGTCAGCTTCAGCCGCAACCTGATCGAGACGCTCCGCCGGCGCGAGTTGGACGCCGTGGGCGCCAAGATCGCGGCAGAGAGCGGCCGCCCATTCAATAAGGCTGCGGCGGGGGAATACGTCGCTGGCGCCTACCAGCGGCGCATCGCGCTCGCCTCCGGCCGCTTCGCGATGATCGATGACGGCCTCGGCTTCCAGCTCGTGCCCTGGTCGCCCTCACTCGAAAAGAAACTCGGCCGGCATGTCTCCGGTCTCGCGCGCAGCGATGGCGGCATCGACTGGAGCTTCGGCCGCAAGCGGAGGCTGAGCCTGTGAACAGCGCGCCTCATCAAGAAAGGACTCCACTATGTCGGCCACCAAAATCCTCTGGGGCCAGATCCTTGTCGTCTCCCTGATTGTGCTCGCGACCACCTGGGCCGCGACGCAGTGGACGGCATGGCAGCTCGGCTTCCAGCCGCAGCTCGGCCGGCCATGGTTCGAACTCTTCGGCTGGCCGATCTACTATCCGCCGGCCTTCTTCTGGTGGTGGTACTTCTACGATGCCTATGCACCGCACGTTTTCGTCGAGGGCGCCTATATCGCGGCATCCGGCGGCTTCATCGCCATCGCGGTCGCCATCGGTATGTCGGTCTGGCGCGCGCGCGAGGCCAAGAATGTCGAGACCTACGGCTCGGCGCGCTGGGCGCGAGCCGATGAAGTCCGGGCGGCCGGCCTGCTTGGACCCGATGGTGTGGTGCTCGGCAGGTTCGACGGCGCCTATCTTCGTCATGACGGACCTGAGCATGTGCTGTGCTTCGCCCCGACCCGCTCCGGCAAGGGCGTCGGCCTTGTTGTGCCGTCGCTGCTGACCTGGCCAGGCTCCGCCATTGTTCACGACATCAAGGGCGAGAATTGGCAGATCACCTCCGGCTTTCGTGCTCGGCATGGCCGCGTGCTGCTGTTCGATCCGACCAACGCGAAGTCCGCCGCCTACAACCCGCTTCTCGAGGTCCGGCGCGGCGAATGGGAGGTGCGCGACGTCCAGAACATCGCCGACATCCTGGTCGATCCCGAAGGGAGTTTGGAACGCCGCAATCACTGGGAGAAGACGTCCCACGCGCTCCTCGTCGGCGCCATCCTCCACGTCCTCTATGCCGAGGCGGACAAGACGCTGGCGGGCGTCGCCGCCTTCCTGTCCGATCCCAAACGGCCGATCGAGTCGACGCTCGCGGCCATGATGAGGACCGCGCATCTCGGCGATGCCGGACCCCATCCGGTGATCGCCAGCGCTGCGCGTGAGTTGCTCAACAAATCCGACAACGAGCGGTCGGGCGTACTCTCGACCGCTATGTCTTTTCTCGGCCTCTATCGCGATCCCGTGGTGGCGGAGGTGACGCGCCGCTGCGATTGGCGCATCACCGACATCGTCGGCGGAGCGCGGCCATCGACGCTCTACCTCGTAGTGCCGCCATCCGACATAGCGCGTACCAAGCCGCTGATCCGCCTGATCCTCAATCAGGTCGGACGCCGGTTGACGGAAGATCTTAACGCCAAAGGCAGGCGGCATCGGCTGCTGCTCATGCTCGACGAGTTTCCCGCGCTCGGGCGCCTTGACTTCTTCGAGAGCGCCTTGGCGTTCATGGCGGGCTATGGGCTGAAGAGTTTCCTGATCGCCCAATCGCTGAATCAAATCGAGAAAGCCTACGGGCCGAACAATTCGATCCTCGACAACTGCCATGTGAGGATCAGCTTCGCGACCAACGACGAGCGCACCGCCAAACGTGTTTCCGACGCGCTCGGCACCGCGACCGAGATGCGCGCGATGCGCAACTATGCCGGACACCGGCTCAGCCCGTGGCTCGGCCATTTGATGGTGTCGCGATCGGAGACCGCGCGCCCGCTGCTGACGCCGGGCGAGGTGATGCAGCTCCCGCCCGCGGACGAGATCGTCATGATCGCGGGCACGCCGCCGATCCGGGCGAAGAAGGCGCGCTACTTCGAGGATCGCAGGTTTCAGGAACGCATCCTGCCACCGCCGGCGCTGGCAAAGACAGCGGCGGCAAAGCCGGACGACTGGAGCAAGATGCCGCTGCCGCCGCGGCCGGAGATCGGGGGCGCCGCCGCAAAGGATGGCCAGGGCGACGACGAGGACCCGACCGGCTCGGAACGCCGCCACCAGCCCGAGCTGAACAAGGCCGGGACCGTCGAGAAGAAGGCGCCGATCGACAACGAGTTCGACCTCGATGGTCCCGACGACGCCGATGACGACGCCGCGCGCGCACGCCGGCTGAACCAGGTGATGCAGGGCGTCGCGCGGCAGGTCTCGCTCGATCCCAACGACGGCATGGACCTCTGAGCGTGGCGATCATGAAGATTCCGAAGAAGCAGCGCCTCTCGGTCTATCTCGATCCGGACATCATGAAGGCGCTCGCCGCTTATGCCGCTCGTCGCGATCAATCGCGATCCCTGGTCGCGGAAGCGGCGATCGCATCCTTCCTGTCACCCGACACCGCCGAGCGCCAGGAAGCCGCGACCACCAAGCGATTGGACCAGCTCGACCGGCGCATGACGCGCATGGAACGCGACCTCGGCATTTCGGTGGAAATGCTCGCGGTGTTCGTCCGCCACTGGCTCACCACCAACCCGCCATTGCCGGAGCCAGCCCAGGCGGCCGCACGCGCACAGGCGGGCGAGCGGTACGACGCCTTCGTCGCCGCGCTCGGCCGACGACTCGCGAAGGGACCGAAGGTGCGTGAGGAGATTTCCGAAGACGTCGCAGGTGTCCCGGGCGCGTAATAATCGTCGCCCCGGGCATCGCAAGAGTTTGTCCGTTCCGCCGTCGCCCTGTCTTTGTACGCCACAGCACTACGACCCCATCCTGCTTGTTGTCATGACCTGATTTCTGCCTCTTCTACTGATCCCCGATCCAGGGCCGCGTGTTTGCGGTCCCGCGCAGAACGGGGACGACATGGCGGTTTCTCACCAGCAATCAGAGGCGATCCTTCGAGGCGCGCGCATGTTGCGCACGGCCCTCGGCCCCGCCATCGCCGGATTCCTGGAAGACCCGTCGATCGTCGAGGTGATGCTCAATCCCGATGGACGGCTCTGGATTGACCGGCTGTCCGAGGGCCTTTCCGACACCGGAGAGCGTCTGTCGCCCGCGGACGGCGAGCGCATCGTCCGCCTCGTCGCGCATCATGTCGGCGCAGAGGTTCATTCCGGTTCACCACGCGTTTCGGCGGAGCTTCCCGAAACGGGGGAGCGGTTCGAAGGCCTCTTGCCTCCTGTCGTGGCGGCGCCGGCGTTCGCGATCCGCAAACCCGCCGTCGCTGTCTTCACGCTCGATGACTACGTCGCCGCCGACATCATGTCGGTCGAACAGGCGGAGGTGCTCCGCCACGCCGTCGCGGACCGCCGCAACATCCTCGTCGCCGGCGGCACCTCGACCGGCAAGACGACGCTCACCAACGCGCTGCTCGCCGAGGTGTCGAAGACCTCCGACCGCGTCGTTCTGATCGAGGACACGCGCGAGCTGCAATGCGCCGCGCCCAACCTGGTCGCCATGCGGACGAAGGATGGCGTCGCATCGCTCTCCGATCTCGTCCGCTCCTCGCTTCGCTTGCGCCCCGATCGCATTCCGATCGGAGAGGTGCGCGGCGCCGAGGCGCTGGATTTGCTCAAGGCCTGGGGGACGGGCCACCCGGGCGGCATCGGCACGATCCACGCCGGCACTGCTCTCGGCGCGCTGCGCCGCCTCGAACAGCTCATTCAGGAAGCCGTCGTCACGGTCCCGCGCGCGCTGATCGCCGAGACCATCGATCTCGTCGCGGTGCTCAGCGGCCGCGGCTCGACCCGCCGCCTCGCCGAACTCGCCCGCGTCGAAGGCCTTCAGCCGGACGGCGACTACCGCGTCATCCCCGCAACCCAGCCCGTCTCAGGAGACCCCGAATGATCCGTCATGCCTTGCTCGCGCGCCGTCACATCGCGACAGCCGTGTCCGTCACCGTCGTCAGCATGATGCTGGCGCCGGCGGCTTATGCTTCCGGCTCATCGATGCCGTGGGAAGCGCCGCTGCAGTCCATCCTCGAATCCATCGAGGGACCTGTGGCCAAGATCATCGCCGTGATGATCATCATCATCACGGGTCTGACGCTCGCCTTCGGCGACACATCAGGCGGTGCGCGGAAGCTGATCCAGATCGTCTTCGGCCTGTCGATCGCCTTCGCCGCGTCGAGCTTCTTCCTGTCGTTCTTCTCTTTCGGCGGCGGAGCGCTCGTTTGATGGCGAGCTTGATCGATAGCACCGGCGACGTGCCGGGCTACGCCGTCCCGGTCCATCGGGCGCTCACCGAGCATATCCTGCTCGGCGGCGCGCCGCGCTCGATCGCCATCCTCAACGGCACGCTCGCGGCGGCGCTCGGCCTCGGCCTGCGCCTCTGGCTGGTCGGTCTCGGGCTCTGGGCGATCGGGCATTTCGCGGCGGTGTGGGCGGCCAAACGCGATCCGCAATTCGTCGACGTGGTGCGCCGTCACCTGCGCATCCCCGGCCATCTGAGCGCGTGAGGCCACTCCGATGATGAACCTCGCCGAATATCGCCGGACCTCAACCCGCCTCGCGGATTTCCTGCCCTGGGCCGCGCTCGCGGGCGAGGGCATCGTCCTCAACAAGGACGGCAGCTTCCAACGCACCGCTCGCTTTCGCGGTCCCGACCTCGATTCCGCGGTGCCGGCCGAACTTGTCGCCGTCGCCGGCCGCCTCAACAACGCCTTCCGCCGGCTTGGCTCGGGATGGGCGATCTTCGTCGAGGCGCAGCGGCATGGCGCCGGCGCCTATCCGGCGAGCCGCTTTCCCGAGGCCGCGTCCGCCCTGGTCGACGCCGAACGCAAAGCCGATTTCGAGGAAGACGCCTCGCACTTTGAGTCCAGCTACTTCCTGACCTTCGTCTATCTGCCGCCGGCCGAGGACGCCGCCCGCGCCGAGAGCTGGCTCTATGAAGGCAAGGCCGACAACGGTCTTGACCCTCATGAGGCGTTACGCGGTTTTGCTGATCGCACTGACCGTGTGCTTCAGCTCATCGAGAACTTCATGCCGGAATGCGCATGGCTCGATGACGGCGAGACGCTGACCTATCTCCATTCGACCGTCTCGACCAATCGCCATCGCGTGCGCGTGCCCGAGACGCCGATGTATCTCGACGCGCTGCTGGCCGATCAGCCGCTCACGGGCGGACTGGAGCCGCGCCTGGGCGACGCGCATCTCCGCATCCTCACCATTGTCGGTTTTCCGACCGCGACCACGCCCGGGCTGCTCGACGACCTCAACCGGCTGGCCTTTCCATATCGCTGGTCGACGCGCGCCGTCCTTCTCGACAAGACCGACGCCACCAAGCTGCTCACCAAGATCCGCCGGCAATGGTTCGCCAAGCGCAAGAGCATCATGGCGATCCTGAAGGAGGTGATGACCAACGAGGCGTCGGTCCTCGTCGACACCGATGCGGCGAACAAGGCGGCCGATGCCGATCTCGCGCTTCAGGAACTCGGCGCGGACTATGCCGGTCAGGCCTATGTCACCGCGACGGTCGCCGTCTGGGACGCCGATCCACGCATCGCCGCCGAGAAGCTGCGCCTGGTGGAGAAGATCGTTCAGGGCCGCGACTTCACCGCGATGGCTGAGACGATCAACGCCGTCGACGCCTGGCTTGGCTCGCTGCCCGGCCATGTCTACGCCAACGTCCGGCAACCGCCGATCTCGACGCTCAATCTCGCCCATATGATCCCGCTGTCGGCGGTGTGGGCGGGGCCGGAACGGGACGAGCATTTCGGGCAACCCCCCTTGCTTTATGGCAGGACCGAAGGCTCGACCCCGTTCCGGTTTTCCCTTCATGTCGGCGATGTCGGTCACACGCTCGTCGTCGGACCGACGGGCGCCGGCAAATCCGTGCTCCTGGCGCTGATGGCGCTCCAGTTCCGGCGCTATCCCAACTCACAGGTTTTCGCCTTCGACTTCGGGGGAAGCATCCGAGCCGCGGCGCTCGCGATGGGCGGTGACTGGCACGATCTCGGCGGCGGTTTGACCGAGGGCGTGGCCGACAGCGTGTCGCTGCAACCGCTCTCCGGCATCCACCACGTGCCGGAACGCGCGTGGGCGGCGGATTGGATCGTCGCCATCCTGCAGCGCGAGGGCGTGACGATCGAGCCGGAGGTGAAGGAATACATCTGGACTGCGCTGACCTCGCTGGCGAGCGCGCCCGTCGGCGAACGCACGCTCACCGGACTGGCCGTCCTCCTTCAATCGAACGATCTCAAACAGGCGCTCCGGCCCTATTGCGTCGGCGGCGCCTGTGGCCGGCTGCTCGACGCCGAGAACGAGCATCTTGGCGAAGCCTCTGTGCAGGCGTTCGAGACCGAGGGCCTGATTGGCACCGGCGCCGCACCGGCCGTGCTCGCCTATCTCTTCCACCGCATCGAGGACCGCCTTGACGGCAGCCCCACGCTGCTCATCGTCGATGAAGGCTGGCTGGCGCTCGACGACGAGGATTTCGCTGGTCAGCTCCGCGAGTGGCTGAAGACACTGCGCAAGAAGAACGCCTCCGTCGTCTTCGCCACCCAATCGCTTTCCGACATCGACAGCTCGGCGATCGCGCCCGCCATTGTCGAAAGCTGCCAGACCCGGCTGCTGCTGCCGAACGAGCGCGCGATCGAGCCGCAGATCACCGCGATCTACCGTCGCTTCGGACTCAACGACCGCCAGATCGAGATCCTCGCCCGCGCGATGCCGAAGCGCGACTACTACTGCCAATCCCGGCGGGGCAACCGGCTCTTCGAGCTCGGTCTGTCCGAGGTGGCGCTGGCGCTGTGCGCCGCTTCCTCGAAGACCGATCAAGCCGCCATCGAACGCGTCATCGCCGAACATGGACGCGAGGGCTTTCTGCCGGCCTGGCTGCGGCTGCGTGGCGTCGCCTGGGCCGCCGACCTCATCCCCAACCTTAACAACCTGGAGACACAGCCATGATCTTCCGTCGCTCACGCGCGGCGCTTCTTGCCGCGTCGATCCTTTCCATTCCCGTGGCGATGTCGCCCGTGATGGTCCAGCCGGCGTCCGCGCAATGGATCGTCTACGATCCAACGAACTACGTGCAGAATGTGCTCTCAGCGGCTCGCGCGCTGGAGCAGATCAACAACCAGATCAGCTCGCTTCAGAACGAAGCGACGATGCTGATCAACCAGGCGCGCAACCTCGCAAGCCTGCCTTACTCCTCGCTTCAACGCCTGCAGCAGTCCGTGCAGCGGACGCAACAGCTCCTCGGCCAGACGCAGCGCATCGCCTACGACGTCCAGCAAATCGACCAGGCGTTCACATCGACTTACGGCAATGCGTCGATGTCGGCGTCCGACCAGCAGCTCGTCGCGCAAGCGCGCGAGCGCTGGCAGAACACGGTCGGCGGCTTGCAGGACGCCATGCGGGTGCAGGCCGGCGTCGTCGGCAACATCGATACCAACCGCGCCGAGATGTCGGCGCTCATCGGCCAAAGCCAGGGCGCGACCGGCGCCTTGCAGGCGGCGCAGGCCGGCAATCAGCTCCTCGCGCTCCAGGCCCAGCAGCTCGCCGATCTCACGGCCGTCGTCGCTGCGAACGGACGGGCCCAGGCGCTGACCGAAGCCGAGCGCGCGGCGGCTGCCGAGCAGGGTCGCGAGCAGCGCCGCCGCTTCCTGACCCCCGGCAGCGGCTATCAGCCCGGCAACGCCCGCATGTTCCCGAATGGCAACTAAGGCCCCTCGCGAGGATCAGGTCATGGACGGCAAGCTCCTGGCGCGCCTCGGCGCCGTCGTCTTCGTCGCCGTCGCCATCACCGCGACGGCGATCGAGATGACCCGGAACGAGGAACAACCGCACGGCCAAGCGTCACGGCCAAGCGAAGACGCGCCGACGGATCCTCTGCGCGAGGCGCAGCGGCGGTGCCAACTGCTTGGCGAGGCCGCCGCGCGCGATGCCGAATGCCTGCGCACCTGGGCCGAAACCCGCGACCGATTCCTCGGCATTACGCCCGCACCAGCGCGGACATCGCCGCAGCATGACGACGGGCGGTGATCCATGGGCGGCACCGGCGTCATCGACCAATTCCTGGAGGTCTTCACCCGCTATATCGATAGCGGCTTTGGCCTGCTCGGCGGCGAGGTGGCGTTCATCGCCACGACGCTGATCGTCATCGACGTGACCTTGGCCGCACTGTTTTGGAGTTGGGGCGCCGACGACGACATCATGGCGCGCCTGGTCAAGAAGACGCTGTTCGTCGGCGTCTTCGCCTACATCATCGGCAACTGGAATAGCCTCGCGCGCATCGTGTTCGAGAGCTTCGCGGGGCTGGGCCTGAAAGCGTCAGGCACCGGATTCACCGTCGAAGATCTCATGCGCCCCGGCCGCGTTGCGCAGACTGGCCTCGATGCCGGCCGACCGCTGCTCGATTCGATCTCCAACCTGATGGGCTGGATCGCCTTCTTCGAGAACTTCATCCAGATCGCCTGCCTGCTGTTCGCCTGGGCCCTGGTGCTGCTTGCCTTCTTCATTCTCGCCATCCAGCTCTTCGTCACTCTGATCGAGTTCAAACTGACGACGCTTGCCGGCTTCGTGCTGATCCCCTTCGGCCTGTTCGGCAAATCCGCGTTCATGGCCGAACGCGTCCTCGGCAACGTCATCTCGAGCGGCATCAAGGTGCTGGTCCTCGCCGTCATCATCGGCATCGGCTCAACCTTGTTCTCCCAGTTCACCGCCGGTTTCGCTGGCCAGACGCCGACGATCGACCAGGCCATGGCGATCGTGCTCGCCGCGCTGTCACTGCTCGGACTCGGCATCTTCGGTCCTGGCATCGCCAACGGCCTCGTCTCCGGCGGTCCGCAGCTGGGCGCGGGCGCCGCGGTCGGAACCGGACTCGCGGCGGGCGGGGCTCTGGTCGCGGCCGGCGCGGCGGGCGGAATGGCCCTGCGCGGCGGCGGCGCCGCTCTTTCCGGAACCGCTGCGGCCGCGCGCGGTGGCGCGGCGATGGCAGGTGGCGCTTCGACGGCCTACAGCCTCGGCGCCGCTGGCCAGTCGGGCGCGTCTGCCGTCGGGTCTGGACTCAGTGGCGTTGCTCGCGCCGCTGGCGCGGCCGCCACGTCACCCCTGCGTCGCGCGGCCTCCCAGGCAGCAGACAGCATGAAGTCGAGCTTCTCCGATGGCGCCAAGTCCGCGTTCGCCGCGACGGGTGGCACATCGACCATGGGCACGATCGGCGGGCTCGCGGCCGATGCTGCGCCGGCCGCTGCGGCTGACGGGCCGCCGGCCTGGGCCCAGCGCATGAAGCGCTCACAAGCCCTGAGCCACGGTGTGACGGCCGCCGCCCACGCCGTTCGCAGCGGCGACAGCCATGGCGGCGGCTCCTCCATCAACCTCTCCCAAGGCGATCGCTGATGTTCAAAAGACCTTCTACTCACTACGGCAAAGCACCAGAACCCGAGACGCCATATCAGCGCGCCGCTCAGGTCTGGGACGAGCGTATCGGCGCCGCGCGCGTCCAGGCGAAGAATTGGCGGCTCATGGCCTTCGGTTCTTTGGTCCTGTCCGCCAGCTTTGCGGCGGCGCTGGTCTGGCAATCGGCCCGCGGCACGATCGTGCCATGGGTTGTGCAGGTCGACCGGCTCGGCCAAGCGCAGGCGGTGGCGCCAGCGGTCGCCGACTATCGTCCCACCGATCCGCAGATCGCTTTTCATCTCGCGCGCTTCATCGAGCAGGTCCGCTCGATTCCGTCCGACGCCATCA
>VFQR01002236.1_pt1 | contig 12710 bp, 14 predicted proteins | sample 3512321 | NCBI WGS metagenome assembly VFQR01 (sample SAMN10412374, study PRJNA504923) | tailings metagenome | isolation source: Relicate 3 Philex TSF1 revegetated site | place: Philippines: Tuba, Benguet | collected 2017-08-29
CAGATGTGCGGCGAGCCAGCGGTCGTAGGCGGCGATGTTCGCTTTCTCGTTGGCGCCGCCGAAAAAGCGGTAGAACTCGTTCCAGGAGGGAAGGTTCGCGGCGGCTGCGAGCTTGAGCTTGTTCAGCGCGACATGGGTCGGGTTGAGGTCGAGCGCCGTGATGCGATGCGGATCGGCGGTGAGATACGAGAGCACGTTGCAGCCGCCGGAAGCAATCGCCACGACATGGCTGTCCGGCGCGATCGCGAGCGCTTCCATATCCACTTCCGGGTCTTCCCAGATTTGCGGGTAGACCAGACCCCTGAAGAGGGAGGCAAAAACCGCATTCAGAAGATTGTCCGGTGCGAGCGAAGGGCGATAGCCGACGGCCTTACGCAGGCGCGCAGAAACGGTGAGTTCATGTCCCGGCACGTCGCTTCCCCACGGATTCGATGGTTCGTTTCCGTGTAGCGGAGCGGCTATGTCAGTTTGACGACAGTCAGCGCTTGCGCTCGCGCATGTTCTCAGCGACTGCGCGATCGCCCGGCTTTTCGGAATGCGACAGCGCTGCGGCAACGCTGTCCTGATCGGCTGCTGTGCGGTTCTGGCTGAGCTTCGCTTTGCCTTCGAGGTTTTCGATGTGAAGCCGCACGCCGACGATGCCCTTGACCTGCCGCGCGATGAAGTCTTCGGGCGCGTCGGCGACCTCCCACGGTTCGGCGAAGTTCGCTTCGAAGCGCTTCGTCAGCGTCTCCACCTGTGCGCGCAGCGCATCGGAATCGTCGAAGATTTCGAGCCGTCCAGTGGCGACGATCATCGAATAGTTCCAGGTGGGAACGACTTTGCCGTGTTCCTTCTTCGAAGGGTACCAGCCGGGAGAAACATAGGCGTCGGCGCCCATGAAAAGCGCGAGCGCGGGCTTCGATAGGTCGCTCTCGCGCCACTGCGGATTGGCGCGCGACAAGTGACCGGAAATCGTGCCGTGCGAACCTGCCTGTGGATCGAAGACGATGGGCAGGTTGCTGACGATCGGTCCGTCGGCGCCAACCGTAATCAGCGTCGTGAGGCCTGCCGCCGCGATCTGCGCCTGCAGGGCTTCGCGATCCGTCTCGCGAAAGTGCGGGGGATTGTAGAGCATTCTAATCGGGAAGTTCGGCGCCGGTATCGGCAAGCACGGCTGCGCGTGCCGTCACCGTATACAGCACGCGCTCGAAGGCTGCGCGGTCTTCGGCGGATACTTCCCCGAACATGCGTTGCGAAAGCGCCTGCGCCGCTGGCGCGATGGACTCGTAGACTTCGAGACCGATCGGGCTCAGCGATAGAAACGCCTCGCGCTTGTCGTCCCGGTTCGCACGCTTCGCGAGCATCTTCTTGCGCGTCAACGTCGCCACGGCGCGCGAGACCTTGGTCTTGTGCATGTGACTGCGTTCGCCGATCTGCTTCGCGGTCATGGTGCCGAATTCGCCGAGCTGCGCGATCACGCGCCATTCGGCGATGCCGATTCCGTATTTGGTGGAATAGGTGCGCGCGGTCGCCTGACTGACGAGGCTCGCCGCTACCACCAGCCGGTAGGGCAGGAAATTTTCGAGCTGCAGCACGTAGCCTTCGGTGTTTGACATTGGTTTCATTTGTAACTAGTTTGCATGAAACCGCTCTACGAAGCAACAGGGCGGACAATAATCGAAAGACGAGCGCGAGCAATCGCCGAAGCCATCGATAAGGGAGAACGCCATGGCCAGCGACCGTAGAAGCGCACCCGCGGAAAGCCGCCGGTCCGCTGATATCGAGAGCGCAATCCTGCCCGGGTACATGTCGGGGTTCGGCAACAGCTTCGAAACGGAAGCCTTGCCCGGCGCGCTGCCGATCGGCCGCAACTCCCCCCAGAAATGCAACTACGGGCTTTATGCCGAGCAACTCTCCGGTTCGCCCTTCACCGCGCCGCAGGCGACGAACCAGCGCTCGTGGCTCTATCGCATTCGTCCGGGCGTGAAGCACACCGCGCGTTTCACCCGCATCGACCGCGGCTACATTCGCACCGCGCCGGAGCGCGACGAGACCGAAATGCCGATCGGTCAGCTGCGCTGGTCGCCGATGGAAATGCCGAAGGAGCGCACGACCTTCGCGAACGGCCTGCGCACGATCACCGTGGCGGGCGATTGCGAAGCGATGAGCGGCATGGCCGCGCATATGCTCTTCGTGAACGCATCGATGGAGCGCGAGCACTTCTTCAACGGCGACGGCGAGTTTCTGATCGTCGCGCAGGAGAATTCGCTGCGCTTCCGCACCGAGTTCGGAATGATCGATATCGGCCCCGGCGAAATCTGCGTGATCCCGCGCGGCGTGATTTTCCGCGTTGAGCTTTTGAACGGACCGGCTCGCGCTTACGTCTGCGAGAACTACGGCGGCGGCTTCACGCTGCCCGATCGCGGCCCCATCGGCGCGAACTGCCTTGCCAACCCGCGCGATTTCCACACGCCGGTTGCAAGTTACGAGGATGTCGAAGGCAAGCACACGCTCTATGTGAAGTGGGGCGGCGAGCTTTACGAAACCGAGACCGGTCATTCGCCGCTCGACGTGGTCGCGTGGCACGGCAATTATTTTCCCTACAAGTACGACCTGCGGCATTTCTCGCCGGTCGGCGCGATCCTGTTCGATCATCCCGATCCGTCGATCTTCACCGTGCTGACCTCGCCTTCGGAAACGCCGGGCACCGCGAACATCGACTTCGTGATTTTCCCGGAGCGTTGGGGCGTTGCCGAAAACACGTTCCGCCCGCCGTGGTATCACCGCAACATCATGTCGGAGTTCATGGGCAACGTGTACGGCGTCTACGATGCCAAGCCCGAAGGCTTCACGCCGGGCGGTATCAGCCTGCACAACACCATGCTGCCGCACGGGCCCGACGTCGATGCCTTCGAGCACGCGAGCAACGGCGAACTGAAGCCGGTGAAGCTCAAGAACACGCTGGCTTTCATGTTCGAAACCCGTTTCCGCCAGCGGGTCACGAAATACGCGGCGCAGTCGCCTGCGCTGCAGGACAATTACATCGACTGCTGGACCGGCCTGAAGAAGCACTTCGACCCGAAACAGCGCGAGCCGAAATAGATGAAGCTTGCCTCGCTGAAGGAAGGCCGCGACGGACGGCTGATCGTGGTCTCGCGCGATCTCACGCGCTATGCGGACGCGGCGGCGTCGTTGCAGGTTGCACTCGAACATTGGGACGAGGCGGCAGGCGAACTTCGCGCCATCGCGGATGCGCTCGAAGCCGGCACGATCGATCATCAGCCGTTCAATCCGGAAGACTGCGCGGCGCCCTTACCGCGCAGTTTCGGATGGGCCGACGGCTCGGCCTACGTCAATCACGTCGAACTCGTGCGCAAGGCGCGCAACGCCGAGATGCCGCAGAGCTTCTGGACGGACGCGCTCATGTATCGCGGCGGCTCGGACCGTTTTCTCGGCCCGCGCGACCCCTCCCGCTTCGCGGATGCCGCCTGGGGCATCGATTTCGAAGCGGAAGTCGCCGTGATCGTCGATGACGTGCCGATGGGAATTTCTGCGGAGGAAGCGCGCAAGAAAATCCTGCTCGTGCTGCTCGTCAACGACGTCAGCCTGCGCAATCTCATTCCGGGCGAGCTCGCCAAGGGTTTCGGCTTCTTTCAGTCGAAAGCGCCGACGGCATTCTCGCCGGTGGCGGTCACGCCGGATGAACTCGGGCAGGCGTGGGATGGCGCTTCGCTGAACCTGCCGCTGCACTCTTATGTAAACGGCAAGCTGTTCGGGAAACCGAACGCGAAAACCGACATGACCTTCGACTTCGGCAAACTCATTGCCCATGCGGCGCGCACGCGGCCGCTCTCGGCCGGCATGATTGTCGGCTCCGGCACGGTGTCGAACAAGGATGCCGACGGCGGCCCCGGACGGACGATCGAGGAGGGCGGTGTAGGCTATTCCTGCATCGCGGAGATTCGCGCGGTGGAGACGATCCGCAACGGCAAACCGTCGACGCCGTTTCTCTCCTTCGGCGACCAGGTAAAAATAGAAATGCTCGACGCGTCCGGAAAATCGATCTTCGGCGCGATCGATCACAAGGTGGAAAAAGCGTAATGGCGACCTTTGCTTCGACCGGGGACCTCTCGGAAAAGAAAGTGACCTTCGAGGAGATCGGCCGGGATCTCTATGCCTTCACCGCGGAGGGCGATCCGAATTCCGGCATCATCGTCGGCGACGACGGCGTGATGGTGATCGACGCGCAGGCGACGCCGGTCATGGCGAAGGACGTCATCGAGCGCGTGAAGAAGGTCACCGACAAGCCGATTACGCATGTCCTGCTCACGCACTATCATGCGGTCCGCGTGCTCGGGGCCTCTGCGTACAACGCGAAGGCCATTCTGGCTTCCGACGCGACCCGTGACCTGATCGTCGAGCGTGGCAAGCAGGACATGGATTCGGAGATCGGACGATTCCCGCGTCTCTTCCGCGCGCAAGAATCGATTCCCGGCCTGACCTGGCCAACGGTCACGTTTCCGGACGAGATTACCGTCTGGCTCGGCACGCGCGAGGTGAAGATCCGCCATCTCGGCAGAGGCCATACCGCGGGCGATGTCGTCGCCTACGTTCCCGACGCGAACGTCGTGTTTTCGGGCGATCTCGTCGAGTATCACTCGGCCTGTTACTGCGGCGATGCGCACCTCAAGGATTGGCCTAACACCTTGAACAAGCTTGCTGAATTCGGTGCCGCCGCACTGGTGCCGGGACGTGGCGCGGCGCTGAAGGGCGCGGCGCAGGTGAGGGACGGCATCGGACTCACGAAAGCCTTCCTCGCCGACCTTTACGGCAGCATCGTACCGGTGGCGGCGAAAGGCGGCAGCCTGAAAGACGCCTGGAATGCCGCCCGTTCGGCCATGGACACAAAATACGCAACATTCGCGATCTACGAGCACTGTATGCCATTCAATGTTTCGCGGGCCTATGACGAGGCGCGGGGGATCGACCATCCGGTGATCTGGACCGCCGACCGGGATCGCGAGATGTGGAAGGCACTACAGGGATAGGAATCAGATACATGCGGACGTTGATCGCGTTCTTTCTAATGCTCTCCTTCGCCGGCTTCGCTGCCGCGCAGACAGCAGCACAGAAAAAGGCCGAGCCGCCGAAGACGCGGGAAGAACTCATGCAGCGCGTGCTGCTGACCGCGCTCGCGAATATCGAGAAGATCCGCTGTGCCGAAGGCAAAGCCTGCGCGCCCGCGACCGAAGCCGAGAAGAAGAACCCGCCATTGACGCTCGCAGAGACCAGCCAGGCTTTCGGGCGGGGGATTCTCAGTGGCGGCGCCGCTTACTGCGAGATGGACTGGAACAAGCGGAATTACCTGCCGATGATGACGTACTGGCAGGAGAAAATGAAAAAGAACGACCGCCAGCTTGCGCTGATCTCGCTCGTCCATGACATCGCGAAGGATCAACTCGTCGCGGAATTCTGGGGCAAGGGAAAATGCCCCGACGAGATGAAGAAGGACATCGAGTCCAAGCTGAATTTCAAGCCGTAGTACGCAAGAGTGGCGGGGCGATGGGGGAACGGAAGTCTGTTTTTCAGTTCGGCTATCGCCGCAGCGCCGATCAGACTTCGGAACGGCCGGTTCGCCGGCCCGTTGTTATTGTCGGGGCAGGCCCCGTCGGCCTGACCGCCGCGATTGATCTCGCGCAGCGCGGGATCCCATCCGTCATTCTCGATGACGCCGATCGCATCGGCGAAGGCTCGCGGGCGATCTGTTTTTCAAAGCGGACGCTCGAGATCATGGACCGGCTCGGTCTCGGCGACCGGCTGGTCGAAAAAGGCGTGACCTGGAAGGTCGGGAAGGTCTTTCTTGGCGAGCATCAGGTCTACGCCTTCGACCTCTTGCCCGAGGCGGGCCACAAGATGCCGGCCTTCATCAACCTCCAGCAGTATTATCTCGAAGGCTATCTGGTCGAGCGCGCAGCCGAACTCCCGCTGATCGATCTGCGCTGGCGCAACAAGGTTGCGGCGGTCGAACACCATGCGGATTTCGTGCGGCTCACGATCGAAACACCCGACGGCGCTTATCGGCTCGATGCGGACTGGCTGCTCGCCTGCGATGGTGCGCGCTCCAAGGTCCGCGATTGTCTCGGCCTGAAGTTCGAAGGCCACATGTTCGAGGAGCGCTTCCTGATTGCGGACGTGAAAATGTCCGCCGAGTATCCGACCGAGCGCTGGTTCTGGTTCGATCCGCCGTTCCATTCCGGCCAGTCGGCGCTTCTGCACCGGCAACCCGACAACATCTGGCGCATCGACCTGCAACTCGGGCCCGATGCCGATCCCGAAGAAGAGAAGAAGCCCGAACGCGTGCTGCCGCGGCTGAAGCGCATGCTCGGCGACCGCACGTTCGAACTCGAATGGGTGTCGGTCTACCGCTTCAACTGCGCGCGGCTGAAGAAATTTGTGCATGATCGCGTGATCTTCGTCGGCGACAGCGCACATCAGGTCTCGCCGTTCGGGGCAAGAGGTGCGAATTCCGGCATTCAGGACGCGGAGAATCTGGTCTGGAAGCTTGCGCTCGTGCTGAGCGGCGAGGCGCAGCGAAGCCTGCTCGAAAGCTACGATCTCGAACGAGGGCAGGCGGCCGACGAGAACATCGGCCATTCGACACGCTCCACCGATTTCATCGCACCGCGCACCGCGCAGGAACGCGTGCTGCGAAATGCGGTGCTGCAACTTGCGCCGCATGCGCCGTTTGCACGACGCATGGTGAACTCCGGCCGGCTGTCGGTGGCGTCCGAATACGATTCACTGCTTTCGACGGCGGATGAAGAAGCTTTCGGCGGCAGTGCGCGGCTCGGGCTTCCCGTGCCCGATGCGCCGCTCGAAGACCGCGAAGGTAGGAAGCGCTTTCTTCTGCAATCGCTCTCCGGCGAGTTCGAACTTCTCTACTTTAAGGATGGCGGACGGCCGAACATTCCGGAGGGCGTGCGCCTCACGGTGATCGGCGAAGACCTGATCGATCGCGAAGGCATCTTTGCTGAGCGCTTCGACGCGACGCCCGGTTCGGCTTTCCTGTTGCGTCCCGACCATCATCTCTGCGCGCGCATGCGCCGCTATGACGACAACCGTGTGCGCACGGCGCTCGCGCATGCGAAAGGGCTGGCTTCATGAACGTGTTGAAGGTCGATGCGAACTTTTCGAACCCCGACGCCGCCTATGAAGCGTTGGTGGAAGCGCACCGGGGCGCATCCGAGGCGGAAAGCGCTGCGCTAAATGCCAGGCTTGTTCTGATTCTCGCGAACCACATCGGCGACCTCGCCGTGCTGAAAGCCGCTGTCGCTTTGGCGAAGAAAGCCGGCTGATTCGCCCCGGATTTGGGGGCTGTGACAGGCCTGAAGCGCAGGGTAACCGGCAGCGGTGACGGCCTACCGCCGCCTTTTGAGACTTTTGGCCGAACTTAACATGTGTCAATTCTGCAACGACCTACGGAATCCCGCAGTTCTACCCCCGGTTTGCTTACCCTTTAGGCACGTTGCCTAACCCCTGACGTTGCGAAAACCCCCACCAATATTGGATTTTCTGTGTCGAATACGAGGTTCGGGGTGCCCCGGAGAGTGTGACCTCACTCACCGGCCGTTCCAGGAAAGGCACTTCAAAATTGAATTTGGGGTCACACGATGAGGGGTAACAAAATGAAGAAAATCCTGGGAACCGGCGTTGCGCTCGCGCTTATGGCCGGAACCGCCGCTGCGGCCGACATGCCGGTCTACAAGGCGCCTGTGAAGGCTCCGCTGTGGGATGTCGCGATCGGCGGCTGGGTTGGATCGGACTACAACTTCCGCGGCGTTTCGCAGTCGGATCGTCACGCTTCGGCGGGCGCCTACTTCGAACTGCAGTACAACACCACGCTCGGTCAGCTTTACACCGGCATGGCCGGCAACGCGATCGACCTGCAGACCGGCACCGAAATGGACTTCTACGCCGGTATCCGCAAGACCTGGGGCAACTTCGGTCTCGATGTCGGTTACTGGTACTACTGGTATCCGAAGGAAAAGCCGACCTACGGCAACGCTTTCGGCCTCGATACGGACTTCCAGGAAATCTACGTGAAGGCTTCGTACGCCGTGAACGACTCGCTCTCGTTCGGTGCGCAGTTGTGGTACACGCCGGACATTCTGCACCTCGGCAAGGCCGCAGGCGTGGGTGGCATCGACTCGTACTACTATGAAGCCAGCGCCAAGTACGTGCTGCCGTTCTCGTCCTCGACCGCTTACGGCCCGCTCGGAGCGTTCGTCTCCGGCGCCGTCGGTCACTGGGACATCGGCACCAACCCGGCCGTTTTCGCCGGTACGGACGTGAGCTACACCTACTACAACGTCGGTGTCGCCTTCACGCTCAGCGCGCTGACCCTCGACCTCCGCTATCACGACACCGACCTGAGCCCGACGCAGTGCGCGACCTTCACCGGTTTCGCTCCGGGCGGCGGCACCACCAACACCTGGTGTAACGGTACGTTCGTGGCGAAGCTGTCGTTCGACACGCTTCTCTCGAAGGTCAAGAACTAAGCTTCTCTTCGAAGTTTGACGGATCGGGCGGCGCCGAAAGCGCCGCCCGATTTCTTTTTGCGTGCTGGAAACGAAAAAAGCCGGGCGATGCCCGGCTTCCTGTTTTGTGCGTTTGGCGCCGTGCGGCGCAGGCGGATCAGCGCGTGCAGGTGATCGCGACCTTGTCCGGGCACTTTGCGCCCTGGCAACTGGCGGCTTTGACACCGCCCGGCACCGAACCGGTGATCTCGGTCGGATCCAGACGTCCGAAATCGACGGCGGCGGCGTACTGGTTGGACTGGCATACAGCGGTAGCCATCGCCTTGCCGCAAGGCTCACCCTTGGCGAGGCAACTGTCCACGCCGTAGCCCTCGGAACTGTCGATGATGAAGGTGCGCGAGTCGGCCTTGGCCGTCGCGATGGACGCGAGCAGGCAGGCTGCCAGCGCCGAGAAGCGTAGTGTCGTCATGATAGAAGAGCCCGTTTCCCCGGAGACATCCGTCTCCGTGCAAAGGTTGCGCCTGTTGGGTTGACGGGCCGTTAACGCGGGAACTCTGACCCTTGGCTGCCGGGGTAAACGCGCAAGTGAATCGGGTCAATGACGGCATTGGTCGCAGCGGCTCCGGCTGCGGTTTGCGCGCACACTCGCATGTGCGCCGCCCTTGACGGCTTGCCCGCGCCCGAGCATGGTCCGCCCCATGTACACGGCCCACAACGCTTTCTTCGGCATTTGCCGCGAGATTATTCGCCCCTGACAGCAGGCGCGGACGGCCGTTTATTCTCGAAAAACTGAGAGTCGAACGTTCCGGTCCGCGGGACGGAGACGCTTATGGAGCTTCGGCTCTTCAATACGCTGACCAAGGAGAAAGAGGTCTTCCAGCCTCTCGATCCCGCGCGCGGCGTGCGCATGTATGTCTGCGGGCCGACGGTCTACGACTTCGCGCATATCGGCAACGCGCGGCCTGTCATCGTCTTCGATGTTCTCTATCGGCTGCTGCGGCATCTTTATCCGGGCGCGGGGCACGTCAAATATGTCCGCAACATCACGGACGTGGACGACAAGATCAACGCACGCGCGGCGCAGGAATATCCGGACCTTCCGCTGAACGAAGCGATCCGCCTCGTCACTGAGAAGACCGAGAAGCAGTTTCACGAGGATGTCGATGCGCTGGGCTGCCTGCGTCCGGATGTGGAGCCGCGTGCGACCGAGCACATCAAGGAGATGCGCGACCTGATCGAGCGTCTGGTGAAGGCGGGCTTTGCTTACGTCGAGCAGGAGCATGTCCTGTTCGAAGTCGGCAGGATGTCCGACTACGGTAAACTCGCGCGGCGCTCGCTCGATGAAATGGAAGCGGGCGCGCGGGTCGAAGTCGCGCCTTACAAGCGCAACCCGATGGACTTCGTGTTGTGGAAGCCCTCGAAGCCGAACGAGCCCGGCTGGCCTTCGCCGTCAGGCATCAAGACGCCCGGGCGTCCCGGCTGGCACATCGAATGCTCCGCGATGTCGTGGAAGCATCTCGGCGAGACCTTCGACATTCACGGCGGCGGCATCGATCTCGTCTTTCCGCATCACGAGAACGAAATCGCGCAATCGCGTTGCGCGTTTCATTCGCCGATGATGGCCAAGACCTGGATGCACAACGGCTTCCTGCAGGTCGAAGGCGAGAAGATGAGCAAGTCGCTCGGGAATTTCATCACGATTCGACAGTTGTACGCACAGGAATTCTTTGGTGGAAAAAAGTGGTCGCCGGAATCAGTGCGCCTCGCGATGCTACGGACACATTATCGGCAACCTCTTGATTGGACTGCGCGCAATCTAGAGGAGGCAGAGGACTCGCTTGAGGCGTGGTCGCGCGTTGCAAAGAAGACGAAAAATAGCGCTGGGGTGCCGGAGGGCGTACTGCGCTCTCTTTCCGACGATCTGAATACTCCGCAGGCAATCGCTGAACTTCACAAGCTGTGGAGGGCTCGCGATACCGAAGGTCTCAGCGGGGCGCTTGCGCTTATGGGATTCGATCTAAGTGAGGGATCAACATACAAATCGCTGCTTAAGCGAACGATTGAAAGCGCATTTGACGAAGTCGAGAAGCGGCGAATCGATGAACGGGTTGCCGCTAGAAATGCGGCTCGCGCTTCGAAAAACTTCGCTGAGTCCGACCGCATCCGCGACGAACTGAAAGCCATGGGCGTCGTCATCAAGGACAACAAGGACGGCACCACGACCTGGGAGATCGCGCGATGAAGCGGAATCTCCATGCGAGGCGCCGGAATCGAAGCTTTTCCAGTCGCGGCGACAGCATTGAAATTGCACGTTATTCCGGCTTTCGCGAGTTGCTCAGGATCAACGCGAACTTCCTGAATCGGAATCACAAGGTGAAGCCATGAACGACGAACTCGAGAAACCGCCGTTCCCGCGTCACCGGACTTATTACGTCGCCCTGAAATACGTCGTGATGGCGCTCGGGCTTCTGCTCGCCATCTACGTATTCGGCCTGCTCTGGAGATAACGATGGCGCGCGAGCGGCTCTATCTGTTCGACACCACGCTGCGCGATGGCGCGCAGATGCATGGCGTCGATTTCACGGTCACCGACAAACTGCGCATCGCACGGATGCTCGACGCACTCGGCATCGACTACATCGAAGCCGGCATTCCGGGCGCGAACCCGACCGACACCGCGTTGTTCTCCGAAGACAACAAGACCAAGGCGAAGTTTACGGCCTTCGGCATGACCAAGCGCGCGGGCCGCTCCGCATCGAACGATCCCGCGCTTTCGGGAACGCTGGCCGCGAAATCCGATGCCGTCTGTCTCGTCGCCAAGTCTTCCGCATTTCAGGTGCGGGTCGCGCTCGAAATCAAACCAGAAGAAAACCTCGAAAGCATTCGCGAATCCGTAAAAGCGGTCACCGAGTCCGGCCGCGAAGCGCTGATCGACTGCGAACACTTCTTCGACGGCTACAAGGACAACCGCGAATATGCACTCGCCTGCGCGAAGGCGGCTTATGACGCCGGTGCGCGCTGGGTCGTGCTCTGCGATACCAACGGCGGCACGCTGCCGAACGAAATCGAGACGATCGTCGCGGACGTGGTGAAGATCATTCCCGGCGATCATGTCGGCATTCATGCGCACAACGACACCGAGCAGGCCGTGGCCAACTCGTTCGCGGCGATCCGTGCCGGCGCGCGGCAGATTCAGGGCACCCTGAACGGCCTCGGCGAACGCACGGGCAATGCCAACCTCTGCTCGATCATTCCGACGCTCTTGTTGAAAGGCGACTTCGCCGAGAAATTCGAGATCGGCGTGAAGCCGGAGCAGTTGAAGACGCTGCGCGGCTGCGCGCATACGCTCGACGAAATTCTCAACCGCGCACCGGATAAATATGCGCCGTATGTCGGCGAGAATGCCTTCGCCACCAAGGCGGGCATCCATGCTTCCGCGATCCTGAAAGACCCCACGACCTACGAGCATGTGACTCCGGAGGCGATCGGAAACCGCCGCAAGGTGATGGTCTCGGATCAGGCCGGCAAGTCGAACGTGCTCGCGGAGCTCGAGCGTCTCGGCATCGTCGCCGATAAAAACGATCCGCGGCTCATCTACCTGCTCGAGGAAGTGAAGCGGCGCGAAGCGATCGGCTATTCCTACGAGTCGGCGGATGCATCTTTCGCGTTGCTCGCGCGCCGCATGCTCGGCAAGGTGCCGGAGTATTTCGACGTCGAGCGTTTCAGCGTGAACGTCGAGCGGCGCTACAATGCGAAGGGTGAATTGACCACCGTCGCCGAAGCCATCGTGAAGGTTCGCGTTGGCAACGAGGTTCTGATCTCCGCGGGCGAGGGCAACGGTCCGGTCAACGCGCTCGACGTCGCGCTGCGCAAGGACCTCGGCAAGTACCAGTCCTATATCTCGGGTCTTTCGCTGACCGATTTCCGCGTTCGTATCCTCGACGGCGGCACCGGTGCCGTGACCCGCGTTCTGATCGAGTCGACGGATGAGAGCGGCGAGCAGTGGACGACCGTAGGGGTGTCGCCGAACATCATCGACGCGTCGTTCCAGGCGCTCCTCGACTCGATCACCTGGAAACTGCTCAAGAGCAACGCACCGGTCTGAGGGAAAGTCGCCGATGATCGATCACCTCTCTATCGGCGTCAGTGATCTGAACGCTTCGCCCGCTTTCTATCGCCAGGTGCTAGCCG
>VFQR01002237.1_pt1 | contig 12709 bp, 1 predicted proteins | sample 3512321 | NCBI WGS metagenome assembly VFQR01 (sample SAMN10412374, study PRJNA504923) | tailings metagenome | isolation source: Relicate 3 Philex TSF1 revegetated site | place: Philippines: Tuba, Benguet | collected 2017-08-29
AATATTCATAAACACCTGATTTAATTGTCCAGGGAAGCATTCAACTGGCGGTAAATTGCCGTAGTTTGTAACAACTTCAATCGCAGGACGTAGTTCGTTAGCTTTCAGACGATGTTTGAGGATGAGAATAGTGCTATCAATACCTTCGTGGATATTAAACGTCACTTTGTAATCGCGATCGGCACGAGAGAAAGTTCTCAAACTGGTGCTGATATTTTTCAACCTGTCGCACGCCATCGTCATGGAATCAAGCATTTTGGGCAAGTCTTCTAAGGTATAATCCAGGTCAATTGATTCTGCATGGTCTTCGATTTCTTCACTCTTATTTGGGAAAGCTTCTTGATATAATTTCAGGTGTTCAACAATATCAGCAATGGTGGGTTTAGTTTGTTGAAGACTGGCAGCAATAAAACCTAAAGGATTATTCATTTCGTGAGCGACACCAGCAACTAAGTTACCCAAAGCAGACATTTTCTCACTTTGGATCATTTGTAATTGTGCTTGTTGCAAGGCAAGTTCCGCGACTTTGCGATCGCTAATATCCAAGAACAATCCATCCCAAACCAATGAGCCATCAGCACGCTGTTCAATTCTCGATTCGCCGTGAATCCACTTGACAATACCTGATGGAGTGACAATTCGCCCCTCCCAATGCCAGGGAGATAAAGTTTGAACGGTGTCAGTGCTTGATTGCTGGTAAGAAACTATATCGTCAGGATGTACCATTTTTTCAAAAAACTTCGGTTCGGCAACGGCTTGCTCTGGCGAAATTTCGTACAAGCTGTAACAGTCAGCACTAATGTAGTTTAACGATAGGATTCCATCAGCACTCAGAGAGTATTGAAAAACCACCCCAGGAACATTATCTACAAGTTTTTCAAACCGAGAGTTACTCGCACTCAATTCAGCAAAGGAGCGCTCTAATTCTTGGGCATTTTCTAAGGAATGTTCGTAAAGTCGGGCATTTTCCAAGGAAATTGCGGCTTGAGCGCAAAGTAAGTTGAGAAGTTCGATGCGTTCGCTTGTAAATGCTCCCGTTGCTAAATTATTTTCTAGATACAAAATACCCATCAACTTACATTGATGCAAAATCGGGCTACACAAGATACTTTTCGGCTGCTGACGCATGATGTATGGGTCGTTGGCTAGAGTCGGATCGGCAGTTGCATCCAGTAGCACAACAGTTTGCTTGTCATGCAAGACTTTGTAAATCAGCTTGTGGGGAACGTCCTGGCTATCTTCAATGGGAATACGCTGCAAGACAACTGGCTTTGAACCTGTGGTAATTAACCCTTTGATTAACAGGCGCTCCTCTCGCAACAGCATAAACACGCATTTATCAGCCCCCGCATTTTCAATGACGATCTCAAGTAACGATGAAAGCAGTTTTTCAAATTCGATTTCACCTGAGATAGTATGAGAAGCTTTGAGAATGGCAGCTAAATCTAAAGCAACAAATACATTACTACTATGGGAAGTGCTGGAACTGATGGATGTAACATTTGCCAATGAGAAGATTGTTTCGCTAGTAGAGAAGGGAGTATGGGTTTGCTGGAGGATAGGGGCTAGCAGTTGCGGATAGTGTCTTTCCAGATCGGCAATTTTGGCTTTTGCTCCCCATTTTGCGTAACAATAGTAAGCTTCTTGTATATAGCCTGCGGCGAATTTTTCTTTGCCCCACTCCAGGTAGAATTTAGCGGCCAGTTCGTTAGCAAGTGCTTGTTCTTGGAGGTAGCCATTGACTTCAGCTAGAGTTATAGCGCGATCGAACAGTTCAATTGCTTCTGTTTTCTGTCCTGATAAAACGCTTAAAACTGCATTCACGAGATCGTACTTATGAGCAAAGTTTTCCGGACAACTAGCTGCCCATAGACTTAGTTGCCCTTGGTTTGATTTAACTTTTTGGATGTAACTATTATCTAAACCTAGAGAATGAGTCCGGCAGTATTCAGCTATAGCAATAGATTGATAGAAATTGATCGCTGCAACCTGATATTTTCCAGTAATTGTACCAACGAGGTCTTCAGCCCCCTGAGCCGATGCCAATGCTTCTTCATAGCGCCCGTAAAAACAGAGAATTTTAGTTTTTAGGAGCAAATAGTGGCAAATTGCATAATCGCTGTTGTTTATCCTACACGCTTCAAGATGCTGCTGCTCAGTCGGTAAATCCTCAGCAGAACTAGCTGTAAGTTCAGCAAGGGCAATGTTTAATCCAGAGAGCACATCCACAGGAAGCTGATAGTTAAGTTTCTTGACACAAAATTCTAAATATTCAGGAAGATTTTGCTGAATTTCTAATAGGTTTTCCCCTGCATAAAATGGAATGAGCAGCTTGTACATCAAAATATTACCTGAGAAAACCATCTCCCCAGACTGTAGCCCAGCCACTAATCCTCGATCGAAAATAGGCCCTGAGCAACGCAAGGGACGCACCCAGGAAAGCAGATTATTCCCCAGCATATAGCAAGCTTTACATAAATTATCTGCTTGCTTAAATCGGTTGGCTAAACTTTCTGCAAGTACTCCAAATTCATAGCCAGATTGATAGTTGCTTTGATAATATCCGAGATACATTCCATAGGCGGAAAATCCGTTTCCTGATTCAGCGATTACGCCAAAATTGAGAGATACTGAAACCATCGATAACGCGACGACAAAGTATAGCTCTCCCTTTTGGAGAACATAAACGGGTACGATTAAATTATTCAATATTTTGATAATCAGGCGTTTTTCTGGATCGGTGGCTTCTGGTTCATCAACGAGCTGCTCTATTGTGCGATCGCCTAATTTCAATTGAATCTCACGTTGGTAAGATTCAAGTTTCTCTGGTAAATCTATTTGTGATAAATCAAAATTCAAGCAAGACAATGCCTTTTGTCCATACTGAAGTGCTTGGAGGTACTGGCCTTGCAATGTAAACATCAAAATCGCTAGGTTAAAGGCTTCAGCTCTTTCAATTTTTTGTCTTGCAAAGCGAGAAATCGCTTCAATAATGGCTAGAGAAGATTGAAAATCCCCAGACAAATACTTAACTTCTGCGAGATTGAAATAAACATCTAAGGACTTTTCATAGCATTGCTGCCAACTATCTGGAGGTAACAAGCTTTGAGCTACCGTAAAGTAGTTAACAGCAACCCCATAGGCAGTAGACTCTTTAGCCTTTCTCCCGGCAATAGAGTTTAGCTCTAAAAGTTCTGAACGTTCTTCCTGGCTTTGATGAAATACCAAGCCTTCATTTAAGTGATTGACGATCGCAAAAATTTTGCTACCTTGTTCTTCTGGCGAAACATTAGCAAGCAGAAGTTTGCCAATTTGGAAGTGAGTTGCTTGTTTCAAAGTCTCAGGAATGAGAGAGTAAGCGGCTTGCTGTACTCGGTCGTGGAGAAACAAATAACTAACAGTAATGTTATCAACTGCTTCCACATCATGTGCCTTTCCCTGGAAAAACTTGTAGGTTGAGTTTTCTGGAATAACTAACCCGTCTTGAAGCGATCGCCACAAGTCTGCTGCTACACTATCTTGAGTAGCTTCACAGACTACTGCTAATGTTTCTAAATCAAATCGATTACCAATGCACGCCGCTAGCTTTAATACTTGCTGTGTTGCTTCTGGTAGCCTCTGCAATCGTCGGATCGTAAATTCCACAACATCATCCGTCAGAGCTAACTGTGTCACTTGGGTTAAGTTACACTGCCAATAGCCGGAGGAACGATTGAAAAAAATACATTCTTCCTCGTGCAGTCCGTACAAAAACTGAATCGTGAAAAATGGATTTCCCTGAGTTTTTTGGTAGACCAAGTGCGAAAGCGGCGCAGCGATATTATTTGCACACTGCAATGTATCGGCAACTAAACAAGTAATATCTAATTCATTCAAAGCAGCCAACATGAGAGTATTGAGATTGACACCTTGTTTTCTAATCTCATTCAGGGTTAGCATCAACGGGTGGGCTGGAAAAACTTCATTATCCCGATAAGCTCCCAGTACAAGTAGATAGCCTGCTTCTGACTCGCTCATCAACAATTTCAAAAGGTTCAAAGAAGCAGAATCAGCCCACTGCAAATCATCGAGGAAAATCGCTAAGGGATGTTCTTTTTTCGTAAATACCCGAATAAATTTGCCAAACAACAAATTAAATCGATTCTGAGAAGCACTACCAACCAACTCAATTACCGGGGGTTGAGAGCCAATGATGTATTCTAGTTCGGGAATGACTTCAATCAGAACTTGTCCGTTTTCACCAACAGTAGCAAGGATTTGCTCTTTCCAGCGAGCTAGTTCTATATCGGATGCGCTCAGGATTTGTCCCATCAAGCTGCGAAAAGCTTGGACAAAGGCTGAAAACGGAATGTTGCGATTGAACTGGTCGTACTTTCCTTTGATGAAATAGCCGCACTGACGGGTGATGGGTTTGTGGACTTCATTCACCACCGCAGTTTTGCCAATACCAGAGAAACCAGCCACCAGCATCAGTTCTGAACTGCCGCTAGCAACACGCTCGAAGGCTCTCAGTAAAGACTGAACTTCATTTTCCCGTCCGTAGAGTTTATCGGGGATAATAAAGCGATCGCACACATCATGCTGTGCAATTTCAAAGCTTTCAATCTTACCCGAAACTTGCAACTGAGTTAAACAATTTTCTAAATCAAACTTCAGTCCTAATGCACTCTGATATCTCTCTTCAGCATTCTTCGCCATCAATTTACTGACAATTTTTGATAGTACAGATGAAAGTTCTGGATTAATTTCGTGTACTAATGGTGCGATTTTTGCCAGATGAGAATGTACCAACTCCATTGGATTGTTGGACGAAAAAGGTAACTCTCCAGTGAGTAATTCGTAAAAAGTTACGCCGAGTGAATAGAAGTCTGTGCGATAGTCAATCCCCCGATTCATTCTGCCTGTTTGTTCGGGAGAAATATAAGCAAGTGTTCCTTCTAATACATTGGGATTGACGAGAGTTTGAGTTTCTCTTGGTAATAAAGATGCAATACTAAAGTCAATTAATTTAACTTGTTTGGTTTCGGGATTAATTAATATATTGCTGGGTTTAATATCTTTATGAATAATGCGCTCTTGGTAGAGTAAATTTAAGGTGTCGCAAAGGGCGATCGCTATTTCTAAAAACTCTTGTAGAGAAGCTATATTTAGCGTATGGTGAGAGGTGAAATAATCTGTCAGAGAAATTCCCCCAAAGTCTTCCATGACCAAAATATAGCCATTTTGGTAGGGTTCTAGGCTATAAGTTTGGACGATTAGAGGTGAGTGGAGATTTTTCGCAATGACATACTGATTGCGAAACGACAAGAGTTCGCTGAAATTGGGATAAGGATTTTTCAGCAGTTTGATTGCTACTCTTAAGGAGTCAGTTTCTCGAACTGCTCGATAAACCACGGTTCGAGAACCGTTGTAGATTTCTGCGGTAATGTTATATCCGGGAATTCTCACAAGAGTGGCTACCATACTGCTGAAGAAGTGATGATTTACTGATATAGTGTTCCCAGATATGTCAAGTGATTTATATTACAGTAAAAATTTACACTGGAATTTCAATAATAAATTCTGTACCTTCACCCAAAACAGAGTTGCAACTCAATTTGCCGCCGTGGGTTTCTTCAACGATTTGTCGGGCGATCGCCAACCCCAATCCAGTACCTTTACCAACAGCTTTTGTAGTAAATAAATGGTCAAATATTTTCTGTTTAACTGATTCACTCATTCCTTTACCATTATCAGCAATGGTAATTTTAACGAGATTATTTGCCACTGAAGTGGTAATTGTAATGCGGTTGGGATTAGCTTTAATTTCTTCAAAACTGCGTCCGTTATTTGATTCTTCTAAAGCTTCGATGGCATTAGCCAAAATATTCATGAACACTTGATTTAATTGACCGGAAAAACATTCTATTTGCGGTAAATTTCCATATTCAGTAATAACTTCAATCACTGGACGGTGTTCGCTAGCTTTGAGGCGGTGTTTTAAAATTAAAATTGTGCTATCAATGCCTTGATGGATATTAAATGGCACTTTGTAATCGCGATCGGCACGAGAAAAAGTGCGGAGGCTGGTGCTGATATTTTTCAGTCTTTCGCAAGCGATTGTCATGGAATCAAGCATTTTAGGCAAGTCTTCTAGGCTATAATCCAAATCAATTTCTGATTCGTGTTCAAGAATTTCATCGTTCTTATTGGGGAAACTTTCTTGATAGAGTTTTAAGTGTTCAAGAATATCAGCGAAAGTGGGTTTAGCTTGTTTGAGACTAGCGGCGATAAAACCCAAAGGATTGTTCATTTCATGAGCCACACCAGCAACTAAGTTACCCAAAGCAGACATTTTTTCACTTTGGATGATTTGTAATTGAGCTTGTTGTAGGTCTTGTACTGCTTGTTGTAATAAGAGAGATTTTTGTTCCAAAGCAAGTTCAGCAATTTTGCGATCGCTAATATCGAAAAACAATCCATCCCAAATGAATGAACCATCAGCCAGTTGTTTGGTTCGCGATTCTCCGTAAATCCACTTGACAATGCCGGATGGAGTGACTATTCGCCCTTCCCAATGCCAAGGAGCAGAGTTTTGAACGGTGTCAATATAGGCTTGTTGGTAGGAAGGCATATCATCTGGATGTACCATTTTGTCGAAAAAATAGGCATCGGCAGCGGCTTGTTCTGGGGTAATTTCGTAGAAATTGTAACAATCGGCACTGATGTAGTTTAAGGATAGGATGCCATCAGGACTCATGATAAATTGGTAGACCACTCCAGGCACATTGTCTACAAGTCTTTCAAAGCGAGAGTTACTTGCACTCAATTCGGTAAACGATCGCTCTAGCTGTTGGGCATATTCCTGAGAACGTTCATACAATCGGGCATTTTCTAGAGAAATGGCGGCTTGGGCGCAAAGTAAATTCAATAGTTCGACGCGATCGCTTGTAAACGCCCCCTTTGTTAAATTATTTTCCAGATATAAAACACCCATCAATTTCCCTTGACGCAAAATCGGGCTACACAAGATACTTTTCGGCTGCTGACGTATGATGTATGGGTCGCTGGCTAAGGTGTGATCTGCTGTTGCATCCAGCAGCACAACAGTCTGCTGGTTGTGCAAGACTTTGTAAATCAGCTTGTGGGGAATATCCTGGCTATCTTCAATGGGAAGACGCTGCAAGACGACAGGCTTTAACTCTCCAGTAATCGATCCTTTGATTAACAGGCGATTGTCCAGCATCAGCATGAACACGCATTTATCAGCCCCCGCATTTTCTATGGCAATGGAAAGCAACGATGAAAGCAGTTTTTCTAGTTCGATTTCGCCAGAAATAGCTTGAGAAGCTTTGAGAATAGCTTTTAAATCTAGGGTATCTGAGACACTACTGCTAGAAGTTGCAGAACTGTTGGATGTGACACTCCCCAAGGCAAAGACGGTTTCGTTGACCGAGAGGGCGGCGCGGGTTTGCTGTAATATCGCAGCCAGCAGTTGCGGGTAGCGTTTTTCTAAGTCGGTGACTTTGGCTTTTGCACCCCAACGAGCATAACCATAGTAAGCTTCAGTCAGGTATTCCTTAGCTATGCGTTGTTTGCCCCACTCCAGGTAAAACTTTGCTGCCAGTTCGTTGGCTAAAGCTTCTTCGTTGATGAACTGATGTTCTTTAGCAAGACTTATGGCTTGGTCATAACATTCACTGGCTGCGGCTTTTTCACCCAAAACTCGATGACGTTCAGCCTCCACTAGATACCATTTATGCAAATGATTCATCGGTGCATTTTGCGCCGATTGATAAAGAGCAGTTTGATGAGTTACGGCAACAGCAAGCAGCTTGGCTTGTTCTGCATCTGGTTGGGTGGGGAAGAGTGCTAGATGAGTTAGCGCAGCATAAAAATGGAAAATAGGAATAAAAAACATTCCCGATACTGCCATCAAATAAGACTTGCCTTGGATGATGTAGTCCAGGGCGGCTTGATAATTGCCAAAATAGTAAGCAAGCAGGAGTTTGTAGGTGTAAACAATGGCGATCGCTGTGAAATCGTTATCCTGGTGGTGCTTTGGCAGCATTACCGTTTCATCGTAGATATTGCCCATTAAGCAATCTGGTTGGCTCACCGTTTCTCTCAAATGCTCCACCGTTTGCAACACCATATCCGAATAAATATGCGCGGATTCTTGTTTCATCTGAGCTAGGACAGCATTGTAAGCAGTTAATTCAGATGACAACGCCTCCACCTCTACACCTGCGAAAAGCCCATTACAGGCGTAACCTGCTACGTTGTAGCCAGCGTAGAGAAAATCGCCTGTTTCTATGCCAGTGGTGTAGCCATCTTTGAGCGTCGGTAGCGTTGCCAAGAGTCCTTGCTGGTGATGTTGGATGAAAGACCCAAACAAGTTGAGAGTCACGGACTTCATGGACTGAGCATTCAACCCTTCCAGCAACAAGAGTGCTAATCTACCAAACTTGTAGCCTGTTTCGACTTCGCCCAAAAAGGCACACAATATCATGCCATGAAGCCCATATCCTGCCGTCGAGGCGGGGGCATTGCCAAACTCAAGCGACAACCTCACCATCGTCGCGCCCAACAGGGGCAGTAAACCTGGCATTCCCAGCAACATCGGTGCAAACAACACTCCTAATAGTTGCATCGCGGCTTCGGCGGTGCGATCGCTCATTTTGGGTAAATTAACTAGGGCAGATGGATTGTTGCTGCCCTCAAGGCTTGCAAGGTCTTCTAGCGCTTTGGCGATTTCGGCTTCATCTGGTGTACTGGGGAGATCCACCCCTAATTGACTCAGTGCATTTCTTCCCACTGCGATCGCTTCTAATATTTGGCTTGCAGCCATTTGGGCTGCAATTTGAATTTCGTAGATTTTCACTTTGTCGAAAATTGTCTGCGCTTGCTGCAATACTAATGCGGCTAGCTGTTCCATGCCCTCCAAGTCACCATTCAAATAAGCAACTTCCGCAGCCGTAACATACAGATTCAGAGTCAATTCATATTGATGTTGCCAGCAGTTTGTCTGGAGTAGCTTTATCCCCGTTTGCAAATAAACTCTTGCTGCGGTGTAAGCTGTAGAATTTCTCGCTTTCACTCCAGCTTGCAAATTCAGTTTAGCTAATGCTTCGCGTTCCCTTGATTGACTAATTAACTCAATTCCTAAATTCAAATGCCCCACAATATCGAACAGTTTTTCTTCTTGTTCTAACTCGGATAAATTTTCTAGGAGTAACTGTCCGATTTTGAAATGAGTTGCTGTTTTTTGGTCATCGGGAATCAGAGAATAAGCCGCTTGTTGGACGCGATCGTGTATAAATTTGTAAGAAACTGTCATTTGTCCTTGGTCAGCGGTCATTTGTTCGCTTTTATCTAATGACAAATGAGCACTCGCCCTGAGCGGAGCCGTTCGACGAAGTTGTTCCCGAAGGGTAGGGATGACTAATGACTCTTGTTGATAAAATTTATAAACATCACCAATCGGTACAATCAATCCTGATTGTAATGCTTTCCATAAAGCAGCTGCCGTCTCAATTTGGGATTGTTCGGAAATAATTGCCAAAGTTGCTAAATTAAATGAGTTACCAATACAAGCAGCTAACGGCAATACATCTTGAGTTGATGGCGGGAGTTTTCGCAACTGAAAACTCATAAAATTTACCACATCATCTGTAACCGCTTGCGTTGTTACTTGGGCAATATCGCATTGCCAACAGCTTAATTCCACATCAAATTTAATTAGTCCATCTTGATGTAGCGCTTTAAAAAATTGCGTGACAAAAAATGGATTTCCCTGAGTTTTTTGATAGAGCAATGTAGAAAGATTCAATGCCAAATTTTCTGGACATTTGAGTGTATCAGCGACTAATTTATTTACTTTTACTTGACTTAGTGATTCTAAAATAATTGTATTAATTATTGCTTGATTTTTCTGAATTTCACTCAAAGTTAGCATTAATGGATGTGCTGGCTGCACTTCGTTATCGCGGTACGCACCAATGATGAAAAGATGACCTGTATCAGCCATTAATAACTGGATTAATTTCAGCGATGCCGAATCTGCCCATTGCAAATCATCTAAAAAAATTACTAAGGGATGCTCTGCACTGGTAAAGACTTTAGTAAAATTTTGAAATAGTAAATTAAAGCGATTTTGTGCCGCCGTTCCTGATAATTCCACTGCGGATAGTTGTTCGCCAATAATTCTTGATAATTCGGGAATGACTTCAATAATGACTTGCCCATTTTCGCCAACAGCTTCTAAAATTTTATTTTTCCATTGTTCTAGTTGGACATCGCTTTCGGTTAATAATTGCTCCATTAAATCCCGGAATGCTTGCACAAAGGCACTGAAGGGAATATTGCGTTGAAATTGGTCAAATTTACCTTTAATAAAATAGCCGCGTTGTCTGACAATTGGTTTATGCACTTCGTTGATAACTGCTGTTTTACCAATTCCTGAAAACCCAGCAACGAGCATCATTTCTGTTGCGCCATTACTGACTCTATCAAATGCTTGCAGGAGAGTTTGAACCTCTATGTCTCTACCATAGAGTTTATCAGGAATGATGAAGCGATCGCACACATCCCTAGTGGCAATTTCAAAGCTTTCAAGGGAAGCCGTTTCTCTTAGCTGTTGTAAACAATTCTCTAAGTCAAATTTTAATCCCAACGCACTCTGATACCTATCTTCAGCATTTTTGGCCATTAATTTGCTGATAATTTCTGAGATTACCGAAGGAATTTCTGAATTAATTTGGTGTACTAATTTCGCTGTTTTAGCAATATGAGAATGTATCAATTCCATTGGGTCATTTGATGCAAAAGGTAACTCGCCTGTGAATAATTCGTAGAACGTTACACCTAGTGAATAAAAGTCTGTGCGATAGTCTATTCCCCGATTCATTCTCCCTGTTTGTTCTGGGGATATGTAACTAAGAGTTCCTTCTAAGACATTGGGATTGACTAGCGTTTGTGTTTCTCGTGGTAATAAAGATGCAATACTAAAGTCGATTAATTTAACTTGTTTTGTTTTGGGATTAATTAATATATTGCTGGGTTTGATATCTTTATGAATAATCCGTTCTTGATAGAGTATATTTAAGGTATTGCACAGAGCTATGGCAATTTCTAAAAAATCCACTAAAGATTGTCCACTTTGTCTAACTCTCCATTCTTTAAGAGAAATTCCCCCAAAATCTTCCATCACCAGCACGTAACCATTTTCATAAGCTTCGAGACTATAGGTTTGGACAATTAAAGGTGAATTGAGATTTTTAGTTATGGTGTACTGATTGCGAAACGACAAAAGTTCGCTGAAACTGGGATAAGGATTTTTCAGCAGTTTAATCACTACCGATAAACAGTCACTTTCTCGATACCCTCGATAAACTATGGTTCTGGAACCATTGTAAAGTTGTTCGCTCAAACTATATCCGGGAATACTCGCAATAACTAGATTATTGACCATACTGTTTTTTGGTAATTTGTGAATTTATTGTTCCCAAATCAGTAATTGCGATCGCTAAATGAAAAATTTCTTATAAATCCTGTCAGGTAAATATTCTAGCTATAGACTTTCACATTACAAAATCAGCTAACCAAGGCTTTTATTTTCCACCAATATCTGAATATAAATATCATTTAAATTTGGTATAAATTTAATATTGTAGTTTTTCAACAATGAATAAATACTAAATTAGTAAAACAACATGATTTTTCAAATATATATGTAATTTATTAACAGTTAATGTTGGAGATATTATTTTTTAATTGTCAGAATTCGTTTTTTTCGATATTCAATGTATAATTAAGACATTTTAAATCTGAATTTCAACGGAATCAAATAATACCAAATACAGAACTTTAATTTTTACATATAAATTAACTTTTACAAGAAATTTTGAGGCTCTCCGGATATATTAGAAAATAAACATTTATAACAATTATCTGGAGAATCTATTAATTAATATTCATATTTTCTTTACTTATTTCTCATCAAGTTTATATATTTCTACTATTTTTTTGGAAAAATTATAGTAACCTGAATTTTAGTGAGTACATTACTTGCAATCTACCATCTAGCTAAAAATCCCTATTTTTCAGGTATGGGCGTTGCTTGCATTGCAGGATTTAAGAATTTGGGCGTTGCATAATCCCCGTGTCTTTGCGTCTGGTGTGTCCCGGTGTCAGCGTCGATCATCCCAGCTATGCACCACAACCCCACGACTTAGTTTTCAGTTCTTGAATGTGTCACTCAAAATCCTCCAGAGTGATTATTTATCCCCACACAACACTAGAACCCGTTTGCAGTAGTTATGAAAAAATTTTCTTGTGCTGAGTCAGTCGCCTCTGTTCACTACACACCATCATGGCGTCAATTATCAGCTAACTCATCTTTAGTTCCCATACAAAGAAATTCTACAATCGCCAATTTAAGTAAGATATTGAACTGATTTAGTGCTGAGTTTTAAACTATACTTTTTATCAATGAAGTTAACCTCAAGAACAAACTTCTTATAAAAGTTAGGATAAATAAGTTACTCAGGTTTTCTTTCCTCAAGAATTACTTATAATTTCAGACTGTAAAATACGGATAACGGTGATATTTTTGTGACTGATGGGCGAGAGCCAATGGTCTGTGCGTCGCTCTTGAGTTACTGTTAGATTGGCTAGATTAGCGAAAGATACAGAAAGTCAATCTGATTTTTGAAATACTATTTCCTGA
>VFQR01002238.1_pt1 | contig 12709 bp, 9 predicted proteins | sample 3512321 | NCBI WGS metagenome assembly VFQR01 (sample SAMN10412374, study PRJNA504923) | tailings metagenome | isolation source: Relicate 3 Philex TSF1 revegetated site | place: Philippines: Tuba, Benguet | collected 2017-08-29
TCCAGCATTTGTTTCCCCAAGGCGTAGCAGTTAGTTCCACCAAGGGAAGCTCAGGCCATACACTGGGAGCATCCGGAGCCTTAGGCGTGGCATTTTCCCTAATGGCTTTAAAGCATCAAATTTTACCGCCTTGCGTTGGCTTGCAGCAACCAGAATTTGATTTAAATTTTATTACAGCAACAAGCCTCAGTAATATTAACCATATACTATGTCTAAGTTTTGGCTTTGGAGGACAGAATGCAGCGATAGGTATAGGGCATTAGAGTGTTGACTGTTGACTGTTGACTGGGAAGTTATTATTCTCGCCTGTCCCCATCTCCCCATCTCCCCATCTCCCCATCTCCCCATCTCCCCATGCCCGATTCCCAATACACACCAATTTGAATAAAACTGTAACAAAAACTACAAAATCTCTATTTTTATAAAAAAAAGGATAAGCTAGGCAATATATAAAGAATATCCGGTTCGCGCAAAGACCGCGATTGGGAGAAAATTTTATGAGTTTAGCATCTGTGTTGCCGTTGGAAGCTGCTTCTCCGGCATATATTTGTCCATTCGATCAAGCCTGTAGTTACCTGGAAGCTGCGGCTAAGGAATTAAGGTTAGATCGAGGAATAATAGAAATTCTCAGCCATCCACGCAAAGTGGTAACAGTTTCGGTTCCTGTGAAACTAGATAGTGGGGAAATACAAGTTGTCGCCGGACATCGGGTGCAGCACTCTGATGTTTTAGGCCCCTACAAAGGTGGAATACGTTATCATCCGGCTGTGACATTGCGGGAAGTTTCAGCTTTAGCAATGCTAATGACATGGAAATGTGCCCTATTGGGTATTCCTTACGGTGGTGCCAAGGGTGGTATTGCGATCGATCCAAAACGTTATAGTGTCGGAGAATTAGAACGGATCAGCCGTCGTTATATCAGCGAGTTGATTAAAGATATTGGGCCTTCCGTGGATATTCCTGCACCAGACATGGGTACTTCTGCCCGTGAAATGGCTTGGATGATGGATACTTACTCAGTGAATGTCGGTCATGCTGTACCGGGGGTTGTCACTGGGAAGCCGCTTTCTGTGGGCGGTTCCAGGGGACGAGAAATGGCAACTGGGCGCGGGGCGATGATTATTGTACGCGAGGCGCTAGCAGACCAAGGTAAATCTTTGGCGGGAGTGCGAGTAGCCATCCAAGGTTTTGGTAATGTTGGCAGTGCGGCTGCTGAATTACTATACGAAGCAGGAGCAAAAATTATCGCTGTTTCTAACAGTGCAGGGGGAGTATTTTCCCAAGATGGTCTTGATATTCCCAAGTTAAAAGCCTACGCCGCCGAAAATCGCAAGAGTATCGTCGGTTATCCCCAAGCAGTAGCAATTAGCAATGCAGATTTATTAACTTTGCCTTGCGATGTTCTGATACCAGCAGCTTTGGAGAACCAAATCACTGAAGAAAATGCAAATCAGGTGCAAGCGCAAATTGTTGCGGAAGCAGCTAACGGGCCGGTGACTCTAGAGGCTAGCTTATCCTTAGAAGCGCGGGGTGTGACAGTACTACCAGATATTTTGGCCAATGCTGGCGGTGTGGTGGTGAGTTATTTAGAGTGGGTGCAAGGTCTTTCTTACCTATTTTGGGATGAGGAACGCGTCAACCGCGAAATGGAACATTTGATGGTGCAAGCTTACCACCAAGTAATTCAGCAGTCGAAGAAACGGCAAGTTTCTTTGAGGTTGGCAGCTTATACACTAGGAGTAGGTAGAGTAGCTCAAGCACTGACTGACAGGGGTCTTTATCCTTAATATTTAGGGATATACGGCTGTTTTCAATCAAATAGACAAAATGGTAGGGGCACAGTATATGATTGTGCCCCTACAATGCTTTACTTGTCTTTGATGTTACAACAGAAACAATAATCAAATACTTGGTATATATGACTACCGACCTCCAAAAACAGGGATTATTGTTTCTGCGTCAAGCCCTTGATAACTCCACAGCAGACTTTCGCCCTGGACAATGGGAAGCTGTTGAAGAATTACTCCAACAAAACTCCCGTTTACTTGTTGTTCAACGCACTGGTTGGGGTAAAAGTTTAGTTTATTTTTTAGCAACTCGTTTGCTACGAGATAGAAGTGCTGGTTTTACTCTTTTGATTTCGCCACTACTAGCTTTGATGCGAAATCAAATTGCAGCAGCCGAACGCATTGGTATCAAAGCTAAAACAATTAATTCTAGCAATACAGAAGAATGGTCACTAGTAGCAGAACAGTTGCTAGCAGGAAAAGTAGACATTCTGCTAATTGCTCCCGAAAGATTAAGTAATGAGGAATTTCGAGAAAAAATTCTTTTGCCAGTATCTCAACGCATAGGTTTATTTGTTGTTGATGAAGCTCATTGTATCTCTGATTGGGGACATGATTTCCGCCCTGATTATCGCCGCATTGTGAGAATTTTACAGGCACTTCCCCAAAATATTCCTGTCTTGGCAACAACCGCTACAGCTAACAATCGAGTTGTAAATGATATTATTGCTCAATTAGGGTCAAATCTGCGTGTTTCTAGAGGAAATTTAACTAGACAAAGTTTGCATCTGCAAAATATTTCTATTCCTAGTCCAGCAGCGCGAATGGCCTGGTTAGCTCAACAGCTTCCTAACTTACCTGGAAGTGGGATTATTTACACATTAACTGTTAGAGATGCTGAACGAGTGGCTGATTGGTTAAAAACTCAAGGTATTAATGCTAAAGCATACCATAGTAATTTAGATAATGAAGTTCGTATAGTATTAGAAGATGAACTTTTGAATAATCAAATTAAAGTATTAATCGCAACTACAGCCTTAGGAATGGGTTTTGATAAACCAGATTTAGGATTTGTAATTCATTACCAACGTCCTGGGTCTGTTGTCCATTATTATCAGCAAGTTGGGCGAGCAGGTAGAGCAGTAGAAGAAGCATACGGAATTCTTCTGAGCGGTGATGAAGATGATGATATTACTAACTACTTTATCAATACAGCCTTTCCTCCAGAGGCGCATACGCAACAGATTTTAAACGCACTTGAAAACGCTGTAGAGGGCTTTTCTATTCCCGAATTACAGCAGCAACTCAACCTTTCACAAGGACAAATTGATAAGGTTTTAAAATTGCGATCGCTGGAATTTCCTGCACCTGTAACGAAGCAAGGTTCAAAATGGTATCTCACCCCAGTCTCTTATCAACCCGATACTGATAAAATTGAGAAACTTACACAAATTCGTCGCCAAGAACAAGCTCGAATGTTGGAATATATGCAGAGTCAAGAATGCTTGATGACTTTTTTGGCGACAGAATTAGACGATACTCAACCAAAGGCTTGCGGTAAATGTGCTGTGTGTTTGGGTAGACCATTATTACCAGAAACTTACTCAATGGAGCTTGTAAAGAAAGCAATTCAATATTTACGCCGCAGCGACCAAATCATTGAACCGCGTAAAAAATGGCCACCACAAGCATTGCCGAATTATGGCTTTTCAGGCAATATTAAAAATAATTTGCAAGCAGAAGAAGGAAAAGCGTTATCTTTATGGGGTGATGCAGGTTGGGGAGAATTAGTCAAGCAAGGTAAATATCAAGATAATCATTTTGATGATGCATTGGTGCAAGGTGCTTTTGAGATGATTCAACGCTGGCAACCACAACCTTTTCCAAGTTGGGTAACTTGTGTTTCTTCGTTAAATCGTCCAGAACTTGTACCAAATTTTGCTCAACGACTGGCAGATAAATTAGGCTTACCCTTCATGCCAATTGTGCAAAAAGTTCGCCAAAATCAATTACAAAAAAAGATGAGCAACAGTTACCAACAAGCTCATAATTTGGATGGTGTTTTTGTTATTGATTCTGCCAAAGTAATGAGTAGTTCTGTTTTATTGGTTGATGATATAGTTGATTCCCGTTGGACTTTTACTGTAATTGCAGCACTTTTGCGGCGTGCTGGAAGTGGAGTGGTTTTTCCTGTAGCATTAGCACTCAATTCATTCAGTCAAGGGGATTAGAAAATCATGTTAAATCATGTCCTGCCACCAGATACCCAAGCAATTTTACTGTTGTGTGCCAGTTTTGGGCAAAATCGGCAAATTGAACCGCAACCCTTGAATTTAAGTGAATATAATTCCTTGGCAGACTGGTTGCGTGAAAACCAGATGCGTCCAGCAGATTTATTAGAATCTATAGGTAAACAAAAATTACAAAAAATTACTATTAATAAACTGGATTCTGATAGGCTTTCAGCTTTACTAGAACGGGGTATGATGTTGAGTTTAGCTGTTGAAAAGTGGACTAATCAGGGATTGTGGGTGCTAGGAAGAAGCGATACAAACTATCCTAAACGTCTCAAACAAAGACTGAAACATTCAGCACCAGCAATTCTCTATGGTGTTGGCAATATCGAACTGCTATCTCTGGGAGGACTGGCTATTCTCGGTTCTCGTGATGTCGATGACGAGATAGTTGGCTACACGCGAAGAGTTGCACAAAATATTGCTGTACAAGGAATGCAGGTAATTTCCGGTGGGGCGCGAGGCGTAGACCAAGCAGCAATGCTGGGTGTTTTAGATGCAGGACGAACGTGTGTTGGTGTATTGGCCGATAGTTTGACTAAGGCAGCAGTTAATAGCAAGTATCGCTCTAGTATTCAAGAGGGTAGACTTACGTTAATTTCTAGTTATGACCCCGAAGCTGGTTTTAACGCGGGTAATGCGATGGGACGGAACAAATATATTTATGCTTTAGCGGATTATGCCCTAGTGGTGAGTTCTTCTTTTGGCAAAGGTGGTACTTGGGCTGGTGCAGTGGAAGCACTTTCCCGGCTCCAAGATATCCCAGTTTTTGTACGCTTGCATCCTACTGCCTCAGAAGGTAATCAACAACTGCACAATCAAGGCGCAAAAGCTTTTCCTCCTGAACCTTGGAATGATTCGTTGAGAGAACTTTTAGTAAAAGCGGCTTCTTGGGTTGAAACAACAACTCAAGAGAGTATTTTAGATATTCATCCACAAGAGATTTATCAAGCTGTTTTACCTTTTATTCTCAATCATTTACAGCAACCAAAAGATGTAAAATCTCTAGCGGAATGTTTAGATGTTAGACCATCTCAAATGCAGGATTGGTTAAATAAAGCTGTGAACGAAGGCAAGGTAAAAAAAATTAATCGACCAGTTGCTTATGTAGTCAATCAATCAACAACTCAACTTTCTTTATTATGATAGTGGCATCCTAAATAAAGGAGTTGAACAAGGGTATGGTGGTACAAATAGAACCAACAATTGAGACTTTATACGACCAAGATTATTACCTTTGGTTGAGGACAACTATCAATCAACTTCGCGCTGGACAGTTTTCTGCTGTGGATTTAGATAATTTGTTAGAAGAATTAGAAACTATGGGTCGAAGAGAGAAGCGAGCAATTGAAAGTTTATTAATTAAGCTTCTCGAACATCTATTAAAGCTCAAGTGTTGGGACGAAGAGCGAGAACGTAATCAAGGACATTGGAAAGGAGAAATTAGGACTTTTCGCAGAGAGATTAAAAAAGCTCTTAAAGATAGTCCGAGTTTAAAGCCTTACATTTTAGAAATATTTGATGAATGTTATCAAGATGCAAGAACAGAAGCAAGCGATCGCTCTCAACTTGGCATTGACATATTCCCCTTGATACCCATTGGCTCTTTAGAACAAATTTTAGATGAAAACTGGTTTCCTGTTGACCGTTGACGCTTCAGAGTCAACGGTTAACAGTGTTCTATGGAATATATTTTTACTTGAAAGTCCCTGATTTATGATTCACTTGAAGGTGCAGCAGCATGAATTAAGTCAGGAGTCTCTTTGAGAGGAGGACGCTTAATGCTTTGAGTTACTGTGGGACGTTGATGGCGATAGCGAGTTTGTATCTGTACGGGTTTACCAATCTTAATTGACTCGTAAAGCGCCTGAATGATACTAACATCAATCAGCCCTTCAATCCCAGATGGTTCTGGGTCTTTATCTTCAAGAATACAATTAGAGAAGTAAGTAAACTCAGCAGCTAGTTGGTCGCGATCGTCAAAGGTACGCTCTTGGGTTTTACCATCAATTGTTAGGTAATGTTTGATTTCTCCCTGCCAAGGATACTCGCAAATCTCCTTTAGTACCTACAATCTGATAAGTTCCAACATTAGCCGCCCCAAAGCTACAGGTAAATGTTGCCAACCGTTCATTGGGGAAACGTAAAATGACACTAGTCATTTCTTCCACTTCGCTGAAGCGTTGTTCTCCCTTATTAGCAGCAACAGCAAATACTTCTATTGGTTCATCTTGAAATAGATAACGTGCAGCATTAATACAGTAAATGCCGATATCGTCCAGGGTTCCGCCACCTGTTACATTTCGTAAACGAATATTGCCTTCTTCTACTTGTTGAGTAAAAACAGAATTGAAAATTCGTGGTTCGCCTATTTGTTTTGAGCGAACAATTTCCACCGCTTGTAAATTTGCTTCTTCCAAATGTAAGCGGTAGGCAATCATCAATTTTACACCGTTATCATTGGCAGCTTTAATCATTTCCTCGCATTCTTGTTGTGTCATCGCCATTGGCTTTTCACACAACACATGAATTGCCTGATTAGCAGCCCGTACAGTGTATTCACGATGCAAGTGATTGGGCAAGGCAATATAAACTGCATCAACCTCACCACTTGTCAGACAGTTTTCATACTCCTCGTAGGAATAAGTCTGCTTTATGCCGTACTTTTTGCTCAGTTCTTCTCTTTTTGTGGGGTCATCGGAAACCAGTGCAACTAATTCAGAGTTTTCCGTGTGGGCAAAGGAAGGTAAAGCAGCTTGTTGGGCAAACCAACCTAAACCAACAACAGCATAACGAATTTTACGCTTACCATTTGTAGCAGTCATTTTTCTACCTTTTAATGAACGAAATTTACGAATTTTCAGCGATGATTATGCTTTGTTTGGGACTGGCTATTTATCAAAAATAAATAATATCAATAGCAATTAAGCTGAAAATTTAGAGGTCTAGCTATGGGTTTTCATACATTTTCAATAATTTGATAAATTAAAACATCATTCTTCTAGTAAGCTTTCGTTTAGACTTAAGGAATATTTATGGCATTGCAGTGTGAGGTAAAGTCATAACCTCAGTATGAAGCACAATAAGACAGGGTGGATAAGGGTTAGGGGGGATAAGAATTAGGGGGATAAGGGTAAGGGCGAACAACCGTTCGCCCTTACAGTTTGTTGGGTTGGGGGATTGGGAAAAATAAATGTGGTGAAATTTTTCGATAAATTTGATGAAATATAATCCACAAATACACGATCGCAATTCTACCCGCCTGAGGGGATACGATTATTCTTCTGCGGTATTTTATTTTGTGACGATTTGCACCTACAAGAGACAATGTTTATTTGGTGAAATCGTTAATGAAGAAATGGTCTTGAATGAATACGGAAAAATTGTTGCCGAAGAGTGGATCGAATCTTCAGAAATTCGTCAAGAAATTGAATTAGACGAATGGATAGTCATGCCTAATCATTTTCACACAATAATTGCCATTCACCAACCACCTGGTTGTTTGCCCGATACCTCCAACAATTCCCCTCAAACCAATGATAATTCCCAAAGAATAATCCCACCTATGAAACCGCGATCGCTTTCATCTGCCATCGCTGGATTCAAATGTGCTACTACCACTCGTATTAATACAATCCGCAACGCAGCTGGTACACCTGTATGGCAAAGAAATTATTACGAACACATCATTCAAAATCAATTTTCATTAGAAAAAATTCGTCAATATATCCAAAACAACCCACAATCGTGGAACAAAGACCAATTACATCCCAATATCCAATCAAAATGGTAGGGGCGAACGGTTGTTCGCCCTGAATTTATTCGCCCTGGATTTATTCGCCCTGGATTTATTTGCCCTGAATTTATTCGCCCTGGGTTTATTCGCCCTGGGTTTATTCGCCCTGGATTTATTCGCCCTGGATTTATTCGCCCTGGATTTATTTGCCCTGGATTTATTCGCCCTAGATATGTTTGCCTTACTGCACAGGAAAAACGCCACCACCCGTTGCTTCTCTACCAAACCCGATTAAAATAAATACGCAACTTGGGTTTCCATAGGAGTTATCCAGCCGTGCAGCCGGACTTAATAGGCTTGGAAATTAGTAAAGGGGAACTGAGACGCTTGACTGGGTTCGACCCAGAAGACGTTTTTCGTCCCTCTGTTTTGCGAGATCGCAAGAAGCGATTGGGGTTTTTGATAAATGAAATACTGGTGACGTTGGCGCTAACGCCAATTATCGTTGGCTTTATTTATGCCTTTGTTATTTTGCCAACAATTGGGTCTTCAATTAAATTCGGAATTCTTTTACTAATTCTAGTGCCAATCCCGATATTGGTGGGGCGAGCGCTCTGGCGACAGTTGAGTTTTCCAGAAGGACTGACAATACTTTTAGATGAAGTTGATAAATATCATGACCTGATTAAAGCCATCGACATTAATGACCAATTGGCAGCATCAGGAAATCTAGAAAGCAGTGTCCAAGACAGAGATAGAGTCACCGCCGCCTTGCAACTGATTCGAGAAGATTTAGTCCGCGCTCTAAAAACGGAACGAATTTTGCGAGATAATAAAAATTTGCTTGCTAATAATCAAGAGTTATTTGTCAATAATTTAGCTAGTCTCCAAGCTTTACAAGTTAGCACTCAAGCAGGCGAATACGCTCAACTTTTAAATCAATCATTGCAGATTGCCATTGATGTGCAAGCAGAAATTAGAAAATTGCACAAAAGTTGAGTTGATGGCAGGTAATGGGCAATGGGCAAAGAAAGTCTCTTGAAGCTGGGATTTGACCATCAATTGATGTCTTAAACTATGCTTCAATTGCTATTTTTCCTAAAAAAACGATCGCCTGATTGATAATTTATTGATGATAACAGCCCTCGATCGCTCTGTGAAATCAATCCAAAATCTAAAATCTAAAATCTTCTAAATGAGCAATAAACCTAAAATAATTGTCTTAGACGACGATCCTACAGGTTCTCAAACAGTCCACAGTTGCTTGCTGCTAATGCGCTGGGATGTGGATACTCTACGCATAGGATTACAGGATGATTCACCGATTTTCTTCGTGTTGACTAACACAAGATCCTTAACCGCAGAGTCAGCTGCATCTGTGACTAGAGAAGTTTGCCAAAATTTGAAAATTGCTTTGCAGGCTGAAGGAATTGATGATTTTTTGATTGTCAGCCGTTCTGATTCTACCTTGCGCGGACATTATCCCATTGAAACAGATGCGATCGCTCAAGAACTCGGCCCTTTTGATGCCCATTTTCTCGTACCTGCATTCTTTGAAGGTGGACGCATCACCCGTGAGGGCGTGCATTATTTAATCATTGATGGTGTACCCACCCCAGTCCATGAAACAGAATTTGCCCGTGATTCGGTTTTCAGCTACCATCATAGTTACTTACCCAAGTATGTCGAAGAAAAGACTAAAGGACAAATTCAGGCCGAAGCAGTACAACGGTTTCTCTTAGCTGATATTCGCTCTGGTAGTCTAGAACGCTTGCTAAAACTGAGTAATAATCAGTGTGCTGTTGTCGATGGTGAAACTCAAGCCGACCTCAATGGCTTTGCACTAGATGTATTAACAGCAGTAAGTCGTGGTAAACGCTTTTTATTTCGCAGTGCTGCCAGCATTTTAACTGCTTTAGCTGCTTTACCTCCCCAACCAATCGCTGCTGAAAACATGGCACAATATGTCCGCCAAAAAAAACCAGGTGTGGTAATTGTTGGCTCCCATGTGAAAAAAACTACTCAGCAATTAGAGGCATTATTGCAAGTAGAGGGAACTGTGGGAATTGAAGTTGATGTAGCGCGACTACTAGATAATCAGACAAATCAATCGGCTGTACTCCTACAGGAAATTCAGGAAAGTACGCGGTTAATACATGAGGCTGGGAAAACACCCGTGGTTTATACTAGCCGTCAAGAACTGAATTTTCAGGATGTCAAGACACGATTGGACTTTGGGGTCAAGGTTTCAGCCTTATTGATGGATATTGTCCGCAGTTTACCATCTGATATCGGATTCTTAATTAGCAAGGGTGGCATTACCTCAAACGATGTTTTGAGTACTGGTCTAGCTTTAACTTCTGCACGCTTACTAGGTCAAATTTTACCTGGTTGTTCAATGGTGCTGACACCATCCAATCATCCCCAATTTCCCGATTTACCTGTGGTGCTGTTTCCGGGTAATGTTGGTGATACTGATGCTTTAGGCACAATTTATCAACGGTTGACTAAAACAGCTTTCAGTGATATTGCGAGAGAATAATTGCTTGCAACTACTCAAGTTTTTTTAAACTAGCGATCGCACACAATTAATTCACTAATTAGAAGAATGATTGCAACATAGAAAGGGCCGAAAATCCGATTTAATCAAGGTTTTTGACCCAGATGCTAGGCTAGGCTTGCTTCAACATAGTGCTACACCATCGTAAATCTCAAATCCAAAATGTTATAAGGATGTTGTCGTATTTTGCAAACGATCTAATATTGGTAATTATTCGGTGTATCCCCTGTCTTTTGGTTAGTACTGCATGACTTCTGATTCCGCATTACCCAATCTCAAGTCAAATTCTGCACCTCCTAATGCAGACCCAAACTCTATTAATTCCCAGGTAGAGAAAAATCCCGCTGTTTCGGATTTAGAATCAGATTCTATCCTCCCGGATGCTGAGTTAAATTCGGTACTGTTGTATTTAAAATCAAATACTGAGCTTGCGGATGTAGAACCAACTCCTGCCAAGCCGGACATAGAGTTAAATTCCGCCAACTCTATTTGGACTGATTTAGATAGTGGTGACTCACCATTATTAAGACAGCGGCCAAATCAGAATATTCAAGTCCAACTCAAAAGTGAAGGGGGAAGACTGTTATTAATTTTACCCCAGGAGTCTCAATTACCTGCATCTGAAGTTAGTTGGTCTGATATTTGGCAGCAAACCAGACAGCGCTTGAACGCTGGCGATCGCTTCCGCATACCTAATACACCAGTGCATCTAATGGCACAAGACCGTCTAGTAGATGCCAGACAACTGCAAGAACTTGCCGAAGCTTTGAGTGAAGTCCAACTGCGATTAGTATCAGTCTCCACTAGTCGTCGGCAAACTGCGATCGCTGCTGTCACATCTGGTTACTCAGTAGAGCAATTACAACCCGTAAACTCCCTGAATACAGAGCCAAAAGCTACAGCCATACCCCAGGCAGATGCACTTTATTTAGAAATGACTGTACGCTCTGGAGTAGAAATTCGCCATCCTGGCACAGTAATTCTCTTGGGAGATTTAAATCCTGGTGGTATTGTAATTGCAGATGGAGATATCATCGTCTGGGGTCGTCTACGTGGAATAGCTCATGCTGGTGCTGGGGGTAATGTTTCGTGTCTGATTATGGCCTTGCAAATGGAACCAACCCAATTGCGGATCGCAGATGCTGTAGCTAGAGCGCCAGAAAAATCGCCGATGCAATTTTCTCCAGAGGTGGCACATATTACACCCCAAGGAATTCGCATCGCCAGGGCTACTGATTTTTCCAGAAATCAATCGATCAAGACCGACAAGCAACCCTGAATATTTACTTAAAACATTAAGGATATCCAGGGTAAAACATAGCGATTTTTATGTAGATAGAATACACTACTTTAATCCATAGCCCTTTCCCCCTGGCAAAGTGTATTGTATATAACTGAAAAACGCTATAAAAAAGCACTCGTACCTGATTCTCGCCTTAGAGATTCAGATATTTCTTCATACTTGATACGATACTTCATACTTTATACTGCATTTACAGTTTTATATTTCCTGAACCCTCATTGACCGCATTTCTATCATGACTCGCATTATTGTGATTACCTCCGGCAAAGGAGGAGTGGGTAAAACCACCGTTTCAGCAAATCTAGGCATGGCTTTAGCTAAAATGGGCCGTCAAGTTGCCTTGGTTGATGCGGATTTTGGTCTGAGAAATTTAGATTTGCTCTTAGGGCTGGAAAACCGCATCGTCTATACTGCGGTGGAAGTCCTAGCAAGAGAGTGTCGTTTAGAACAAGCCTTAGTTAAAGATAAGCGACAACCTAATCTCGTACTTTTGCCAGCAGCCCAAAATCGTTCTAAAGATGCAGTCACACCAGAACAAATGAAGTTATTGGTGAATGCATTAGCCCAAAAATATCAATATGTAATTATTGATAGCCCCGCCGGTATTGAAAATGGATTTAAAAATGCCATTGGCCCAGCCAAAGAAGCGCTAGTCGTGAGTACACCAGAAATTTCCTCTGTTCGTGATGCTGATAGAGTAGTTGGATTACTAGAAGCACAAGGGGTTAAGCGTGTTCATTTAATAATTAACCGCATCAGACCCGCAATGGTGCAGGCAAATGATATGATGTCAGTGCAAGATGTTCAGGAACTTCTCGCCATCCCCTTGATCGGGGTAATCCCTGACGACGAGCGTGTTATTGTATCTACCAATCGCGGCGAACCTCTGGTATTAGGGGAAACTCACTCTCTAGCTGGCACAGCCTTTGAGAACATTGCTCGGAGATTGGAAGGGGAAAACGTCGAATTTCTTGATATCGACTCGTCCCAAGACAACTTCTTCGTGCGTCTTAGAAAGTTGTTCTCGAC
>VFQR01002239.1_pt1 | contig 12705 bp, 12 predicted proteins | sample 3512321 | NCBI WGS metagenome assembly VFQR01 (sample SAMN10412374, study PRJNA504923) | tailings metagenome | isolation source: Relicate 3 Philex TSF1 revegetated site | place: Philippines: Tuba, Benguet | collected 2017-08-29
CTACCTCGACGACCCGAAGCCGCAGAGCGGCTGCTCGTCCCTGCCGGGCGGGTTCAGCCAGCTGAAGAGCTCTGGTTGCGCCGTCACCATCACCGCCGGCGGCACCGCGGTCGGCGATCCGGGCGGCGACGTGATGAAGGCGATCCCCTGCATCACCAACCCCACCGCACCCGCGCTGCCACGGGACATCCTCATCCCGATGTACGACGCGGCGGCCTGCCAAGCCGCCGGGTGCAAGGGCAAGGGCCCCTACCCGATCGTCGGCTTCGCCGCCTTCCGGGTCACCGGCTACTCGTTCAACGGCAACAAGTACGGCGGGCCCGGGATGACCAACAAGTGCCCCGACGACAAGGACCGCGGCAAGTACTGCCTGCGCGGCGACTTCATCAAGTTCGTCACGTCGCAGGGCACGCCCGGCACCAGCACCAACTTCGGCCTCACCCACGTCTCCCTCATCAGCTGACCCAGCTGCTCACCGCGAAGGACATGACCATGAACAACAGACGGCGGATCCTCGGCATGCTCGGGGCTCTCGTGCTCGCCATCGTCGGCACGGTGGCCCTCGTCGCCTACGTCCAGGAGGCGAAGGACCGGGCGGTGGCCGACGAGGCGCTCGTCGACGTGTACGTCGTCGACGAGCTCGTGCCGCAGGGCGCGGAGGCCGACGCCATCAGGGCCGCGATCTCGCTCGGCCAGGTGCCGGCACGGCTGAAGCAGCCGGGTGCCGTCACCGACCTGAGCGTGCTCGCCGGCAACGTGGCGGCGACGGACCTCCAGCCAGGTGACCAGCTGCTCGCGGCCCGCCTCGTGCCGAGGGAGCAGCTGGTCACCGAGGTCACCGACAAGGTGCTCATCGCCGCCAAGCTCTCCGTCGAGCGGGCGGTGGGCGGCAGCCTGCAGGCGGGCGACCTGGTGGGCGTGTACCTCTCGTTCGATCCGTTCGAGCTGAGCGACGACGGCGAGAACGCCTCGTCGGGTGGCGGCTCGGGCACCACGGAGGACACCAGCGCCGTGCCCGAGAAGTCGCCGAACATGACCCGGATGGAGTTCCAGCACGTGCTGGTCACCGACGTGCGCACCACGAGCACCCCGGTCGCTCCCGCCTCGGGTGAGGGCGGGCCGGCGCAGGTGAGCGGGCTCGAGTACGTCGTCACCCTGGCGCTCTCGCCGGAGCAGTCGGAGCGGTTCGTGTTCGCCACGGAGTTCGGCCACGTGTGGCTGTCGAAGGACCCGGCCAGCGTGTCGGACGACGGCACCCGGCTGGTCACCCTCGGCAACGTCTACGAGGTGACGCGATGAGCGACACGCAGGCGATGCCGACCGTCATCATCGGCAACGACATGCCCCCCGAGCTCGCCATCGACGTGTCGCTGGCGCTCGAGGCGCTCGGTGTGGCGGTGAAGGCCAACGGCGCGGCCAACCGCCGGGAGCCGAAGGTGATCGTCGTCCTCTCGCCGAAGGGCGGCTCCGGCAAGACGGCCGTGGCGGCGAACCTCGCGGTGGCGCTCGGGCAGCGCCGTCCCGGGCGGGTGCTCGCCATCGACCTCGACGTGCAGTTCGGCGACCTGGGCACGGCGCTGTCGCTCATCCCCGAGCGGACGTTGGCGCAGCTCACCCGGGCCGTCGAGGTCGACGCCACCACCGTGAAGCTGCACCTCACGCCCTCCGAGCACGGCGTGTTCGTCCTGGCCGGCGCGCTCGACCCCGTGGAGGCGGAGCTGATCACACACGCCCACGTGGCGGAGCTGCTGCCCGTGCTCGCCCAGGACTTCGACTTCATCGTCGTCGACACCCCGGCCGGCCTCGACGAGCTGACGCTCGCCGCTCTCGAGCAGGCGAGCGACCTGCTCCTCGTGTCCAGCCTCGACGTGACCAGCATCCGCAGCCTGCGCAAGGCCATCGACGCTCTCGACGGCCTCGGCATCGAGGCCAAGCGGCGGCTGGTGCTCAACCGGGCCGACTCCAAGGTGGGCCTCGATCCGAAGGACGTGGAGGACGCCATCGGGATGCCGATCGCCTGCTCCATCGCCTCGAGCCGTGACGTGCCGATGTCGCTGAACCTCGGCAGGCCGGTGGTGGTCAGCGAGCCGAAGTCGCCGGTGGCGAAGCAGCTGCAGCAGCTGGCGGACGTGTTCGCTCCGGTCGTCATCGACCGGGGCAGGAAGGGGTGGAGGCGATGAGGCTCAGCGATCGACTGCAGGAGGCCCAGCGGGCCGCAGCCGACCGGGGCGAGGTCGTGACGACGTGGCGCACCTCGGTGGTCCACCGCGGCACGTTCGACGGCCTGGCCGACTTCAAGGCCCGCGTCCACGACTCGCTGTTCGAGCGGTTGGGCGCCCGGCTGTTCGACGCCTCGAACGAGGAGCAGCTGCCGGCCGTGGTGGTGGCGGAGATCACGGCATTGCTCGACGCGACCGAGACGGCGCTGTCCCCGGAGGAGCGCCACAAGCTGGTGCAGGACATCGCCCGCGACGTGATGGGCCTCGGCCCGATCGAGCAGTTCCTGAGCGACGTGACCGTCACCGAGGTGATGGTCAACGGCACCAAGCCCATCTACGTGGAGCGCAACGGCGTCATCGTGCGCACCAACGCCCGCTTCGTGTCGGAGGAGCACCTGCGCCGCGTGATCGAGCGCATCGTCTCCTCCGTCGACCGCCGCGTGGACGAGGGGGCGCCCATGGTCGACGCCCGCCTCTCCGACGGCTCGCGCGTCAACGTCATCGTCCCGCCGCTGTCGCTCGACGGGTCGATCCTCACCATCAGGAAGTTCGCGGCCGAGCCCTTCGCCGTGAGCGACCTCGTGGCCATGGGCACCCTCACGGAGCCCGTGGCCGCCGTCCTGGCCGCCGCCGTGGAGGGCGGGCTCAACATCCTCGTCTCGGGCGGCACCGGCACCGGCAAGACCACGCTGCTCAACGTGCTCTCCAGCTTCGTGCCGAGCGGTGACCGCATCGTCACCATCGAGGACGCGGTGGAGCTCCAGCTCCGCCAGGAGCACGTCATCCGCCTGGAAGCCCGCCTGCCGAACCTCGAGGGCCACGGCGAGGTGACGATCCGCGACCTCGTCCGCAACGCGCTGCGCATGCGCCCCGACCGCATCATCGTCGGCGAGGTCCGCGGTGCCGAGGCGCTCGACATGCTCCAGGCCATGAACACGGGCCACGACGGCTCGATGTCGACGGTGCACGCCAACACCCCGCGCGACGCCCTCGCTCGCGTGGAGACGATGGTGCTGATGGCCGGCTTCGACCTCCCGACCCGGGCCATCCGCGAGCAGATCGCATCGGCGCTGTCGCTCATCGTGCACGTCGACCGCTTCCGCGACGGGTCGCGGCGGATCACGCAGGTGACGGAGGTGGTGGGGATGGAGGGCGAGATCATCACGCTCCAGGACATCTTCCGCTACGACCACCAGCGCGGCTACCTCGTGGCCACCGGCGTGCGACCGGAGTTCGCCGACGTGCTCGACGAGCGCAGCATCACGCTGCCGCGCGGCGTGTTCGGCGGCGCGGAGGTGTGGCTCCGGTGAGGCGCGCCACACGGTCGCTCGTGGCGCTCGCCGTTGGTGCCGCCGCCGCTGCCGCGGTGACCGTGGGCGCCGCCCACGCCACCGCGAAGGACCGCGACGTCGAGGTGATCATCGCCATCGACACCTCGGCGAGCATGCGCCCCGCCATCGACGCGGCGAAGGCGGCGGCGAAGGACTTCGTGTCCGCGATGCCCGAGGGGGTGCGCATCGGCCTCGCCACCTTCGACGACGCGGTGAACGTGGCCTCCGCACCCACCGACGACCGCGGCACGCTGCTGTGGCTGATCGGCACCATCCAGCTCGGTGAGGACACCGCCCTGTACGACATGGTCGTCGCCGCCTCCCGGGAGTACTCGCCGACGGCGGAGCACAAGGTGCTCGTGCTCCTGTCGGACGGCAAGGACGTGGGGAGCACCGCGGGCCTGCAGGACGCCGTGGCAGCCGCCGCCGACGTCTCGATCGAGGCGATCAGCCTCACCACCGCCGACACCGACGTGGCCAGCCTCGCCGCCCTCGGCCGCGTCACGTCCGCCGACGATGCCGCCGGCGTGGCGGCCGCGTTCGCCAGGGTGGCCGCGCTCGTGGTGGAGGCGGTGGAGGCGGCACCGGCCTCCACCACACCGCCCACCACGGTGCCGCCCACCACGGTGGCGCCCACCACGGTCCCCGTCACCACGGCCGCGCCGGCGACGACGGAGGCCGCCGCACCCGTGGCGACCGCCGCGCCGCCGCGGGCGCAGCGGGAGACGCCCACGTCCACGCTGATCTGGCTGGGCGGCGGAGCGGTCTTCGCGGGGTTGTTCCTGCTCGGCCTGCTCCTCGCGCCCCGGAGCCGCGTGTCGAAGGCGCGGCTCGGCATCGCGAAGCCGCGCACGGTGGCCGACATGGGCAAGCGCACCACCTCGGCCGTGGAGGAGGTGCTGGCCCGACACGGCCGGCGCGACGACCTCGCCTCCCGCCTCGCCGTGGCCCACATCGGCCTGTCACCCGGCGAGTACGTCGGCGTCGTCGCCGGCATCGCGCTGGCGGCGGGCGCCGCCGGGCTGCTGGTCGGCGGGCCGCTGCTGGCCGTCGTGGCCGCTGTGTGCGTGTGCCTCGGGGGGCGCCTCCACGTCACCCGTTCCATCGCCAAGCGGCGCGCCGCCTTCTCCGAGCAGCTGCCGACGGTGCTCCAGCTCCTCACGACCGCGTTGCGCAGCGGCTTCGGCCTCACCCAGGCGCTCGAGTCGGTGGCCGAGGAGGCCGAGGAGCCGGCCCGGAGCGAGTTCGCGCAGGTGCTCGTGGAGGCTCGCCTCGGCCGCGACCTGACGGAAGCGATGGAGTCGATGGCCCGGCGGATGGGCAGCGAGGACCTCGAGTGGGTGGTCGGGGCGATCGACATCAACCGCTCCACGGGCGGGAACCTGTCGGAGATCCTGACCACCATCGGCACGACGGTGCGCGACCGCCAGCGGATGGCGCGCCACGTGGCCACCCTCACCGCCGAGGGCAGGCTCTCGGCACGCGTGCTCACGGTGCTGCCCTTCGCGATGGCCCTCTTCCAGTGGGCCACCAACCGGGAGAGCTTCGAGCTCCTCACCCACGGCCCCGGCCTCGCGGCGGTGGGGGTCGCCGGCTTCCTGCTGGTGCTGGGCACGATCTGGACCCGCCGCATCGTCACCTCGATCTCGCTCTGATGAGCCCCTCGGAAGGAACGGAACGATGACCTACGGAGTGATCCTCGGCGCCGCCTCGATCATCGGCGCGGTGGTGCTGCTCGCCTGGAGCGTGACCTCGCGACCCTCGCCGGCCCGCGCCAACCTGTTCTCGGGCCTGCCCGACACCGCCACGGCGGAACCGGAGGACGAGTCGCTGCTCCGCACGCTCGGCCGGCGGACGCGTCGAGCCTTGCCGCGGCCGCTCGTCGACGGCCTGGAGGTGGCGCTGCTCCAGGCCGGCCACCCCGGCGGCATGGACCTGCCGCGCATCCTCGGGGTGAAGGTGGTGCTGTCGTCGCTGACGGCGCTGCTGCTGATCCTCGCCGCGCAGCCGATCATCGCCCTGATCGCCGCGGTGCTGATCTTCTTCCTGCCGGACTACTGGGTGCTGAGCACGCGCGACAAGCGGCAGGCCGCGATGCAGGCGAAGCTCGCCGACACGATCGACCAGCTGACCATCTGCGTCGAGGCGGGGCTCGGCTTCGACGCGGCGTTGGGCCGGGTGGCCACCACCAACGAGGGCCCGCTGGCCGAGGAGCTGCGGCGCACGGTGCGCGACATCCAGGCCGCCGTGCCGCGCCCGCAGGCATTGCGCGCGCTCGCCGACCGCGTCCAGATCGCGGAGGTGCGCCAACTCGTCAACGCGCTGCTGCAGGCGCAGAAGCACGGCGTCGCCCTCGCCGAGACCCTGCGGGCGCAGTCGTCGGAGATGCGAGTGAAGCGCCGGCAGCGCACCGAGGAGAAGGCGGCGAAGCTCGCCGTGAAGATGCTGGTGCCGATCGTCGTGTGCTTCATGCCCGTGTTCATGGTCATCGCCGCCGGGCCGGCGCTGTTGAACCTGCGCAACCTGTAGGCCGCACGACCCAGAAAGCTCCGGGAGGCGTCAAGTTCCCGGCAAGTCGGCCGCTGTCGCCGCACGGCGTCCCTAACGTCGCCTCGCCGGTGCGGGCCGGCGGGCCGGCGGGCCGGGCGAGGAGGTCGACACGGTGGGGCGGACGTCGCGTGCGGCGGTGGGGCGGTGAGCGGCAAGCTGCTCCTCGTCGAGCAGCACCGGCTCGTCGGTGACGGTCTGACGCTGGCGCTCACGGCGCGCAGCTGGGACGTGGTGCTGACGACCTCGGCGTCGCCGGCGGAGGTGGCGGCCCAGGCCCAGGAGGTCCGTCCCGACTGCGTGCTCGTCGACGTGCACCTGGGCGGCGTGGCGGGCAACGGCCTCGACATCGTCGCACCGGTGAGCGCCACCGGTGCGCCCGTCGTGGTGCTCACGGCCGAACGTCGCCGGCTGCTCCTCGCCGAGTTCCTCGAGGCCGGCGCGAAGGGGTGGATCAGCAAGGCGGTGGTGCTGGACGACCTGCACGGCTCGCTCGCGGAGGTGACGGGAGGTCGGTCGATCATCGGCCGCACGGAGCGCGCCGCGCTGCTCGAGGAGCTCCGCCGCGAGCGCGCCGGATCGATGCACGCCGCGTCGCCGCTGGAACGGCTGACGCACCGCGAAGCCATCGTCCTGGCGACGTTGATCGACGGGTTCAGCGCCGAGGAGATCGCGCAGCTCCACTTCGTGGCGGTGACGACCGTCCGCTCGCAGATCCGCGGCATCCTGCGCAAGCTCGGGGTGCGTTCCCAACTGGCGGCCGTGGCCATGGCGGTGCCGCACCGGCACCTGCTGCCCGACGGGTCGCACGCCGCTCGCGACCGGCGTCGGGCCCTGCTCAGCGTCGTGCCCGCGTCGGGCCGCGTCGCCTCCTGACGGCTCGGCTCACTGGCGGAGCTGGGCGTACTCGATCACGCGGTGCATCACGGCGTCGTCGGCCTTGTCCGCCGCGCCGCAGTCGAACGGCGGCTGCGGGTCGTACTCGATCATCAGCTGCGCCGCCTTCGCCGCCACGTCGTCGTGGAGCAGCGCGACGAGGCGCAGCGCCATGTCGATCCCGCTCGACACCCCGGCGGCCGTGATGATCCGCGCCTCGGGGTGCTCCACCACGCGCTGCGAGGTCGCCGAAGCGCCGGTGCCCTCGAGCGCCGGGTAGCAGCTCCAGTGCGTGGTGGCGGTGAGCCCGCGCAGCAGGCCCGCCGCGCCCAGCACCAGCGAGCCCGTGCACACCGACGTGGTCCACCGCGACGTCTCGTGCGCCGTGCGCACCCAGTCGAGCACGCGCTCGTCGTGCATGAGCGGTCGGGTGCCGACCCCGCCGGGGACGACCACCACGTCGGGATGCGGCACCTCGTCGAAGGTGGCGTCGCGGGTGACCCCGAGGAAGCCGTTCTCGCTGCGCACCTCGCCGCGCTCGTGGCCGACGAACACCACGTCGAGGTCGGGCACCCGTTGCAGCACCTCGTAGGGGCCGATGGCGTCGAGCGCCGTGAAGCGGGGGAACAGGGGGATGGCGATCTGCACGTGGGCCTCCTCGATGGTGGGATCAAGCGGCGCGGCCGAAGCGCCGGCGGTAGTGGTCGGGGGCGACGCCCACGCGGCGGATGAAGGCCCGGCGCATCGTCTCCGCCGTCCCGAACCCGCAGCGGGCGGCGATGGCGGCGACGGTGTCGGTGGTCTCCTCCAACGCCCGGCGGGCCGCCTCGGTGCGCACCCGCTCCACGTACGCCGCCGGGGGCTCGCCGACCTCGGTGGCGAACACCCGAGCGAAGTGTCGCACGCTCATCGCCGCACGTGCGGCGAGCGCCGGCACGCAGTGGTCGGCGGCGGGGTCGCACTCGATCGCGTCCTGCACGGCGCGCACGAGGGACCGCTCGGCGCGCGGCGCCCACACCGGCGCGGCGAACTGCGTCTGGCCGCCCGGCCGACGCAGGAACATCACCAGCCACCGCGCCACGGTCTGCGCCACCTCGGTCCCGAGGTCGTCCTCCACGAGCGCGAGCGCCAGGTCGATGCCCGCGGTGACGCCCGCCGAGGTGGTCACCGCGCCGGCGCGCACGAAGATGGGGTCGGGGTCGACGCGGAGCGCTGGGTACTCCCGCGCCAGGCGCTCGGCGCGGGCCCAGTGGGTGGTCACCTGACGACCGTCCAGCAGCCCGGCCTCGGCGGCGAGGAACGCGCCCGTGCACACCGTGGCCACCCGGGTCGCGAGCGGCGCCGCCTCGCGCAGCCAGGCGACCAGCCGCGGCTCGTCCCTGGCCGCGTACACGCCGTGCCCGCCGGCCACGAGGATCGTGTCGAGGCGAAGCTCGGCCGACGGGAGCGGCAGCGGCTCCGTGGCCACCACGAGCCCGCTCTCCGTGCGCACCGGCCCGCCGTCGAGCGAGCACACCTGGAGCAGGTAGGCGGGATCGGGCGACCCTCCGACGCCGCCGCTTCCGGTGGCGGCGGCCCGTGCCGCGCCGGCGAACACCTCCATCGGCCCGACGAGGTCGAGCCCCTGCACCCCGTCGAAGGCGATGAGGACGATGCGCCGCACGCAGCCACTGTGACGCGCCGGGCCGGTGGCGTCAACGCCACGTTGCCCACGATCTCGGCCATCGGCCGCCGGAGCCTCGCGCCGTATGCTCGGGTCATGGATCTCCGCATCGGCGTCAGCCACTCTCCCCGCGAAGTCGCCGTCGAGCTGGCCGACGACACCGACCGCGAGGCGCTGACGAAGCAGATCGAGGCGGCGCTCACCGGCGCCATCGACGTCCTGTGGATCACCGACCGCAAGCAGCGCTCCGTCGCGGTGTCCGCGTCCAAGATCGCGTACGTGGAGATCGGCTCGCCGCAGGCCGACCGCAGGATCGGGTTCGGCGGCTGAGCCTCCTCGACCGGCAGCTGCTGTTCGTCACCGGCAAGGGTGGCGTCGGCAAGACCACCACCGCTGCCGCCCTCGCCGAGCTCGCCGCCGCGCACGGCAAGCGGGTGCTGGTGTGCGAGATGGACGCGAAGGGAGCGCTCGCCGCCGCGTTCGACGTCGGCGCGCTGTCGTTCGAGCCGACCAACCTCGCCCCCGGCCTGTTCGGGATGGCCATGAACACCGAGGACTCGCTGCGCGAGTACCTGCGGCTGTTCGTGCGCATCCCCCTCGTGGCCCGGATCGGCCCGCTCGCGCGCACCTTCGACTTCGTGGCCGACGCCGCCCCCGGGGTGAAGGAGATCCTCGCCGTCGGCAAGCTCTGCTACGAGGTGGCCGAGCGTCACTACGACCTGGTGGTCGTCGACGCGGAGGCGAGCGGCCACATCGTCGCCCAGATCGGCGCGCCGCGGGCCATCCGCCAGCTGGTGCAGGTGGGCCTCGTGCGCGAGCAGACGAGCTGGATGATGGAGATCCTCGACGACCCCGCCCGCACCGGGCTCGTGATCGTTACCACGCCCGAGGAGATGCCGGTCACCGAGACCGTGGAACTGATCGCCAGGGTCCAGGCGGAGACGGGGGTCGACATCGCCGCCGTGATGGCCAACCGCGTGCTGCCCGCGCTGTTCTCCGAGCGTGAGGTGGACGTGTTCCGGCGTCTCGACGAGCCTGCGGCGGCGGCGGTGCTGGAGGCGGCCGCCGGCGAGCGGGTGGGCACCGTGCTGCGCGCGTCGGAGCTCCTCGAGAGCCGCCGGCGGGTGGGTGCCGGGCACCTGGACCGCCTGCGCACGGCGCTGCCCCCGGCGGTGCCGTTGCTCATCGTGCCGGAGCTGTTCACCCGCGCCGCCGGGCGCCGGGTGGTGACGCTCGTGGCCGAGTCGATCCAGGACGAGCTGCCGTGAGGGCCGCGTCGTGAGCCGCTCCGCAGCGTCGCCGGGCCTCGACGCGCTGCTCGCTGCCAAGGAGATGGTCGTCGTCTGCGGCAGCGGTGGCACCGGCAAGACCTCCGTGTCGGCCGCGCTCGGCGTGGAGGCCGCGCGCCAGCTCGGCGCCAGGGTGCTCGTGCTCACCGTCGACCCGGCCCGCCGCCTCGCCACCGCGCTCGGCCTCGACGCCACGCTCGGTCGCGAGGGGGGAGGGCTGCCCAACCGCGAGGTGCGCGTGGAGCTCGACCTCCCCGCGCGCCGGCGCAGCGGCGAGCTGTGGATGGCGATGCTCGACACCAAGGCCGGCTGGGACGAGCTGATCCGGCGGCACGCGCCGGACGCACGCGTGCGCGACCAGGTGCTGGCCAACCCGCTCTACCAGAACATCACCGGCCGCTTCGTGCACAGCCACGACTACCTGGCCATGGAACGCCTCCACGAGGTGCACGCCTCGGGGCGCTACGACCTCGTGATCGTCGACACGCCGCCGTCGCGCAACGCCCTCGACCTGCTCGACGCGCCCGGGCGGATGAAGGAGTTCTTCGGCAGCAGGCTGCTGCGCTGGCTCACCGTCCCGTACCGGTCGCGCCTGTTCACGGCGGCCTCGAAGCCCTTCTACCAGGTGGCCGACCGCGTCCTCGGCTCCCGGTTCCTGCAGGACATCGCCGAGTTCTTCGTCCTGTTCCAGACGATGGAGAAGGGCTTCGTCGCCCGGGCCGCCCAGGTGGAGCGACTGCTCACCGACCCGCGGTCGTCGTTCGTGGTGGTGTCGACCCTGGAGGCGGCGCCGACCTACGAGGCCAGGTACCTCGCGAGCGAGCTCCAGCGGCGACGGATGCCCCTCGGCGCGGTCGTGCTGAACCGCACCCTCCCGGCCGAGCTGCGCGACCCGGCGGCGGCCGACGCCGCCCGGCGCCTGCGCGCCGCCGCCGACGACCCCTCGTTCGTCGAGCGGCTGCTCCACGCGCTGGGGCCCGACGGCCCGGCGGCGGGCGACGAGGAGCGGGGCGATGCGATGACGCCGCAGATCGTGCGCACGGTCGTGGCCGAGGTGGGCGACCGCTTCGCGGACGTGGCCGTGGTGGCCAGCCGAGAGGCCGAGCGGCGCGCGGAGCTCGAGGCGCTGGGGGCGCTCACGGTCACCGCGCCCGCGCTGCCCACCGACGTGGCCGACCTGGCCACGCTGCGCCAGCTGGGGGCGCACCTCTTCGGGTCGATCTGAGCGACGACCGGCCGGGGGGAGACGGGATCGGCCGGCGTCGTCTGCCACACTCAAGGGGATATGGCCACTCTCGCCGACGTCGCGAGGCAGCACACTGCGCTCACCAGCGATCAGCTCGAACACCTCCACCAGCTGGTGGCCGAGTGGGGGTTCCTGGCCGACCTCTCCTTCGCCGACCTCCTCCTCTACGTGCCGACCGCCGGCGGCGGGTGGGTCGTCGCCGCCCAGGTCAGGCCGTCGACGTCGCGGACCATCTACCTGGAGGACTACGTCGGCCAGCCTGCCAACGAGGCGAAGCCCGTGCTCGACCGGGTGCTCGAGACCGGCGCCATGTGCGAGGGCGACATCGAGGTGGAGGGCCTGGCGGAGCCGGCGCGGATGCTCGGCATCCCCGTGCGCTTCCACGGCGACGTCGTCGCCGTGCTCGCCCGCGAGGCGTCCACCCGCAACACGCGGATGCTCGGCGAGCTCGAGCGCACCTACCACGCCGTGTTCGAGCGGTTCGCCGTGATGGTCGCCGAGGGCGCCTTCCCCTCCGAGGGCCCGCTCGAGGACTCGAGCGCCGCACCGCGGATCGGCGACGGGGCGATCCTCCTCGACGAGGAGGCGCGGGTCCGCTACGCGTCACCCAACGCCATGAGCACGTTCCACCGCGTCGGCATCACGGCCAACGCGGTGGGCATGCGGCTCGCCGAGCTCGGCTTCAACGACAGCTCGGCGCGCCGCGCGCTGGAGACGCGGCGACCGGTCATCGAGGAGTTCGAGCAGACGCCGGAGATCGCGCTGCTCGCGAGGTGCCTGCCGATCATGGCCGGCGGCGAGGTGACCGGCGGGCTGCTCCTCGTGCGCGACGTCACCGAGGTGCGCAAGCGGGACAAGCTGCTGCTCTCGAAGGACGCCACCATCCGCGAGGTCCACCACCGGGTGAAGAACAACCTGCAGACGATCTCGTCGCTCCTCAGGTTGCAGGCCAGGCGCCTCCAGTCCGCCGAGGCGAAGGCCGCCGTCAACGAGTCGGTGCGGCGCATCCGCACGATCGCCGTCGTGCACGAGACGTTGTCCCGGGAAGCCGGCGACGACGTCAACTTCCTCGACATCGTGCGGCCCCTGCTGCGGCTGTCCGAGGAGGGGTTGCAGTCGCAGGACCGCCCGATCCGGTTCACGCTGCACGGCGACGGCGGGCGGCTGCCCACCACCGTCGCCACACCGCTGTCGGTGGTGCTCATCGAGCTGCTCCAGAACGCCATCGAGCACGGCTTCCCGGAGGGCAGCGACGGAGGTGACGTCGTCGTGCAGCTGGGCAGGGCCGGGCGGATGCTGTCGATCGGCGTGATCAACGACGGGGCCGGCCTCGACCCCGCCTTCGAGTTGAACCGGGCCACGGGGCTCGGCCTGTCGATCGTGCGCACCCTGGTCACCACCGAGCTGGGCGGCACCATCGTCATGCGCGCCGGCACCAAGTCGGATTTCGAGGCGGTGGGCATCACCGGCGCGGGCGACGGCGAGGGCACCGTCGTGCAGCTCAGCGTCCCGGTCTGACAGGGAGTCCCCGCCG